>MHCFR04200__coassemble_218_pt1 | contig 44624 bp, 36 predicted proteins | sample MHCFR04200__metabat2_high_PE_011 | metagenome-assembled genome bin MHCFR04200
TCCGGCGTTTTTTCTGCATATTTCATTCACTCCTGAGCTGTTTGTAATAAAAAGCTGCACTGCAAACGCAACGTCCTTGGCAGTAAGGACATTTCAACTCTGAAATATCATACCAAAACCGAGGCAGATCACCAAAATACTGAAAACTCAACTCTGTCATCGTGTTTTTTACCTGCATTCGACCATTCGGTTTCCAGCATACTGCAACAGCCATATCCGCTGTTGTATATGTCTGGATATAGTCCAAAGACCATTGAACAAAGCTTGTTGCCAACCCACGGCCACGGTACTCGTCACAAATTCCAATTGAGCGCAAATTGACAAACAATGGTTTCTGTTTGCTTGAAATCTGCAACAATCGGTCAGCAGACATTTTGAGATATCCTGCAGTTTCTTCCAAATTCGAAAGATAAAAGTAAAAATAACCCGCCGTATTTCCCTTCGGGTCTTTTAAAAAGAAGAAAAAATGGTCAGGCTTCTTTATTGCCTGCTGTAAATATTCTCGTGGATAGAGATTTTTACCCACATAGCGATCGCACATTTCTACCGCTTTATCCAGTTGGGCCGACTCCAGCCTTTCTGTATAAAAATTCATTCCATCCGGATATCCATTAATTTTGATTTTCATTTTTATTTCTCACTTCCATGCACCGATAACCACCCGAACGCTCACGATCAGATCGGACCGGCCGGATAATGCGTCGCCGTGCAGGTCCTGATAATTTTCTTCCAGCCATTCGGTGCACTTACGCCATGTTTCGTTGTCCGGCTCCCGCTGCCGCAATTCGTCCAGATCCTTGGGCAAATACGAAAAAAACACCTCAAAGATGTCCTCTTTCTTTTTCAGCTGGCCGCCCGTGGCCCGGATGGCTGCGGGCAGCTGCTGGATCCGGCGGTAACCGCAGCGCTCCAGCCAGCCGACGACTTGCTCGCCGCAGCGGCGGTTGCCCGCATAAGGGTCCAATGCCAGCATCTGCAAAAACTGCCGGAACAGCCCCTGCCGGTCCGGGGTCAGGCTGCACGCCAGGTCGTCCGCTTCCTCGATCAGCAGACAGCCGCCGGGCGCCAAAAAGGGACGCAGGGTCTTCAGCACCGTTTGAGGGTCCCGCAGATGCATCAGCACAAAGGAAGCATAGATAACGTCAAAGGCTTCGATCCCCGCCTGCTCCATCAGAGCAGACAGTTCCCGGGCAAAGGAAGGGCTTTCCAGATCGCAGGAATGAAAAGAAAACACCTCCCCGCCATGTTTGCCATGGGCCCAGCGGGCCAGAGCCTCGTTGTACTCCAGCCCCATCACCCGGCTCACCTCCGGGCGGTCGAACCGCTCCATCGTTTTGCAGCCGTTGTTGCAGCCGATGTCCAGTACGCGGGCGCCGCTCCTGCCCTTGAATACCTTGTCAAAAACAGGCTGTTCGCATTCCCACAGCAGTTTGTTTTGGATGTGCAGCCGCTCCACTTCCCATTCATTTTCAAAAACGGCTTGGTTTTCCATGTTTTCCTCCCCAAATCCACTCACAGGATCAAATACAGATAGTTGAAGATCAGCTTTCTCTGGTAGTTGTAGAACTGCGTCTTTTTGGTGATCAGATTGATGACCGCATTGTCGATCTCATCCCCATCGCCGGCCTCAAAAGGATTGTAGGTGTGCACGTTGTCCCGGATGCGCAGGATGATCTCATCCCCGTTCTCCATCAGCTTAATGGCGATGGAGCGCTGGCGGCTGGTATCCTTCAGGCCGAATTTGATGATGTTCAGGATCAGTTCCTCCACCATCAGATGGATGAAGAAGGCTTTTTTGTAGTCGATTTCCCAGGCATCGCACAGCTGCTCCAGGTCGTTGGCGATCTCGTTGATGCTGTCGGTGGAGATGGTATAGACTTTTTCGTAGTTCTTGCCGCTGAGTCCGAATTTTCGGGTCACATAGGCCGGGGACCCGCTGACCATATGGACGATCCCAACTCCCGCCAGGCACAGCCCTTCGGTCAGCACATAGGTCAGGCTGAGGCCGGTCATGTGCAGCCGGGAGATCAGGATGCCGCCCAGCACCATCATCAGCACAAAGTTGCGCACCAGAGACATGGCGCTGGCCAGTTTGGCCCGGCCGATGGCCTGCCAGAATGCGGTGGACAGAACGTTGACGCCCATAAACAGCAGGCAGACGCTGTACAGCCGCACCGCCGGCACTGCCATAGCCAGAACCGCCGGCTCCGCAATGCCAAAGAACCGCATCAGCTGCGGCGCAAAGACCACAAAGACCGCCCCCACCAGCGCGCCGCCCGCCAGCACGATCTTGAGCCCCAGGCGCATGGTCACCAGGATGCTTTCGCTGTCCCGCTCCCCGGTAAAGATGGACGCCACCGTAGAGATGGCATTGCCCGCCCCATCAAAGATGGCGGCGGGGATGGTACTCATGGTATAGATGACCCCGAAGATGGCCACATAGGTGACGCCGTTGGCCCGGTCGCTGGCCAGCAGCAGTGTGTTGAAGGTGAACATCACCACGCCCTGAAAGATAAATGCCGAGCCCACTCCAAACCCGTTGCCCACAAAGGCTCTCAGGTCCGCCCAGCCGGGCAGGCGCAGCCGCAGCCGCAGGGATGCGCTCTTGCGGGCAAAATGGAACAGCAGCACCACCAGGCCCAGCGTTTCCGCGATGCACAGAGCCGAGGACGCACCCACGATGCCCCACTTGAACCCCTGCATGAACAGGATATCCAGCGACAGGTTGAACACCACCACCACAGCCGAGGAGGCCGCGGCCAGCTTGGGGTCGCTGTCGGTGCGGACCGTATTGGCCAGGATGTGGTACAGCACAAAGACCGGGGCCGAGCCGAACACGACGGTCAGATACTGCCGGGCCAAAGGCCGCAGCGCATCCTCAGCGCCCAAAAGATCCAGCATCCGTTCCCGCAGAGGCAGCACCACAGCCAGGCACAGCGCCCCCACCAGCACCCCTGTCAGCAGCACCTCGTGGAAAATGCGGTTGGCCTCCTCCACATGGTCCGAGCCCAGGGCGCGGCCGATCTTCACGTTGGCGCCCACCCCCAGGGTCATGCCCAGCAGCGCATAAAACAGAAACACCGGCGTGGCGATGCTGGTGACGGCCAGGCCGTCGCTGCCCACCAGGTTGCCCACCAGAATGGCGTCGATGAGGGTAGAAAACGTGGTGCCCAACGCCGAACACACACCCCAAAACAGAAAGTACCAATAGGCCCCCCGGGCGAACTGCATCGCCGCCCGCCGTTCGGACTTGGTCTCCGTCATAAAACTCGATTCTCCTTCCTATTCGGTCCATCCGCAGGCAGACGCATCAGACCAGCGCCGCTGCCGGCTCCTCCTCCAGGAAGCAGACCGCGGTGACCGTATCCTGCTCTTCGCCTTTTTTGAAGGTCAGGTATTCCGTTTGATCCTCAATGAATTCCACAGCGCTGGCCTCGGTCCCTTCCTGCACGTCCTCCACAGGGTTCACGCCCTGCAGCGGCGCGCTCATCCGGACCGTGACGCTCTGGCCGTCGGGGGCGATGCCGCATTCCACCGTCACCATGCCCCCTTCTTTGCACTTGCGGCAGCACAGGGCGAACAGCTCGTCCACCATCACCGCCACGCGGGCATAGGCCCGGCGCTGGATGCTGTTGTCCTCAAAGCGCTTTTTGAGGAAGGCGGTCACCTCTCCGGCCGAGGCCGGCACGGCAGGCACCTGGCAGTGGGCCAGCTCCTTGTCCCCTTTGCGGTATTCCAGCATCAGGGCCGCATAGCCCACCCGGTCCTCGTCCCGCTGGCAGTAGGCCGCAGCCTCGTCGGCGGTGAACTGCAGGATCTCCTCCGGGGCCTGGGCCCTGCTGCGGCTGCGGTTCAGCACGGCGCGCAGCTCCTGTTTCTGGAAGGGGACCCCGTTCTCTCCCGGGGTCTGCCCGAGGCCCGCCGTCTGCAAGAACAGGCAGTCTCCCTGGCGCAGCCGCAGCTGCTGGGAACGGTAGGACACGTTCTCGTTCATGCCGATGGCCGCGTAGACCGGGGCCTCCAGCCACTCATACCGCTCGCCGTTGCGCATCAGCAAAGGCAGCGCGCCCCCCGCATTGACATAGGTGAACATCCCGTTGGCGGTGTTCAGGGTACCCACCAGCACGCAGAGGGACTGCTTGGCCCCCTGGTCGTACAGCTGGGTGTTCACGTCCGCCATCGTTTCCACCAGCGAACGGCCCATCCGCAGGCGGCTGCGGATGGTGGTCTGTGCCACCACCATGTACAGCGCTTCGGTGATGCCGTCCCCCGGCACCTGCCCCACCATGATGCACAGCAGCCCCGGGTCGATGAAGAAATAATCGTAGAAGGTGCAGCTCAGCGCCTGGCCTTCCTCCACCCTGCCCGCCAGGGAAAAGGCGGCCGTGGCAGGGCTGTCCCGCAGCACCTGGGGCAGAGCCGACCGGCACAGTTCCTCCGTCAGCTGGCGGCGCACCGTCTGCTGCGCCTGCCGGTCCGCGGTGGCCTGCAGCTGTTCCATCCGGCGCTCTGCCTCCCCGATCCGGCCCGCAGCCACCTCCATGACGGCGCCCGGCAGACCCGGCACCTCCTGGGCCTGCTGCACCAGCTGGTCCATCGGGGCGCTGCCGGACAGAGCCTGGTACAGCTGTTCCAGCGGCCGGATCACCCGGTCCCGCAGGCGGCTGGCCCCGGCCAGCAGGAGCACTGCCGCCGCCAGGAACAGCCAGCCGGCCCAGATCCGGCCCGCCGGGCCGCTGTCCGCCAGCAGCACGAACCCTGCCGCTGCCAGCAGCGCCGCGCCGGCCTGCCACAGCCACAGGGATTCTTTGCGGCGATCCTCGTTCCTCATGATCTCACTCCTTTGACGCTCGTCTTTTCACCGGGCCGGATGTCCTCTGCGGCCCGCCAAGTCAGGTGTCCAGAAGGTCTGCGTATTCCTTCAGCTCCTCCCGGACCACCACGATGTCGTTCTTTTTCAGCTCATCCACCGCGGCCCGCAGCAGGTGCCGCATCGAGATGGGCTGTCCGCTGCCCGCCGCCAAAAAGGCCGCCGCCAGCACGATGTTCTTGATATGGCCTCCCGACAGGCGGAACTTTTCCGCCAGGAAGGCCCAGTCGATGTCGTCGGCCACCGGCGCGGCGGGGGGCAGCATCCGGCGGTAGATGGCTTCCCGCATGGGCGGTTCCGGGAAGGGGAACCGCACCACATAGGTGATCCGCCGCATGAAGGCCGCGTCGATGTTGCCCAAGAGGTTGGTGGCCAGGATGCAGACGCCGTCGTGCTCCTCCAGCTGCTGCAAGAGGTAGGCCACTTCCACGTTGGCGTTGCGGTCGTGGGCATCCTTGACCTCGCTGCGCTTGCCGAACAGGGCGTCGCACTCGTCAAAAAACAGGATGCACCCGGCGTGCCGCGCCTCCTGAAAGACCGCCCGCAGGTTCTTTTCGGTCTCGCCGATGTACTTGCTGACGATCTGGGACAGGTTGATCTTATACAGCTCCATATCCAGCTGGTTGGCGATCACCTGGGCGCACATGGTCTTGCCGGTGCCCGGCGCCCCCGCGAACAGGATGGACAGCCCCCGGCCATAGCGCACCTTTTTGTCAAAGCCCCAGCCATAGTAGACCTGGTGCTGGTAGCGTATATGGCCGCAGGCCTGCTGCATCAGCCGCTTTTGCTCCTCGGGCAGGACCACGTCCTCCCAGCTGTAAGCCGGGGGCACCCGGCTGGCCAGTTCTCCCAGCCGGTGGACCGCCTGCTGGTGGCAGCACTGGTGCAGCAGCCTCCGCTGCACAGGGCCGCCCCCTTCCAGGCCGGCCAGCCCCACCGCCTGGGCGCAGGCCGCCGCGATCTGCCGCGGGCTGAACCGGAATTTGGCCGCCAGCTCCTCCAGGGTGCAGTCACCGGCCAGTTCCACCCCGGCCAGGGCGCTGCGGAACAGCTCCAGCCGCTCCTGCTCGGAGGGCATGGGCAGCTCCAGTTCCACCGTCAGGCCCTGCAGCCGGGCCGGGCCCCGCTCCACCGACAGGAAAAACCGCTTGCCCTGCAAAAATTCGGTCCGGCCCAGCCGGTCCATCATGGCGCCGTCCGGCGGGCGGCTCTCCGCCCCTTCCTGCCGGTCCAGGTGGTACAGGCACAGACACGCTCCCGTCAGGTCGGCGGCCAGGGCCGCCTCCTCTGCCCGCTGGGCCCATTCCTCCCCTTCCAGGTCGGCAAAGACACAGCGCAGCCCTTTGCGCGCCATCAGGTGGGCCACCTGGAATTTTTTGCCCACCCCCGCCGGGCCTGTCAGCAGCACGGTGCAGGGCTCCTGGCCGGCCATCGCCCGGTCGAGCCGGCGGGCCGTCTCCTGCTGGATGGCCAGGGGCGCTTCGGGGCTCTCTTTCGTTCCGTCAAACAGGCGCAGCCCGGGCCGGCTGGCGATGGAACCCGCACAGAGGTATTCCACCGCGACGTCCTGGAGATCCAGGCTGCCCTGAGCCAGCTTGTCCGGCTTGAACAGACGCAGAAAGCCGCCCTGCCCTGCAAACCGGGCCAGGTACCCCTCCGGCGTCTCCCCCCAGGGCAGGAACAGCTGGACCGCCAGGGCCGTGTCCGGGCACTTGCGGGTCATGTCGTCCTGCAGGTAGGCGTACAGCCGCTCATACTTGCGGTCCACATGGGGCAGATAGGCCAGCACCACGCAGCAGAATGCAAAGTCATCCAGGTCGAACCGGTCCATCAGCTCCAGCAAGGGCAGTTCCGCCCAGGTCTTTTCGATCCGCGCGCCGATGGCCTCCAGCACCGCCATGGCGTCCTCCTGTTCCTCCGCTGTCTGCTGGGTCCACAGACCCCGCTGGGCGGCCCGGGTGAGGTTGTGCTCGAACTCCTCCCGGGAGACCACCAGACCCAGCATATTTTTCAGGCTGCTGTCGGGGCCCAGCCACTGATGGTGGGCGTAGTACTGATAGAGCAGCAGGTCCACCCAGGCCGACAGGTCCTGGATCAGCTGTCCCTGGCTGTCGTAGCCGGCGTCCGGCCGGCGCGGCTCCAAAGGCCGCAGTTCTTCCCGCTCCACAGGGCGCCTCACGGGGTGTTGATGGTCAGCGCCGGGGTCATGGTCACCTGGATCACCCCGCCGTAAGAACAGATCAGCTTGCTGGTATGGTTGAGCAGCGGCTTACCCCCCACCAGCACCGTGGGCACGCCGGCCGCCCAGGGGGCCGCCACGGCGGGCACACAGGGCATGGGCGTCAGCACCCCCATGGCCGCAGCGGTGGCCGCGGCCACCGTGGGGTTGGCCGGACACGAGCACATCCCAAAGGTGGGCGGCCGGTTGTCCATGATGGTGGCCTGCAGCTGGCCGCAGGCCAGCACCGTCTGCTGGGAAGTCACCGGCAGCACCGCCGGCGCCGCCCCGAACGAGCAGGTGCACATCGTCGTATTGACCACTGGATTTGCCATTATCGTTCTCCTTCCGGTCTCCAGATAAATTCCTGACTGCCCTCACGGATCTGGGTCCGGGCCAGGCTGCCGCCGCAGAACATCCACACGACGCCTCCCTGGCGGAACCGCATCCGGACCACGCCGCCGTCCACGGCAAAGGACTGCGCCCCCACCAGGACCACCCCGCGGCCGTGGGGCAGCGCCATGGGCTGTTCCAACTCCCCGACGCCGCCGCGCAAAGCCCGCAGGGACACCAGTTCCGCCCCGTTGGGGTCCGCCACCAGGAAGGTCCCCGGCACCGGCAGCAAACGCTCCAGCCCCTGGCAGAACAGACGCACCTCCAAACCGGGGGGCGTCTCTTTGCCCTGGGCCAGCTTGAGGGCGGGTCCGCTTTCCATCCCCACCCAGACCTGCCGGCCATCCGGCAGGCCGGGCGCCCGGATGGTCAGGTCCGCCGTCCCCGCCGGGAAGGGATAGTCCTCGCCGGGCTGCAGGGTGATGGTCTTTTCCAGAAAGCCGCGGCCCGCCTCCACCGTCAGGCAGGCGGGGCAAAAACCGGGGCGCGTCAGCGTCACACGATGGGGCCCCGGGGCCAGGTCATGCAGCACGAGATAGCCGTCCTGCTTCCACAGGGGACGGCGCAGCGGCTGGCCGTCCACCCGGCACAGCACATCCCCTGCCACCACCCGGCCGGTAAAGCCGTCCCGCAGCAGCAGCACGGCGTCCACCTTCCGGCGGATCATCGGGCGCCTCCTCTCCGGTCGTCCACACGGGTGCCGATGGTGACCTCGGTGACACGGGGCACCCTGCGCTCCACACGGGAGTTGATGGTCACGCCGGTGAGCATCAGCGAAAAGGACAGCTTGTAATCCTTGGATGTGTTGTTCCAGATCTTGAGCATCTGCTCCATGGGCACCCGCTCCACCAGCAGGTGCAGCTCGGCGTTCTCCTGGGCGCTGGAACCGCTCAGATACCGGGCGGGGATGACGGGGTTATCCCGCACCACCTGCAGCACCGCCCCGATGATCCGCTGCTGCTCGGCTTCCCGCATCTGGGCAGGCGCCTTGGAGTGGGCGGTCACCAGATAGTGCAGGCTGTACCGGGCCGGACGGATCCGCTGCACGTCCCGGTCCGCCTGGTAATAGCCCGCGTTCATGTTGGGGCTTTCCTCCTCCAGGTGGTAGAGGTAGAGGGTCAGCTGGTTGTTCTCGTTTTCGTGGGGGGAGCACAGGGCGATCAGCTCCCGGTCGCCGAGGGGCTCGGGGGTCAGATTGTCCCGCAGCATCTCCACCAGCGCGGTGCCCGCCTCCATCAGTGCTGTATAGTCTGCCATTGCAAGCTCCTTTCAAGATGCCTCGAACAGGGCGGTCAGCTGCTCGCTGTACCAGCCGTAGTTCTGGCTCAGCCAGCCGCCGGTGGCCTGGTTGAGGCGGTTGGCCTCCCGTGCAAAGGACGCCAGCGCCTCGCACAGGGCCGCCCGGGCCTCGGACTGGGCCGTCAGCGCCTGGTACCACTCCGCTTTGGCAGCCGTCCCTGCGGCATAGCTCTCGGCCAGCTGTCCGGCCTCCTGCTCCGCCGCCTGGTATTCCGCCAGGGCGGTCTGCACCTGGTTGTAAGACTCGGTCAGGCTGGCCAGGGTGTTCATCACCGTCAGCTTGGCGTCGGCGGTGCTCTCCCCGGCTGCCTCGGCGGCGTCCATGGCCGCCCGGGTCAGCTGGCTGCTGTCTGCCAGCGAGGGGTCGAAGTAGATCAGCAGACGGTCCAGCGCATAGTTGGACAGGTCCGCCACCCCGTACAGCACGCCCTGGGCCAGATCCTGGGCCCGCTGCAGCTGGCAATCGCGCACCGCAGCCCGCAGATCCGCCGCTTCGGCCTCCAGATCGCTCTCGGACTGCCGGTCCCCGGCGGCCTGGGCCTCGGCCAGCAGCTCCTCGACACGGGCCAGGCTCTCCTCGGCGGATACCTCCAGCTCGGCCTGCTGCCAGTAGGACAGCATGGCGTCGATCAGCTTGACGGCCTTGTTCGCCGTCTTGCAGCCCGCCAGTGCCTCGGCGGGGTCGAGGACGCCGTAATAGGGGTTCTCGCCCTTGGCTTCCGGCGCGATGGTGATGAAGCCGATCCTGATGCCGGAGGGCTGCAGCGCATCGGCTGCGGCCTGGGCGTCGGATGCCGCCTCGAACAGGGGCATCAGCTGGTCGGTGTACCACTCGTAGTTCTGGGTCACCCAGCCGCCGGTGAGGATGTTCAGCCGGTTCGCCTCCCGGCCAAAGGCCGCCAGCGCAGAATAGAGGCTGCTGCGGGCGTCGGCCTGGGCCGAAAGGGCGCTGTACCAATCCGCCTTGGAGGCGCTGCCGGTGGCATAGCTGCCAGCCGCCGTCTGGGCCGCAGCCTGGGCGCTCTCATAGCGGTTGAGGGCGGTCTGCACTTGGCCATAGTCCTCGGTCAGATTGACCACAGAGGTCATGGCCGCCAGCTTGGCCTGGTCGGTGTCGGTGCCGGACACCTGGGCAAAGGCGGTGGCCGCCAGGGCAAACTGTCCGCTGTCGGTCTGGGAGGGGTCAAAGCACAGAGGCACCCGCTCCACTGCATAGTCCGCCAGATCCCCGATGCCCGCATCCTCAGCCTGCAGCTGGGCCAGCGAGCGCTGGGCCTGACAGGACTGGATCTGGCTGTTCAGCTCGGTCACCTGATCCTCCAGGGCGGTGACCGTCTCCTCGGCGCCGCTGCCTGCGGCAAGATCGGTCCGGGCCTCGGCCAGCAGCTCCTCGGTGCGGGCCAGGTTCTCCTCCAGCCCGGCCTGGAGCTCGGACTGCTCCCAATAGGTCAGCATGGCGTCCAGAACGGTGGAAGCCTGGTCCAGGGTGGTGCACAGCACCAGCCCCTCGGCGGGGTCCTTCAGACCGTAATAGGGATTTTCGGATGTGACGCCGGCCGCGCTGGCGCTGCCCAGGTCCAGGGAAGCCAGGAAGGCCTCCATCTCCTCGGTGCCCGCCGTGCCGGCGCCGCCCATAGCCGAGAGGTCCAGCGCACTCACGCCCGCCCCCGGCTTCTGCCAGGTGAGCAGCACGGCCTGGTCGTTGACATCGTACAGGCAGGCGGCCTGGCAGTCCTCCGCCGTCACGATGAGGGCCTGGTAGCTGCCCGCATCCGGCTGCAGGCCGGACAGCGGGACGGCATCCACGGTGCCGCGGCGCTGGTTGGCCCCGGCGGGCCACTCGGGCAGGCCGGCACTGCCGGTGCCCGGCAGCAGCAGCACCCAGCCGCTGCTCTTGCTGGCGGCAGGGGCCGCCAGATAGAGGGACTGGATCTGGGCGTCCTCCTCCTCGGTCTGGAAGGAACACAGGGCGCTCAGGCCCAGTTCGGAGCTTTCCACCAAAAAGCCGCCGTCGTCACGGACGGTGGTTTGGCTCTTGTCTCCCAAAGCCTCCCGCAGCTCATCCACCGAGAGCCCCAGCAGCCAGGCCCCGTCCAGGGTGCCCCGGCTGAACTGCCCCTGATAGAGCATGGCGCCATCCTTGCTGTACAGCGCGCCATAACCCTGGGGGCGGCTGTCCGCCCACTCGCCCTCGTAATACAGACGGCCGCTCTTGTACCATTGGACCACCCCGGCGGGCTGGCCGTCCTGGAACTCGGCGTCGATCCATTCGGTCTCATCGGTCAGATACAGCCGGCCGCTGCCGTTGTACATTCCCCGGGCAAAGCTGCCCTCATAGAGCAGCCGCCCTTCCTCGTTGTAGGCGGTGCCGGTGCCCTCGTACAGGCCCTCGGCAAACTGCCCGCGATAAGCGGTTTGTCCGCTGGTATAGTAGGCCGTGCCGGTGCCGCTGGCCTGCCCGTCCGCGAAGTTGCCCTCGTAGACCAGAACGCCGTCCTGGTACAGTTTGCCGCTGCCGTTGTACAGGTCATTTGCAAACTGGCCCTCGTAGCACAGCACCCCGCCGGTGTAGGCGGTGCCTTCGCCCGAGCGCTGACCGTCCAGGAACTGCCCCGCGTAGGCCAGCAGCCCTTCCTCGTCGTATTCCTCGCCCCGGCCCTGCAGCTCCCCTGTTTCCAGGCGGCCCGCATAGAGGGGGATGGTCTTTTCCGGGTCGGAGTAGACGATCACCCGGCCGCTCCAGTCGGGGATGCGGCTGTCCTGCACATAAAAGCGGGCGGTGAGAAAGTGGCTGAGCAGAAAAGGCCACACCAGGAAATAGCCGGCCAGTCCCAGCACCACCAGGAGGATGGCCAGCCGGATCAGGAAGGCTTTGGCAATGAACAGCCGGGATGTCTCTACATAGTCCTCCCGCTGGGTGGGCTTATTGGTGGCGGCGGCAGCGGCCTGCAGCGTGGCGTTGGCCGCCCGGGTGGCGTTGCGGGAGATGTTGGTCATCTGCCGCAGCCGGGTGGTGATGCCCACAAAGCGCCGGACAAAGAAAGCCCGTATGGTCCTGAAAAAGACCCCCACAGACCGGGTGATCTGATTGAAAAAGTAGTTCAAGTGTATGTCCTCCCCTGTGTTGTTCCGGCCGCCCCGCCCCGCAAGGGCGCAGGGCCTGCCGGCACCGGTGGAACTTTATGTTCCTTCTGTCTTAAAACATCCGCAGCAGGCCGCTGCGCCAGAACAGCAGTCCCAGCGCCAGCCCCAGCGCGAACAGCAGCCCCCAGCGCAGCAGCAGGCTTTTCCAGCGCCGGACTTTGGGGCAGCGGTAAGGCTGCACCGGGGAGCGGCGCCGGTAGCCGTCGGCGCAGACCATCGTGCTCTGGGGCGTCTGCTCAGGGGCCAGCTCCCCGGCTTCCCGGGGCCTGCGGGCCTCCTCCGCCATGGCCTGGGCCGTGTCCTCGATCTTTTGTCCGGCCCGGCGGGACATCCGGTTGACCTGGCGGACCAGGCTCAGCTCGGAGCGCACCTGGGACGTCTGGCGGCTCACTTCCCGGCGGACAGCGCTTTCTGCCTGCCTGCGCAGCAGATCCAGCGGCGAAACAGCCATATCACTTCCTCCTTTGGTCGGTCCGTCCGGGGTTCAGCCCGCAGACCAGTTCGGGATCCCGCTCCATCCGGTCGGCCAGGTAGAGATAATACCGGGCGCCGCCGTCGGCGGGGTTGTCGTGCACCAGTTCCAGGAAGGTCCGTTTGGCCTGGCCGGTCTCGCCGCTGTACAGGGCGTACACCCCCTGGCTGAACCGCTGGACCGTCTGGGCCTTGCCCTTGCGCACGCTGTATTCGTCTCCGTCAAAGATCTCATAGACCCGGATGGCGCTGTCATCCAGCCAGCACTTGCCCAGATAGCGGCTGCCGTACTCGCCCGCGCCCCCGATGATGGATTCGGTGCACAGGATGCGGGCGTCCAGCCGCTCCGACAGGGCCACCAGCTCCCGCACCACCGAAAAGCTGGTGGAGATGGTGGTGGGCTCCATGTGGGCGCTGTCGCCCACCACGCCCAGCAGTACATCCCCCACATCCAGCGCGATGTGGAACCGGACGGTGGGCAGGCCCGCCTGGGCCTGGCTCTCGTTGAAGGCCAGCACTTCCTGCTGGATGGCCACCGCCGTGCTGATCACCTGGGAACTGTCGTTTTCCATCACCACGTCGTAGCCGTCGTAGGAGAAGTGGAACACCGTCCCGCCCTTCTGGGTGGCCAGGGTGGCGGTGCGCTCGATGACCTGGTTGACGCTATCGAACAGCAGCCGGCTGTTGCTGGCCTGGGTGTAGAGTGGTTCGGGGAACTGGAACCAGATCATCATGACCGCCATATGCCGGGAGGCAAAGGTGCTCTTGTCCACCTTCTGGATGCTCTGCCTGCCCAGCAGATTGAGCAGCTGTTCCGGCACAAAGCGGCGGTAGGCCGTCTCGGTCTCCTGCCGGGCCTGCTGCTGTTCTTCCAATGCCGCGGCGGCGCTGGTGAGGGTGGCCGCCATGCTTGCCAGCTCGTCCCCGGTGCCCAGGTACAGCTGTCCGCCCCCCTGGGGCAGGGCCGCCGTGGCCCGGGTCAGGCGGCGGACATCCCGTCCCACCGCCAGCAGCACCAGGATGGCCGCAGCCACCAGCAGGCCCATCCCTGCGGCCACTGCGCCTTTGCTCCGGTCTGCGGGCCGGGTGTCCGCCGAGAGGATCACCACCCACTCGTCCACCGCAAAGCCGGCCCGGAAGGTGTCCCCGCTTTGGGCCACGGCCGCGCCGTCCTGGGCGGCCCGGGCAGCCAGCGCCCCATCAAAGCCGGACTGCAGCGCCGCCAGAGTGCCGTCGGCCAGCTTCCACCGGTCCTCCTGGCGGCTCGCCGCCGTCACCGTGATATCCCGGTAGGCGCCGCCGGTCTGTTCCAGCGCCGCCGACAGGGCTTCGGGCAGCTGTTCGGGCGCAGCATCCTGCTGCAGCGTCACCCGCAGCACCCCTTCCACCACCAGGCGGTCCCTTTCCAGGGCCTGCGCCTGCCGGGCGGGCAGGGCCAGACCGAAGTGCAGCCCCAGCGCCCCCGCCGCCGCCAGAGCCGCCAGCAGGCAGCCCCAGTGGATGGCCATGGGGGCCCAGCCCCGGCGCCAGCCCGCGATGAGATACCAGGCCAGGGCGGCCACGCCGACGGACGCCGCTGCCAGCAGCAAGAGCATCCCGGCGCTGTGCCCCCGGGTGGGGTAGAGGACGCCGTCCAGTTCGCGGACGCCGTCCTCCCCGGCAAGGCAGAGGGTATGGCCGTCCAAAAGCAAAAGCGCCCGTCCGTCCCCTGTCAGGGAAACGCTGTTCAGCTGCCTGCCCTCCACGGCGCCGGCCAGGGACAATACCTGGCGCACCGCGCTGTTGGTCAGGTCGCTGTAATACAGACTCAGGGTGGCTGCGTCTATGTAGTACAGGCCGGTGCCCCGGCGGGTCAGCTGGGACACCGACTGGCCCTGGGTGATGGCGGGGTTGTTCTGCCCCTCCATCGAAAGCAGGCCCTGCCCGCCCAGCACCAGGGCGCCGTCCGGCAGCACCGCCGCCGTGGAAGCCCCCGCCAGATCGACGCTGCCCGTCTGCACCAGGCCCAGCTGGCCGGTGCCGCCGGCATAGCTGACAGCCCGTCCCCGGGACAGCACCACAAAGGACAGCCGATCCCCGTCCTGTGAAAACACCGATAGCCGGGTCCCGTTTCTGCGCTCAACAGAAGACGCCCCCCGGCATGTTTCCTCCAATAATTGTTCCGCGCCCCCTGTCCGGCTCAGACGGTAGACCGACAGGGTGCTGGCGTCGGGGCTGTACAGCCCCAGCATCACCAGATCGTCCTCGCAGGGATAGAGGGCCGCAATGGTGCCCCCTTCCTGACCGGGCAGGGGGACAGACCAGCCCCCCACCACCTCGCCGTCCAGGCCGAACAGGCGCAGCTGCAGCTCGCCGGCCTCCCAGCGGGCGGCGGCGGCCAGGCCATCGCTGCCCACCGCGGCCGCTTCGTAAGGCTGCGGCCCCCATCCATACCGGAGCACCGAGCCGTACAGCTCCACTGCCGGCTCCGCCAGCATCCAGGCAGAGCAGACCGACAGGACCAGCAGCGAAAGGAAAAACAACCATTTTCTGCCCGTGCTCATAGCCTCTCCCTCCGCGTTTTCCATCGTTTCAGCCAGATCTTCAACAGCGTCAACCCGCGGCTGACCAGGTTTTTCGCCTCAAATTCCTCCTGCTGCTGCCGGATATCCCTCTGCGCCTCCCGCCAGCGGGCATAGAGCGCCACCACCGAGTGGAACAGGCCCTGCTCCAGCTCGTCCCGGAAGGCCCATTCCGCCTCCAGGGCGGTGCGGCGGCGGGGCAGGATCTTCTTCACCTGGTCCCCGGCCAGCAGCGCCAGCTCCCGCGGGTTCATCTCGGGCAGAGGCCGCAGCATATACCGCAGCTGCACCTGCCGCTGGGTGGTGTCGATCCGGACGTTTTCCGAGAGCATGGCCGCGCAGGCCACCTCCATCGGCAGGTTGGCCAGCTGCAGGGCCTGGTGCAGCACCAGCTCGGCATAGTCCAGCCGGTCCTGCCAGCACCACTGGTCCCCCTTGTAAAACACCTGGTCGATCTCCGCGCCGCCGCAGCTGTCAAAGACCACGGCCAGGGTGTCCCCGCACAGGAACATCCCCCGAAAGGCGGGGCATTCCTCCGGGCGGATATCCGCACAGATCCTGCCATAGCGGTGGAGCAGCCGCCCCTCGTACAGGTTGATCAGGCGGGAGGGGGTCTCCCGCTCCTGGATATCCACCGCTTCCACCAGGGCATAGTCCGGCTCGCTCCACAGCACCTGCACCACTTTGTATCGCTCTCGGATCAGCACCGTGTCCATGGACGTTCCCCCTCCCGGTCATCTCATTCTACAATCACAAAGGCGCTGGCCCGCACGTTCTCGTCCGCGCTGGCCACGGCCACGATCTCATATGTGCCGGGCATCTCGGGCGCCTGGTAGACGCCGTTGCGGTCGATGGAACCGCCGCCCTCCTCGTTCACCTTCCACTGCACGCCCTTGTCCTCGCTGCCCACCACTTCGGCCTGCAGCCGCAGGGTACCCCGCCGGCTGACATGGGCAAACTCGGGGGTCACCGTCAGGCTCACCTGGCGCTGGGCCAGGATGCGGCTGGTGTCCCGCTCGGGCTTCTGGGCAAAGTAATGGACCGTGACCCGGTTGCCGTCCACCATATCGTGGAGCCACAGGCCGATCCGCATGGTGCCCCGCTCGGGGTAGACCAGGGCGGCCGCCTCCACCCAGGGCGGGGTGGTGGGCGCGGTCTTGCCCTTGAACACCTCGCTGTTGCCAAAGTAGAGGGCAGTCTCGCCGCCGGCGCTCTGGTCCGCAAACTCGACGCTCAGCCGCACATCCACCGCGCCGGGGCCAAGGCCATGGGCGATCTCGTCCGAAAAGACCCGGCTGTTCACCCGCAGCCCTCCCGGCATGGTCAGATCCACCGTCCCGTGGGAGACGGCGTAGTCGTACTGCTCGGGGGCGGGGATGCCGAAATCGAAGTGGAGCGCGCCGGTGGAAGGCTGGTACACCGACTTGACATCCGGCTTCTGCCAGTATTCCAGGCTGCGCACCGAGGTGGTCACTGCCTGCAGTTCCTGCCGGCCGGCAGCCGAGCCCTCCCGGGACAGCCGCTGGCGGAAGGGGAGGTTTGTGACCGAGGCCAGGAACATACTGCCCGCCGAGTGGATCAGCTCCAGCTTGGCCAGGTAGATGGGGATATCGCGGCCGCGCAGATGCCGCTCCAGGTTGTCGGTGCGCTGGCGCCGCTCCTCCAGCTCCTCCTGGCTGCCGCACAGATGGCAGCGGCTGTCCACTTCGATGTAGTTCTTATAGCTGTGACTGCCCAGCTCCAGGTCGATCTCGCCGCCGCTGGGGAACAGGGGGCTGTCCACCCCGCCCAGCTGGCGCGCCTTGAGCTGGAAGCTGGCCGTGTAGACCCGGCGCTTTTCCTCCGGGCTCTCCTGGAAGGCCAGCCGGATGCGGCCGTCGCCGCTGTCCACAAAGGCGCTCTCCCCTTCCAGCTTGAAGTGCACCGGCGGGGTGCGCTCGTTCTTCACCACCAGCACTTCCACCGTGAACTCCTCCCCGGCGCAGACCGCCTCGGGGGCGCAGAGCACCAGCGTCAGCTCCTTGCTGGCGTACAGCACCGAGACATTGTCCCGGCCGGCGGCTTCCAGCAGGCCCCGGAACTCGGGAGGCTGGGCGGTGAGGAACAGACGGCAGCCCTCGCTGGTCATATTGCACTGGCGGCTGGCGCCGGTGTCGGCGCCCACGGCGTTCACCGGCTCCACGTCGGTCTCGTCGTAGCTCAGGCACAGGTAGGCGCTCTCCTGGCCCTGCAGCGTCTCCTGGCCCTCGATCATCTGCAGCTTGCGCAGCAGGGGTTCTTCCACCACCACCATGCGGCCCTGGTAGTCCAGAGCCATACCGCTCTCGATCAGGAGGGTGCTGTCGTCGCTGGCGCTCACGCCCAGCCCGCAGACCACGCCTGCCCCCAGGGACAGCCGGCTGAGCAGCTGGCTCTTTTTGCGCATATAGTTCTGTTCCACTTCAAAGTCGCGGACCGTCAGCAGCTTGCCGTAAAAGTAGCGGTTGCGAACCACAGGGAAAAAATCCGTGTTTCCACTCATGGGTATGCTCCTCCAATCGTCGTGTCATAGTGGATGGTCACCGAGTCGTCGATGGCCGCGGGGATGTAGTCTCCGATCCGGGAGTTGATGCCCAGATAGGTGTGCCAGTCCAGCTGGATGCAGGGCTTGAGCAGCACCAGCTCCATCTCGGTTTCCGCCGGCAGCAGCTGGCTCATCCGCTCCAGAAAGTGTTCCATATCCTGCTGTTTTTCAAAGGTGCCCTGGGGCAGCAGCAGGAAAAAGCGGTAGGGGTCCTCGCCGTACAGCCGGCGGTAAAGGGCCGGGTTGCGGCAGGAGGGGCTGTTGGGGTCCACCGCAAAGTGCTCGATGATCCAGGGCTTGCGTCCGGTCAGTCGCCAGGCGGTGCGCCGGACTCCCTCCACGGTGTACATCGTCTCGTATTCGTCCAGGATCCGGGGCAGCCGGGCCCGCAGGTCCTCCTCCCCCTTTTCCGGTTCCATGCACAGCCACCGCGCCAGAAAATCCACCATCCCGTCGCTGGCGCTGCCGGGGTCCAGCTGGCGGGGCAGAGCCTCGATGTCCGCCTCCATCCCCATCAGCAGGGTGTTGAAGATCGACAGGTATCTGTAAGTAAAGTCCTGCCCCTGGTAGATGGCGGGCAGGTAGTCCACCATGTGGTCCCCCTCCATCCAGAGGGACAGTCCGTCCACCCGGGGGCGCCGTGCCCCGCCTGCGGCCAGCTCCAGCGCCAGCCAGAGGTACCGCCCCGACACCTGCAGCAGCAGATCGGTCTGGGCCGTGGGCGGCCCAAACAGTTCCCGCAGGGCCTCCGAAGTCAGGGCCTGGCCCCGCAGCTGTTCCCACTGGGGCCAGTCCTGCCGGTCGCTGGCCCGGGCATAGACCCGGACGGCGGCTTCCGGCGGCACCTGGGCCAGCAGCCTGAGCCGCCGCCACCCAAAGCCCGCCTCCCCGCTGTCCACCGGCGGCAGGCAGGCCGCCCCGGCATATGCCCCGGCCTCCAAAGCCAGGGCGTCTCCCTGCAGGGCGATATGTTCAAAGATACCGCCCAGCCACTGTTCCTTGCAGCAGAGGGTCCGGTATTTCTGTGTCTCACTCATAGGATGTCCTTCACCCCCGTTCGGCCGGCCATCCTCACGGCCGCCTCAGTTCCAATTCCACCCGCTCCAGCGCCAGGATCCCGTCCGGCGGGATCACCAGGTCGCCGGCGGCATTGCGGTAGCTGCGCTGGTCCATCCCCCGCAGCTCCAGCTGCTCGATCCGGAAGATGCCGGGCAGCTTTTGCAGCGCCGCCGCCAGCTCTCCGGGGCAGCCCGGGGCGCCGATCCGCTGCTGGCAGGGGGCAAAGTATTCTTCCAGCGCCCGGCGCACCATCTCCTGGCTGGTCCCCGGCGCCGCCGTCAGCCGCCCCGTCAGGCTGAAGGGCACATATTGGGCCGCAATGGTCCTGGCCTGCACGCAGATGGAGCGGCAGCGCTCCAGCTGGCGGTCCACCGCGTCCAGGAACCGGCGGTCCGCCTGGGGGCGTCTGCCCTCCCCCGCCGGCAGCACCACCACGCTGACGTAGGCGCTGTGCCGCTGCTGGGGCGCGTCGGGGTCATAACCGGGCAGAGCCCTGGCCCCGGCCAGACGCAGCCCCGGCGTCTGCCGTGCGCATCGCTCGTAATCTTCTGCCGAAAGGCATTTGCGGGTCCGGTTCAGCTCGGCCAGCAGCCGGGCCCGGCCCTGGGCCAGGGTCTCGGCTTCCCGGCCGCCCCAGGCGGCGCTGTGCTCCACCCGGGTCCCGTCCTCCTGGAACGCCAGAAGGGAATCCGCCGGGATATTGCCGCCGCTGCACCGGGACAGGACCAGCCCCGTCACCAGCACCGCGCCCGGCCCCGGCATCACCACCGCCCCGTGGAGCCCATCCCCGAAGGTGATGATCTCCCGCCGGGGGTCGTAGGTGAACACCCGGTCCCGGGGCCCGCAGACCGACAGCTCCTCCACCCAGTGCCATAAAGCCGGGCGGACGCTGCCGTCCTGCTGCAGCGTCATGCACAGGAGGGTCAGCCGGTCGGTCAGCACCTCCTGGCCTTCCACCCGCAGCTGAAACTGTTCGCCCGGACGTCCCTTGGCGTCGAATACCATCTCGCCCGGATGATCCGGGTCCTGGCAGACCACCAGCAGGTTGTCCTCTCCGTCCAGGGCCGCGCCGGCGGCGTCCACCTCCAGCTCCAGCCCCTGGGCGGCGGCGTGCGCCTCATAGCGCCCGGTCTGCTGCCAGCCCGTGCCGTCCCGCAGAAAGACCGCCAGATCCGCCTTCCGGGCCTGGGCGCTGCCGATCTGCACCCGGCAGCCCGCCTGGCCGTTCACCGTAAAGAAATAGCTGGCCGCCCGGGTCTCCTGCTGCAGCGCCTGGTAACGCCCCGCCGACAGGCCGGACAGGCGCACCTGTTCTTCGCAGCCGCCCTCGGTCTGGCGCAGGCGCAGCCACCACAGGCCGTCCTCCCCTGCCTGCCAGGCTTCGGGCGCCGGCAGCGTCACATAGCCGCTCCAGCTGAGGGCCCAGGTCTCGTCCTGCAGGGGCTCCACCGGGCCGGCCCCCTCCATCTCCCAGCACAGGGTGCGGGGCAGCCGGGCCTGCCGGTCGGGCGGGTTGCGCTGCACCCCGTCGGGCTGATGCACCTGGAACCACAGACGCAGCGTTTCCTCCGGCTTTTGGCCAAAGCCCAGCAGCAGGCTGGTGTCCGCCGTCCCGCCAAAGGCAAACGGCTGGAACGGTGTCCCGTCCGCCGCCAGACCCGACACATCCACCCGTCCGCCGTCCCGGGCCACCAGCACCCGTTCCAGGCGGGGGCGCCGGGCAGGGATGGGCTCGGCCAGCTCAAAGCAGGCCTCCTCCAACGTGGCCAGCCGGGCCAGCGCCGGGCGGGGGGGAGCCTCGGGCGGGATCTCCAGCGCACAGCGGGCCGGCTGGGCAGGCCGCAGCCGCAGCCCCGCCAGCTCCAGCAGCTTCTGCTGGATGGCCGGGGTCAGCCGGTCCATCTGATACTGCTGCATCTCCTTGTACCAGGCCATCAGCTCCAGGATGGTGATGCCCGGGTCATGGGCGTTGTGGTCGGTCCACACCGGGCACAGCCATGGCAGCCGGCCCTCGGCCTCCGCAACGATCTCATCATAGCGCTGGTCGTCCAGCCTGCGGGATACCAACACAGGGCACCCTCCTTTCAAACGATCCCTTCATCAAGCGCATCTCACTGGATGCGCACCACATGGACGCCGCTTTCCACCACCGCATAGGGGAAGCCGCCGTCCTTTTCCAGCGGCGCCAGGCAGGCCTGGCCCTGGCGGTCATAGGCGCCCTCGGCCAGCAGGCTGCGGACCGCGCGCACGTTGGGCACGCTCCGCACGCAGCTCCACAGCTCATCCATCCGGATCTGCCCGCCCACCGGCCGGGCGCTCCACACCTGGCCGATCAGCTGCTGGAGCCGGCGTCCGATCTCCTGCTGGGTATCGGCGGCCTGTTCCATCCGCTCCAGCTCCACCGTCACCTGGGTGTTCACCCGCAGGACGGTGGCGGGATGGACGTGCAGCCGCCCCTCGGCCACCAGGCAGCAGGAGCACCGGCTGCCAAGGTAGCTGTACACCTGCCGGCACAATGCCTCGTTGTCCTCGGCGGCCTGGCTGAAGCCGGTCAGCACCACCGTCACATGGCCCGCCCGGGGCTTGCCCTGGGGGTCCCGCCCCGCAAAGCAGCGCACATGCTGCACCTGCGGGAAGCCCTGGCGCACCAAATCCTCAAAATCCCGGCCTGCGGCGGCCCGGCCCCGGGTGCGCAGGTGCCGGCTGCCCCGGCTCTCGATCTGCTCCATGGTCAGCCGTCCGATGCCGCCGCTCATGGCGGTCAGGTTCTGCACCGCGCTGATGCGGGGCAGCCCTTCCAGCACCGAGTGCACCGCCCCGGGCGGCACATTGCCCTGGGCGCCGCCGCCGCTGGCGTAGGTCACCAGGATGTTGTGGTCACCGGCGGGGGGCACACGGCCCTGCCGGCCGTCGCCAAAGCGGATGGTCCCCTGGTAGGGGTCCAGCGTGTAGACCCGGTCCCCGCCGTCTGCCAGGGCCAGGTCCGGGATCTCCTCCCAGCGCACCCAGCAGCGGGTCAGCACATGGTCCTGCTGTTCCAGCCGGACACGGTCCGGGGCCTCCCGGGCCATCCGTCCCGCTTCGGCGGCGGACAGCCCCTGCAGCTCGTCCACCCACACGGTGCAGCGCTGCACCGGGGCCGTGAGCAGCTGCACCGTCTTGCCCGCCTCATAGATGCCGGTGTCGAACCGCTGGTCGGGCTCCTGGCGGCACTGGACCGCAGGCACCACGTTCAGCTGGACCCTGGCCACCACCGGGGGCGGGACGGGACGGGGCCCGGTGCAGGTCAGCCGCAGCCAGCAGCCCTCGGCCCCAAACAGGGAGGCGCGGGGCACCGGCTCGGTCAAAAACAAATAGATGCAGCCGCTGTGCAGCAGCTGTTCGGTCTCATCGACGGCCCGGACCGGCTCAAACGTTTTGCCGTTCCACCGCTCCCACAGCAGCTGGCCTTTCAGCTCGGCCCGCCCCAGCATTTGCAGCCAGATGGACAGGGGCATGGCGTGGGGTGAGCGGTCAAAGCAGAAATACATGGCCGCAGGCCCGGGGGCCAACGGTTCCAGCACCGTCATCTGCAGGTCGCCAAGGCCGGCGGCCTGGCCGATCTCACGGCGGGTCCCGTTGTTGGCGCTGGCGATCCAGGCCACCGGCGCCGGCGCCGGGTACTGCCACTGGAACCAGGCCCCTTTGCACAGGGGGACGATCCACCGCTGGTACAGCGAGAAGCTGTTTTCCACATCGGTGACCCGGGCCCGGATGTAATATCCCTCCTCGGCGTTGACCTCGGCGGGCTGGATGTCCTGCGGCACCTGGAAGATCAGGTCGTAAGGCCCCTCCTGCCGGCAGGAGAAGGGGTTGCGGCTGCCCTGGGTCTGCAGCTGGCGCCAGCCCATGCCGTTGTAGTACTCCCACACCACCCCCGACACCCGCACGTCGTCGGGCTTGGCCAGCACGGCGCGGCGTTTGTCGATGATGGGCTGGGTGAACTGGTAGTTGGGCCCCTGGGACGGGGGATCGAACACGATGGGCTCCAGTTCCAGATGCAGCTGGGCCCGGGCGCCGCGCTTGGTCAGCACCGCGTCGCTGCGCAGATAGAACAGGTCGTACAGGGCGGGCCTTTTGCCAAAGCAATAGCCCCCCTCCTCCTCGAGAGGCACATCCCCGCTGAACAGCCGGGCCGCCGGCACCTCCCCCAGCGGGGCGCTGCACACAGCCGCCTGCTGCAAGGTCAGGGCCATGGGAGTGCACCCCTGGCAGCGGATGCAGATCCGGCCATCCTGGTCCGGCTCGAGGGACAGGCCGGTGCGTTTTTCCAGCAGGATCCGGCCGTTTTCGGCCCGCACCCCGTCGAAGGGGAGCCAGGCCCCGCCGTGGAAGTAGCTCCAGCGCAGGCCGGGGGCGGTCAGCAGGTTGGCGGTCTCCAGCTCCAGGTAACGCACGTTCTGCCGCAGCTCCACCTGGATGGTGCAGGGCCCTTCCAGCCGCAGCACGTCGTTTTCACTCAGATAGAATTCGTGGACCTGCATCTCCTGCCCGCCGGGGGCAAAGAGGGGCCAGGGCCTGGACAGGTCCACCCGCTGCAGGCTGTCGCTTTGGGCGTCCACATAGTAGACATCGGTCAGCCGGGCCGGGGTCGCCTCGATGGAGCGGCGGGTCTCATAGACCACATTGCTGCCCGACGCGTCGGAGGTGAACACCTGCGTTCCCGAGCGGACCAGCACCGGCTGCTCCACCGACTCGTTGGGCATAAACTGCATATTGCCCTGGGCCGCCACCGGCCCCGGTTCCTGGTAGCCGATCTGGTTGAGGAACTCGGTATAGAGCTTCTGGGGCACGGCGTTCATGCGGTCCACCGTCTGGCAGAACATGGTGCAGAACAGCTCGGCCAGGGCGGCGCCGGGATCGTCCTCGGTGCTCTCATACCGCCACTCGGGGGTATAGCTGCGGGCCAGGGCCGCCACCTGGGCCCGGATCTCTTCCGGGCCGCGGGGATCAAGGACCGGGTGATTCATACGCTGCCCCCTCCCTCAGAACCTTCCGTCACATAGAAGGGATAGACATGGTTGTAGCGGTTGTTGGTCGAGCGGACGGTGTACTCCACTTCCACCACGATGGCTCCGTTCTGCCGGTCCATCTGGCGGCAGTTCACCTTCACATCGGTGATCCTCGGTTCCTGGTAGATCAGCTGTTCCCGCACCTGGCGGGCGATGCTCTCCCGGGTGGAACTGGAGGAAGGCGTGAACGTATAGTCCATGATGTTGGAGCCAAAGCCCGGGCGCATGACCCGCTCACCCTGCATGGTGTTCAGGATGATGCCGATGGCTTCCCGGATGTCCTCCTCCTGGCTGACCATGGCGAACTTGCCCGTGCGGGGGTCCACCTGCAGGGGGAATTTCAGCCCGCGGCCCAGGAACTCCTTTCCGTTCATGTTCATACACTCCTCCCGTCCCACCGGCGCGCCGCCGGTGTCAGTTGATCTTCACAATGCCGCCCTTCAGGGTGGTGGAACCGCTGGCGCTCAGTTCCAGCGTGCCGTCCCCTTTCACCGAGGCGGTAGCACCCTGCAGGGCCAGCTGGCCCTGCGCCTTGCCCGCGATGCTGGCCCCTTCCATCGACAGCTTGCCGCTGCACTTCATGGTCAGGTTGCCGCTGCTCTCCAGGGTGATGGTGGTCTGCCCCGCGCTGAGGGTCAGCTTCTTTTCGCAGCAGAGGGTGCCCTCCCCCGTCTTGAAATTGAGAGTCAGGGCGTTTTTGCCGTCCTTGTCCTGCAAAGCGGCGGTCTGGTTCTCATCGTCCAGCTTGAGCACCACCCCCGAGGGCATGGTCAGGGTGACGGTCTGTTTTGCTTCCTCGTCATGGAATGTCAGGTCGATCTTCTGGGGGGTGCGGATGGTGTAGTCCTCCACCTTCCCTTCCTGGATGGTGAACGGCGGGGTCAGCTCGGTGTTCCAGATGCTGCCCAGCACCACCGGCCGGTGGGGGTCGTCATCCAGATAACCCAGCACCGCCAGATCGTCCACATGGGGCGGGAAATAGACCCCGCAGCCCTTGCCCCCCATAGGGGACATGAAATAGCACCAGTCGGTCTCCTCCGCTTCCGGCACCCCGATCGGCAGGCACTTGACCCGGTTCAGCTTGTCCGGGTCGGTGACGTTGGTGATGCGGGCCAGCGTCAGGCCGCTGCGGCCCATCTGCCGCTCGGGGGGCATCCCCCCTTCCTGGATCAGGCTCTCCAGCTGCTGTGCCAGGCTCATAGTTTCGCCCCCTTGAACTCAAACGATGTGGTGTAGCCCGCCTCCGAAAAGCTGTGGCGGACCTTGGTCAGAAAATACAGGCCGTTGGTATGGCTGTCGCTGCCCTCGATCTTCAGATAGCGGCCGGGGATCAGCTCGGGGATGCCCACACATTCCCCCTCCCCGGATACAAAGTCCATGGCCAGGCTGTTCAGCCGGTTCTGGGCCAGCTTCTGGCATTCGTTCTGGGTGCGGGCAAATTCGCTGTACTCCCGCAGACAGGCATCCTTGAAAGCGGATACCAGCTGGGCGGCGGACTTGCCGCTGCCCCCCACCGTGACCGAGCTGGCCGTGCCCTGGATGGGCTTCTGGTTCACATCCCGGCCATAGATCTCCACCTTGCCCACCTGGTGGGCCAGGGACACCCGCTTGGAAAAGCGGTTCAGTCCCACTCCCAGCGTGAGGGCCAGGATCTCTTTGTCGTTGTCTATGGCCGTATCAAAGATCATCTCCCCGTCCACCACCAGAAGCGACGCGCCGTAGCGTCGAGCCATCAGGGTCAAAAACCGCCAGTCGTCCACCTGCTCTTTCACCAGCGGCGTCTCGAAGTCGGTGAGGGTTCCCACCGTGACGCTTTTGGCAAAGCCTGCGGACACTGCTTTGTTCAAAATGCCCTTGACGATTTCGGCCGTCTTGCGCTGGCCGGCATAGAGAGGTTCCCGGTTGCTCATCAAAAAGCCCAGCCCATCGATGCCGCCGATGCGGATATGGGGCGCCCCATCGCTGGAAAACTCCAGGGAATAGTCGTCCAGATACCCGTAAAAGAGCTCTTTCTTTTTCACGTAGCCGCCCTTGATGACCAGCTTTGCGCCGGGCTCCACCAGATCGATGATATCATTGTCCCAGCAGCTGTTTTTGAGGTCATACCCGGCGTCCAGCGAAAAGCTGCATCCGCTGGCCGTACCGTCTGCCGTCAGTTCGACGTCCACCTGCGAGATGCCGGGCAGCTCCTTGCCGGCCAGGGTGATCTCACAGCCGGGGGCGGAAAAATCCTCGTATTTATCTGCCAGGTCGGTGTATTGATACGTACCCTTGTCCAAGGAACCGTCCCCCCTTTCTCCGTTCGGCAGGTCTGTGCGTCAGTCTTTCAGGGCCGGCAGCACCAGCGTCTCCCCCGAGCGCAGCCGCCGCGGGTTGTCGATGCCGTTGGCCTGGGCGATCTGCCGCCACTGTCCGGCACCGCCGTACTCCCGGGCCGAGAAGGCCCACAGCGAATCCCCCTGCCGGACTTTGCGGTATTTGGTGGTATCCGGCGACTGGCGCGGGTTGAGCGCAACGCTGTCAGGGTCGATGAATTCGATGAAGGTGCAGTTCAGCACAGCGCGCACCGGCAGCCCGTTCTCGTCGAATTTGGTAAAGTGTTCCTCACAGCTGGACAGATAGCCCACGAACTGCAAGGACGCCCATTCCACCTGCAATTTGGGCGGGCAGTGGGCATCCGCGTCCACTTTCGTCAGATCGTAGATCTTCCGGGTATAATCCCGCACGTCGATGCTGTTGTCCAGCGAGATCTTGCGGCTGTTCTCCAGGAACTTCTTGCGGTCATCCTGCGACCCTCCCACCTCGTCTGCGGCGGAAAGACTGTCAAAGAACAGCTCGAAGCTTAACACCTCCCCGCTGCCGCTCTCAAACTGCATGACAGGCCCATCTGTTCCCATCGCGGGCCGAGGGGCATAGTTGACGCTGCGCTTGCAGGTGTAGCTCTGGGGATTGTAAAGCACGATGATCTCTTCGTCGGTCTCCAGGTTGACGATGGTCATTTTTTCCACATGGGTCGATGCATTCAAATTGCCGGGGCCTGTATACACAGCGTCGGCCTCCTTTCGTTTTTGTCGGTATTATCGGCCGCTGCGGCGCAGCTCTCGGCGCAGGCGTTCTTCAATGATGCGGTAGACCCGGTCGGCGGTGCGCCGGATCTCGGCCTCCCGCTCTGCCTTCTGGCAGGCGCTCTGCTCCTCCTCGTTCTTCTGCGGATGGATCAGGCTGGGCGGCACCTGGGCCGCATTGGACAACTGGGGCGGGGCCGCGCTTTGCGCCGCCTGGCCCTGCGGCAGGACAGTCTGTGCCGTCCCGCCGGGCGCTGCCATGGCCTGGGGCGATGTCCACTGGAACTGCCGCGGACCGGCCTGCGCCGGACGGGGCCCTTTAGGCAGCGGACCTTTTTCCAGCAGCTCCCTGGCCCAGTCAGGCAGCGCTTCCATCCCTCTGGCCTGCTCCGGACTATCGGAGCGGGAAGGCTCCGGACTGCCGCCTCCGGCCAACACCAACTGGGGAGGCTGCTCCTGTCCGGGCACGCCGTCTCCTGCGGCGGGGACGGGATGCACCAGGCGGATATCCCGTGCGGCGGGGTTCCCGCTCTGGACCGCGCCGCGGTGCAGGGTCAGCGCAATGGGCCGGGCCGACGAGGCCACGGACCTGTCCTGTGCCGGCAGGGCGGACAGCGGGTTTTGCGCCGGGGCCTGCCCTGCGGCCTCCTGTGCCCGGTAGACCAGCTGCTCTGCCGCCCATGCCGCCCGTGCCATGGCAGGGGGCAGCATTTGGGCTGCGGCGGCCTGCCCCTTTTCCCGATCCGTGCGGCCTGTATTATTTTCCGCTTGTGCGGAAGATTGTGCGTGGATCATCCGGGTCGGATGATTTGTGCCGGTCTCCGCTTGTGCGGATGGTGCGTAATTTATCTGAATCAGGCGATTTGTGTTGTTTTCTGTCTGTGCAGAAGATCGTGCGCGGGTCGTTTGGGTCGGGCGGGCTATTTCACTCGGGGCCTGTGCAGAGGTCGGACGTTCTGCCAGGTGGGCGGTTTCCGCTTCGCTCTCGCGGTAGATCAAAGGTTCCTGTATCGGGGCCGGGGCCTGCGTACTTTCCACAGGCAATGCCTGGGGCACTGCCTCGGGGCCGGTCGCCTGCTCTTGCGATTCAAGGCTCTGCACGACCCTGTGGGATTCCTGCCCAGCCTGGACAACAGGATGCCGCCCTGCCGGGCGGTCCGTATCCTTTTCCGCTTGTACGGAAGATTGTGCGTAGTTTGTCTGAATCGGGCGATTTGTGTTGTTTTCCGCCTGTGCAGAAGATCGTGCGTGGATCGTTTGGTCCGGATGGCCGGTTTCACCCGTGGCTCGTGCGGAGGCTTTGTGATCTGCCGGGCGGGCGGCTTCGGTTTCCGCTTCGCTCTCGCGGTAGATCAAAGGTTCCTGTATCGGGGCCTGGGCCTGCGTACTTTCCGCAGGCAATGCCTGGGGCACTGCCTCGGGGCCGGTCACCTGTTCTTGCAATTTGGCGGCCTGCACCGATCCATGGGATTCCTGCCCTTGCAGTTTGGAAACCTGCATAGCTTTGTGGGGTTCCCGCTCTTGCAACGCAAGGGACTGCGAAGCCCTGTGGGGGTCCTGATCTTGCAGTTCAAGGGCCCCCACGACCCTACGGGATTCCTGTCCAGCCCGGGCAGCAGGATGCCGCCCTGCCGGGCGGTCTGTATCCTTTTCCGCTTGTACGGAAGATTGCTCGTGGGTCGTCCGGGCCGGACGATCTGTGCCGGTCTTCGCTTGTGCGGAAGGGTGTGCGTAATTTGTCTGAATTAGGCGATTTGTATTTTTTTCTGTCTGTGCAGAAGATCGTGCACGGATCGTTTGGGCCGGGCGAGCTATTTCACTCGGGGTCTGTGCAGAGGTCTGACGTTCTGCCAGGTGGGCGGCTTCGGTTTCCGCTTCGTTCTCGCGGTAGATCAAATGTTCCTGCATCGGAGCCGGAACCTGTGCACTTTCCGCAGGTAATGCCTGGGGCGCTGCATCGGGGCCGGCTGCCTGCTCTTGTGGCTCGGCGGCCTGCACCGATCCATGGGATTCCTGCCCTTGCAGTTTGGAAACCTGCATAGCTTTGTGAGATTCCCGCTCTTGCAATGCAGGGGACTGCACGACCCTGCGGGATTCCTGCCCAGCCTGGGCAGCAGGACGCCGCCCTGCCGGGCCGTCTGTATTATTTTCCGCTTGTGCGGAAGGGTGTGCGTAATTTGTCCGAATCGGGCGATTTGTACTGTTTTCTGCCGGTGCAGAAGATCGTGCGCGGGCCGTTTGGTCCGGATGGGCGGTTTCGCCCGTGGCTTGTGCGGGAGCCTTATGATTTGCCAGGCGGGCGGTTTCCGCCTCGTTCTCGCGGTAGATCAAAGGTTCCTGCATCGGGGCCGGGGCCTGCGCACTTTCCGCAGGCAATGTCTGGGGCACTGCATCGGGGCCGGCTGCCTGCTCTTGCGGCTCGGCGGCCTGCACCGACCCATGGGATTCCTTCTCTTGCAGCTCAGCTTTGTGGGGTTCCCGTTCTTGCGATGCAGGGGACTGCACAGCCTGCGTGCTTTCCGCGGGCCATGCCTGCCCCTGTTCCTTTGCAGAAGTAGCGCAACGCTCCATCCCGTCCGCCTCGCTCGCATCCCGGGAGTTGGAAGATGGCTCGGGGCCGGGTCGACGGGATGGATGCGCGCCCTTTTCTGCGTTTTGACTGTTGTACGGTAGATGAGGCTCCTGGGAGAGCCGGGCCTTGTGGGTCAGGGCCGGGGCCTGCGCAGAGGGTCCGTCCGTGGGGACGGCCTGCCCTGCGGCAGGCTGTGCCGGCGCAGAAGGCTCCGCCGCATCCCGCCAGGACAGCGGTTTCCGGGCGGGACCCGCCGGAGGCTCTGTCCTGGGCCGGCCGGACAGAGCCGGATTTTTGGCGTGGTTGAGGGCCAGCGTCTGTTCCACCGCCTGGTGCACCGCGTGCATCATCTGGCGGGCCGTGTCGGGGGGCAGTTCGCTCTGGTGCAGCCATTCCAGCTGGGGCTGGGCCTGCCGCTGCAAAGCCTGTTCCCGGCGGCGGCGCAGCACATCGGGCAGCAGGATGCTGCCGCCCGCAGCCTGGCCGTCCTCCTGCGATTTGGGGGCCGGATAGCCCGGGGGGGCCGGCAGGGTCTGGGGCGTCCATCCGCCTGCGGACGGCACGGCAGCCGCCCGGGTGGCCAAAGTCAGAGGCTGGGCCGCCACGCTTTGGCTCTGTCCGCCCGCTGTGGGGGGCTGTGTCCAGCGCCCTTCTTCCAGACGGATCTCCAGCTTGTGGAGCACCTCCTGCTTTTTTTGCAGTTCCCGCTCTTTGATTCGGACTTTCTCCAGGATGCGGGTCTCCAGCGCGGCCTCCCGGACGCCGGACTTCTTCTCCGGCTCCTTGCGGGCAGGGGCTGCTTTGGGCGCATCCATGTGGATGTCCACAGAGAGTTCCACCTCCACCGGGGGCGCGGCGTCCGGTTCCTCATCCTCCTCCCGCAGGGTCAGGGGCAGAGGCGCATAAGCCCCTGTCTCCAGCCGGATACGCTGCTCTAGCTCCTGCTGGAACAGACTGGACAGCACCCCAAAGGGGGAAAGCCCCAGCTGTTCGGGCTTGATCACCGCCATATCCTCTCTGCTGACTTTGATCTTAGAAGCATCCATTGTAAATCAGCTCCACACGGGTGACTGCCAGCGCCGGCTGGTTGCTGTTCAGCTCCGGGCCGACGTACTTTTGTAGATAAGCGTTTTCGATGCACCAGGTACGCACCGTTTCCCCAAAACTGTCCTTCAGGGTGACGGTGCCCTGCAAAGGCACCATCCGCCCTTCCAGGCAATCGCTCATCAGCTGGGAGAACGCATCGTCCTCAACGATCACGCCCTGCTCCAGCACCAGCACCTGGGGCTTGCTCTCTTTCAGGAAGAACCGGGGGTAATTGCTGCCCCCTTCGCTGTAGACCTCATATTCCAGTTCCATATTCAGGCCCGAAACAGAGGTGAACCGACCTGCAAGTTTTTCCTCCCTGTCATCGTATACCGCCGTGTCGTCCTCCTCGAAAAGAGAGACTTCAAAGTATGCGCCGGACAAAAACTCCATGCCCTGTCCACCTCCTTCAGGCACAAGCCTGCTCTGCTGCGCATCAGAACAGTTCCCTTCTCACCCCTGTGATGGCAAGGGTCAGGCTTTCGATCAGCATCTCGCTGCGCAGGCCGTCCATTTCGCTGAGGGAGTAACCGATGGGCAGAGCGTCTTTCAGCTCCCAGATCACTCCCTTGTAGTCCTCGTTCAGGGCCAGCACCCGCACCGTGCGGTACAGGGACTCGCCCCCCGTAGGGCCTGTGTCATTGCCGGCAGCCGCGGCATATAGCCAGTCCAGCAGTTCATAGTCTCCCACCACCCCTTTGGCCAGGGTCACCGGTTCGTAGCGGGTCTGCACAGGGACATAGCCCTGCACCCCGCGCGGGTCCCGGCCCGCCCTGGCCTGGATGGTCTCCACCGTCATGTTGACGCCGGAAAACTGGGAAAAGGCCGCCGTCACCCGGCTGTCGCCCCCTTCGATCTCCACCAGGAACCGGTAGGAGCGCAGCGGTTCAAAGGTCTCGTCGTCTCGGTTTCCCATGGCAGCTTCACCTCTTTCTCAGCGCAGCGGGATGGACTGCTGTTTGTCGGGGCCGTTGAGCTTCTGGTTGACCTCCGACACCTCGCGGCACCAGCGGCGCCGCTCCCAGTGGGGCAGCTTCATGATCTCTGCCCGGGGCCAGTGCAGATAATAGGCCAGGAACGCCATCTCCTGGAAAAGCTGTTCCTGGGGGTACAGCACCAGCCCTAACTCAACAAAAAATCCAGCGGCACCTCGATCTCCTGGTTGCAGTGGGGGCAAACGACCTTGTAGCTGGGCAGGTCGGTCGTATTGATCCGCTGGTACAGATCCTGCAGGTAAGCCAGGTCCATGGTGAACATACCCTCGATCACCTTGGTATTGATGCTGGACAGCGTGCCCAGCCGGGTGATCACCCGGGACAGCAGGATGATGGTCAGATAGCCCGCGTTCTGCTGCACCCGGGGATCCCGCAAAGGCAGGATCTCATCGGCGGCAGTGGCCAGACGCATGGTGCCCCGGCGGTGGACCTCGCCGTTTTTGTCCACATAGCCCCGCGGCAGTTCAAATTCAAATTCGGTTTCCATACATTCTCCTTACAGGCTGCGGCGGAGACGGCCCTGATCACCGCCGCGCAACAGCGCAGAGAGGGTCAGGGCCGCCAACACTTCGAGTTACATAGGATTCAGCCCGCCGCCAGCCCTGCCTCTATCACATGGGCGAAGGCTCGCCTGCCACGCCGGCCGGCGTGTGCTCCAGGCCCTCGTGGCACAGTTCCAGGGACTGGATGGCCACTTCGCTGCCCATACCGTTCAGGTCCGGCACGGTGTAGCCTACGGGCCATGCATTGATCAGGGTCCAGGAAGGGCCGTCGGCGCCGGAGTCGTCGATCAGGGTGATGAGCACGTCGTGGCGCACCAGGCCGGTCGGGGGCGCGTTGTTGGTGGGGGCCACCGAGTTGAGCCACTCCAGGAAGTCGGAGTCATCGGAGATGCCCCAGCGCAGGGTGATGTTGCCGAACTTGGTCAGGCCGGGCAGTTTGCGGGGGGTGTTGCGCAGGTCGTCGCCTTCGCGGTACTCCACCGCATCGATGGAAGCGCTCATGCCGGAGACTTCCGAGAAGCTGGCGCGGTTGATGCCATCGATCTCCACCCGGTAGCGGAATACTCTGTAGGGATAATTGATGTTCGCCATTTATGTTTTCATCCTTTCTGTCAGACTGTCAGGCGTAAAGGACAGCCGCTCATTCGCCGGTGGCAGTCTTCTGGGTGATGCGGAAGATCACAAATTCTGCGGGCTTGACCGGTGCGATGCCGATCTGGCAGATCAGGCGGCCGTTGTCGATGTCGTCCTGGGTCATGGTGGTGGGTCCGCACTCTACAAAGAAGGCCTGATCGGGGCTGGAGCCGGCCAGAGCGCCGTCACGCCAGCAGGTGGCCAGGAAGTTTGCGATGGTGCGGGTCACGCGGCTCCACAGCGCCTCGCTGTTGGGCTCAAAGACGACCCAGTTGGTGTTGGCTTTGATGGACTCCTCGACGTAGATGAACAGGCGCCGGACGTTGACGTACTTCCACAGCCCGTTGGAGCTGATGGTGCGTGCGCCCCAGACCCGGATGCCGCGGCCGGGGAAGGCGCGGATCAGGTTGACGCCCAGGGGGTTGAGGATATCCTGCTCACCGGTGTTGTAGCTGCAGGACAGGCCGGTGCAGCCCCGCACCACTTCGTTGGCGGGCGCCTTGTGGACGCCGCGCTCGTTGTCGCTGCGGGCGTAGATGCCTGCCATGGCGCCGGAGGGCGGGAAGTAGGCCGCATGCTTGGAGCCTGCGTCGTACATCTGCAGCCAGGGATGATACATGGCCGCGTAGGTGGAATCGTACATATCACGGAAGTTGGCCACGTCGTTGGTCTTGGTCAGCTCCATGGGGATATCCAGGATGGCAAAGCAGCTCTTCTTGTTCTCACAGAACGCGATCAGGGCCGACTGCACCTCGGGCAGGGTGACGCCGGGGATGGCCATGATGGACACGTTGCCGTTCTCCAGGAAGGCCTGCAGGCCGGTGCGCTTGCCGGGGCCGTCGTCCTTGCCCAGGTAAGTGCCGGCTGCCACGGTCAGCACGGTGCCGTTGCTGCCGCCGGCAGGGGTCAGGACCAGCTCGCTGCCGGTGCCGCCGCACAGCTCGTAGGGCACCACCGTCTCAGCGTCGGCCTTCGGCTCCACCTCCACCCGGATCAGCTCGCTCTTGGCGGTCTTGACGGGGGCGTAGTTCAGTGCGCCGGCCTTGAGGGACAGGTTCTCATAGACCTCCACCATATCGTCCAGGCGGGCGGTGATGGTGATCTCGCAGGTCCGGATGTACTTGCTGGTGCCCACACGGCTGTCCGCCACATCGGCGGTGCAGGGGGCGTCCAGGGTGACCACACGGTCCAGCACGCTCTTGACGGTGGCATAGACCGCTTCCTTGCCGTCAAACAGCTCGACCACATCGCCGGGATTGAAACCGTCGGCGTTCTTCAGGGTCAGGTCTGCGCCGTCCACGGCCAGGACCTGGGTCTTGGCCTTGCTGGCAGGAGCCACGGTGACCCGCATATTCTCCGCCCATGCACCGGGGTTGGCTGCGCTGATGGTCAGCACGCCGGCCTGCACGATGCCGGCCTTGGCGTCAGCGGGGGCTGCGCGCATGATGTAGGCCCGCGCACCGCCGTTGAGGAAGAACTGCTCCACCGCATACGGAAGGAACCGTGCGCCGCCGTAGGCTGCCTCGCTGAGATAGCCGCCGTACATCCGCTTGTAGTCCGCAAAGCTGGTCACCAGCTGGGGCTGGCCTGTCACAGGGCCGCGCTCGGCCAGGCCCACAAAGCCTGCCGTGCTGGTGCTGACGCCCTGCATGGGGGATGCCCCGGAATCGTACTCCTCTACATATACACCTGGGGACAAATATTCTGCCATGTTGTTGCTTCACGCCACTGTTTTGGCTGGGGCCGGTCGTGAAGCGCCCCTCCTTTCGTCTTGATATTTGGTTTGGGTGGATGATCTATCGGACCATGAGCGCCCGCCCAGATGGCAGATGCTCTGGCTCACAAGGTTGGATGTTCCGGCGCAAACAGGCGCCAGAAGCGGCACAGGACGGCCGCGTTGTATTCGATGGCCTCCCGCACCAGGCGGGCGCCGTCGTAGGGGTCGGGCAGTTCGGCTTCGGTGCGGAACACCGGCCAGCCCTCCTCCGAGAGGAACATGGCCCCCCGGATCACCTGGCCGTTGACCTGGCTGCACCGGCGGCAGGCTTCGTCCCGGTCCGCCGCCCGCAGCGGCAGGCGGCCATAAGCCAGCATCCGGCCGGTCAGGCAGCGGCAGGCCATATCCCACACGGCACCGTCTTTGGACAGGCGGAAACAGATCCATCCGTCCGCCTGCTCCCAGGCTGCGCCGCTGCTCTCCAGCAGCGCGGTCAGCAGCCGCCGGATCTCCTCAGGTCCCACCGGACTCCTCCTCTCAAAGTTCCAGCGTCCCGCCCGCTGCAAACGGCATCTGCCCCCAGTCGGGAGCAGCCTGCAGTTGGGGCTGGTCCGGGACGCAGGCCAAAGGCTCGGTCAGGGCCGGCGGTGGCAGACGGGTGCTTTCCAGCCGGGGCCCGGTCTTTTGGGCCTGTACCAGCGCCAGCAGGGCGCTGTTGCCGATCCGCTCCGAAAGCTCCAGCACCGTCCGGGCAGGCATCTGCTCCAGACCGGCGCCGGCCAGCAGGGCCTGCAGGGCTGCTTCAACCGGCAGGAGGCTGCTGCTCGGGCTGTTCCGCCTGGTCTGGCGGCTCTGCTGCTGTTCCTGCCTGCTGTCCCGCTCGGTCCGGCGGCTTTGCTGCTGCACCTTGGCCGTCCCCCTTTCCTCCGGGTTTGCCGGGCGGCTCGGGCGGCGGCGGGAGCGGCATCTCCGCCAGCTCCCGGGCCACCTCGTCCAAAGTATCTTCGCTCTCCATCTCCTGCAAAGCCTCCTGGGCCTTGTCGGAGATCCAGCGCAGTTTGTTGATAAACGCTTCTTTCATCTGAGCTTTGCGCTCGATCAGGGCATGGGTATGGACGATGGCGTTCTGGAGCACCGGTTTTTCACGCGGGTCCCGGGTCTCGGCCAGCTGCGCCCGATACCGGGCCAGCAGGGCCTGTTCCCGCTTGTCATCCAAAAAGGGATAGACCCTGCGCAGGGTCTGGGCGCCTTCGTTTTCCTCCAGAGCGCCGGTCCCTCCGGCCATCTGCGCCATGGAATCCACCACCGCGCGGGCGTCGGTCAGCACGTCCACCACCAGGCCCACGGCGCTTTGTGTGTAGCCGCGCCAGAACACCATCTGATCCGGCGCGCTGCCCGGCACCGTCCGGGCCTGGCTGCCTCCCGCAAAGAGGTTTTGCCGGTGCTGCAGGGGTTCCGCCTGTCCCAGCGACCGCTTGAGGCAGGTGGCCAGCATCATCCGGCCGGTGCCCTGCAGTACGGCGGCCGCCATATTCCCGCGCTGGAAAGCCAGCTCCGAAAAGGTCCGGAACGCTCCGCCGGACAGCTCCGGGTGGGCCTGCAAAGGGCGGCTTCCGCCAGCCTCTTTCGGCTGTGCGCCGGGGCCGGCGGCCTGCCGGGTCTGTTTTTCGTCCGCCCCGGTCAGCTGGGCGGCCCGCTGGCGGCCGATCTGGTCGAAGGTCTCGCGGAACTGTTCGGTCACCTGGTCCAGAGGGTCCCGGTAACGGAAGGTGCTCCCCTCCACTGCCTGGTTCAGCTGGCGCCGCACCGACAACTGGGTCAGGGGCGCCGGATCGGCAGGCTTTTTGCGGACGAGTTTGGTCTGCACGATATCCCCCCTCAATTCATCCCCATCAGCCGCCGGAACGACCGGTGGAGGCTGTCCTCCTCCGCCGGGCGGAGCAGGAAGTCTGCCGCATGGATGCGCAGGTACTGGATGGCGTAGCGGGGGGTATCGTCCATCACCACCAGGCGGCAGCCCGCATCCTGTTCCCGGATGCGCCGGGCTGCCAGGAATCCGGCGGTGTCCCCCAGGCCCATCAGCACCCCGTGGTAGCGGCCGGGGCCAAAGCCCTGCCAGAATTGCTCCATGTCGTAGATGGGAAAGATCTCTGCGCTGCAGCCGGTCCGGGCACAATACTGCTGTATGCATTTGCACAGATATCGGGTCTCTCCCGGAGAGCACCCGCAGATCGCCAGCCGCATGGTGTGTCCTTTCCTTTTCTGCTTCCAGAGTCCTTTCTCAAGGTGGGGCGTGCCTGTGCGGTCCGGCTGTCCAGCCGCGCGTAAGACCGCGGTTTTGTCCTCCGGGCAAAAGGCAGAATGGCCCGCGCCGCCCGGGTCGTTTTTATTGTAGCAGGTTTTTTTCTGCCGCGCAGGGATTTGGCACGAACAGCTGTCAACTGTCATAAAATGCACAAAAAGCGCGGAAGCCGCACCGCTTCCACGCTTTTCGACACAAGTTGAGAGGACCTCAGCGGCCCCAGTTTTTGGCCAGCATCCACTCCTGCAGGCGCCGGCGGGCCTCCCCGAAACTCTTGAGGCTGATGGGCACCCGCTGGCCGTTTTCCATCACGAAATCCCGCTGCTGCAAAGCCTGCACCCGGTCCAGGTTGACCAGATAACTGCGGTGGCAGCGGAAAAACCGGCTGTCCTTCAGCTCGTCCTCCAGGGCGTCCATGGTGCGGCGCAGCCCGTACACCCGGCCCCCGGCATGGATGGCGGCGGTATGGCGGTACATCTCCACATAGTCGATGTCCCCCACACGGATGGTCAGCTCCTCCCCTTCCATGTCCACCCGCAGCAGCCGCAGCCGGTCGGCGGTCTGCTGTACGAACCAGTCCATGGTGCGCTCCAGCTGGCCCTGGTCGAAGGGCTTGAGCAGATAGTCCATCACCTGCAGGTCAAAGCCTTCCATCCCGTGTTCCTGGCTGGTGGTGGCAAAGACCAGGGCGCACTCCTCCCCTCTCTGCCGCAGGCTGCGGGCGGTCTCCACCCCCGTCATCCCTTCCATAAAGATATCCAAAAACACCAGGTCCCACTGCCCCAAGGTCCACCGGTCCAGCAGTTCCTCGCCGCTGGAGGCCACGTCCAGCCGCAATTCCAGGGCGCAGCGCTGGCAGTACTGCCGGACCATCCGGGCCAGGGCGGCCCGTTCCTCCTCCAGGTCGTCGCAGATCATCACCGAGATGTACACAGCGTCTCCTCCTCTCTCCATTCCTTCAGCGCCTGGCGCAGCAGCGACGCCTGCTGCCGGCTGACCGAGATGCTCCGTCCGTCCACGGCCATGTTCAGACGCCCGCCCGCAAAGCTGCCCACCCCCGACAGATGGACGATGAACGCCTTCTGGCACCGGAAAAAGGGCGGACCGGGCAAATCCTCCTCCAGCTTTTTGATGGGCACGCTGACCTGGACGCTCCCGCCGTTGGTCAGGCGCAGGATGCTCTCCCGTCCGGCCGCCTCGGCATAGGCCACCTGGCACAGCGGCAGGCGCACCCGTTCCCGCCGGGCCGGCAGGTCCAGCCACTGCAGACCGCACCGCCAGGCCGAAAAGCACTGGTCCATGGCCCGGCCCAGCTCCTGCCGGGAAGCGTCGGGGGCCAGAAAGGCCGCGGCGTGCCACCGGTAGGCCGAAATGGCCTGCCGGGACCGCCTTGACACCACCACCAGCCCCGTTCCGGCCAGAGCGTCGGGCCGCCGGGGCCCGCCGCCCGGGATGGTGTCCGCATCGATGAACAGCAGCTCGGGACCCTGGGCGGGCAGACTGCCGCTTTGCTGTACGGCGGTCTCGACGCAGTGGGCGGCCGCCCACCGGCCCAGCATGGCGGTCAGCCGCAGGGCCAGCGCGTCATCCTGGGTGCACAGCACGATCCGGGCCGGGCGTTCTCCATGCAGCATGGCCGGCGCCTCCTTTCTCCATCCGCCGCCCATCGCGGCGTTTTGCACAAGCTCTCTTATGGAAAGATTTAACAGCTTTTGGGCCCCGAGGTAAAGAGAATTTACGCAACCGGTCCGATTTTTCCGCAAGTGGGAGGATTTTACCGCAAGTGGGAATGGATGCGGTTTGACATGGGCCGCAAAATCCATTAGACTTTATACGACACAGCTTCCAATCAAGGAGGTGGCGGCATGCTGCACATTGCCTGCTGTGACGACGACCGTTTCTGGCAGGAGCAGTTCCTGCGGCAGCTGGACCGGCTGCTGTCCGCCAGGGGGACGACTTTCCGGATCGACACCTACAACAGCGGCGCCGCTCTGCTGAAAGCGCTGTCTGTTTTGAACGCCCAGCCCGACCTGCTGTTCCTGGACGTGGTGCTGGGCCGAGACAACGGCATCGACCTGGCCGCCCGGCTGCGCCAGCTGCAGCCGGAGCTGCCGGTGGTGCTGATCAGTTCCAGCGCCGAGTACGCCCTGCCGGGCTACACGGTCCACCCCGCCCACTACCTGCTCAAACCCATCTCGGACCAGGCCCTGGCCGAAGCGCTGGATTTCTGCCTGCCTCCGCCTCAGGAGGCGCCCTCGGTGGTCATCCGCTGCAAAAAGGCCGAGAAGGCCGTCCCGGTCAGCGAGATCCTCTACATAGAGGTCCTGGATACCCTCCTCAAGCTGCACACCTGCTCCGGCGAGGTGTACCAGACCACCGGTCACTTGAGCCAGATGCAGCAGCGCCTGCCCCCCGGCCAGTTCCTGCGGTGCCACAAGAGCTATCTTGTCAACCTGGAATACGTGGAGGGCATCCGCCGCTACGTCCTGATGCTGCGCAACGGCCAGCAGATCCCGGTCAGCAAGAAAAACTATGTCCCGGTCAAAAAGGACTACCTTCGCTATTGCAGCCAGCTGCAGCCTTAAAATACCCCGATGGCCCCACAGGCCTTTACCCCGTTTTCTTTTCACCCTATGGATCAAGCAAAGGAGTTTACGATCATGAACATCCAAAAACACGTTGACGGTCAGACCCTTACCCTCGCGCTGAAAGGCCGGCTGGACACCACCACAGCCCCCCAGCTGGAGCAGGAGGTGCGCGCCAGTCTGGACAATGTGACCAAGCTGGTGATGGACCTGGCCGAACTGGACTACCTCTCCAGCGCCGGGCTGCGCGTGCTGCTGTCGGCCCAGAAGCAGATGAACCGCAAAAAGGGCCGCATGGTGGTGTGCCATGTCTGCGAGCCGGTGATGGAGGTCTTCGACATGACCGGGTTCTCGGACATCCTGACCATCGAGGAGTGAGCGGAGCTTTCCTCCCTCTCAAAAAAGGAGACTGCCTATCATGAGTCCTTCTCAGGCGGAGCTGTACAAGCGGCCCCGCTTATTCGTGTTTATCCCCGCCGTGGCGCTGTGCGCCTTTTTGCTGGTGGCCGTCATCCACTACGTCGTGTCCAGCTCCCAGGCCGCAGAAAGCGTCCAGCCTGACCTGTCGGGCTGGGAGATGGCCCTTGCCGACGGTTCCCCCATCGCCCCCGATCCGGCGGGCGGACTGGATCTCCCCGAGGGGGCCATCCTCTATCTCACCGCCGATGCGCCGGCCTTCGCTTCCGGGCAGGCGGTGGCGTCGGTCCGCTCGAAAGGGGTGCTGTACGCCTTCCTGGTGGACGGCCAGCCGGCCGCCGACCCCTTCGGACTTTTGGGCGGAAGCGGCGGCTCCCAGGCCCTGCCGGGCGGGATCTATACCTTCCGCTGCGGCGCGGGCTCCCGGCTGACCATCGCGGTGCAGTTTTTGACCGTTCCCCCCAGCATGGAAAACCTGCCCTCTGTCACCCTGTACGACGGCGTCGCCGACTACGACAGCCAGAACGTCCATCTGGGCGCCTTTTCCTCCCTGCTCATCGGGCTGTTTTTGACCATCGCCTTTTTGATGCTGGCCATCTTCCTGATGCAGTTGTGGCGGGGCGCGCCCGAGTGGGGCTCGCTGCTGCTGGCCGTCACCGCCCTGGCCATCTGCCTCAACCGCACCATCCTCTACGCCGACATCATGCGCAACACCCTGAAAGACCCGGGCCTTTACCTGATCGTCCGGCACGTGCCGCTGCTGGCCGTCCTGCTTTTGCTGTGGCAGCACCTGGAAGGCCGGGCCAAAAAGATCCTTGCGGTGCCGGCTCTGGGCGGCGTGGGCTGCATGGCCGGCCTGCTGGGCTACAACCTGGCGGTGCCGGAACGGGTGACCGGCGCGGTCTATTTCATGCGCTGGTGGCTGCTGCCGCTGGTGCTGTTTGCCCTGCTGCTGGCCGGCGCATGGCAGGCCGTCCGTGCATGGCGCGGCAAGGCCCACCACGGCAGCTGGTTCTGCCGGTTCTTCATCACCGCCGGGTGCAGCATGGCGGCCATGATCTGCCTTTCGGTGCTGAGCGTCGTCCTGTACGGGCCCAGCAAGCCGGCATGGGCCTATACTCCCCTTGCCGTCGAGGGCTTTACCCTTTTTCGGCCCGCCCTCCGGCTGAGCTACCTGACGGCCATCAGCAGCTTTGTGCTGGCGACGTACGATTTCATCCAGATGTTCCTCTCCCAGGAGCAGGAGCGCCAGGCCATCATCCTGCAAAACCGCTTTGCCACCGAGCACGCCGACGCCCTCTACCGCACTCTGCTGGAGACCCGTTCGGTCCGCCATGAGATCCGGAGCCGCACCGAGACCCTGCGCATCCTGTGCGAGGAGGGAGATCTTGCGCGGATCAAGGCCTATGTCGAGCAGTTCTACGCCAGCTCCCAGATCACCCCCAGCCTGTACAGCGCCAACCAGCTGGTCAACGCCCTGGTGGCGCCCCGGCTGCAGACGGCCCAGGATGCGGGCATCCATGTGGACGCCCTGATCCAGGTGCCCGAGTCCCTGCCGGTTTCGGACATCGACCTGTCCACCCTGCTGGTGAATATGCTGGACAACGCGGTGGTCGCCGCCTCGGCGGTGCCCGATCCGGCCGAACGTCAGCTGACTTTGCGGATGAACCTGCGGGGCAACCGGCTGCGGCTGTTCTGCCGCAACAGTTACACCGGCGAGCTGACCCTGCGCAAAGACGGTCTGCCCGCCTCCAAGCGGGGCAAATGGCACGGCTGCGGCATGGAGCTGATGCGCCGCGTCGCCAAAAAATACGACGGTTCCCTGAACGTCGAGCACGAAAACGGGCTGTTCACCCTGGACATCTTTTTGCTGCTGCCCTTCCCTCATAAGGACCAGCCCGACTGAACGCGGCCCCGCGGCCTTGCCGGCTGCGGGGCTGTTTGCATTTTATAACAGTTGGCCGTCTTTCGTGCCAATCCCATTGACCCGGGGGCGGCCGGGCTGTTATGATTATCTTGGGTTTCATTGTCCGAATTTTTCCAACTGAAAAGGAGGTTCCTTATGGGTCGATATACATACCAGAAGCGGCCCGGACAGCCCGATGCCGCACCACGTCAGGCTGCCCGGTCCAACCTGGCTCAGGCTGTGCCCAACAGCGCGGCGCTCGATATGCTGGACCATGTGCAGGAGCGCCCGCAGGCCCAGATCCCCGCAGCCGAGGCCGAGGCCGACCGGCTGTCCGCCTCTGTGACCAGCGGCGGGCCCGAGGCGGTCAAGGCCGCCATGGGCCGGCGGCTGGGGGCGGATTTCTCGGGCATACGGTTCCACATGGGGGACCAGGCCGAGGCCAAGGCGGAGGCCATGAACGCCCGGGCCTATACCTCAGGCGCAGACATCTACTTTGGCGAGGGCGGCTTTGATCCCTCCGTGGCCGCCCACGAGCTGGTACACACCGCCCAGCAGGGCGTCGTGGCCGCCAGCACCCCCACCGTTGCCACACCTGTGGGAGGGGTGCAGAGGGATCCAAAGAAAAAAAAAGCGGTTGACGCAAGCAGGACTTCTAAAGTTGCTTATCGTTTAAAAGCTCCAATACGAAAAATGAATAACCGTGTAGATCAACGTATTGAAGCAAGAAAAAACGGAGATCTCGAAGCCTTGACTTCTTTCCAGCGGTTTTCCAGTGCTGTTTTGCATCTGCCTTCTACCATCAGATCTCACATGTCTAGCGGTCAGAAGAAAAGCGAGATGCGGCAAGCAGAACGTGAGAAGTATACTCAAATGGGAAGAGAAATGCTGGAGGAAAGCCGGCGATCCAACCCTAACGCTACGACCCTAATCCCCGATCGGCCCGCCCCTGGCCATATATTGCCAGAAGGCGTAGATCCTAATACCTACATCCAGGAGCTCCATACCGGCGAACTGCCTAAAACACGAACGAAAATTCCTGGCGTATCCACAGTCATGGACATCAGACAAGATGTAAAAGACAAACATTATGGGGAAGCCGTGCAGAAAGCTGCCGGAGCGGCCGTAAATGTCACCGATAAGGTCTATCAAGCCATGGATAAGGTCGGCGTAATGCCTACCCCTGTTCCAATAGCAGATACCCACACCCTTGTCACCTCCGGTTTGAACGCCGCCAACCATCATATGGCGGTCAAACAACTGGATGCGGTAGATAAAAAATATACTGGCGGCGCAAGCCGCGAGGAGTTAGTCGAGAGAGGCGATCATGAAAAGCTTTTATTTCACGACATCGCACAGCAGGCCCAGCAGCATCACAAAATACAGCGAAACAAAGCCATAGTGAATGCGGCGGCCAGTGGTCTTAAAGTAGCCGGCACTGCCACCACCATCAGCGGTGTAGCTGCGCCCGTCGGCATGGCACTCAGTGCAGCTGGCATGGCTGCTGATGCAGGTACTAAAATAGCCACTCATCATCAACAAAAAGAACTAGAGAAAAAAGTCGTGACACAAGTGCTAAATCTCACTCGTGAACAGTGTATAAAAGTATTGCTGGCACGGGGAGTACCAGTTACTGAGGAAAATATTCATAAGCTAAAATCGGGTGGCATTCGAGCTGCCGGCTTCACAACTGGCCATAGGAGTGAAGTGTTCGCCCACCAAACTCAGAAGCGAGCTCAACATATCGTAGAAAATGCCGACCATGATCCAGCCTATCGGGAACTGAACATGGCTCTTGACCCTAAGGCAAAGGACGGAAAGGCTGATGTTGATAGAACGGCTAAAGGCATGGGTCAAAAAAGAACACGATCTCAGGTAGTAGGCGACCAGAAACCGCTCGCCACCCAAGCCGCACAAAACCGAGCTAAATATGAAAAAGAGGAAAGTGAGTTGCGGGCTAAAATCAAGGAACAGGAAATGCATGTACGTATTGCCTCGCCGGATAGTAATGTTCCCCTCTCCAATAAGGCTCAGAAAAAGAGAGAAGACGCTAAGAAAAAATTAGAAAAACTACAGAACGAGTTGGCTAAATGTCAGCAGCGAAACCGCCAATTAAACATTCCTGCACCCGAGACAACTCCTGTGCAGATCCCAACTCCTGCGTCCCAGCCTCAGCAGACCACCGGTGCAAAAACTTCCGATGATACGTTTGGTTATCGCACAAGACAGGTAACCAGCTTTGATCCTACTGGCCCTATCACCCCTGACAACGAGAACGACTGGCTCGCTATACTTTACAGAAACATCAAACGACTTGAAGCAAGTGGGGCAGATTCTCCCTTCGATCGTCAGCAGCTTCAATCGTACAAGCAACAATTTGCTGAAATACGAGCCCAACAAATGGCCAGAGAATCCGGCGCAGAGCAGCCGGAGGTCCAGCCCGCACCTGCATCTCCTGCATGGTCTGCCGCGAGACCTTCAAACGCAGGCTCCTCTCCAGCTGCGCCGGGGATTTTAGGCTCTGCACGGCAGATGGCCAGGCAATCTGCACCGGCAGCTCCCGTATGGTCCGCCGCGAGACCTTCAAACGCAGGCTCCTCTCCAGCTGCGCCGGGGATTTTAGGCTCTGCACGGCAGATGGCCAGGCAATCTGCACCGGCAGCTCCCGTATGGTCCGCCGCAAGGTTTGCAAACGCAGGTCTCTCCCTAATTGCACCGGCGGCTCCCACCCCTGCCGCAGAACCCAAGAAAAAGCGCAGCTCCCTTGGACGCGGATAAGCGAGTTTTACAGGCACACCACACCTCCCCGCCCGACCCCTGCCCGGGGGCCGGGCTTTTTGCGCCCTTGCCAAAAGGCGCTGCGGCGCTTATAATAAAAGGCGTAAGCATACCGTGCCCCCGCCCTCTGCGGCTGCGGGGCTGCCATAAAGGAGTTCCAAGTTATGAAATTAGGCATCGTCGGGCTGCCCAATGTGGGCAAGTCCACCCTTTTCAACGCCATCACCTCGACCCGCAACGCCGAGGCGGCCAACTACCCCTTCTGCACCATCGAGCCCAACAGCGGCATCGTGGCGGTGCCCGACGCCCGGCTGGACAAGCTGGCCGAGATCTGGCAGACCAACAAAAAGACCCCCGCCATCGTCGAGTTCGTGGACATCGCGGGCCTGGTCAAGGGCGCGTCCCAGGGCGCGGGCCTGGGCAACAAGTTCCTGGG
>MHCFR04200__coassemble_233_pt1 | contig 42891 bp, 34 predicted proteins | sample MHCFR04200__metabat2_high_PE_011 | metagenome-assembled genome bin MHCFR04200
TCGGTATCCGTTCCAGCAATGCCAGAGCATCCTCATAATCGCGCCGGAGCTGTGCATCCCGCAGCTCTTTAAGGACACTGGTCTTGGTGGCAGCTTCCAAAGACTGCTCTAATTCAGTGGCCTTCTTTTTCAGCCGTTTGTTTTCGGTGGTCGTCTCGGTGAAGGCCACGTTGTACTTCTTGAGCTGGGTTTGCATCTTCTCCACAGCTGGGATATAACCGTCCAGCAACTTGGAGATTTCGACAGCCCGCTTCTTACCGTTTAAGGGCCCAATACCGGTGAGCAGCTCATCCAACTTCTGACGCTGCTTGTTGAGGCGGGTCATCTCCTTGAAGATGCGGGGTGGGATGTGGTCGCGGCCCGTCTGGCTGGCGCTCTCCCCACGCTCCAGGTCGGGGTATTTTATGACCATGTGTTCCCAGAATTTGTCCTGCCACCAGGTCAGCTTCTTTTTGTTGCCCACGATCTCCTTGGCGCTCAGACGGCTGTCTACGGTCAGCGGGACAAAAGAAAGGTGCATATGGGGCGTTTTCTCGTCCATATGCACCACGGCGGATATAATTGTTTCTCTGGATTGATAATGCTCAAAGAAACGGAGCGCTTCCTCAAAATAGCGCCGGACTTCGGGCAGCTTTTTGCCCTTGAAAAACTCCGGTGTGGCTGTGAACATTACTTCCACCACCCGGACACTGTCCGTTCGGATGCGGCATCCAGCGGCGCTGATTTGGCGCTCAGCTTCGGCTCGGTAACGCTGGGACGGCTCAATTAGGTGAAAGTTGTACTTGCTGCGGGAGCGGTCAATATCAGGGTTGCTGGCGTACTTTTCTTTGGTGCGCTCGTTATGGGCCTCGATGTTCGATATCTCCGGCCCTTTGTACTTGGCGAAGCGCATGATGGCGTATTGTGTTTGGCTCAAGTGTGGCCCTCCTTGTAAATTGACAGGTCATGTTATGGGCGGGCATAGCAGGGACCTCCTTTCAGATTTTGGTGCGGATCAATTTGATCTGCACCACTTTTTTGTAGCTATGAAGGATTTGTTGAGACGGATAGAAGACCGCAAAGTACCATTTTGTTACTTTGCGGTACGAGGCGTTCTAACTTGGATCAAGTGGTCATTTTGACTCAGGCTACTTTAGCATCGTAAAGGATTTGTGTATATGGCGTGTTTTGGGGTTTTCGCTATGTACGTGCGTACGGAACTTGTACATACGTACATAGCAAAAAGGGCAGGTTTTCCTATATCGAGAAAATCCTCCACAAAAGCAAGAGGTCGGCGACTCGCCGCCCCCTTGCTGACAGGGTAAGGGCGTCGTGAAGTACGACATCTACCTAACCTAATTTGCTTGTGACCAATTTGGTCACAGCCACTTCAAGGGAGTAACAAACGGTTACGCCCTTTGAGGCCTTGCACTATGCCGTTGTACAGACCTTGTACATACGTACATAGCGAAAAGGCCAAATCTCTCATATACAGAATTACCGGCCCCAGGACGAGGGAGCAGGCTCAGGCCGGACAAGAGCTTCCATTCCCAGGTAACCCCATACGCGGCGGCCCGCTGCGTTGACGATGTTGTTGGTGTGCTCTAAGTTGTATTTTTTCAGGTTGGCAATCAGGTTATCGCTGAAGCTCCTGGCTTTCAGGGGTACCAGGTTGTTCTCCTCACACCACATCTTATAAATGGCATAGAGGTCCTTGGAACTGATGCAGGCATCTGCTTTGAGGCGGATATAGTCCTCCGCCTCCATGAAGTCGAAGAAGTTGTTATTGTCCCGCCTGACCAGCTCCCGGTTGCGCCGGGCGCGGTCGCTTTCGGTGAACTTAAAGCCATTCCTGACCAGACGCTGCAACCCCTCAAAGGCCCACAGAAAAATCTCTTCGGCCTCGGCGGCCATCTTCTCGGCGATGTCAGGGTCATCTACCCGGTCGGCGGGCTTGTCCCTGGTGGTCAGGACCAGCTGCCGCCGATAGAAGCCGTCGCTTCGGTCGTACAGGGCTTGCAAGTCTCCATTGCTGAAAGCCAGCAGCCGGGCATACATCCAGCCCTGGTAGCTCTGCTTGCCTTTCCGTTCCAGATCCATCTGTCCCTGGGCAGTGACAATGGATTTGACATAGTTGGTTTGCCGCAGGGCCTCGATGCGCATATCATCGTCCACGCAGAGCAGGATGTGTTCGAGGTCGGCCCGGGCAAAGCGGTTCTCAGAGATTTTGCCGACGCTGCCGTCTTTCATATTGGTGCCGAATAGCTTGGAGAGCACCACGCCGATCTGGCTTTTGCCTTCGCCGCCGCGGCCCTTGATGACCATCATCCGCTGGCCCTTGTTGCTGGGGATGAGGCAGTATCCGATGAACTCCTGGACCGTGGGGATGTCCTCCGGGTAGAGCAGGTCAGACAGAAACCGCAGCCAGAGGGCAGGCTGGGCCGCTTTGGGATTGTACCGAACCGGCAGCCGGTTGCGGACAACTTCCGGTTTGCCCTCCTGAAAACTTCCATCCAAGTGCAGGGTCCCATTGGCCAGATGGATGCAGTTTGTAACTGGCCGGAAGTCATCCACCTGAGCGGAAAGTTTCAGCAAGTCCAGGATGTTGCCCACTTTGCGGGCTACGTTACTGCTGGCATAGTCCCGCAATTCCTCATAGATCATGCTGCGCAGGGGCATTTCGTCGGTGACACGGCCATCTTCGGTAAAGAAAGAGCCGTTGCAGAAAATGATTTTGTGTGTGGACATAAAGGTCTCGCAGAAAGCCGCTTCATTGATCTGATGTCCTTCTTCCAGCCAAACTGGGTCGTTGGAGCTGGGCCGGTGGTTTTGCTTTTCATGCGGCCTCCTTTGCTTTGAGGGTATCTAGGCGGGCTTCGAATCGGGGGAACAGCTGACCGGCCAGAAGCTTCTTGGCGTCATTTGCCCTCTTGGAAACCGGTCCATAGGTCAGATGGTCAATGAGATCGTCCACGATACCCGACATGTGGAGAGCTTCTGCGAAACGCTCATCCAGCGGTTCCTCCGGCGTAAGGGGCGCGTACTCTGTTTGCCACCGAGTCAGCAGGTCGCGGTAGTCGTGGAGGACCCGGAGACAGTAGGCGATATCCTCTTGCTGGGCATCTGAAAGGGTGGCGAGTGGCTTGGGCAGTGCGACCGCGCCGGATGGAGGTTTAGCCGGGCCAAGGCCGAAGTCTTGGGCTAGCTTCCGGGCTGCCTGCAGGCTACTGAGATCGAACAGGCGGGCAGTGAGGTCGATCACATCGCCGGTAGCCCCGCAGCCGAAACAGTAATAATAGGTGTCGTTCAGCTTCATGTTGGGGGTGTGGTCCTCGTGGAAGGGGCAGCAGACCATGCCATTCGGTGTGACCGGCAGGCCATACAGCGCAGCGGTCTGCTTCACGGTGATGGCAGCCTTTATAGTTTGAAAAAGATTCACTTGCACCTCGCAATCTTGATAGGGTGGCGGCACAGGAGGACTTACCATGTGCCTGAGCGGATAAAGTTTGCCGGTCTCCCTCATTGCTTCTGGCAGGCAACCACTCATCTCTGAGGGCGCTGTGCCATCCCTTTTGGGCGCTCGCTCCGGGTGGAGGTCGTGGCGATTTGGACGGTGAGGACGGTCATTCAGTTTTACATTGGAGACAGTATAGCAGAAAATCCAAAACTTTCCCGTATGTCCAAGAGGTTGGAAATTTGTCTCAAAAGGCTCTGATTTCCACGCTCTTGGACAAAGCAACTTCGATATGGTATACTAAAGTGGTAAATCGCCAACCCGCCCACTGGATGGAGGTAACAGATGCACACGAAACTGACGTTAGGCGAACGACTTAAGGACCTGAGAGTCGAGCAGGGTTATACGCTGGAAGAACTGGCAGCTCAAACGGGCCTGTCAAAAGCGGCCCTGGGCAAATATGAAACCAACGAGTCGGGAGATATCAGTCTGCTCGCTGTCACCAAGCTGGCCGACTTCTATGGCGTAACATCAGACTATCTTCTGGGTCTGGTGGAAAACAAAAAACACCCAGACGCAGTCCTTGCGGACTTGCACCTGAGCAATGAAGCAATAGAAATGCTAAAAAGTGGAAGGATAAACAACCGGCTTTTCTGTGAGCTTATTACCCACCCGGAGTTCCCACATCTGATGGCAGACATGGAAATTTATGTGGACGGCATGGTGTCCATGCAGATTCGGAACCTGAACGCCCTGCTGGAATCGGTACGGACCTCAATCATAGAAAAGTACGACCCGAAAGAGGACAACACCCTGCGAACTTTGAAGGCAGCGCAGATCGACGAAGATGAATATTTTGCCCGTGTTGTGAGTAATAACGTAGAGCGAATTTTGATTGACCTCAAACAGCATCATTCCAAAGATACATCCAGTGCGTCGGCAGATTCTCCTGTAGTTGCATTCAAGGAATCTTTAGAGGAAATCTCTCAAGTCAAGGGTAGCAAGGTTGAAAAGTTGATGATGTTGTTCTGTAAGCAGAACCAGATCAATTACAGCAAACTGACCGACAACGAGAAACATTGGCTGGTGGAAATCTGCAAGAAATCCAATCTGCTCAAAGGTGGGGCCAGCCAGAGAGGAAAACGCGCAAAGAAATAGGGAACGACCGCTGCGGCGGGGCTTGGTATACCTTTGCTCCACAGAGGGCAAAAGGCTGGCAGACGGGTGCGGTTTGCACCATCTGCCAGCCTTTGTTCTGCCAGCTTTACTGTCAGAGCAGGGGCCAGGGGAGTTGCTCCACGCAGCCCTCTCCTTCGCAAAGGTATAACACACTAGACTTTGCCAGCAAAGTCGTGTGCCAACAGGGATGTTGCTCGCCCCTATTGGAAACCCAGAGCCAAGGAGGGACGATGTCCTTTCAATAGACGATTCCTGTTACATTGGACAGCGTCGGATTCTGATAGCCTATGTTGCATATGACTCGTATTTTACATAATAGCGTTCATTGCAGAAAATCACAAATCCCGCACGCTGCCATCATAGGAGATCTGGCAGTTGATGCTGCGCTGCGCAGGAGGGAATTTTTCGGTAATGTCGTCCACCAGTTCAATGCCGATGCCGGGGGCGTTGGGTACCACCAGGAAGCCATGGTCCAGCTTGAGCTCGGTGGTGATCATGTCCTTCTCACCGCCCGAGAGGTAAAAACTGGGGAACTTCTGGATGCAGACGTTGGGGACGGCGGCATCCAGCTGGAGGCAGGCTGCGGTGGAGACGGGCCCCAGGGGGTTGTGGGGGACAATGTCCACATAGTGGCTCTCAGCAATAGCTGCCACCTTCTTGCAGGCGGTAATGCCGCCCAGGGCGCACAGGTCGGGACGGACGTAGCGGGCGGCTTTTTTCGTCAGCAGGTTTTCAAACTCCTGCACGGTGATGAACCGCTCGCCGGTGGCGATAGGCAGCCAGGTTTTACCGGCCACTTCGGCCATGACTTCGTCGTTGTCGGGGGCGATGGGATCTTCCAGGAAGAGCGGGTTGTAAGCCTCCACTCCTTTGGCGAAAGCGATGGCATCGGAGACGCTCATCGAGCGGTGGATCTCCAGGATCAGGTCGAAATCATCGCCGACAGCCTCGCGGCAGGCCCGGACCCGGGCGATTTGAGTGCTGACCCGGTGACTGAAAATGCTGTCCTCGATCCCGCAGGTCCGCTGGCGGGCGTCGCCGGTGATCATCAGACGGGCCGCGGTGAAGCCCTGGGCCTTGATCTCAACGCAGGCGGCTGCCATCTCCTCCGGCGTGAATTTGAATACGGCAGGGTAGGTGCGCACTTTGTCACGGTATTGGCCGCCCAGCAGCTCATACACGGGGACCCCAAGGGCCTTGCCCTTGATGTCCCAAAGGGCAATGTCAATGGCGGCAATGGCGCTCATGATGATGGAGCCGCGAAAATACATGCTGCGATACATATACTGCCAGTGGTGCTCGATGCGGCTGGGGTCCTGGCCGATCAGATACCCTTCCAATTTCTTCAGTACGCCGAGGGTGCCATCCAGATACCCCCAGGATCCAATTTCACCAATGCCGGTGATCCCTTCATCGGTGTGGATCTTGATGAAAAGGTATTTGCTGGCGGGAATGTAGTCGATACCGGTGATTTTCATGCAGACAGCCTCCCTCTTCAAACTGGCCCTTGGCCAACGCATTGTACTGCGTTAAGTATAACGCGCGGAAGAATTTCTGTATAATAGGAAAATTTAATGGAGCCATAAATCTTTTTAGTACAACTGCAGCCGGATGGGGCCCGACGTTCTTACAGACGCGCGGGACATCAAGGATCGGGAAAACTATAAATACGGTTTATGGATTTATTAAAATGATAAAATTGACTTGATGCACCGGCTGTGATATCTTCATTCTACCATTAGTATGCGAATGGCCCCCAGAAAGGAGGAAAACAACATGAGAATCATGAACACCGAAGATCTGATCCCTGAGATCCGCCAGCTGGTCATGAAAGCGTGTTACGAGTTGGATGACAACGTGATGGAGGCTTTTCGGGAAGCTCTGAAGAAAGAAGAGTCTCCCTACAGCCGTGATACCTTGCAGCTGCTCATCGACAACGCGGAATATGCCAAGCGCGAGCAGGTGGCCTGCTGCCATGATACGGGCGCTTGTGTGGTCCTTCTGGAGATCGGGCAGGAAATCAGCTGGGTGGGCATCCCACTGGCCGATGCAGTCAATGAAGGGGTGCGCCAGGGCTATCAGGACGGCTATCTGCGCAAATCCATGGTCAAGGATCCTTTGGAGAGGGTCAACACAGGCGATAATACGCCAGCCATCCTGCATACTGAGATCGTCCCCGGCGACAAGGTGACCATCACTGTCATGCCCAAGGGGGGCGGAAGCGAAAACATGGGCGCCTTTACCACCCTGGTCCCCGGCGAGGGGCCTGAGGGGGTCAAGCGCTTTGTCATGGACACCGTCCGCTATGCAGGCGGAAAGACCTGTCCGCCCATCATTGTGGGTGTGGGCGTGGGCGGGACCATGGACTGGTGCACCTGGATCGCCAAAAAGGCTTTGCTGCGCCCCATTGGTGTGCGGAACCCCAAGCCTCTCTACGCCCATCTGGAAGAGGAACTTCTGGAAGAGATCAACAAAACCGGCATCGGCACGCTGGGGATGGGCGGCACTGTGACGGCGCTGGATGTGCATATCGAATATTATCCCTGCCACATTACCGCGCTGCTGGTGGCAGTCAATTTGCAGTGCCATGCCAGCCGCCATGCCGCCAAGACCATCTGACAAGGAGGCCGCACAAGGATGAGAGAATTCAAGGTGAACATTCCCTTCAGCAGGGAAGAACTGAAGAAGTATGAGATCGGCGATGTCCTGTACCTGACCGGCTATGTGTACACCGCCCGGGACGCGGCCCACAAGCGTTTTGCCCAGCTGGTGGCTGAGGGCAAGCCCCTGCCCGTAGACCTGAAGGGGCAGACCATTTTCTATGCCGGCCCCTGCCCCACCAAACCGGACCGCACCATGGGATCCATTGCGCCCACCACCAGCATGCGGATGGACGGGTTTGTCAAAATGACCTTTGAGCTGGGCGTGGTGGCCATGATTGGCAAAGGCGACCGCGCTGACTATGTGGCTGACCTGTGCAAAGAGTACGGCGGCGTCTACCTTTTGAGCATCGGCGGGGCGTCGGCTATGATTTCGGACCAGGTCAAATCCTGCGAAGTAGTGGCCTATGAAGATTTGGGCACCGAGTCGGTGAAAAAGCTCTATGTTGAAAACCTGCGGGTCATCGTGGGCATCGACACCAAAGGGCAGGTCTTCCAGAAGCGGGAGATCGCAAAATACAGGAAAGATTGAATCGAGCCATCATCCCTCCAGGGGCCTGTGCCGGACGTTCTGTCCGGCGCAGGCCCTTTTTTGGTTAAAGCCCCCATTGCAGGATGTGGTCCACCAGGCGGCGGACTGCCACAGGGACATAGGCGTTCCGGGGCAGCAGCAGGTAAAAGGTGCGGACGGCAAGCTTGCTGTCCAGGGGGTAGTACAGCAGAGTATCACGGCCGGCCTGCACGATGCGGTCGCTGACAAAGGTGGCCCCCATGCCAGCCTCCGCCAAGTGGTAGGCCGTCACCAGCTGGTTGAGGTCCAGCTTGACCTTGGGCTGGATGCCGGCCTCCCGAAATATCTCCCAGGCCCGCTCGTGGAGGTTGTTGCCCTTGCGCAGCAGGATGAATTCCTGGCCGGCAAAGGCGCTCAGGGGCAGGCGGGGATGGTTTGCGCTGAGGTGCCGCCCCGCCAGCACGTCCTCCGCCGTCAGCGCCGCACCCTGGTAGCGGCTGTGGATGGAATCGTCCCGGGGGATGGCCAACAGGATGCGGTCCTCGAACATTTCATAGCGGGGAAAATCCTGTACGAAGGCGGGGCTGCAGTTGAAGGTCAGGTCCAGCTGGCGCTCGGCCAGCATTTCGGACAGCTCGTAGGCGCTGCGCTCTGTAATATCCAGTTCTACGCCGGGGTAATTGCGGCTGAAGCTGGCCAGGATCTCAGGCAGGATATAGGCATTGAGATAATGGGTGCCCCCCAGGCGGATGCGGCCGGTGATCAGATTCTTGATGTCGTTGAGCCGCTGGCTTTGTTCCTGCTCCAGGAGCAGGACCTTTTTGGCGGTGTCCACATAGATCTCACCTGCCGCCGTCAGCCGCAGGGGTTTGTGGCGGCGGTCGAACAGGGGCATGCCAATTTCTTCCTCGATCTTGCGGATGGCGATGCTCAGGGCAGGCTGGGTCAGGAACAGTTTTTGGGCCGCTTTTGAAAAGCTGCCCTCCTGGTAGATGGTGTAGATATACAGCATTTCAGCGGTCATGAAGGGCTCCTTTCAATCACATAAATTCGACTAATAGAAACATAAAATCTATAAATTTGATTATATATTCTTTTCGTGCTATTGTAAAGATACACAGAAAAGTTTCCCGGCCGGAAATAACTTTTTGAGAAGAATGGAGGTTTTTGCCTTATGGAAGTCAACGCGTTGTTGATGGACGAAAAGGACAATGTGGTCACCTGCGTCAAAGAAGTTGCCGCCGGGGAGGAGGTCGTTTATAAAAAGGGCGGCGCCCTGTGCACCCTGACGGCAGTACAGGATATCCCGTACTGCCACAAGGTCGCCCTGGAGCCGCTGGCCGAGGGTGCCGACGTAGTCAAGTACGGCGAGCTGATCGGCCGCACCTGCCGCCCCATTGAAAAGGGCGGCTGGGTCAATCATGAAAACATCTACAGCGTCCCCCGGGACTATGCCAGCGAGATGGTGGAAGAGACAGACGAGCCCCTTCCTGCGCTGGTACCCACCAAAACGGGGCTCAAGTTCTGGGGCTACCGCCGCGCCGAGGGCCGCCCCGGCGTGCGCAACCATGTGCTGATCCTGCCCGGCTGTTCCTGCGGCAGCGAGACCGCCCGCATTGTGGCCAGCCAGGTGCGCGGCGCGGTGAACATTGTGTTCAACACCGGCTGTTCGGATGTGGCCGCCAACACCGCCATGTCCCAAAAAGTGCTCACCGGCTTTGCCTGCAACCCCAATGTCTACGGGGTGGTCATCATCGGGCTGGGGTGCGAGACGGTCAACCACCGCCAGCTGCGGGAAAAGATCCAGGGCATGACCTCCAAGCCGGTGGTGTCCTTTGGCATCCAGGAGGAGGGCGGCACCCTCAAGACCATTGAAAAGGCGGTCCGCGCCGCCCGGGAGATGGCTGCCGCTGCCGCCATGCAGCAAAAAGAGCTGTTTGACATCAGCGAGCTGTTCCTGGGCATCGAGTGCGGCGGCTCGGACGCCACCTCGGGCATCGCCTCCAACCCTGCGGTGGGCGAGCTGAGCGACCTGCTGGTGGACTATGGCGCAACATCGATGCTCAGCGAGTCCATTGAGTGGATCGGCGGCGAGCATGTTGTGGCCAGACGCGCTGCCACCCCCAAGATCCACAACGAGATCATTGAGGTCTGCCGCGCCTATGAAGAGCACCTCAAGGCTGCCGGCCAGGACTGCCGGGCCGGCCAGCCCACGCCGGGTAACAAGGCCGGCGGCCTGTCCACTTTGGACGAAAAGAGCCTGGGCTGCATCCGCAAGGGCGGCACCCGCCCCATCCGGGAGGTGCTGGAGCAGGCGGCCCGTCCCACCCAGAAGGGGGCCATTGTCATGGATACGGCGGGCTACGACATTTCCTCGGTCACCTCGATGGTGGCAGGCGGCTGCCAGGTGGTCATCTTCACCACCGGACGGGGAACCCCCACCGGCAACGCCATCGTCCCTGTGATGAAGGTGACGGCCAACGAGCGCACCTACCGCTGCATGGAAGACAATATGGACTACGATCTGTCCCCCATTGTCCGGGGCGAAAAGACCTATCAGGAGATGGGCGCTGAGCTGCTGGAGGAGATCGTTGCCATTGCCAACGGCAGGCTGACCAAGGCGGAGGCCTACGGATTTTCGGATATCGCGGTGGATCATGTCTGCCGCTTTGTCTAAGAGGGTATCATATAAGGAGGAAACAACATGAGTAGTTTAACGATCTGTCTGATCATTTGCGTGTTGACGATGATCAGCTACATCATCGGCAAATGGCCTATGGGCCTGACGGCGATGGTCAGCATGCTGGCCTTTGTGCTCACCGGCTGCCTGGACCCCGCCACCGCGGCAGGATACTTCGGCAACCCCAACGGTCTGATGATGATGGCCATGTTCGTGGTGGCCGCAGGCTTCAACCGCACCCAGTTCGTCAAGACGGTGGCGGCCAGCGTCAACCGTATTGCCAAAGGCTCGCTGGTCCGCGTCATGTTCGGCTACGTGCTTGTCACCATGATCCTGTCCCAGTTCATCCAGAGCTCGGTCATCGTCTACGGCATTATGGCCCCTATGCTCATCGCTACCTGTGAGGAGATGCACGTCAGCCCCTCCAAGGTGCTGTTCCCCATCGCCATCGCCTGCATTTCCACCGTGTCGGCCCTGCCCCTGGGCGGCGGCGCGACCGTCTTTGCCGAGATGAACGGCTACCTGCAGGCCAATGACTACACCACCTACGCCGTGGCCCTGACCGACCCCATGAAGGCCCGTCTGCCGGCCATGATCGCCATGTTTATCTACTGCGTGTTCTTCTCCACCAAGTTCAGCCCCGCCGAGCCGCCCCTCAAGGGCAAGACCCTGCAGGCCCGCGCCGACAACCGTGAACCCCTGTCGCCCTTCAAAGAGCGCGCTGGCTACATCATTTTTATCATCACCACACTGGCACTGCTGTTCCAGCCCCAGCTCGGCATTGAGACGTGGGTCATCTGTGTCACCGGCGCGGTGGCCATGGTGGTCTTTGGCGTCCTGAGCGAGAAAGAGGCGGTGGCTGCCATCAACCTGCCCATGGCCTTCCTGTTCGTGGGTTCGCTGTCTATGGGCGGCGCGCTCAGCCAGACCGGAGCCGGCGAAGTGGTCGGCGGCATCCTGGCCGATTTTGCCAACAGCCTGTCCAACCCCTACCTCATCGGCTTCGTCTTCTTCATTGTGCCCTTCCTGCTGACCCAGGTCATGATGAACCGCACCGTCATGATCATCTTCATCCCCATCTCCATCCTGGCCTGCAAGGCCATGGGCGCCAACCCCGTGGGCATCGTGCTGCTGGTGCAGTCCGCCTGCCTCAGCTCCTTCATGACTCCCATGGCCACCCCCGCCATCCCCATGTGCATGGCCAACGGCGGCTACGACCTCAAGTCCGTCATCAAGCAGTCCATCATCCCGGCCATTATCCTGTGTGTGGTGTCGGTCGGCTGGATCATGACGGTGTTCCCCATGTTCCCGTAAGCACAAAGGAGGCGTAACGATGTTGGAAGTCAAGACTTTTCCCCAGGACATGAGCGCCCTGGAGATCGACTGCACCGAGCCCCGCCGGTGCCTGGTCACCGGTCTGTTTGAGGAGCCGGTGGATGTGAACGGCGAGACCCGCAGCTTTTATACCTACATCAAAGAGGGCCTTTTGTACAACCAGCCCTGCGTGGTGGTGGCCCCGCCGGACAATGTGCCGGTGCTGGACTACCTGGAAAACAGCCCCTGGCTGGCCTTTGCCGAAAAGCATGACGTATTCCTGCATGTACTGAAGCCGAAGGAGGGTGGCTGGGACCTGGACGGCGCCGACGCCGACTACATGAACCGGGTCTATGTGCAGGTGAACGGCCGCCGCGGCTATGTGGCGATGCAGGACAACATCTACGCCATGGGCGTGGGTAGCGGTACTACCGTGGCCCAGCAGGCCGTCATGAAAATGAGCAGCGAGTGGTCGGGCCTGGCCACCTTCGGGGATCTGGACAGCCGCGCCACCATGAACGCCGCCGTCACCGCCGGGGGCGAGAACACCGGCAAGACCGAGCTGGTGATCGCCGCGGCCAAGGTGCAGGTGCCGGTGTGGATGGCCTGGTCCAAAAATGAAGGCGCCAACGCAGCTGCCTGCGAATACTGGAAGCAGAACAACGACAGCGACCCCGAGCGCTTTGCCAACCAGTGGGCCGACGAGATTTACTTCCCCTCCACCGTCTGCAAAAAGAGCCAGATCAACGAGGAGAAAATCTCCCAGGTCCGGGTGACCAACGGCTTTGAAGGCGTTTTGCAGCCCGACCTTCTGGACGCAGTGTGGGCCTATACTGGGAAAGCCTGCCGCCACCGGGGCTTTGGCACCAAGATGCTGCGCAACCGCATCGACCCGGACGCCTACGGCTTCACCCGCCACACCATGGAGCAGGACGGCTTCACCCGCCTGTGGTACGAGTATGTACCCCAGCGGGTCAAGGAGAGCGGCCGCCCCGCACCGCTGGTGGTCTGTATGCACGGGCGCGGCGGCACGGCCGAGAGCTTTATCAGCCTGGCGGATATGAGCCGCGTGGCGGAGGAGCGGGACTTCATCCTGGTATACCCCGAGGCAGGGGTCTATCAGCAGCGCCCCGGCACCCTGCGCAACCTGCTGCTGTGGAACGGCGAGTACAAGGGCGAAAAGGTGGATGATGTCAAATTCGTCCTGTCGGTCATCGACCAGGTCAAAGCCCGCTATTCCATTGACAGCGGCAGGGTCTACGCCTGCGGACAGTCCAGCGGCGGCATGATGACCTCGCTTCTGGCGCAAAAAGCGCCCCGGGTGTTTGCGGCGGTGGCCCCCTGGTCGGCCCTGGTTGACCCTGACCACGAGCTGCATCTGCCAGAGGCCATTGACCCGCCGGTGCCCTTCTACTTCCTGTTCGGCGAGAAGGACTGGCTGTGCGCCGATTTGAAGAACGGCGAGCTGGAATACCACGCCGCCCATGACATCGCCGCCTTCCTGAAAAACCTGATGAAACTGTACAAGCTGGACGAGACGCCCCTGCGCTACACCTGCGGCGAGATCAGCTATTACGTTTATCTCAACGCCAAAAAAGTCCCCATGCTGACGGTGGGCACGGTGCGGGATATGTCCCACGCCAACTATCCCGGTGAAAGCTGGGCTTCCTACGATCAGTTCCTGGCCAAGTTCTCGCGGGCTGCGGACGGCACCCTGCTCTACATGGGCCAGCCTGCGACCTGATGGGGTTGAAAGGAGAGATTCTGATGGATTACAACGCCGCGTCACTGGCCCTGCACCAGCAGCACCGGGGCAAGCTGGGGGTGCAGAGCCTGGTGAACGTAAGCAACAACGACGATTTGGCCACGGCCTATACCCCCGGTGTGGCCGAACCCTGCCGTCAGATCGTCGCCGACCCTGACAACGTCTACAAATATACCATGAAAGGCCGCACAGTGGCGGTGGTGACCAACGGCACTGCAGTGCTGGGCCTGGGTAACATCGGCCCGGAGGCCGGCCTGCCGGTGATGGAGGGCAAGTGCGTGCTGTTCAAGGAGTTTGGCGGCGTGGATGCCTTCCCCATCTGCCTGAACGCTTCCACCAAGGAAGAGGTGATCGCCGCAGTCAAGGCCATCGCCCCCACCTTCGGAGGCATCAACCTGGAGGACATCAAAAGCCCGGAGTGCTTTGAGATCGAGGCAGAGTTGGAAAAGGAGCTGGATATCCCGGTTTTCCACGATGACCAGCATGGCACGGCCATTGTGGTGACGGCGGGCGTCCTGAACGCGCTGAAGGTTGTGGGCAAGGATATCCGCAGCATCCGGGTGGTCCAGAACGGGCCCGGCGCCGCCGGCACAGCAATCATCAAGATGCTGCAGAAGGCCGGTGTCCAGGACACCGTCGCGGTGGATGAGCACGGCATCCTGTACCCGGGCCGCCCCGCGGGCCTGGCCGGCCACAAAGCCGCCCTGGCCGAGACCACCAACCCCCGCCACCTCACCGGCGGCCTGATGGAGGCTGTGCAGGGGGCGGACGTCTTTATCGGCACATCGGTAGGGGGCGCTTTGACCCCTGAGATGGTCCGGGCCATGGCGCCGGACGCCATCGTATTCGCCATGGCCAACCCTACCCCCGAGATCATGCCCGACGAGGCCAAGGCCGCCGGCGCCAGGGTGGTGGGAACTGGCCGCAGCGACTTTGCCAACCAGGTCAACAACGTCATGGTGTTCCCCGGGTTGTTCAAGGGCGCCCTGGCGGCCCGGGCCCGGGACATCAACGACGCCATGAAGATGGCTGCGGCCCAGGCCCTGGCGGACCTGGTTGCCCCCGAAGAGCTGCAGGAGGACTACATCCTGCCCCGTCCCTTCGACCCCCGTGTGGCGGAGGCTGTGGCCGCCGCCGTGGCCCAGGCTGCCCGGGAGAGCGGCACAGCCCGCGCCTGAATTGATTTTTGCGTTTCTCCGGTGCACATAAATGCACTCCTCCTATTATCCTTTATCCTTTTCTGCTGTGGCCCGCCTGGACGTAACCGCCTTTGGTCCGGGGCATGCCACATGACTTATGCCGCCGCAGCAATGCGGCGGCATAAGTCGGTTTCAGGTTCTAATCCCACAGGCGCTACTAGAAAGGAGCAAACCATATGAACCAGAAATTTCCCCACCTGTGTGCGCCCATCACCCTGGGCCGCACTGTTTTCCGCAACCGGATGTTTTCGGCCCCCATGGGCGGCACCGACATCACCGCCGACTGCTGTGTCGGCCCCCGCACCCCGGGCTTTTATGAGCTGCGGGCCAAGGGCGGCGCGGCGGCGGTCACGGCCAGCGAGCTGGTGGTCCACCCCAAGACCGACGCCTCCCATATGTTCCACCTGGATCTGCAGACGCCGGGCTGCCTGGCCAGCTGGACCTTCCTGGCGGACGCAGTGGCCCGCCACGGCGCCGTGTCCAGCGTGGAGCTGAGCCATTCGGGCCAGTATGCGGGCACCTACCTCATCGACAAGGACAAGAAAAAAGGGCTGGTCCAGTATGGCCCCAGCGACTGGGTGCGCCCCGACGGCATTCCCGTCAAGGCCCTGACCGGAGAGCAGATCGACGACATCGTCAAGGCCTACGGCGAGACCGCTGCCCTGGCCAAGCGGGCCGGGTTCCAGATGGTGATGGTCCATGGCGGCCACGGCTGGCTGGTGAACCAGTTCCTGTCGCCGGCCTTCAACCACCGCACCGACGAGTATGGCGGCAGTTTGGAAAACCGCTTGCTCTTTGCCCGGCGGGTATTGCAGTCGGTGCGGGATGTGGTGGGACCCGGCTTCCCCATTGAGTTCCGCATGAGCGGCGCAGAGTTCTTTGAGGGCGGCTACGGCATCGAAGAGGGCATCAGGATCGCCCAGGGGGTGGAGGACCTGGTGGATTTAATCCATGTGTCGGCGGGGTCCTACCAGTTTGGATTCTTCCGCACCCATCTGCCCATGTTCGCGCCCCATGGGGACAACGTCTGGCTGGCGGCCGAGATCAAAAAGCACGTCTCGAAGCCGGTGGCCACCATCGGCGCCCTCAACGACCCGGAGCAGATGGAAGAGATTATTGCCTCCGGCCAGGCCGACGTGGTGGAAATGGCCCGGGCCCTGCTGGCTGATCCCGAACTCCCCAACAAGGTGATGGCCGGTCGCGAGGATGAGATCGTCCACTGCCTGCGCTGCTTTACCTGCATGGCGGAGCGGCCCACCACCGGCACCCGCCGCTGCACCGTCAACCCCCTCATTGGCCGGGAGTGTGAAGGCACCGGGGTGCTGCCCGCCGCCCGCAAAAAACGGGTGGTGGTGGTCGGCGGCGGCGTGGGCGGCATGAAGGCGGCCCTCACCGCTGCCCAGCGGGGCCACACCGTCACCCTGCTGGAAAAGAGCGGCGAGCTGGGCGGCATCCTCAAGAGCGAGCAGGCCCTGCCCTTCAAATATGAAATGTACCGTTTGGGATTGACCCTGGCCCGTCAGATGGAGCTGGCCGGCGTAGAGGTCCGCCTGAACACCCTTGCCACACCGGAGCTTCTGGAACAGATGGCCCCCGAGGCCCTGATCCTGGCGGTGGGCAGCAAACCCATTGTGCCGCCGCTGCCCGGCATTGACGGGGAGAACGTCGTGGTGGTGAACAACTACTATCTGGAAAAAGACAAGGTGGCCGACAGTATTGTAGTACTGGGCGGCGGCCTGGCTGGCTGCGAGTGCGCCGTACACCTGGGTATGGAGGGCAAGACCGTCCACCTGGTGGAAATGCGTGACCAGCTGGCCGTGGACTGCAACATCCGCCACCGCCCTATCCTGATGCAGATGGTGGACAAGTACGTCACCGTCCACTGCCGCCATGCCGGCCTGCGGGTCACCTCGGAGGGCCTCGTCTGCAAGGATGAAACCGGCGGCGAGGTGCTCATCCCGGGCAAGACGGTGATCTGCGCCGTGGGCCAGCGTTCCAACTGTGCGGATGTGGACGCTCTGCGCACCTGCTCCCCCTGGGTGCGGGAGATCGGCGACTGTGTGCGGGTGTCCAACATCACGAACGCCGTCTACCAAGGCTACCACGCGGCGCTGGACATCTGACCTTTTATCTGCTGCGGCCACCCAAAACAATGCCGTCAAGTCATTTGTGTATGAATTGCTTCGGAGTTTCTAAAAACACTCTGCACGGTTTTTGCACGGAATTTGCACGGTTTCAGAGTTGTACACTGGTTGCAACAGATGCAAAATCTGCCTTTTGATGTAAAGCGAAGTGCTAAATATAGTGCGCAAATACGTCGCAAAATTGCGATAAGCCGATGGTTCCAATATAGACGATTGACGCACAGATTGCGCTTTTAATCAGAGGGCCTGGGATTCGAGTTCCCACGAGCGCACCAAAATCCCACGAAGAATCGCAAGATTCTTCGTGGGATTTTTCTGTTTTACGGTGCCTGCACGGTTCTGTGTGGATGGGTTACTTTGTGAGAAGGTATATTCACTGGAGCCCTCCGATAAAGAGAGCCAAAGCTACAACCGGCAGCACCGCCCAGGAAATGTACCGGCCTGCTATTTCCCATTCGGATGGCTCCGCACGGTCTGCATCGCGGATACGAAAGGCCAGATTGAAACGGAACAGTTCGTCTGCAAATAAAACGGAAACTACGGTGGCCGCACAGATCAATATCCCACCGGCCCATAAAGGCCAGGCTCCTTTATGGGTCAGTTCGGGGCCGGTCATCAAATCCAGGATGGTGTAAGCAGAAGGCTCCATAGGGGCGATTCCATTCCCGCTGCCGTCCATAGTGATAATATTCTCCGCACCACCATTGACGGTTACCGAAATGCCGGCATCTGCTAAACTGCCATCTGTATGATAAAGCAATAAACGGCCGCTGAGATCTGTTATGCCGCCATAAAAAAGAAGCTTTTCACCGCAGTAAAGTTCTACGCCGGTCATCTGTGTGCGCATCTCGCTATTCTGTGGGATGGCAGCCGGATTCTCCCGAACAGTGTAGGGCCCGTAGGTCCGATCGCCGTATTGAAATGTCACCGTTTTATCTGCCTCAACAGCAAAACATGCCGGCTCTCCATGGATCTTCCCGATGTAGAACGTACGGCCGTCTGCCTGTTGCGGGATGAGAAGCGCGTTTTGGTAAAGAAAGCCCTTTCGGGAGGCAGCCATGAGGTAGACAGCAGTAAAAAGCAGCATCATAGCGGCAGTCAAAGCCAGAACGGCCTTCTGGAATCGATGCAATGATTGGATCCTTTTCATAACCATGTCCCTTTTTCGTCGGTTGGAGTTGTTCTATTGCATTACGGCTATCTTACGGCGAGCTTTGTTTGAAAACGGACAAATCGTAAAGAATCGCGTGCCTGCTTGCTGTCGCGGGATCTGGTGGCAGCATGGCACAGGTTGTAGGTAGAGCGCAGACTGATGGTCAGCATCTGTGCCGCCTCCTCCACCGTGTAGACACAAGCCTTCGGCTCAGGCTGTGTCGGGTCAGAGTTCGGAGACTTGACAGCATTGTTTTGGGTGAGCGATTCCATTGTATCAGTTCCGGGGGGCAGGTTGCAAGGTTCCATGGGCGAAATTTACAGGTGCGATGTAGCTTTTTAGTGTTCCTTTTTTCATGGCTCACTGGGCCTTTTTGCTCGGGATGCGCGGCATACTTATAGGCCGGTCCGCCGGGCACGCCGTATTTGATGCTGTTGCCGATCAGGTTGATCAGCAGCAGGCTCTGGTCGGCGTAGACGGTGTATCCCGCAGGCGTTTGGTCAGCGAGGCGAATCCCGGAGGCCGCGGCCGCTCCGGCCAGCTCCTGTACCTCGTCCTGGGTGGCGATGCCGGCGGCTTTGCCCCCGCACCCTGAACCCCGACCGCGCTGCGCGATCCGGCACAAAAGCCTGGACCGTGCACCGACCGTGCAGAAACCGTGCAAGCGCTTGCGGACAAACAAAAAAGCCGCAAAACCTTTCGGTCTTGCGGCATTTTTGGTGCGATGGAAGGGACTCGAACCCCCGGCCTACTGATTCGTAGTCAGTCACTCTATCCAGCTGAGCTACCAACGCATATGTTCACTCGGAACAGGACATATTCTACCATCAAGGCGGGGTTTTGTCAAGGGCTTTTTTGAAAAAACTTTTCGGGATCTTATGGCCGCGCTGCGGGGCCTTATATGCCCCCGGCTTCCGCCGCCAGGCGGCGGGCAATGGCGCGGCCGGTGGGAGTGGCGGCCAGGCCGCCGGCGCCGGTCTCGCGCAGGTCGGGGGAGAGCTGGCGGCCCACACGGCCCATGGCGTCAATCACTTCGTCGCAGGGAATGGAGCTGTCGATGCCGGCCAGAGCCATATTGGCGCAGGCTACGGCGTTCACGGCGCCCACGACATTCCGCTTGACACAGGGGACTTCCACCAGGCCAGCCACCGGGTCACAGACAAGCCCCAGCAGATTGCCAAGAGCCATGGCTGCGGCTGCGGCGCAGGCGGCAGCGGTGCCGCCTTTCAGATAGCAGAGGGCGGCGGCCGCCATGGCGCTGGCGGCGCCCACTTCGGCCTGGCAGCCTCCCTCCGCGCCGGCCAGGGTGGCACGGGCCGCGATCACCTGCCCGAAGCCTGCGGCCACATACAGCGCATCGCAGATCGCTTCGTCGCTGGCCTGGCCCTCCTGGGCCAGGGGCAGCAGCACCGCAGGCAGGACCCCGCAGCTGCCCGCCGTGGGGGCGGCTACGATCCGCTTCATGCAGGCGTTGCACTCGGCGGTTTTGAGGGCCTCGGCGGTAACGGCGGACAGATACGCCCCGCCCAGCAGCCGGCCCTGGGCGGCTGCCTGCTCCACCTTGGCTGCGTCGCCCCCCACAAGACCGCTGCGGCTGCGGCGGCTGGGGTCGTAGTCCCGGCTGGTCTGCTGCATCACCTGCCAAAGACGGCGCATTTGGGCCCGGCTGGCCTCCTCGGTCAGACGGCTTTCGGCCAGGTCGCTGCGCAGCACCGCCTGGGCCAGGGTGCAGCTGTGCTCATGGGCGTAGGTCAGCATCTCGGCACAGGATAAAAAGGACATGGGGTTTCCTCTCTTTCTTTTTATACGTCGTCATCCACATTCAGGCAGGTGACTTTTCGGATGCCGGGCACGGCGGCCAGCTGGGGCTGGATGCCGGCAGGGATGTGGCTGTCGCATTCCAGCACCATCACGGCCTCCCCGCCGGGGGAGGAACGGAACACCTGCATGGAGGCGATATTGATCCGCCGCCGGGCCAGAGCCTGGGTCACCTCGGCGATGCAGCCGGGGGTGTCCTCGTTGTGGATGATCAGGGTATTGGCGTCCCCGCCGAAGTCGGCGTTGACCCCGTCGATGGAGGTGACCCGGATGCGGCCGCCCCCTACCGAGGCTGCGGTCAGGTTCAGGCGCCGGTGCGCGCCCTGCAAGGTCAGGACTGCCGTGTTGGGGTGAGCCGAGCGCAGCTCCACCGGATGGATGGAAAAGTGCAGCCCTGCCTTCTGGGCCAGGGCAAAACTGTCGGGCAGGCGGGGGTCGTCGGGCTTCATGCCCAGCAGCCCGGCCACAATGGCGCGGTCGGTGCCGTGGCCCCGGCCGGTGGTGGCAAAGCTGCCGTACAGGCCGATGTCGGCCTGCAGGGGCGCTTCGCCCAAAAGCTGGCGGGCGGTGCGGCCGATGCGGGCCGCCCCCGCGGTATGGCTGGAAGAAGGGCCGATCATCACCGGCCCCAATACGTCAAACAGGCGCATAGATGCTGTCCTTGCCTTTCTTTTGGGTGGTTTTGGCGCGCCTACCATGGGGGTATGCGCAGAAAATTACAATTTTATTATACCGCTTTTGCCCTATCTGTGCTATAATAATTTCAAATTGACTATATCGCGCCCGCAGGGGGCCGCACGGAGGGTAACATCGACTATGAAATTGGTAAATGTAGAAACGCCTGAAAAGAACGTCTGCAAAATGACCTTCAGCGCCTCAGCCGCCGAGCTGGAGGAGGCCGCCGAGGCTGTTTATCAGCGCACTCGGGATACCTTTACGATCAAGGGTTTCGCCAAAGGACAGGCCGACCGGGCCCAGATCGAGGCGGACCGGGGCGAACATGTCTTTTGGTATGACGCCATCAACGACCTGATGGACCGGGACGTCCCCGCCCTGTACGAAAAGGCCCTGGCCGAAAACGATCTGCAGCCGGTGGACGAGCCCAGCTACGACCTGGTCAGCGTCAAAAAGGAGGATGGCTTTGTCGCCACCGCCACGGTGCCCCTGCAGCCTGCCTTCCAGCTGGAAAAGACCACCGGCTTTGAGGTGACCTGCACCATCCCCGCCACCACCGACAAGGAAGTGGACCGGGTGATCGAGCGCCGCCGGGCCGGCTTTGCCGAGCTGGTGCCCCACAAGGGCCCCGCCGTCAAGGGCAACATCGTCCACATGGACTACACCGGCTATGTGAACGGGGAGCCTTTCCCCGGGGGCAGCGCCACCAAGCAGGCCATCGAGCTGGGCCGCGGCCGTATGATCCCCGGCTTTGAGGAGGGCATCCTCGGCCACCAGGCAGGGGATGAGTTCGATCTGAACGTCACCTTCCCCGCCGCCTACCATGCCAAAGACCTGGCGGGCAAGGACGCGACCTTTAAGGTGAAGATCATCGACGTGTGCATCCGCCAGCTGCCCGCGCTGAACAGCGACTTTGCCAAGAAGGCAGGGAAGGTGGACACCATGGAGGAGTACCGGGCCCAGGTGCATGACCAGCTGGCCGCCCGCAAGCGCACCACAGCCATCAACCATGCCCGCAACCAGATCCTGATGCAGCTGGCCGACGCCGCCAAGGGCGATCTGCCCGAGATCCTGGTGGAGAATGCCTACCATGTTGAGATGCAGAGCGTCCAGCAGCAGCTGCAAATGCAGCGTCTGAGCATGGACAAATACCTGGGCCAGATCCACCAGACCCGGGATGAGTTCAAGGCCACCGTCCGCAAGGTGGCAGAGCGGAATACCCGCGCCCGGATGGCCCTGCTCCAGATCGCCGGGACCGAAGGGCTGGTGCCTACCGACGCCGAGCTGGACCAGCAGCTGTCCAAGCGGGCCGAGATGGCCAAAAAGACCCTGGAGGAGGTCAAGGAAAAGACGGACCTGCGGGCGCTGCGCCGCAACGAGTCCATCCGCCGGGCCGCCGATTGGGTGATCGAGCGCTCCACCGTCAAAGAAGTGCAGGCATAAAGCTCTGCCGCAAAACCAAACCAGAAAGCACCTGCTCCGGCAGGTGCTTTTTCGTTTGCCTCCAGATCCCCTCCCCCAAAGTTAGTGAATGCGAACTAAAGAAAATAAAGAAAAAAAGGGAAAATTTGAAATTGGGTCTTGACACCGGGGGGGGTATGTTATGATAGGCACACAAAGGAAAGGACCTTCCTTTGAACCTGTTTTGGGTCTCTATCTTTTATACACCATAAGGAGGAAAAATTCATTATGAAACTCAAGAAGATTGCTTCTCTGGCGCTGGCCGGCATCATGGCCGTCAGCATGCTCGCCGCTTGCGGTGAGGGCACCAACAACGGCAATAGTGGCTCTTCCAGCAGCCAGCCCACCACCGCTAGCGTCGTGAGCACTGTGAAGAACGCCATCGCAGATAAGAACAGTGATCTGGTCATTACTGTTGAAGAGAATACTGCTCTGAACAATGCGATGAAGAAGTACAACGAGGACAATGCAAATCTTTATCTCGAAGTGGACGATGAAGATGTACGCGAAGACGTGCTGGATGATGTATTTGGTGATCTCGAGAATGGTCATCGTCTGCTCGACCCTGATAAGATTGCGAATTTGGTTCGTGACTTGAAGAAAGACGACAAAACTTTTTATCGTTATGCAGTCGTTTCCAATGGCGCTGGTTCTTCGGCTGATTCCGTGCGTACCTTGGCGGCGAACGCAATTGCTGAGAGCATGAAAGACCTGCAGAATGTTGTTGGTACAGGTACTGAGACTGTGAATATTAGCTACACCATGTATGTTTACGAGGGCAGCATGGTTACCAATGACAACAAGACCGAGCCGTATGTGGTGGCTGTTCTGAAGGCAACCTCTAAGACCAACGTCTAAAGCAAATCGTTACTTATAACACCCCCGGGGCACCATACCGGGAGATGATATAAGGGGCGCACAGGTGCCAGAGACCACCTGCGCGCTCGGGTAAAACACCCATCCGATGTGGCGGCAAAGAGGAATAGAACCAATATTCCTTCTGTTGTTGATCGCACCAAAACAAAAGAACTTTTGCGTCACGAAAGATAGGGTCCCTCTGCGGGGGCCGGCTGCAAAGCCGGCCCCCGCATTGTTTTTGTGTGCCGCCCGCCTTTGCCGCGCCCTGGATGGGGCTGACTGCTTTGCGGTTGGGCGGGTCAGCGCTGGTTTGTTTCCTCCAAAAAGCTTTTGAGTTCGGGGCTGTCCTTTAAAAATTCCGTGTCCTTGTCCTCGCATAGGGATTTCAGAATGGTTTTTTGAAGCATCGGCCCGAAACTCGCATCCACCTCTTTGGTTTTGATGTGACGGTAAAGCGGGGAGCGGTTGATATCCCATTCCTTCGTAAGGGATCGGAGCATGGGGACAAGCAGCTTCAAACATCCGGCGCGGTTCCCGCAGGCGGAATACAGCTGAAACTGCGCTACATAACGGTTGTATTCCCACAGATCGAATATTTCTGCCGCCTGTTTGTCAACCTTTGCAATGGAATCCGCGTCATCCAATCGGTTCTCTTTTATGGCGATCTCCATGAGGGTCATAAGCGCCGCATGGATCTCGTTGTTTGCGGACAGCAATTTCTCCTCCATTGTTTTGGCGGCCCTGGACAGTTCGCCCTGCGCAATAAAAATGTTGGCCTGTATTTGCCTTTTGTCCACCGGGCTTGGATCGGATACGGAATCCAAAAGCGCCTGTGCGCCTGCATAATCCTGCCGCTCCAGCGCATCGGCGATCAGACGTGAGAGCGCCTGCTCCCGGATCGGCGCCTTGCTGCTGGAAGCGGCGCGCCGGTATAAAGACAGGATCGCCGAACGGTATTCTTCCAGCCTGCCATCTTTGGGGTCTTTTATGGTCAGGGCGCCGTCCAGAAGCATCGCCAGACTGCACACCAGCTGGTCGCAAGTGGGGAATTCCCGCAGTTTCGAGACGGCCAGATCGTATCCGGCGGTAAAGCCGTTTTGCTCGATGACGTCGGAGACCTGATTCAGAAAAAGAGCGACTTCCTGTTCCGTCAGGTCGTCTTGAAAAGACAGCAGGGTGTTCAGGTCTGTATCCAAAAGCCGGGCGAGTGCGGGCAATACGGTGATGTCCGGGTAAGAGATCGCCTTTTCCCATTTATTGACCGCAGGAGCGGTGACACCCAGGTAATGGGCGACCTGTTCCTGTGTGAGATGCTTGGCCAGGCGGCGCTCGCGAATGATCTGATGGATTTTCATAGGACCCTGTCTCCTTTGCGCTTGATTCTTAACATCATTGTAGCAGCTGGGGCGGTGCTTTTCCATTGACTGTTTTTTAACTTTCCGGAGAAAAAATGGACCGCAAATCAACTGCCGTAGCGCGCCGAAGGGCAAAATCGGTTCGGCTGGAGTATAAAAAAGCACCCGCCCAGGGCAAGTGCTTTTGGGGATCGGTCTCAAAGGTCAGGCTCGTGCCGGTCGTATTTCGCCAGCACCTGGTCTACCTCAGCCGGCTCCAGCCGGAGGCGGACCGGAGCGGGGGCGGCGCTGCCTTTGCGCAGGGGCAGCCACCAGGTGGACAGCCCGGCCCAGCGGCCAAACTTGTAAGCCGTGTGGGGCTGGCGGCCTACGCAGGTGAAACCGAACTTCTGATGAAAGCGTTCGCTGGCCGGGTTGGGGTCGGCAATGAGGGCATAGACGTTCCAATACCCCTGCATGCGCAGCAGCTCCAGCAGCGCGCCGTACAATTTGGCGCCCACCCCCGCCGAACAGGCGTCCGGGGCGCAGTAGATGGTGCTTTCCACATCCCAGTCAAAGGCTTCCCGGGGATGGTAGCGATGGGCGCAGGCATAGCCCAGCAGGCGGCCGGTCTCGTCCCGCGCCAGAAGCAGCGGAGCTCGGGCCAGCGTATCCTTCACCCAGATCTGGTATTCCTCCAGAGTGGACGGGGTGATCTGGAAGGTCGCGATCCGGTTGCGCACATACCAGTTATAAATGTGCAGGATGTCGGCGGCATCGGCGCAGGTGGCCATGGACAGCCGGGGCTGCATCTGCCGGGCCCATTCGGCACACAGGGCCTCTTTTTGGGATTTGGACAGCTTTTTAAGGGCGGCTTCCCGCCGCAGCGCCGCCGGCTTGTCCGCGCAGGGTTCGAGGTAGGCCAGGCTCAGAGCCCCGAAGGCCCGGGTCGCCCGGGCGCCCTGCCCTGTTTTGTGGGCGTGCAGCCGGGCGGCAGGGTCGTTGGTCCAGCCAGTGTACAGCCTGCCGCCCCCGCAGCGGACCATGTAGACATAGGCGGGGGCGAACGATTCACCGTCCATTGTTCTTGAGCACCAGGCGGCAGGCGGCCACGGCGGTCTGCTTGTCTCTGGCGGTGATCAAAAAGCGGCTGGCATGGCAGAAGCTGATCCCATCCAGACCGCTGCGGGCTTCAATGACCTGCTGGGGCTGGCCGGCCCAGGAGGCGGGGAAGGGGAGTTTGGGCTTTTTGGTACGGTGGTCGGTGACGCACTGGGCGCTCCAGCCGCCCCGCTGGCTGGGGTACACCACAAAAAGAGCATCGGTTTTGTACAGGCCGTTTTTCCAGGGCAGATAGCAGGGCAGCACCACGATGCCGTCTTTGGAGGCGGCGTAGGCGGCCCGCACCTTTTCGTCCGCCCGGTTGACCGCGTTGGCCGCCTCGATCTGACGGGACAGGATCTGCTTTGCCACCGCCACCGCCTCAAAGAAGCGGTCATCGGCGCTGTCGGCGCTGTCCCAGGGCGGATTGAAAAAGCCGATGGCATCGCACAGGCTGTTCTGCTCGCCGGTGTTGTCGTTCAGGTCCAAAGGCTGAATGAAATTTTCATCGATGAGGCGGGCCTGACGTTCTCCAACCAGGCCGGGACCCAGCACCCGCCACAGCAGCCCGAAGGCCGCGTAAGGCACCCCGTTGGGGCGGGTCTGACGGGGCTCCCGGTGATGGTCGAACATACCGTCGCCGATGTCATAGACGATGCCGTCGAAGTCGTCCGGCACCACAAAGCCCCGGCTGACTTTGATGTCCGGGCGCAGGATCTGCAAAAGTGCGGTCGCAAACACATCGTCGGCGTGGAACTTGCCGGCGTGGGTAAAACCGCGGGCTGGGATCTTCATTAGGAACACCTCTCTGCACAGAACTGTTTTCGTAACAGTATACCACATTTTACGCCGATGTGCAAAACAGCCGCAGCAGATCCCTGCTGCGGCTGTTGCATCATAATAGCATCGTGTGGGGGAGCCGGCGCACCGGGCTGGCTTTTGTCATAAGGGAAAGAAAAAAGATGTGATTAAATTAAGTCCCTATGTTTTGTATAATTGTTTTCTTCTTATTTTATAAATTTATACAAATAAGGCGAAACTATATTGACTATTCGCTGAATGATTTATATAATGGCAACATAGCGAACAACTGAACACTTCAATAACTAGGAGGTGGATTTATGAAAATCACAAAGGTGGAAGTGTTCCGGCTTCCGACCGCCCAAAGCAAGACCAACAGCCCCATCGGGTGCCGCATTTACACCGATACCGGCCTGTACGGCGACGGCGAAGCGGGCATGGCCTATGGCATAGGCGGAAGCGCTGCCTTTGGCATGGTGTGCGACCTGGCAGAACTGGTGCTGGGGATGGACCCTCTGCAAACAGAGCTGATCTGGGAGACCATGTACAAAAAGACTTTCTGGGGCCAGAACGGCGGCCCGGTGGTCTTTTCGGGCATCGCGGCCATTGACGTGGCGCTGTGGGACATCAAGGGCAAATACTTCAATGTCCCGGTCTATCAGCTGCTGGGCGGCAAGGTAAGGGACAAGCTGCGCACCTATGCCAGCCAGCTGCAGTTCGGCTGGGGACAGACTGGCGTCAGCGAACACCTGTGGGCCGTCACCCCTGAGGATTATGCCTACAATGTCAAGCTGGCAGTGGAAGAAGGGTTCGACGCCATCAAGATCGATTTCTTTGACCGCGACGAAGAAGGCAAGCCCCTCAGCTTCCTGGATACCACCGGATTTTTGACGCCCAAACAGCTCAAAATGGTGGAAGCCCGGATGAAGGCAGCCCGAGAAGCCGCAGGCGATGAAGTGGACATCATCATGGAGAACCACTCCTATCCGGACGCCCTGGGCGCGGTCCAGTTGGCCAAGCTGGCTGAAAAATACAATATCCTGGCTTTTGAGGAGCCCAATACCCCCACCCCGCAGACGGTGGAGTACATCGCAAAATACAGCTCGGTGCCCATCGCCAACGGCGAACGGATCTTCTCCCGGTGGCAGTACGCAGAATACTTCAAAAAGAACCTGCTGCAGCTGGCCCAGCCCGATATCGGCAACTGCGGCGGCATCAGCGAGACAAAAAAGATCTGCGATATGGCCCATGCTTTTGACGTGGGAGTCCAGGTGCATGCGGCGGGCAGTCCCCTGGCTACCAGCGTTGCCCTGCAGCTGGAGTGCACCATCCCCAACTTCATCATCCATGAGCATCACACCTGCAACCGGATGGACACCAGCGTGGGCCTGACCAAATACAATCTCCAGCCTGAGAATGGCTACTTCACCGTGCCCGACCTGCCCGGCATCGGCAACGAGTTCCTGCGGGAGGCCATCGATAAGGCGGTCCTTTACAAAGTGATCGAGTAATGCCCAGGTCCGACCGGGGAGATCGCGGAGTACGCCGTGACGAAAGGCGCAGCGTACAAGACAACGACAGTAAACCGAACGGTTTTGGCCCGCGCCGGGAAGCGATGCCTCTGCGCGGGCCTATGGTAAAAGGAATCATAAAACCCAACTATAAGGAGGCGTTGAACTATGGCAGTTAAAATCATCCATGAACCGGAGCCCAAACCAGGTACGCTTGGCACCAAAGAGCTGTACGCGCTGGCTGTAGGCCAGGTCATTGGCGCCGGCGTTATCACCCTGATCGTCCCGGCCATCAAAATGACGGGCTATTCGGCCTGGTTGGCCTATCTGACGGCGATCATCATGGGCTTTATCATGGTTTTGCCCACCATCTTTATCTCCTCCACGCTCCGACTGGGCGGCGGCAACTACTCGATGCTGTGTGAACTTGCCGGTCCGACGGTGGGCGGCATCTTCGCCTACGCTTACCTGACCCAATGCCTCTCCCTGTCCCTGTTCGGCGCTTCGGCGGCGGCCTATCTGGGTGATATCTTCCCCATCCTGGGCAGCCACCTGGCCCGCATCATCGTGGGCGGCGCCCTGCTGACGTTCTTCTTTGTGGTCAACCTGATGGGCGTGGACATCATGGCCTTTGCCCAAAAGGTCATGACCTGGCTGCTGATCGCCATGCTGTTTGTCTTTGCAGTGGCCGGTGTGATCCAGGGCAGCCTGCCCATCTTTGATTTCAGCGATCCCGAGTTCCTGACCCAGGGCTGGGGCATCACCTTTGAAAACGGCCAGATCGCCGGCGGTTTTACCGGCGCGGTGCTTCTGTTCGTCTACTCCTGCCAGGGCTACTACATGACCAGTTCCTATGGCAAGGACTCCAAAAACGCCCGGCGGGATATCCCCAAGGCCATGCTGATGACGGTCCCTACCCTGATCGTTCTGTATGTGGGCGTGGCTATAGCCGGCACCCGCGTCATGACCGTGGAAGAATACGGCAGCTCCACCACCCTGGTCTTTGCGGCACAGCGTATTTTCCCCACCTGGCTGTTCATCCTGTTCATCATCGGCGGCCCCATCATGGCGCTGCTCTCCACCCTGAACTCCTCCTTTGCCTACAACGCCATCAATATTGGCCAGTCCTGCGATGACGGCTGGCTGCCTGCCTCCTTCGGCAAAAAGAACAAGGCCGGCGCCCGCGTGTGGATCCTGACCTTCATGTATGTCGTGGGCATGATCCCCATCGTTTTCGGCTTCTCCATCGAAGTGATCACCAACATGGTCCAGCTGATGACATCGGCCTTTGCCATCCTGAACATGATCGCCTACCTGAAACTGCCCAAGAAATACCCCAACTCCTGGAAGAAGGCCCGCCTCCATGTGCCTGACGCGCTGTATTACGTCATCTGCTGGGTATCGTTCTTCTTCTTTATGGTGGTGCTGTGGAAGAGCTGTCTGTCCATGAGTCCCCTTCTGGCAGCTATCAACGTGGCGGCCATCGTGATCCTGGCAGCGGTCGGCCTGTGGCGTTCCAAAACGGGCAACATCGTCATCCATACCTCGGTCTGGAGCGGTGAACCCGAAGAACATACCGCGTCCGAACAACAACCCAAATCATGACCCAGGGCTGATCCGCATCGGCCCGGAACAGGAGGTATCAAAGCTATGAAGATCACAAAAGTCGAAGTGTTCGAAGTGCAGGCCCGCCGCCCCGAATGGCGGCCCGTCCTCTGCCGGATCTATACCGACGAGGGGATCTATGGCGACGGCGAAGCTGCCCTGGCCTACTGCAACGGCGCACCGGCTGCCGCAGCCATGATCCGAGACCTGGCCACCCTGATCATTGGAATGGATCCTCTGGACAACGAGGTCATCTGGGACAAGCTGTATAAGTGCACCTTCTGGGGCCAGAACGGCGGCCCGGTGGTGTTTGCCGGCATCAGTGCCATCGATATCGCCCTGTGGGACATCAAGGGCAAATACTTTGGAGTGCCTGTCTACAAGCTGCTGGGCGGCAAGCGCCGGGACAACATCCGCACCTATGCCAGCCAGCTGCAGTTCGGTTGGGGCCTGGATGTATGCAAGGACAGCCTGACCATGAGCGCTCCCCACGATGCCGTCACGGTGCAGGATTATGTGGACAACGCCATGAAGGCGGTCGAGGAAGGGTACGACTGCATCAAGATCGACTTCTTTACCTATGACCCCAAGGACGGCCATGCCTACACCGATGAGGAGTGCTGCCGTCTGCTCTCCCCCTACTACGTCAATGTGGTGGAAGAGCGTGTGGCCGCTGTCCGGGAGGCCATCGGTCCCAAGGTGGATATCATCATGGAGAACCATTCCCGCCCCGACGCCCAGAGCGCCGTGCAGCTGGGACGCGCCGTCCAGAAGTACAATATCTTCTATTTTGAGGAGCCCAACACTCCCACCCCCAAGACGGCCAAGTTCATTTCGGACAAGCTGTCCATGCCCATCTCCCACGGTGAGCGCGTCTACTCCCGCTGGCAGTATGCACCGTATTTTGAAGATCAGGCCATCCAGGTCATCCAGCCTGACATTGGAAACTGCGGCGGCATCACCGAGGCCAAGAAGATCTGCGACATGGCCTATGTCTATGACATCTCGGTACAGGCCCATGTCTGCGCTTCGCCCCTGTCCACGGCGGCGGCCCTCCATCTGGAAGCCGTCATCCCCAACTTTGTCATCCATGAACACCATGTGTTCAACCTGCACGACTACAACCGCGAGCTCTGCACAGTGGATTTCCAGCCGGTAAACGGCCGGTTCAAAGTGCCTGAGGACCCCGGCCTGGGCGCAGAGATCAGCCCCTGGGCGATGGAGCACTCCATCCGGTATGTCGTGGAGTAACGATACACAAAACAGAATGCAGACAAGAAAGGAGCTGTAACGTTGTATGAAGATCACAAGCGTTGAATGCTATCTGGGCAATTTTATCACGGTCAAGGTCAACACGGACGAGGGCATCAGCGGCTTCGGTGAGGCCGGCCTGGCTTATGGCAACAGTTGGGAGGCGGCCTTTGGTCAGTGCCAGGATTTCGCCAAGCTGGTCATCGGTATGGACCCCTTCAACACAGAGGAGATCTGGGAACACCTGCACCGTCATACCTTCTGGGGCATGGGCGGCGGCCTGGTGATCACCTCGGCCATGGCGGCCATCGATACCGCCTGCTGGGACATCAAGGGCAAGGCGCTGAACCTGCCGGTGTACAAACTGCTGGGCGGCAAGACCAACAAGAAGCTGCGCGCTTACGCCAGCCAGCTGCAGTTCGGCTGGCGCACCAAGATCGAGGCCAGCGACAGTCTGGGCCTGCTGTACGATCCCCAGGACTACTACGACGTCGTCAAGGACGCCATGGCTGAAGGCTATGACGCGGTCAAGATCGATCCTGTGTTTGCTCCCACCGAACCCCGGCCTCTGGCTGAGATCATGGGTACGCAGGGCAACCAGATCCGCGGCTGCTACCGCGAACACGATCTGAAACGCTCGGTGGAGCGGATCGCTGCAGCCCGTGAGGCGGGCGGCCCCGATCTGGATATCATTGTGGAGATCCACTCTCTGCTGGATGCCAACACCGCGGCCATCCTGGGCAAGGAGCTGGAGCCCTACCGCATCATGTACTACGAAGAACCCACCATGCCCTGCAACCCCACCCTGTTCAAGCACATCAAGGAGCGCAGCGGCCTGCCTCTGGCCACCGGCGAGCGCAGCTCCACCCGCTGGGGCTTCCGCCAGTTCCTGGAGGACCGGACCCTGGATGTGATCCAGCCCGACCTGTGCAATACCGGCGGCATTACAGAGACCAAGAAGATCTGCGATATGGCTCAGGTCTATGACGTGGGGGTCCAGATCCATGTCTGCGGCGGCCCGATCGCCACGGCAGCTGCCCTGCAGGTCGAGACGGTCATCCCCAACTTCGTGATCCATGAGGAGCATAACGCCAATCTGCTGACCAAATTCAAGAACGCAGGCAAGTACTACTATGCACCCAAGGATGGCTATTACGAGGTGCCTGAGCTGCCCGGCATCGGCCAGGAGATGAGCGAACAGGAAATGGCCACCGCACGCAAAGTTGTCATCGAGTGATCCTCCTGAATCCCGTATACCTGCCCTTTCTATCCCCTCAGAACAGCCCCCTTTCGGTCCAGCCGCCGGAAGGGGGCGTTCTTGTACCTCTTTGCAGGAGACGCGCCCGGGAGGAGCAAAATTTATGAAAGGTAATGACAAAAGCTAAACGAACCGCTATAATAATACATATACATGTGCAAAGAATTTGCCGTGTTCAGAGCTCTTATAGCCACAATCTCTACAGAAACATGGTCGGGTGAAAAATGTGAGACAGGAACAGATCAAACAGAACAGCAGAAGGCGCGTGAAAATCGCACGGGTGTCGGTGGTAGACCAGGTGTGTGCCTCGATCAAGCAGGACATAGCGGACGGCGTCTGGCAGCCGGGGGACAAGATCCCCTCCGAAGCAGAATTTGCGGATATGTTCGGAGTGAACCGGTTGAGCGTGCGGATGGCACTGCAAAAACTGAATACCCTGGGCATCATAGAGACCCGTGTGGGCGAGGGCTCCTTTGTGTGTGACTTCTCTCTCAAGCCCATCCTCAATGAGATATCTGTCTTTTATGAGGGGGAGGAACAGTACCGGGATGTGCAGCAGCTGCGGAACCTGCTGGAATACGAGTGTATGCGGCTGGCTGTTTACACCGCAACCGACGAGGAAAAACAGCAGCTGAAAGAAGCGCTGGACTGCTACAACGAGCGCGCAAAGCTCCAGGACACGGACCCGTATTCGGAAGAACTGCTGGCAAACCTGGTGGATGCGGATTTCAATTTCCATTACCAGGTCATCAAAATGAGCCACAACAAGCTCTACAAGGACATCTACTATATGGTACAGCAGCTGATCCGCGGGCATATCACCAGGCTGCTCAGTACGCGGACCCGGCGCCGCCACGAGGCAGGTATGCCTTATCAGACAGACAGCGACACGCACAACAAGATCTATCACTGCATCATCCATTCGGATGTGGATGCCCTGCAGCGGGCCCAGGAGGAAATGATCGGGATCATCCCCATCAAGGGTCTGGACCCGGATGCGGAAAAATAAGCGGTCTGCAGACGGACGGCTTGGTATGAGATCGGGGTGGACCTGTCGGGGTTCACCCTTTTGATATCTATGGGCAAGACACGTTCCTAAATGCAAAACAGCCGCAGCAGATCCCTGCTGCGGCTGTTGCATCATAATAACATCGTGTGGGGGAGCCGGCGCACCGAGCGGGTGGCGGCCGTCGCCTCGTTACTGCACGTTCTGCTGGATCCAGTTCTCGATGTGGTCGGCGATGACGTCGTTGTTCAGATCCTGGAACATGAAGTGGTCGTTGCCGGTGATGCCCTCATCCGGCAGGTGCACCACCGTGCTGGTGCAGCCGGCGGCGGTGTACGCCGCGGTGAAGGTGTCGGCGGTGGAGGCCATCATGGACCACATGGCGGCTGCGGGCACGTCGGTGTACTGCTGGCCGATGTAGTCGCCGTAATAGAAGGCCACCGGGATGTTCTGCTCCGCCATGGCGTTGTAGGCATCGCTGCCCACCTCGGGCGCAGCGCCCGGCTCAATGGCCACAATGGCGGCCACGTGATCCGTATACAGGGGCACTTCCCAGCCGGGCAGGCCGCCCTGGGAATGGGTGACCAGGATGGAGTCTTTGCCGGTGCGGGCATACACTTCATCGATGGTCGCCGCGACGGCCTGGGCCACCACGGTGTTGTCGATGGCCTGATCGCCTGCGTCGTTGTCCATGCCGGTGTCAGGGGTCATCTGGCGGAAGAACTGATCCAGCACCTCCTCGCCCCGGGGGAACTGGGAGCCCTCATTGTAGGTGAACTGATCGTTCCGGTAGGTGCCGATGCGGAACTGGGTGTACCAGGTCTGGTCCGAGGGGGTGGTGGTCATGGTGCCTGCCACCGAGGTCTGGCCGGCCTCGCCCCGGCGGGGCTGGTCGATCAGCCAGACGCTGTGCCCTTTGCGCAGGAACATATCCGACCATCCTTCACGTCCGTCCGGGGTGGTCATCCAGCCCATGCGGGACTGGCCGTACCCGTGCAGGAACACCATGGGCAGTTCGGTGTCGTTTTCGGGGATCTGGTAGAGGACGTTGGCGTGGTCCACATGGGAGGTGGAACCCTCCCGGGAGGTGTAGTAGTTGCTCACGTCAAAGGTGCCATCCGAGCGGATGACGGTGCCGCCCGCCGAGAAGATGCCCTGCTCCGCGATGCGCAGGGGCGCGTTTTCGGGGTCGATCAGGTCCCGCAGGGGGGCGGGCAGAAGATCCAGGATGCCGTTTTCGGCGGCATCCTCGGATGCCGCAAAGGCGGTGACCGGCGTTGTCAGGGTGGACAGGGCCAGAACGGCGGCCGCTGTCAGGGCGGCGGCCCGATGCTGTAGTTTCATAGGTTTGCTCCTTTTCTTTTGTACGGTGGACAGTCGTTCTTTTCTGGGGCTGAAGCCCTTTTTCCTGGCTTTATTGTAACGCGCTCCGCCCCGAGGCAGAAGTCTCGATTGGTTATGGAGTGATAAGCCGAAGGTTTCTACTGGGGATGCATACACCAAACAGGCCCGCAGCATTCGGCTGCGGGCCTGCGGCAAAGAAGAAAGATGGAGATGATGTTGCCGTCCTCGTTCACCTTGAGCAGCCGGCACTCCAGCGCCACCGGCAGCTCGTCGATGAGCGGCGCGTCCACCGTGCTGGCCTTGCTGGTGTGGAAGCCGGCCTTCTGCATCTTGGCCGGCTCGCTGTTGCCCGAGACCATCCCCACATAGTCGGCGGAGACGGTGTGGGCCGCGTCGGCAAAGCTGATGGTGAAATCCTTCCGGGCCAGGATGTTGGCCGTAGTGCGGTGGTCTTTGCTGAGGCAGAGCACCACCTTGCCGGCGTCGTACAGGCCGCCCCAGGCCGCGTTCATGGCGTCGGCGGTGCCGTCGGGGTTATAGGTGCCCACGATCAGCACCGGCAGCGGATAGAACCAGGGCTTTGCGCCAAAATTTGTCCGCATAGAAAATCGCTCCTTTGTCTTTCAAAACGTCTTACTTCTGCCCGTCCACGTCGGGGACCATCTGCACATAGCGCCGCAGCAGTTCGGGGGTGCTGGTGTAGTAGCGTTTGGCCTGGTCCATGGCGGCGATCTGGGCCATCTCGCCCTCGGTCAGCTCAAAGTCGAACAGGTCGAAGTTGTCCCGGATGTGGTCGGGGTTCTTGGAACCGGGGATGACGATGTTGCCGCTCTGGATCTGCCAGCGCAGGATGATCTGTGCATTGGACTTGCCGTATTTCTTGCCCAGCTGGCTGAACAGAGGCTCGGCGATCAGGGCCTTGTCCCCGTGGCCCAGGGGATACCAGGCCTGGATGACCATGGCCTGCTCCTCCAAAAACCGCTTGAGGGCCTTTTCCTGGTTGTAGGGATGCACCTCGGTCTGCAGCACAGCGGGATGGACCCGGCAGTTGTCCAGGATCTCCTGGATCTGTTCCCGGTTGAAATTGGACAGACCGATGGCGCGCACCTTGCCTTCCTGGTAGGCCTTTTCCATCTGCCGGTAGCCGGCCATATAGTTGCCGGTGGGCTGGTGGATCAGCAGCAGGTCGATGTAGTCGGTGCCCAGCCGTTCCAGGGTCTTGTCCACCGCGTCGGGCTGCTCATAGAAACTGGGCCAGAGCTTGGTCTCCAGGAAGATCTCGTCCCGGGGCAGGCCCGAAGCACGGATGGCCCGGCCCACTGCCTTTTCATTCCTATAGGCGTTGGCGGTGTCGATCAGGCGGTAGCCGCACCGCAGGGCGCTGCGCACCGAGGACTCCGCCTCATCGGGGCTGAGAAGAAAGGTGCCGATGCCGGCCATGGGCATCTTGACGCCGTTGTTCAGGACTGCGTACTCCATAAGAAAACCTCCTTGTTTCGTATGTTCAGTTTTGTTTTCCCCCATAGACGGCAGACATCCCGACGGTGTCCAGGGCCTTGTCCAGGGCCTCTACCTCCCCGGCGGTGAGGGCGATGCCGGCGGCCCCTGCATTCTCTGCCATGCGCTCTTCCTTGCGGGTGCCGGGGATGGGGACGATCCAGGGCTTTTTGCACAGCATCCAGGCCAGGGAGATCTGGGCCGGGGTGGCCTGTTTTTCCCGGGCCATCCGGCGCAGCAGATCCAGCAGCGGCCGGTTCTGGTCGATGGCGTCGGGGGCGAACTGGGGCATCCCGGCCCGGTAGTCGGTCTTGGGGTCAAAGCGGCTGTCCTTGCCGTAGCTGCCGGTCAAAAAGCCGTTGGCCATGGGGCTGAAGGCCACCAGCGCCTCATTGCCGTGGGGGTCCTCGGGGGTGCCGTAGACCTCGGCCGTGTCAAAGAAGGTGTAGCCCATCTCGGCGGCCCGGCGCAGCAGCCGGACCGCTTCGCCGGCCTCGGTGGGCGCGCCATAGGCGTGGGAAAAGCCCATGCACCCCAGCCCTACGGCCGAAACCTGCAGGTCCCGGCCCAATGTCCTTGTCTGCATCGTTGTAGTTCCTCTCTTTCCTATGCTGGTTTTCTGATTTTATTATAGCCCGGCGGGCAGAAACCGGAAGTCTCGATTGGTTATGCAGTTGTAAGCCGGGGGTTATAAGCTGCCGTCAGTGGCTGAACAGCCATCCCATCACGGCGGGATCGGTGTCGGAGCCTGCCTGGGATGCGCCGGCTGCCGGCACGCCGGCCGTGCAGCCCGCCAGGCCCAGGGCCATGACAAAGCCCGTCAAAAGGGCGGCCAGTCGTTTCATACAAAAAATCCTTTCCTGTATTTCCTGTTACTCGTAGCACTCACAGAAGATCTTGTAGATCTCGTCGTGGGTCATCTTTTTGTAGCTGCCCTGGGAGATGCCGCAGCTGTCGGCGATCTGGCGCAGCTGGGCCTTGTCGGCTCCCAGCTCCTTGAGGGTGGTGGGCAGGCCGATCTCCCGGATGAAGGCCGCCAGGGCGCTGATCCCGGCCAGGGCCAGTTCCTGGTCGCTCCGGCCCTCCCGGGGGATGCCCCAGACGTTCTGGGCAAACCGCATGAATTTGGGCAGCCCTTCCTGGTAGATGTGCTGGTAGTAGACCGGGTGCAGCACCGCCAGGCCGCAGCCGTGGTTGCAGTTGGTGTAGGCCCCCAGCTGATGCTCCATGTTGTGGCACTCAAAGTCGCACTGTTTGCCCATCTTGATCAGGCGGTTTTCGGCCATGGTGGCGTCCCACATCAGGTTGGAGCGGGCGGTGTAATCCCGGGGGTTCTGGATGGCGGCGCGCAGGTTGCGGATGACGCTGCGCATCAGGGCCTCCATGATGTCGTCCGAGACGTTGTCCTCGTTCGGCTCGCTGAAATAGGTCTCCATGATGTGGCTGAGGATGTCGAAGCTGCCCGACACCATCTGTCTCTGGGGCACGCTGTAAGTGTAGGTCGGGTCCATCAGGGCAAACCGTGCGTTGAGGGCGGGGTAGTCCCGGCCGGTCTTGATCTTCTTTTCCTCGTTGGTGATGACGGCCCCGCCGTTGCACTCGCTGCCGGTGCCCGCCACCGTGACGATCACTCCCAGCGGCAGCGGCTCGAAGTCGATGACGCCGGGCCGGGCCCAGAAGTCATCCCAGATATCCCCGTCGTAGCGGGCGGCCAGGCTGACCGCCTTGCAGCAGTCCATGACGCTGCCTCCGCCCACGGCCAGGATCATGTCGGCGCCGCAGGCGCGGGCCAGGCGGGCGCCCTCCTGCACCTTGGCGTAGGTGGGATTGGCCATGATGCCCGAAAATTCCACCACCTGCTTGCCTGCGCTGTAAAAGACATCCATGATCTCGTCGTAGACGCCGTTGCGCTTGATGGAGCCGCCCCCGTAGGCCAGCAGGATGGTATGGGCGTGTTTGGTCAGGCAGGCCAGGTACTCCTTGACGCAGCCCTGCCCAAAGTAGACCTTGGTGCTGTTCTGAAAAATAAAGTTGTTCATAGAAAATGCTTCCTTTCCGACTGTGACCTCGCTTTTTCCGGCGGTCCGTTCTGTTCCTAGTATAAAAAAATCGAGACTTCGGCAGAAGTCTCGATTGGTTATGCAGTGTATACCTGCGGCTTATCAGTTTGGCGCGGGATGGGACGGGCCGGGATCACGGCTCCAGGTCCTCGCCGTTGGAGGCGATGACCTTTTTGTACCAGAAGAAGGACTTTTTCCGCAGCCGGGCAAAGTCCCCGGTGCCGTCGTCGTAGCGGCGGACGTAGATAAAACCGTACCGCTTGGCATACTCCCCGGTGGAGGCGCTCACCAGGTCGATGCAGCCCCAGGGGGTGTAGCCCATCAGGTCTACCCCGTCCCGGACCGCCTCGGCCATCTGCTGGATGTGGCGGCGCAGATAATCGATGCGGTAGTCGTCCTGGATGGAGCCGTCGGGGGCGACCTCGTCCTTGGCGCCCAGGCCGTTCTCCACCACCATCAGGGGCTTGCCGTAGCGGTCGTACAGGTCGTTCAGAGCGTAGCGCAGCCCCTCGGGATCGATCTGCCAGCCCCAGTCGCTGGCCTTCAGATAGGGGTTGGGCACCCCGCCCAGGATGTTGCCCTCGCCGCTCTTGGCCTCGCCTGCGGTCTGGCAGGAGGACATATAGTAGGAGAAGGTGATGAAATCCACCGTGCCCTTCTGCAAAATCTCAGCGTCGCCGGGCCGGATGTCCAGATGGACGCCCAGTTCTTCCAGCAGGCGGTGCGCATAGGCCGGGTAGGCGCCCCGGGCCTGGACGTCGGTGCAGTAGTAGTTGTACAGCCGGTTATACCGCTGGTTGGCCAGCACATCGGCGGGCCGGCAGGTGAGCGGATAGCTGGCACAGGAAATCGTCGCGGAAAACGCGCATATACATTGCTCCTTTCGATCGTTTGGCCGTATAAAACCGGGGCCTTGGGACCCGTCGCTGCGCGCGGTCAGCCCGGCGCGGGCCTGCCTGCCGCCATCCGGATGGCCCGCAGAAACCGGGTCACCTGGGCCGAGGGCTCGGGGGCGTGCAGCAGCCCGAAGGGGATGGTGTAGCCCCAGTCCACCGGCAGGATCTTGAGCAGGGGGTGGACGTAGCGCCAGTTCTCCACCGCCATCAGCACGCAGTTGTTGTTTTCGCACTGGTTGAAGGCGTCCACGCTGTAGAAATCAAAGTCCACGATCTGGATCTGGGGATGGTTTTTCCACAGATCGTCCCGCAGCAGGTCCACATAGTGGCTCCAGTCCCGGCGCATCAGCATCAGCCGCTCGCCGTACAGGTCCTGTACGGTCAGCGATTCCTTCTGGGCCAGCCGGTGGTGGACCGACACGGCGCAGCAGATGGGTTCCCGGGAGATCTCCAGCCCGGCGCACCGGCGCAGGTTGAGCATGGTCTCGTCAAAGATGCCCGCCACCACATCGATGCGCTGGCCGAGGTTGGCCAGGATCTCACGGGCGTTTTCGGGGGTGTTGTCAAAGGGGACCAGCTGGAACTTGATGCCCGGGTCGTACTGCTGCACGCTGGGCCACAGGTTGACCAGGAACTGGGCCGGCGTCATGGGGGAGGTGCCGATGCGGATCACCTCGGCGCTCTCCTGCATGGCGTTTTTGGCCCGGGTGACCGAGTCCTTGCAATACTGGATGATGTATCTGGCATCCTGACACAGGGAGTGGCCCGCCGCCGTCAGCTGCAGGCCGCGGTGGGTGCGGATGAACAGCGCCACACCCAGGCTGTCCTCCAGCAGGTTGATCTGCTTGATGACCGCCGGAGGCGAGATATACAGCTGCTCGGCAGCCCGGTTGAAGCTGCCGGCTTCTGCCACACAGAGAAACGTTTCCAGCTGGGGGTTATAGATCATCCGTGTCACCGTCCTTTCCTGTTTATTGTAGGAGATGCGGGACGCCATGTCAAGAAAAAGCGGGCGCGACCCGGCAGCCAGGCCGCGCCCGCAGGGCACAAGGAGGAATGCAGGCGGGTCAGGACTTCTGCGCCGGCTCGTCGCGATAGGTGATCAGGGTGAGGATGAAGTCAGCCACCATGGCGACCAGGGACACCACGATAGCGACGACCATGCCGCTGGTGTTGTTGGTGGCGGTGTCCACAAAGGCGGTCCAGCTGAATATGCCCAGAGCGCCGATGCTGTGATGATGATGCGGGCAAGGCCGTCGTACTTGCTTGCCATGATTCGTCCTTCTTTCTTTTGAATTTTTTACAAACCGAACGCTTTATAACGCCTGCCGCAGTCCCGGGAGGGGGGCGTTTGTGTGTTTTCTATAAAATAGTCTAACAATATGGATGGAAAAGTACAACGACAGATCGGGAAAGCCGCTTTCAAAAAATGAAATGCTTGCCGGTGCGCTCCGGGTAGCTTGACTTGATCACGTGCCCTTCCTCTTTTCGGATCTGCTCTTATAATAAAGTATAAAGAATCTGCGTCCGAATGGGTAGTTTCGATTGGTGATGCTGTGTAAACCCAAAGGTAACAACAAGGCCGCAGCCGCCCCCCTGGACAGGGAAGCGGCTGCGGCCGGGCACAAAGGAGCTGACGTATTACGGCCGTTCAAACTCAGCGCCCGAGGATGGCCTGCAGGCCGTCGTCAAAGCTGCTGTCCTTGCACGCACTGCGCACATCGAACACCATGGTACGGGGCGCGGCAGCGGTGTAGCGGTCCCAGGGCAGGCGCCGGGTGGAGGGGTCGCCGGTGGCGCAGAAGGCAGCCAGGGCGCTGGCCATCTGGTCGGACAGATGGTGGGCGTTGGCCTCGTCCCCGGCGATCTGATAGGGTACGGTATCCACCGAGTGGAACCAGAAGCCCAGGTCGGAGGTATGGGTCATGGTCATGCCTCCAAAGTAGGGCATGGTGTAAGCCACCAGGTACTCATAGACCGCAGGGGCGGAGGCCGCCGCATGGATCGTCATGGGATCGCCCGCAAAGGAGATCAGCGAGCGCAGGTCATAGAGGTCGTGGCCGGGATAGGCGTCGGCGAACATCCGGGCGGCCTGGTCGTAATTGCTGCCCAGAAGTTCCCGCATGGCGGCCTCCTGCTGAGCGGCAGAGAGATTGCACTTGGCGTCCCCGGGGCGGCTGTACAGGATGGCGTCGGCGGAGTTGTTGCCGCCCATCTCGGCCCAGACGTTGCCGATCAGGTAGGTGTACTGGGCAGCGATGGGATTGAGGCCGCTGCCGCTGTAAAAGTCCTGCTGGAAATAGGGCGAACCGGTGGTCAGCTGATAGTCTGCCCCAGCCCCCTCGCACAGGTCCACCAGGTTGTCGTAGCGCACGGTTTGCAGGTAGCGGAACACCTCGCTGTCGGAAGCGGCAGCCATGCCGTCCACATGGGTCCGGACGTAATCGGCCAGCTTGTAGGCGTTCTGGGCCGCAAGCTCAGGGCTGCGGCCGCTGGCGGAACCGCCGCTGACATTGGCCACCTTTTGGAACAGGCCCTGGGCCGCCGGCGCGGAGGCCAGAGCCGTCACTTTGGTGCCGCCGCCCGATTGGCCCAGAATGGTCACGTTGTTCGGGTCGCCGCCAAAGGCCGCGATGTTGTCCCGTACCCACTGCAGCGCCAGCACCAGGTCGGCGATGCCCACGTTGGCGTCGCCGCCGATGGCGCTCAGGTCCATGTAGCCCACATAGTTCAGCCGGGCATTGGTGGAAACAAAAACGCAGTCGGTATAGTCGGCAAAGTATTTGCCGTCGTAGATCTTCAGTTCCAGGGCGGCGCCGGTCTGCAGGCCGCCCCCATGGATGAACACCAGCACCGGCTTTTGGGCGGAGCTGTTCAGGGTGTCGGTCCAGACGTTCAGGTTCAGGCACTGGCTTTCGGTGCTGAACAGATCCGACTCAGAGGGTGTCATAAAGGCGGCTGCGGCAAAGGGATTGTAGTACTCGGTCTGGGTGTTGCTCTGGGGCGATACCGAGCCGTTGGTCAGGGCGTTGGTGGGCTGGTCGGGCGTGCCGTACTGCTCCACCGGCGCGGCATACTTGAAACGCTGGTGGGTGCCGTAGGGAATGCCTTTGAACGTGTAGATGCCGTTTTCACAATAGCCCATGATAGAACCCCGGGACAGCCCCACAACAGAAGGCAGGACCGGCGTGCCGTTGCCCAGCGAGGCCACAGCGGTGCCAAGGGAATCCAGGCAGTTTTCCTCCGGGACGGCAGCGGGGGACGCGGCGCCGGCGGCGAGGGGGGCTGCGCCTGCCAGAACAGCGGCTGCACCTGCCAGGGCGGAGGTGCGCAGAAAACTGCGGCGGGAGATCTCTTTCATATACAACGCTCCTTTGTTTTCACAGGAAAGAAACCTGTCGATGGTGGTTACTTCTGACAACAGAGTAACCTTATGTGGAAAAAATCTCAACAATAGATCGGGAAAGCGACTTTCAAAATATGTAAGAGACGCGCGCGAGGATGGTTCCTGGCCGGCGCAGCAGGCATGTGCGGCCAACACGGGCTGCACACGGAGCGCATACGGCAGTGTGCCGCCGGAGAATGCCGCACAGGGACTGCTGCTCTGTAAAATAAAAGTAAGAACAGGTGGAATTGGAGCCCCCAACATGGTACAATAAAACAAAAGGCGGAACGATAAATCGATGGAAGGTGGACGAAAAATGAAGGAGCATCAGGACCGGATCGGCAGGAGCATCATGGCAGCGGCCATGATTGCAGCGGCATCGAAAACGCGGGAGTCAACATCCAGCAGGCTCTGCGCTATGCAGCTGAGATCCTGCGGTGAGGGGTGGATTTTGAAGAAGCTCCAGAATGAATATGAGGAGAAGTGTGAATATGGGGTACATAGATTTGCATAAGAAAACAATATTGATAACTGGCGCTGCCGGCTTCATTGGTTCAAATCTAGTAAAGCGTCTTTTTCATGATGTGAAAGATGTAGTAGTGATCGGCATCGATAATATGAACTGCTATTACGATGTGCGTCTGAAAGATGCTAGACTGGCCGAGTTGTCTGTATATTCTTCCTTTGTCTTTATCAAAGGTAGCATTGCGGATAAGAGCTTGGTTGAAAATTTGTTTAAACAGTATCAACCTCAAGTCGTTGTCAATCTGGCTGCACAAGCTGGTGTGCGTTACTCCATTATCAATCCGGATGCTTATATTGATTCGAATATCATTGGGTTTTACAATATTCTGGAAGCCTGCCGTCATTCATATGAGAATGGCAATATGCCTGTGGAACATTTGGTGTATGCATCGAGTTCGTCTGTTTATGGCTCCAATACAAAGGTTCCGTATAGTATCGAGGATAAGGTGGACAATCCGGTATCCCTG
>MHCFR04200__coassemble_236_pt1 | contig 42252 bp, 32 predicted proteins | sample MHCFR04200__metabat2_high_PE_011 | metagenome-assembled genome bin MHCFR04200
AGCCTCTGGCTGGAAATCTGAAAAAGGCTGTGCAGTACGCCCGCAAACAGCAGCCCTACATGGAGAACTACCTGCTTGACCCCAGATGCCGGATTTCGAATAACCTTGCTGAGAATGCCATCCGTCCCTTTACTGTGGGACGCAAGAACTGGCTGTTCAGTGATACAGTAAAAGGAGCCAAGGCCAGTGCTGTGATCTACAGCCTGGTGGAAACAGCCGGTGCCAACGGTCTTTCTGAGCGGGGATACCTGCACATTGTGCTGTCCAATCTTCCCTCCATGGACTTCCGCCAGCATCCTGAGCTGCTCAAGGACCTGATGCCCTGGAGCGACTACATGCGCAGTTGTTTTGAACAGGAATAATCTAGGGGACCGGCTTTGGCCGGTCCTTTTCTGTTGTCAAGTACACTGTTTTGTGAGGCGCTTACCTTCAAGTGGTCAAAACCAAAATCTGTCTGTGGTATTTCTGTGGTCAAACGAGAAATCGCCGTGGTTTTTACCACGGCGATTTCCATTTTTGGTGGACTCGAAGGGGATCGAACCCTCGACCTCTGCGATGCGAACGCAGCGCTCTCCCAGCTGAGCTACGAGCCCATATTGGCCATTTTTCATCGAAAAAAGTTGCGAAAAACGGATTTTCAGGATATTCATTTTTGAGGGGAAAGTCCGGAAAATCGGACTGCTGATTGGAAAGGGACCGGAGCCGTGGGATGTGCGTCCATATGGATGCGAACCGAACGCTCTCCCAACTGAGCTACGGGCCCCTATCGATGCGGGGCGCGGCGGCGCCCTGCGGCCTCCTTACTATACCGCGTTTCGGCGGAATTGTCAAGGGATTTTTGTGGGGATCGCAAACGGGGCGTCCTCCAGGCCGGGGATGTTTCTCAGTTCCACCACCAGCTGCAGCCAGAGGGCCTGGGCCTTGTACAGGTCTTCCTCGGGGCTGGGGGAGTGGAGGACCGGGCGGACCTGGTCGAGGGCAGGGCGGGGCATGGCCAGGGTGGCCACCGTGCCGCGGCCCTTGGGACGGCGGGACAGCTCCAGCTGCCAGCCGGACAGGCGGCAATATTCCTGGCAGAGCAGCAGGCCGGTGCGGGTGCCGCCCAGGAAATGGGCGCGGTTGGCGTCCATGGAGGCATAGTTGTTGTTGTCCGGCAGGCCGCAGCCTGTGTCGGTCAGGGTAAGGGTCGCGCCTCCATGACCGTCGGGGTGCAGCACAAGGGCGACCGTCCCCCCCTCCGGCGCGCAGGCCCGCAGGGCATTGGACAGCAAATGAAGGCAGATCTGGCTCAAAAAGCGGCGGTCGGCCTGGATGTACAGCGGACTCTGGGAGCCGCAGTCCAGGGTGAGACGGATGTGCATGCGCTCCTTGAGGGACTGGCTGACCGAGCAGAGCACCCGGACAAAGGCGCACAGATCCAGCGTCTCCCACTGGGGCTGCTCGCCCCCCTGGATGCACCGCAGCAGGGCGGTGGTGTTGTTCAGGGTGCGGTCCAGGCGGCTGGAAGCGGCCTGCATATCCCGCAGGCAGGTCTCGAGCTTGTCGGAGACGGGGGTTTGTTTGTCCTGGATCAGATGGGCCAGGCGGCGCTGGGACAGCTCGATCATATCCAGAGAGCGCTGCCACTCGCCTTCGATGGTGCGAAGAGGCAGCTTTTCCAGCAGGGCGTCCCGGGAAGAGCCGGGGCCATTCTCATACAGGCAGGATCTCTCGTTGTTCACTTTGCAGATCTCCTTCTGGTGACGGCTCTGCCGACTGGAGCAGCAGGTCGGTCTTGATGGCATACAGTAGGGTGCCGGCGGTGAACTTTCCACGGCGGGGCGGCTGACGCTCCTTAAAGGCCCGCCAGGAGGGCAGGTCTTTCTTGTCCAGGGCAGAGATGACGCGGCGGATACCGCTGTCCACGGCCTTGACCGAGACGTTGTGCCGGTCGCTGACCTGCTGCAGGATATCCTTGCGGATGGCCAGCTTCTCCCGGCTTTTCAGCAGCAGGCTGACCGTCTCCAGCAGGTACTCGCAGCCGGAGGTGGACGGCTCGACGCCCCACTCGGTGAACATGCGGATCAGGGAGGCCGAGGAGATGGAGCTCTGCTGCATCCGCTCAGGGGCCGCGTCCAGCAGCAGGTTGCGCAGCATGGGCAGGTCGGGCGCCTGTACGCCCGCCCGGGCCAGCAGCTGCAGGCACTGGCTGTCAGGCAGGGCGGCCTGCTGGCTGTCCAGGCTCCGGGGCGTGATGAGCAGGATCTGGGGCCGGTGCGCCAGGGGCAGTTCCATCACCTGGCGGTACAGCTGGTCGGCGTCCATGTCGCTCAGGGCGGTGTCCAAGATCAGGGCGTGGTAGGGCGGGCCGCTTTGCAGCGCCTGCATCACCTGCTGGCCGGTGGTGTATGCGTCAAAGAGGAACAGGTCCTCTTGGCTGGCAAAATAGCCGCGGCAGACACGCAGAAACTGCCCGTCGTAGCTTGCCGCCGCTACCCGCAGGATATACCGGTCGCTCTTTTCACTCACTGCAAACGCCATCCTTCCCATCCAACTGCTGTATTATGGGGTAAAAATCCGCAATAACGTCCCGCCAAATCTCTGGCTGGACTGCATTTTCATACAGATACCGCAAAACAGGGTAGCAGGACTGGGGTGGCGCATCCAAAACCAGACTGTCGCAGCAGGCTGCCGCACCGGTACGGGACAAGGTCAGCCGGCAGGGACCGCTTGTGCCTGCAGGGGCCAGCGCATAGGTCAAATGATAAGGCAGCTGCAGCTTCTCGATCGCAGAAAATTCCCTGGTCAATGGTGCATATGCTTTCATGATACAGATTCTCCTCCTGCATAGATCCGTTTGTAACTTGCCCCACGGTGATGGACCATATCGAGGCTATGCTTTTATTTTAATGAAGCCCCGGCCCGTATGCAACGAGAAAAATGCGTCAAAATGCGTCAGCGGGCGTCGCAAGCGCGGCAGGAAGAAAGCTGTTTTTATAAGGATACCGCGAAACGCCCCGTTCTGCAAGCCTTTTTTGGCGAAAAAGAGTGACAAATGGGCGGCATTCACAGAATGTTTGCTTTTTGGTTACAGAGAAAGTAGAAATTTCGTGTAAAATAAAATGAACCGATTGCGTCTTGTAAAAAAATACGATATAATTTATTATGTCTGCGGACGGGACTCTCTGTTCGCTATCTAACAATGGGTGGGGCGGGCGCCCCATCATGGCATTCCCTAGCAGGAGGATCAAAACTTGAGAGTTGGTCTTGATATAGGCAGCACGACCATCAAATGCGCCGTGCTGGATGAACAGGAGAAGCTGCTGTATTCGACCTACGAGCGTCATTACAGCCACATCCTGGAAAAGGCGCAGGAACTGCTGCGCCGCATCGATAAAGAGTACCTCCATGGCGGCAAAGCGCTGCTCAGCATTTCCGGCTCGGCCGGCATGGGCCTGGCGGACAGCTGCGGCGTGCCCTTTGTGCAGGAGGTGTTTTCCACCCGGGTGGCAGTCAAGCGGTTTGTGCCCCAGACCGACTGCGTCATCGAGCTGGGCGGCGAGGACGCCAAGATCCTCTTTTTGACAAACGGCACCGAGGTGCGGATGAACGGCAGCTGTGCCGGCGGCACCGGCGCCTTCATCGACCAGATGGCCACCCTGCTGAAGATGAGCGCCGACGAGATGAACCGTGCGGCGGAGGGCGCCCAGCGCACCTACACCATCGCCTCCCGCTGCGGCGTGTTCGCCAAGAGCGACGTGCAGCCCCTCATCAACCAGGGCGCCCGGGCCGAGGATATCGCCGCCAGCATCTACAAGGCGGTGGTCAGCCAGACCATCGCCGGCCTGGCCCAGGGCCGCCCCATCCAGGGCAACATCCTGTATCTGGGCGGGCCGCTGACCTTCAGCTCGGTGCTGCGCCAGAGCTTTGACGAGGCGCTGGGGGTCACCGGCATCTGCCCCGAGAACAGCCTGCTGTATGTGGCGCTGGGCGCCGCCCTCTACGCCGACAAGGACTTCGTCCTGTCCGAGGTGGCAGACGCCCTGGACCGCTATGCCGCCACCGCCACCTACGCCAGCGAGCCGCCCCTCTTTGCCAGCAAGGAGGAGTACGAGGCCTTCCATGCGCGGCATATGTCCCACAGCGTGCCCTATATGCCCTTTGGGGCCCAGTGCGGCCCGGTGCATATCGGCATCGATTCGGGTTCGACCACCGTCAAGCTGGTGGTGGTGGACGAGCAGAGCCGTATCCTCTACACCAACTACCAGCCCAATCTGGGCAATCCGCTGCCCCTCATCCAGGAGCAGCTGCTCAAGATCTACCATGAACACCCGGGCCTCCAGGTGGCCAGCGTGACCACCACCGGCTACGGCGAGGACCTGGTCAAAAACGCATTCCGCTGCGACTATGGTCTGGTGGAAACGGTGGCCCACTTCACCGCCGCCAAATACTTCATGCCCGACGTGGATTTCATCATCGACATCGGCGGCCAGGACATGAAGTGCTTCAAGATCGAGGACGGGGCCATCAGCAACATCTTTTTGAACGAGGCCTGTTCTTCGGGCTGCGGCAGCTTCCTGCAGACCTTTGCCCAGGCGCTGGGCTACGACGTCAAGGAGTTTGCCGCGCTGGGCCTGTTTGCCGACCGCCCGGTGGACCTGGGCAGCCGCTGCACCGTCTTTATGAACAGCTCGGTCAAGCAGGCCCAGAAGGACGGCGCCAGCATCGAGAACATCAGCGCCGGCCTGTCCATCAGCGTGGTCAAAAACGCCCTGTACAAGGTCATCCGCGCCTCCAGCCCCGAAGAGCTGGGCCGCAAGATCGTGGTGCAGGGCGGCACCTTCTACAACGAGGCGGTGCTGCGCGCCTTTGAAAAGGAGATGGGGGTGGAGGTCATCCGCCCCGACATCGCCGGCCTGATGGGCGCCTACGGCGCGGCCCTGTTCGGCCTGCGCCGCAGCCACAAGGCGGGGCGGAGCCGCTCCTCCATGATGGACCAGCAGGAGCTGGAGGCCTTCAGCCAGAAGGTGGTCAGCGTCAAGTGCGGCGCCTGCGGCAACCACTGCCAGCTGACCGTCAACACCTTCGCCGACGGCCGCAAGTACATCTCGGGCAACCGCTGCGACAAGCCCGTCACCGGCAAGAGCGAGGACAACTCCCTCAACCTCTATGCCTACAAGCAGGAGCTGCTGGCCGCCTACAAGCCGGTGCCCGGCAAGCGGGGCTCCATCGGCATCCCCCTGTGCCTCAACTTTTACGAGCTGCTGCCCTTCTGGCACGCGTTCTGGACCAGGCTGGGCTTTGCGGTCCACGTCAGCCCGGTGTCCAGCCGGGGGCTGTACCTCGCCGGCCAGGCCACCATCCCCAGCGACACCGCCTGCTTCCCGGCCAAGCTCAGCCACGGGCACATCAAGGCCCTGGCCGCCATGCAGCTGGACGCCATCTTCTACCCCTGCCTGACCTACAACATCGACGAGGGCCTGGGGGACAACCATTACAACTGCCCGGTGGTGGCTTACTACCCCGAGGTGCTGGAGGGCAACTGCCCCGAGCTGGAGGGCAGGAAATTCATCAGCGATTACATCGGCATCCACCGCCCCAAGGACTTTGTCCACAAGATGGCCAAAGAGATCCTGCCCAAATACTTTGGCGGCATCTCCCAGAAGGAAGTGCAGGAGGCCGCCGACGCGGCCTACGCCGAGTACGCCGCCCATATGGCCAAGATCCGTGCCAGGGGCGGGCAGATCATCGACGAGGCCCGCCGCCAGGGCAAGCGGATCATCGTGCTGGCCGGCCGGCCCTACCATGTGGACCCGGAGGTCAACCACGGCATCGACCGGCTGATCGTCCGGCACGGGGCCGCGGTGATCACCGAGGACAGCATCTCGGACCGCGTGCAGAAGTTCCCCACCAGCGTGCTGAACCAGTGGACCTACCACAGCCGCCTGTATGCGGCGGCCAAATACTGCACCACCCAGCCCGATATGGACCTGGTGCAGCTGGTCAGCTTCGGCTGCGGCGTGGACGCCATCACCACCGACGAGACCCGCGAGATCCTGCAGGAGGGCGGCAAGCTGTACACCCAGCTGAAGATCGACGAGATCACCAACCTGGGCGCGGTGAACATCCGCCTGCGCAGCCTGTTTGCGGCTTTGGAGGAGCGGGACGAGGTGGCCCGGGAGAAAAAACTGGAGCAGGCCGCCGCGCCCGCCCAGCCCGCCGCCGTCCGCTGACCAGATAGGAGGTTACCGTGGAATACAATTATCCCAAATTCACCAAGGAGATGAAGCAGACCCACACCATCCTCATCCCCAACATGGCGGTGACCCAGTTCCGTCTGCTGAAATACGCCCTGGAGCACGAGGGTTACCGGTGTGAGATCCTGGGCAACTGCGGCAGTGCCGTGGCCCAGCTGGGTCTGAAGTATGTGCACAATGACACCTGCTATCCGGCGCTGCTGGTCATCGGCCAGTTCATCGATGCGCTGAACAGCGGCAAATACGATCTGGACCACACCGCCCTGCTGATCACCCAGACCGGCGGCGGGTGCCGTGCTTCCAACTACATCCATCTGCTGCGCAAGGCCCTGGTCAAGGCGGGCTACCCCCAGATCCCGGTGGCCAGTTTGAACTTCTCGGGCCTGGAAAAGGACAGCGGCTTCCAGATGACGGTGCCCCTGCTGCGGCAGGCGATGGCCAGCATCTTCTATGGGGATATGCTGTGCGCTCTGCGCAACCAGGTGGCGCCCTATGAGGATACCCCCGGCGCGGCCGACCGCCTGGTGGATACCTGGATCAGCCGTCTGGGCCGGGCCCTGCTGGCCGACAAGGGCTATACAGCCCGGGAGATGAAGCACACCTTCCCCCTCATCGCACGGGAGTTTGCCACCATCCCGGTCACCCGGGTGCCCAAGGTCAAGGTGGGCGTGGTCGGGGAGATCTACGTCAAATACAGCCCCCTGGGCAACAACGACCTGCAGAAATTCCTGGAGTCGGAGGGATGTGAAGTCAACTTCCCCGGCCTGATGGGCTTTGTGCAGTACTGCGCCTTCAACATGGGGGAGGACCACGTCCTCTACGGCGGCGGCAGCGTCAAGAAGTTCGGCGTGGACCGTCTGCTGGACTGGCTGGACGGCATCGAGCGCTCGATGCTCAAGGCCATTTCCGGCGCGGGCTTCTATGCCCCCGGCCCCTTCAAGGAGCTGATCGAAAAGCCCAAGGGGGTCATCTCGCTGGGCGCCAAGATGGGGGAGGGCTGGCTGCTGACCGCCGAGATGATCGAGCTGGTGCAGGGCGGCTATCCCAACATCGTCTGCGCCCAGCCCTTCGGCTGCCTGCCCAACCACATCGTGGGCAAGGGGATGGTGAACAAGATTCGCGCGCTGTACCCCTCCGCCAACATCACCCCCATCGACTACGACCCCAGCGCCACCAAGGTCAACCAGGAGAACCGCATCAAGCTGATGCTGGCGGTGGCCAAGGAGCGGCTGGAAAACCCCGCCCCCGTGGATGCAAAGCCCCTCACCGCCGAAGAACTGGCGGGCGGCGCGCCCACCATCGGCCGGCACGGCGTCTGAGACGCAGTCCGGGGCCGTTCCATAAGAATACCGCTGCGCCGGGCCAGACCCGCGCAGGAAGTCCGAAAGGGCCTGCTCTCTGCAAAGACAGAGGGCAGGCCCTGTTTTGTTCTGCCGGGACGCAAAAAAGGGCGGCGCAGCCCGAAAGCTGCGCCGCCCTGCGGCGGTTCTGGGTTCAAACGGCCATGCGCTTAGCGCTTGACCTGGAAAGCGCCCATGCCGGGATACACGGCGGAAGCGCCCAGCTCCTCCTCGATGCGGAGCAGCTGGTTGTACTTGGCAACACGCTCGGTACGGCTGGGAGCACCGGTCTTGATCTGGCAGGTGTTCAGAGCCACAGCCAGGTCGGCAATGGTGGTGTCCTCGGTCTCGCCGGAGCGGTGAGAGGTGACAGCGGCATAGCCGGCCTTGTGAGCCATCTTGATGGCCTCCAGGGTCTCGGAGACGGAGCCGATCTGGTTCAGCTTGATCAGGATCGCGTTGCCGCAGCCCATGCTGATGCCCTTGGCCAGACGCTTGGTGTTGGTGACGAACAGGTCGTCGCCCACCAGCTGGACCTTGTCGCCCAGCTCGCGGGTCAGCTCCTGCCAGCCCTCCCAGTCCTCTTCATCCAGGCCGTCCTCGATGGAGATGATGGGGTACTTCTCAACCAGGCTCTTCCAGTGAGCGATCAGCTCGCTGGAGGTGTACTCGGTGCCGGCCTTGGGCAGCTTGTAGTGGCCCTTGCCCTTGACGGGATCCTTCCACTCGGAGGAAGCGGCATCCAGAGCGATCATGAAGTCGGCGCCGGGCTTGTAGCCGGCCTTCTCCACAGCGGCCAGGATGGTCTCGATGGTCTCCTCATCGCTGGACAGGTTGGGGGCAAAGCCGCCCTCGTCGCCCACGGAAGTGGCCAGGCCCTTGCTCTTCAGGATGGACTGCAGGTTATGGAAGACCTCAGCGCACATACGCAGAGCCTCCTTGAAGGAGGTAGCGCCCACGGGCATGATCATGAACTCCTGGGTGTCGACGGTGTTGGTAGCGTGTGCGCCGCCGTTCAGAATGTTCATCATGGGGACGGGCAGGCGGTTGCCGTTGACGCCGCCCAGGAAGCGGTACAGGGGCAGGCCCAGGGAAGCGGCGGCAGCGCGGCAGACTGCGATGGACACAGCCAGGATGGCGTTGGCGCCCAGGTTGGACTTGTCTTCGGTGCCGTCGGCCGCGAGCATCGCAGCGTCCACAGCGTAGATGTCGGAGGCGTCCATGCCGACGATGGCGTCAGCGATGACGGTGTTGACATTCTCCACAGCCTTGGTCACGCCCTTGCCCAGGTAGCGGCTCTTGTCGCCGTCACGCAGCTCGAGGGCCTCGAACTCGCCGGTGGAAGCGCCGCTGGGGCTGCAGCCGCGGGCGACGGTGCCGTCAGCCAGGGTGACCTCAGCCTCAACAGTGGGGTTGCCGCGAGAGTCCAGAATCTCACGACCGACGACCTGTTCAATTTCCAGATAATTCATGATCGAATACCTCCTGATTTCTCATTATCCTGCGCAGGGCCCGGCGGAGGGCCGTACCCCTTGGCGGGCAGGCAGCCCTGGGGGCTGCGCCTGCCTGATGCGCGCCTGATTACCTTTATTCTACCACACACCGGCCCAAGGCTCAAGAGTGAAACGGGAAGTTTCGTTCGTTATTATTCTAACGATACGCGCCGGCTCACAGCTGCCCCTGCAAATGCCGGGCCAGATACAGGCCGGTGGCGCTCTGGGGACAGGCTGCCACCTGCTCCGGGGTGCCGGCGGCCACCAGCCGTCCGCCGGCCTGGCCGCCGCCGGGACCCATGTCCACCATATAGTCGGCGTTGGCCATCATGTCCAGGTCGTGCTCGATCACCACCACCGTGGCCCCTGCCTGCAAAAGACCCTCAAACACTCCGATCAGGGTGCGGATGTCCAGCGGGTGCAGGCCGATGGTGGGCTCGTCGAACACAAACAGGGCGTCGTCCTGGGGGCGTCCCATCTCAAAAGCGATCTTGAGCCGCTGGGCCTCCCCGCCCGAGAGGGCAGGGGTGCCTTCGCCCAGGGTCAGGTAACCCAGTCCCAGCTGACTGAGCAGGTCCAGCTTTTCCTCCACCTTTTTCACCCCGCGGAACAGCTCCCGGGCCTGGTCCACCGTGCAGGCCATCAGTTGGGGCAGGCTGACGGTGCGGCCGTCCCTGGCGGTGTAACGGATGGCATCGGCCTCTCTGGCGTAGCGCAGCCCCCCGCAGTCGGGGCAGGTGACCGCCACATCGGGAAGGAACTGGATGTCCATGGTGATCTGTCCGGTGCCGTCGCAGCCGGGACAGCGCAGGGAACCGGTGTTGTAGGAGAAATCCCCGGCCTTGCGTCGGGCGGCTTTGGCCTCGGGCAGGGCCGCAAACAGCCGCCGCAGATCGTCCAGCACCCCGCTGTAAGTGGCCACCGTGGAGCGGACGTTGGCCCCGATGGGGGCCGCGTCGATCATGTTGACCCGGCGGATGCCCTCGGCCTGCAGGGCTTTGACATGGCCCGGCAGGGGCTGTCCGGCGATCCGGGCCTGCAAAGCGGGCACCAGGCTCTCCAGCACCAGGGTGGTCTTGCCCGAGCCGGATACCCCGGTCACCACCGTCAGGCGGCCTTTGGGCAGCCGGAGGCTCAGGGGATGGACGGTATGCAGGGGACCGGTCTCCAGGGTGATGGTGCCTTTGGCAAACAGCGCCTCGCCCTGGACGCGCTGCCGGGCCCGGATCACCTGGCCCCCCGCCAGGAAAGGCCCGATCAGGCTGTCGGGATCTTGGGCGGCGTCCTGCACCGTGCCGGCGGATACCACACGGCCCCCGTACTCCCCGGCGCCCCGGCCCATCTCCACCAGCCAGTCGGCGGCCCGCAGCACCTGGGTGTCATGCTCCACCAGAACGACGGTGTTGCCGTGGCTTGTCAGGTCCCGGATGACCCCCAGCAGGCCCTCCACATTGGCGGGATGCAGCCCGATGGAAGGCTCGTCCAGCACATACAGCACGCCGGTGCTCTGGCTGCGCACCGCCCGGGCCAGCTGTACCCGCTGCCGCTCTCCGGTGGAAAGGGTGCTGCCGGCCCGGTCCAGGGCCAGATAGCCCAGGCCCAGGTCCAGCAGGCGGCGGGCGGTGTTTTGGAACTGGGATGCGATGCTGGCGGCCATCTCCTGCATGGGAGGGGGCATCTCCCCGGGCACGGCGGCCACCCAGCCGGTCAGTGCGTCCAGCGTCATGGCCGAGGCTTCGGGCAGAGAAATGCCCCGCAGCAGGGAGGAACGGGCCCGGGCGCACAGCCGGGTCCCGCCGCAGTCGGGGCAGGGGGACTGTTTGAGAAACTTTTCCACCCGCTTCATCCCCTTGTCGTCCTTTACCTTGGACAGGGCGTTTTCCACCGTATACACCGCGTTGTAGTAGGTGAAGTCCAGCTCGGCGGCCTGGTTGGAACTCTTGGCCTTGTAGAGGATGTGCTTTTTGACGGCGGGGCCGTGGTAGACGATCTCCTTTTCCCGGCTTGTCAGGTCCCGGAAAGGCACGTCGGTGCGCACCCCCATCTCCCGGCAGACGTCCACCATCAGGGACCACATCAGGCTGTTCCAGGGGGCCACGGCGCCCTGGTCGATGGTCAGGCTGTCGTCGGGCACCAGGGTGCTCTCATCCACGGCGCGCACCACGCCGGTGCCCCCGCAGGTGCGGCAGGCCCCGTCGCTGTTGAAGGAAAAGCTCTCGGCGCTGGGCGGGTCGAACACCGCGCCGCAGACCGGGCAGGTCAACCTGCGGTCCAGCGCCACGTCGGGACTGGGGGGCAGGTGATGGCCGTTGGGGCACAGGTGGCTGCCCAGCCGGGAATACATCAGCCGCAGGCTGTTCAGCAGCTCGCTCATGGTGCCGAAGGTGGAGCGCACCCCCGGCACGGCGGGGCGCTGGTGCAAAGCCAGAGCCGCCGGGATGTTGGAGATGCTGTCGATGCGGGCGGCGGCCGCCTGGGTCATCCGGCGGCGGGTGTAGGCCGACAGGGCGTCCAGATACCGCCGGGAGCCCTCGGCGTACAGCACGCCCAGGGCCAGGCTGGATTTGCCCGACCCCGATACCCCTGCCACTGCGGTGACCTTGCCCAGCGGAATGTCGATGTCGATGTTCTTCAGGTTGTGCACCCGGGCGCCCCGCACCTGGATGGCAGTGGGGCCGTGTTGGTTTGGCATGGAAAAACGCCTCCTTCATCAAAAAGCAAAACGCCCCGTCCGGCCGGCAGGGGCAGGCGGACGGGACGTACGGGTCAGTCTGCAAAAATGCAGTAGATCACGGAATATTGATAAGGGCCTGTCGCAAGGACGCGCCCGTTGGAGATGACGGTGATGGAGTCCCCCTGGACCTCCAGAACGTAGAGATGCTCGGCAGAAGGGTGAAGGACACAGAGCAAAAGGGCACAGGCCACAAGGCAGATGAGGACAACGGTGAGGATACGGCTGCGCCGTTTTGTGGGGTCCATGGGAAAACCTTCTTTCAGATGCAGACCGTGTGCCATTACCTGTATTATAAGGGAACGGGCCGGAAAAGTAAAGAGCGGGCGCGCGCAAAAAAGCCCCGCCTTTCCGCTGCGGGAAAGACGGGGCGTGATAAAAAGGCAAACAGGGTCAGCGGTTCACTTTCTTGTCCGCGGCCAGGTAAGGATCCATGCTGCTGCGGCCCGCCGACTTGCGGTTGTCCAGGCTGGCGGCGATGAAGGCCTTGAACAGGGGATGGGCCCGGTTGGGACGGCTCTTGAACTCGGGATGGAACTGTGCGCCCAGGTGGAAGGGACGGCCGGGCAGCTCCACCGTCTCCACCAGACGGCCGTCGGGGCTGGTGCCCGAGATGACCAGGCCGGCGGCCTCCATCTCGGCGCGGAAGTCGTTGTTGAACTCGTAGCGGTGGCGGTGACGCTCCCAGATCAGGTCCTGGCCGTAGCACTGGGCCATCTTGGTGCCGGGGGCCACCTTGCAGGGATACTTGCCCAGGCGCATGGTGCCGCCCTTGGGGATGTTGCCCTGCTGGTCGGCCATCAGGGCGATGACGTTGTGGGCCCCCTCGGGGGTGAACTCGCTGGAGTTGGCGTCGGCATAGCCCAGCACCCCCCGGGCAAACTCGATCACCATGATCTGCATCCCCAGGCAGATGCCAAAGTAGGGCACCTCGTGCTCCCGGGCCCAGCGGGCGGCGGCCACCATCCCCTCGATGCCGCGGTCGCCAAAGCCGCCGGGCACGATGATGCCGTCCACATCGCAGAAGGCGGCGGCGCAGTCGGCGTCCGAGCGCAGCTCCTCGCTGTCCACCCACTTGATCTCCACCTGGCTGTCGTTCTCAAAGCCGGCGTGGTACAGGCTCTCCATCACCGACAGGTAAGCGTCGTGCAGCTTGACGTACTTGCCCACCAGAGCGATGGTGCAGGTGCGGGACCGGGAGGCGATGCGGGCCACCACGTCCTTCCACTCGGCCAGGTCGGCGGCGGGGACGTCCAGATGGAGCTTGTCCACCACCACGTCATCCAGCCCGTTGGAGTGCAGCATCAGGGGGCACTGGTAGAGGCTGGGCATGGTCAGGTTCTCGATGACGCACTCGGGCTTGACGTTGCAGAAGGTGCTGATCTTGCGGCGGATGTCGCTGCCCACGCTGCCGTCTGCCCGCAGGATGATGATGTCGGGGCTGATGCCCATCCCCTGCAGCTCCTTGACCGAGTGCTGGGCGGGCTTGGACTTATACTCGTTGGAACCCGAGATATAGGGCACCAGCACCACATGGATGTAGCAGCAGTTGTCGTGGCCCTGCTCGATGCCCACCTGGCGGATGGCCTCCAGGAAGGGCTGGCTCTCGATGTCGCCGGTGGTGCCGCCGATCTCGGTGATGACCACGTCGGCCTCGGTGGAGGCGGCCAGGTTGTAGATGTAGCTCTTGATCTCGTTGGTGATGTGGGGGATGATCTGGACGGTCTGGCCCAGGTATGCGCCCTGGCGCTCCTTGTTCAGCACGTTCCAGTAGACCTTGCCGGTGGTCAGGTTGGAATATTTGTTCAGGTTCTCATCGATGAAGCGCTCATAGTGCCCCAGGTCCAGGTCGGTCTCGGTGCCGTCGTCGGTGACGAAGACCTCGCCGTGCTGCAGGGGGCTCATGGTGCCGGGGTCCACGTTGACATAGGGGTCCAGCTTCTGGCTGGCCACCTTCAGCCCGCGGCACTTGAGCAGCCGGCCCAGCGAGGCCGCCGTGATCCCCTTGCCCAGGCCGGAGACTACGCCGCCAGTCACAAAGATGTATTTCGTCGCCATATTCGGTTCCTCCATCTGCCCCGGTCCGGGGCGCCTTTGAAAAGCCGCCCGGGGGTCCTGCCCGGCCAAAGCGGCCATACATACGAAAAGCGCCGGGTGACCCCCGCACGCTTTTCGCCAAGAATCATACAGCTTCTATTATACACCATCCAGGCCGTCGGAATCAAGTGCATCTATGATATCCTGGGCAACATCCCCCCGGCTGCGGCGGGTGTCCATGGCCTGCTTTTCGATCAGGCGGTGGGCTTCGGCCTCGGTCATCTGTTTGTACTGGATCAAAAGGCACTTGGCCCGGCTGATCAGGCGCAGCTGGGCCAGCTTTGCCTGGATGCGGTCGTTCTCCTGCCGCAGCCGCTGCAGCCGGTGGTTGCTGGCGGCTGCCATATGGACCGCCTGCAGAAACAGCGCCGCCGAAAAGGGCTTGCCCACCACCAGCACCCCTTCCTGGTTCATCCGGGGCATCAGCTGGTCGATGGCGGCGGCTTTGGCCAGCAGGATGACCCCGGCGTCGGTCTGGCCTGCCGCGGCGGCGCACAGCTCGTGCCCGAACTCGTCCGGCAGGGGGGCGTTTACGATCACCAGCTCAAAGTCGCCCTCCAGCATCCGGCGCCTGGCTTCGGTGCCGCTGGGGACGATGACGGGCCGGACATAGCCCAGTTCGGTCAGGCGGGCGGATAGGTACTCATTGGAGCTTGCCCCCGCGCTGACGATCATCGCTCGTGCCATGATACCCTCCTTTCTCCCGCGCCGGGGTCAGATGGCACAGAAATACCGGGCCCGTTCAAATTCGGCGGGATCGGCGGCCTGGCGCAGCTCATCGCAGCGCCGCAGCTGCTCGGCAAAATAGCGCTGGGCCAGCCCCTCGGGCAGATACTTGGCCAGGAAGGGGCTCTGGCGTGCGGCGTCCACCGCCTCCTCCAGGGTGGCGGGCAGGACCTCCAGCCCCAGGCCGGCGGCCTCGGGGGGCTCCAGCTCGAACAGATTGCGGTTGACAGGGCCGCACAGCTGCATCCGGTTCTCGATGCCGTCCAGGCCGGCGGCCAGGACCAGTCCGAAGGCCAGATAGGGGTTGCAGGCAGGGTCGGGGCTGCGCAGCTCCATCCGGCAGTTGTCCCCCTGCACCGCCGGGATGCGCACCAGCTGGCTGCGGTTCTGCCGGCTCCAGCTGACGTAGCGGGGGGCCTCGTCGCAGCCAAAGCGCAGGTAACTGTTGGGCAGGGGATTGGTGAAGGCGGTCAGCTCCCGGCTGTGGGCCAGCACGCCGGCCATAAAGCTGCCGGGGATGCTGTCGGGGGCGATGTCCCCTTCAAAGAGGTTTTTGCCGTCCATATACAGGGAGATGTTGACGTGCAGGCCGCTGCCCGCCTGACCGGCCAGGGGCTTGGGCATAAAGCTGGCGTACAGCCCGTTGCGCCCCGCGACGGCCCGTGTGATCTGCTTGAACATCATGACGTTGTCGGCCGTTTTGAGGGGGCTGGCGTAGTGGAAATCGATCTCGTTCTGGCCGCTGCCGCTCTCGTGGTGGCTGTGCTGGGGGGCCAGGCCCATCTGCTCCATGGTCAGGCAGATGTCGCGGCGCAGGTTCTCGGCGGCGTCCAGAGGGTACACGTCAAAGTAGCCGCCCTGGTCGATGGGGATGCGGGTGGGGCGGCCCCGGTCGTCGGTCTCGAAAAGGTAGAACTCGCACTCGGCCCCCACGTTGCAGGTCAGGCCCAGGTGCTTGAAGCGGCGGACCATTCCCCGCAGAAAACCGCGGCAGTTGCCCCCGAAGGGCCGCCCGTCCGGCTTCTGGATGTCGCAGAAGAACTGCATCACCCTCCCCTCGGCGGGGCGCCAGGGCAGGATGGCCAGGGTGCTCAGATCGGGGCGGAGCACCAGGTCGCTCTCCTCCACGTGCATAAAACCGGGCACCGAACTGCCGTCGAAGCAGACCCCTTCCTCCAGGGCTTTGGGCAGGTCGCTGGCCAGCACGGCGATGTTTTTCTGGGTGCCGAAGATATCCGTAAAGGCAAAGCGGACGAATTTGACGTTGTTGTCCTCCACAAAATCGAGGACGTCCTGCTGTGTGGTGTAATGCATAGGCAGTCTCCCTAGGGCGTCTTGGTCGCGCCTTCAAAAAATGCCCGAAGGCCCGCCCCCTCGCCCGCGAGGGGAAAGGGCGGGCCTCCAGGCCGGTGTAAGAAATAGGAAAAGGGAAATGGCACAGGAACCGGGCTGCGGTGCAGCCGGGAACAGGCAGCGGCTTACCCTTCGACGTAGTAGAGCATCTGGCTGTAGCTGGGCAGCGGCCAGTATTCTTCGCCGCAAATGGTCTCGGCGTTGTCGGCGGCGGCGCGCAGCACATCCATGGCGGGCAGGACGCTGTCGTGGAAGGCGTTGGCCTTCTTGGTCATGTCGGTCAGGGACTGGGCGGTGCGCTCGGCGGCGGCCAGATGGGCGACGGCGTCGCTCATGGCGTCGGCGTCTTTGGACAGCTGCTCCAGGGTGGAAGTCTCGCTGCGGGTGCTCAGGCTCTGACTGACCGCACGCTTGGCGTTGATGGTGGCGGCCAGCTGGCCCATATAGGCGTTGATGGCGGGCAGCAGCTGCTTGCGGGCCATCTCCAGCATGGTCAGCGCCTCGATGTTGATGATCTTGGCGTAGTGCTCCATCTCCACCTCGTAGCGGCTGAACATCTCGGTGCGGGTCATCACCCCGAACTCCTCCATCAGCTGGATGTTCTTGGGGGCGATCAGCGCGGGCAGGGCGGCGGGGGTGTACTTCTTGTTGGGCAGGCCGCGGCGCTCAGCCTCGATCTCCCACTCGGCCGAATAGCCGTCCCCGTTGAAGATGACCCGGCGGTGATCCCGGATGGTCCGCTTGACCAGGGCGATGACGGCGCTGGTGAAGTCCTCGGCGCCCTCCAGCTCGTCGGCGTAGCCCTTCAGCTCCTTGGCCACGGCGGTGTTCAGGATGGTGTTGGCGTCGCTCAGGTTCTCATGGGAACCGGGCATACGGAACTCGAACTTGTTGCCGGTGAAGGCGAAGGGGGAGGTGCGGTTGCGGTCGGTGGTGTCCTTGCTGAACTTGGGCAGCACGTCCACGCCCAGGTCCATCTTCATCCGCACAGGGCCGGCGTAGGGGGAATCGGAGGCGATGGCGTCGATGACGGCCTCCAGCTCCTCACCCACAAAGATGGAGATGATGGCGGGAGGCGCCTCGTTGGCGCCCAGACGGTGGTCGTTGCCGGGGGTGGCCACCGAGGTCCGCAGCAGGTCGGCGTATTCATCCACCGCCTTGATCACTGCCGCCAGGAACACCAGGAACTGCAGGTTTTCCATGGGGGTGTCGCCGGGGTCCAGCAGGTTCTCTTTGCTGGTGCTCATGGACCAGTTGTTGTGCTTGCCGCTGCCGTTCACCCCTTCAAAGGGCTTTTCGTGCAGCAGGCAGACCAGGCCGTACTTGGGGGCCAGCTTCTGCATCATCTCCATGGTCAGCAGGTTGTGGTCGATGGCCACGTTGGAGGTGTCGAAGATGGGGGCCAGCTCATGCTGGCAGGGGGCCACCTCATTGTGCTTGGTCTTGGCGGGGACGCCCAGCTCCCACAGCACCTCGTCCAGCTCCTTCATAAAGGCGGACACCCGGGGACGGATGGTGCCGAAGTAGTGCTCCTCCAGCTCCTGGCCCTTGGCTGCGGGGGCGCCAAACAGGGTGCGGCCGGTCAGGATCAGATCCTGGCGCTTCTCATAGTCCTCTTTGGGGATGAGGAAATACTCCTGCTCGGGGCCCACGGTGGTGGAAACGTAGTCGGTGTCCTTGCCGAACAGCTTGAGGATGCGCCGTGCCTGGATGGACAGGGCCTTCATCGAGCGCAGCAGAGGGGTCTTTTTGTCCAGGGCCTCGCCGGTGTAGCTGACAAAGGCGGTGGGGATGCACAGCACATCATCCTTGACGAAGGCGTAGCTGGTGGGGTCCCATGCGGTGTAGCCCCGGGCCTCACAGGTGGCACGCAGGCCGCCGGAGGGGAAGGAGGAGGCGTCGGGCTCGCCCCGGACCAGCTCCTTGCCGCTGAATTCCATGATGGCGGTGCCGTCCCCCACCGGGCTGACAAAGCCGTCGTGCTTTTCGCTGGTGATGCCGGTCAGCGGCTGGAACCAGTGGGTGTAGTGGGTGGCGCCCAGCTCCATGGCCCAGCGCTTCATGACGCTGGCCACTACGTTGGCCACTTCGATGTCCAGAGGGGCGCCCTTGTGCAGGGTGTCCTTCAGGCTCTTATAGGTAGCACTGGGCAGACGCTCCTTCATCACATGCTCGTTGAAGACCTTGCTGCCGTAGATTTCCATAACGTTGGCTGCCATAAATCCTACTCCTTACTCAACATTGTCCATTCTTGTGCATCTCACCGCCCCCGGGCAGGGACGGGGCCGCAAACACAAAAGGCGCTGCGAGTCGGAGGTGACTCACAGCGCCGTTGCTGCTTATGTATGCATTATACCGGCTGGATGTCCAAAAAACAATAGACAAAACTGACGATTTTGGCTGTGGAAAGCTGCGGGATTTTCAGCCAAACGCTTTGAATCGCCGGTCCTTGGGGCAAGAGTGTGACTTTTGCGGGCCTCAGCGCCTGCGGCGGCGGGGCCGGGCATAGGCGCTGTAAAAGCCGAAGGCGGTGCCGCACACCCCGCCTACGATGTGCATGAAGTTGGCCACGTTGTCCTGTACGAACAGGATGGCGTAGATCTGATCCCCCAGGTAGAGGGCGGCCACCAGCAGCATGGTGACGGGGATGCCCCCGGTGCCGCCCGACAGGGAGGCCAGCATGATGAGCATGAACACGATGCCCGACGCCCCCAGCAGCGCCACCCCGGGGAACAGGATGCACTGCAGCACCCCCGACACAAAAGCGGTGAGGACGATGGCCTGCAAAAGGGGAACGCTGCCGTACTTTTCCTCCATGGGCGGGCCTACCACCAAAAACAGCAGCATATTGCTCAAAAAGTGTTCCAGGTCGGCGTGGCCCAGCACATGGCCGAACAGCCGCAGATAGAACAAAGGATCTTTCAGGGAGGAACGGTAGACACAGAACAGGTGGGTGGTGGTCCAGCCGCCGGTGGCGCCGTCCAGGGCCAGGGCCCCCAGAGACAGCAGGAAAAAGGTGAGGACCACAGGGGAATTGTACTGGAAGCTGATGCGGAATTTGGCGTGTTTCGTAAGAGCCAGCTCCTTTCGGGGGCGGTGAGGTGCAGTCGTACATTTTATTTTAACACAAAGCGGCGGCACTTTCCAGTACAGAGGACATTCCTCACTGTATAAGGCGCGCAAAGAGGGCGAAAATTCGACATTTTGCCCTTGGACAGAAAAGGTGGTTTGTGGTATAATGATCGTATATACGAAGAACAGGATCGCCTGCACTGCCGCCCGTCCCGCTGTCTGCCGCCGGCATGGGGTGCTGTTCTCCAGTGCGTATAGGATGTTCTCCTGCGGCCGGCGGGGTGAGGAGGGATGCAGTATGTTCCGGAAAGAGGATTATGTGGTGTATGGGGACCTGGGCGTGTGCCAGGTGCAGGACATCGTGGAGCGCAAATTTGACGGGCTGGACAAGGCCCATCTGTACTATGTGCTGGCCCCGGTGTACCAGGACGGGGTGCTGTATGTCCCGGCGGATAACCCCCGCATCTTCCTGCGGGCGGTGATCTCGGCGGAGGAAGCCAACCGCCTGATCGACCAGATCCCCACGATGGAGGGAAAGGCGTTCCACAGCCGCAGCTCCCAGGAGCTGAGCGCCCACTATGAGGAGGCCATGCGCACCCACAGCTGCGCCGATTTGATCCGGCTGACCATGTCCATCCACACCAAAAAGAGGGATCTGGCCAGCCAGAAAAAGAAATTCGGCCGGGTGGACGAGCATTTCATGAAGCGGGCCGAGGACAGCCTGAACGGGGAGTTTGCCATCGCGCTGGGCATCCCCCGGGAGGAAGTGCCGGGGTATATTTCCCGGCGGATCGCCGCCCTCGCCCCCGCCAAAAGCTGACCCAAAGAAAAAGCCCGCCTCAATGGCGGGCTTTTCTGAGCGTGTCGAAAAACGACACGCTTTAGGGGGAACCCATTTCTGCCTGCTGCGCAGGTCAGAAATTCTTTCCCCCTGGTGGTTGCGGTTCCCTGCTTTTGCTGCGCCCGTCGCAGCGGGCTTGCAAAAGGCAGACCGCTGCCCCTGCTCCGCTTCGGCTGTTTCGTCCGCAGGACGCGCCTCAGCTTCGCAGTCCCTGGGGACAAAATTTAGCGCTGAACCGCGCACTCGGCCTTGCGGCCTCGCACACTCTCAGCGCTAAATTTCCCTGTATGTGTCCTGTCCATCCGCACATGTCGGCTGGACAGGACTTTTTTACAGTCTGGGGCGGTTTTCATGGCAGGCTGTCACAGCAGCTGGGGGCCGCCGTACCAGATCAGCGCGGCGCCGGCCAGGCTGACGGCTCCCGGTATGATGTAGGAGGAGACTTTGCTCAGGACCTGCTCCAGCTTGTGGATGGCGGCAGTGCCGTGCAGCCGGTTGTAGCCGAAATAGAGCAGCATCAGGGGCAGGCAATAGATAAAGGTGTAGAGAAGGATGAACAGCAGCACCAGCAAAAAGGGCAGGTGATACCCGGCCAGCAGGGCCAGGAAGCCGAAGTAGGGCAGGGCGCTGGTCAGTTCCAGCAGGCAGAACACCACGCCCATCACAAAGAGGGAGAAGGGGTTCAGCTGGGCGGGCTGTTTGGGGCTGTCCGCCTCTGCCTCGGGAGCGGCTCCGGCCAGAGAGAGCCGGCGGGTGCGGATGATGAGGCGCAGGCCGACGGTCAGGCACCCCAGCCCCAGCAGCAGGGCCGAGCCATACAGCTGGGTGGGCCAGTTGCCGGCGGCCCAATCCAGCAGGCGGGCCAGCTGGGCGGCGATGCCGTAGTAGACGGCCAGGCCCAGCAGGGTGTTGGTCAGGAATCCGCCTATGGTAAAGAACCAGGTATCGCTCTTTTTGCGGGCGGAAGCGAGCAGCAGCATATACTGGGCGATGGCGGTGGGGTTCAGGCTGTCAAAAAAGCTGGCGGTCAGGGTGGTGCCGATCAAAAGCCACATAGTTCTCCTCCTTGCAGGTGCTGTGGTCGGGGCCTTGGTGTACAACCGAAAAAGGGCAGAAAAAAACGCCTTGGACCATCCCTCCTTCAAAGGCCTACAGAGGGCGGCAAGGCGTTTACCCGGCGGTAAATCATTCAGAACGGGGTCAGTATAGCAAACCGTGCGGGAAAAGTCAAGGGGCGGATCGCTCAGGTGCGGGTGCGCTCCCAATAGGCGCCCATGCTCTGGCCCGGCTGGCCGGTCACCTCGTCGGACAGGTAGCCGGACAGGCCGCAGGGAGCGGGGTCCCACTGCCGGGCGGCGGTCACGGTGGGGTATTCGATCTCGGCGTACCAGAAGGCGCCGGGCTGGCCGGCATCCACATGGTTCACCTCCAGGTGGCAGCCGTCGGGCAAAAGATAGGTGCGGCGCAGCTTTTCGATCAGGGGCTTTGCGATGATCCGGGCGGCCAGCTGGTCAAACAGTTCCTTTTCGATGGGCTGTTCGATCTCCTCCCGGGCCAGGCCCCCTGCCGACTTGAAGCAGAGGATATAGCGGGTGGGACCGCCGGTCTTGGCCTCCTCCCGGATCCGGACGGTGGGCTGTACGCTGATATAGCCCTGCCGCATCCGGAACTCCTCTACCAGGGGCAGGCCGTCGGGCCAGCCCTCCACCATCCATTTGCGTTCGATCTCCATAGCGCAGGTCCTCCTTTCAGGTTCAGTTTTTGTTTTCCACCGGCTTGATATACACGCTGGTGGAGGGGAAAGCGAAATCCAGCCCGTCGGCCCGCACCACATCCATCAGATCCAGGTTCAGGTCGTTGCGCATCCGGTAGAAGGTGCCGGCATCGGGGGTGCGCACATAGGCCGAGACCAGCAGGTCGATGCTGGAGGCCCCGAATCCGCTGACCTCCACGATCACCGAATCCTCGTAGGTGTAGGGGCTGGCCTTGAGCATGGCCCGCAGGTCCTCCATCAGCTTTTCCAGCTGGGCGCGGGTGGCGCTGTACTCCACCCCCAAAGTGAAGCGGTACAGCCGCTTGGTGCGCTCGGTGCCGTTGTTGACGGTGGAGCCGCAGACGTTGCTGTTGGTGAGGATATAGAGGGAGTTGTCCAGGGCCCGCACCCGGGTGGAGCGGAAACTGATGTCCTCCACCGTGCCCTCGATGTCCCCCACGACGATCCAGTCGCCGATCTGGAAGGGGCGCTCGATGAGGATCATCAGCCCGCCGAACAGGTTGCTGGCGGTGTCCTGGGCGGCCAGGGAGATGGTCAGGCCAAAGAGTCCGGCGCTGGTGATGATGCCCGACACCGGCAGGCCCAGCTCCTGGGCAGCCATCAGGATGCCCAAAAGGATGATCACTACTTTGTAGACTTTCACCAGGACGTTCTGCAGCGTCTTGCTGGTGCGGATCTCATCCCGGGAGGTGGTGAGCAGCAGGCTGGTCAGCTCGGAGGCGCCGTACAGGCCCCAGCTCAGCAGCAGGATGCAGAAAAACCGGTAAAGGGTCAAAAACAGCGGGCGGGCGGGCACCGTGCCCCAGGGCAGGGAGACAAGGCCCAGATACAGCCCGGTGAGGAGGGCGGCATAGGCCGCAGGCCGGACGAAGCTGCCCAGCAGGATGCTCACGGCCCGGGAGGGCCAGTGGATGTGGAGCAGCCGGGGGAACAGCCACCGGGACAGCCAGCGGCTGACCAGCCATCCCGCCAGCGCCAGCAGGATGGCGCAGGCGCACCGGGCCGCAAAGGCGGGAAGGCCTTCCAGCAAAAGGGCGCCCCCCAGGGAAAAGCTCAGGTCTTGTATCTGAAAAAGCATGATGATTCCTTTCTTTGAGGGTTGATTCGGGCGGATGGGACAAATTCAGCCCTTTTATTCTAGCATAGATCGGCCCCGCAGGCAAACCCCTGCCGGGGAAAAGTGTGACTTCCGTTTTCCCTCTTGCTTTTTCCCAGCTTTATGCTATACTATGGGCAGAAAGTTCGTTTCGGGGCGGGGTGAGATTCCCCACCGGCGGTAGAGCCCGCGACCACTTTGCTGCAAAGTGCTGACCCGGTGTGATTCCGGGGCCGACAGTATAGTCTGGATGGAAGAGACGATGAACAGTTGATTTTTGACTTGTCATTGCGCCCTGTTGTACCATTTTGGTAGGACAGGGCGTTTTCTGTTTATCTTCCGGAAAGGAGCTTTCCCCACTATTTTTGATCGGGGCGCTGCCCCGGGGAGGTAACGACAATGCAAGCAAACACACAGACCACACCCATCCGCACCGGCGACCGGGACCGCATCCGCAAGCTGACGGTGACAGCCATGCTGTCCGCCGTGGCTTTCGTGCTGATGTTTTTGGATTTCCCCATCCCCATGATCATGCCCTCTTTTGTGCAGATGGACTTTTCCGACCTGCCTGAGCTGCTGGGCGCCTTTGCACTGGGCCCGGTGTACGGCGTGCTGATCAGCCTGCTGAAGAACCTGATCCACCTGCTGCTGGCTTCCTCCACCAATGGCGTGGGCGAGCTGTGCAACTTCCTGTTCGGCGCCGTGTTCGCCTTTGTGGCCGGCTTTGTGTACCAGCGCCGCAAGACCCGCGCCGGCGCCGTGCTGGGCGCCGTTCTGGGCTCGCTGGCCATGGCGGTGATCAGCGTCCCTCTGAACTATTTCCTGACCTACCCCGCCTATGTGGTGCTGTACGGTATGCCGATGGAGACCATCCTGGGGATGTACCAGGCCATCCTGCCCTCGGCGGACAGCCTGATCAAGTGCCTGGTCATCTTCAATATGCCCTGGACCCTGGCCAAGGGCCTGCTGGATGCAGCGCTGTGCATGCTGATCTACAAGCCCCTGTCTCCCATCCTGCACGGCCGCCGCTGAGCCGGCTCCTGGCCGTTCCGTTTTGAACCAAAGCGCCCCGCCGGTCTTAGGGCCGGCGGGACTTTTTGGTTTTTTTGAGAAATGATAAAACTTTCGTTACATTTTTGCGCTATACTGCGCTTGGATGGGCAGTGCGCCTGTCTGTGTGGGAAAGAGTTGCCATGCCAAGCATGGCGGAAAGGAGCGTGATCGGGATGGCGCAGACGACAAAGCGGGCTCTGGCGGCGTCGCTCAAGGAGCTACTGCTGCAAAAACCCTTCCATAAAATCACCATCAGTGACATCACCCAGCACTGCGGGGTCAACCGGATGACCTTTTACTATCATTTCCATGATATCTATGACCTGGCCAACTGGACCTTTGAAGAGGATGCGGCGCGCCTGCTGAGCGGCAGGATGTCCGCCCAGGACTGGCGGGACGGTTTTCTGGCCATTTTGCAGGAGCTGCGCAAAAACCGGCAGATGATCCTGAATGTCTGCCGGTCGGTGGACCGGGAGACGCTGGACCGGTATCTGTGCAAGGCCATGTGCCGGCTGCTGAACGGGGTGCTGGACGAGATGCCCGGCGGCAGGGATCTGAGTCAGGAGGACCGGGACTTCATCGTGAGCTTTTATGCCCATGCCATCACCGGCATCATCCTGGAGTGGGCCGACAGCGGCCTGAAGGAAGAGCCGGAGGCCCTGGCCCGCCGCACCGACAGGCTGTGCCTGTGCAGCATCGATCGGGTGATCGAAACATTTCTTCGGGAAGAAGGGTGAACCGGTTTGAATCAAGTAGGCCGCCGTGATGCAAAAAGCATCACGGCGGCCTTTTTGTTCATGGAAGTTCCCGACCCTCTGCGCCTATACTGTGTGCATCCCCTTTACGCATAAAAATGGAGTAGAAAACAGACAGAGGAGGCAGTAGGATGACTACCGCGATCAACACGCTTTCCCACAAGATGCAGCGCGCCGCCGCCGGGACCCTCATCGACATGGCCCTGGGCTATGCCGCCAAAGACAGGCAGAAAGCCTACCTGCAGATGGTGGACTGGGCCCGCCAGTTCTGGGGGGACGGTCTGCCGGAAGAAAGTTACGACAAGGCCCGGGCCGCCCTCAGCGACCCGGACAACAAATGGGCGCGCTACATCGACCGTGTGCTGGACGAGACGGACCCCCATGTGGCCCGGGTGACCGCCCTCAACCTGGGGTTCGAAGCCTTTCTGCGGGGAACCAGGAGCATCCGCAAAAACCGGGAACTGTACCAGTGCAACATTCCCTGGCTGATCCTGTTCGACCCCACGTCGGCCTGCAATATGCACTGCGAGGGCTGCTGGGCCGGCACTTACGGCGGACGCAGCAACCTTTCGTTTGAGGATATGGACAAGATCCTCACCCAGGGCAAAGAGCTGGGGGTGTATCTGTATATGCTCACAGGGGGAGAGCCTCTGGTGCGCAAGGCGGACATCATACGGCTGGCGGAAAAGCACAGCGACGCCGAGTTTGCCATCTACACCAACTCCACCCTGATCGATGAGGCCTTCTGCAACCAGCTGACCAGGCTGGGCAACATCATCCCCATGCTCTCCATCGAGGGCACCCCCGAGACCAACGACGCCCGCCGGGGCGGCGGCCACTACGCCGCCGTCATGCGGGCCATGGATCTGCTCAAGCAGCACGGCATCCCCTTTGGCACCTCCATCTGCTACACCCGCGCCAATGTGGAGGCGGTGACCAGCGACAGTTTTCTGGAGATGATCGCCGAAAAGGGGGCCAGGTTCGGCTTTTATTTCCACTATATGCCGGTGGGCAGCGATGCTGCGCCCGGCCTGCTGCCCACGGTGGAGCAGCGGGAATACATGATCCGCCGCATCCGCTACCTGCGCTCAAAGGACAGCCCCATCGCGTTTTTCCCCATGGACTTCCAGAACGACGGCCAGTATGTGGGCGGATGCATCGCCGGCGGCAGGAACTACTTCCACATCAACTCGGCGGGGGACGCGGAGCCCTGCGTCTTTATCCATTATTCCAACGCCAACATCCACGACAGCTCCCTCCTGGAGATCCTGCGCAGCCCCCTGTTCATGGCCTACCGGGAGGGCCAGCCTTTCAACCAAAACCACCTGCGCCCCTGCCCCATGCTGGAGAATCCCCAGCTGCTGGAGGAGATGGTCCACAGGACCGGCGCCCATAACACCGACCTGGCCTCCCCGGAAAGCGTGGAGCATCTGTGCGCCAAATGCCGGCAGTATGCCGCCGACTGGCAGGAAGCGGCAGACCGGCTCTGGCCCGCCCTGGAAAAACCCGCCAGGGGCTATCAGAATTACAAGCAGGCCGACGCCTGAACTCCCTTTCCAAAAACGGGACGCCGCCCCCGGTATCATGCCGGAGACGGCGTCCCGTCTGTTTTGGCTGTTCAGCGGCTCCAGCGGACGGCCCACTCCAGGGCGGCCGCCCCCACCTGCTCGGGGGTCATGTTGGCAGTCTGGAGAACGTCCACATTGTCCTTTTGGGCAAACCAGGCCCGCTTGAGGGGCAAAAGCTCCTGCAAATAGTGCTCGAAGAAGCCCCGGTCCCGGGCGGCGTCCCCTTCTTTGCGGCGGCGCAGCACCGGGTCGGGCGCGTCCAAAAAGAGGATGCGCCGGGGCATACAGCGGCGCACCGCCGCCAGTTCCCGGGCCAGGGGGCCTTCCACATCCCAGTCCTGCCCGATGGTGCGGGGATAGTGCAGGGTGTAGAATTCGATCTCCTCCGCCCCGAAGTCCATCACGGTGCAGGGCCACGACCGGGCCTGCTGCCAGCGGTCCATCTCATGCTGCAGCCAGAGGCGCTGGATCCGGATGTAGTCGTCGCAGCGGGTCTTGTCCAGACCCAGCCGCTGCACCTGGCTGATCACGGCGCGGTTGTCCTCCAGACAGACGTGCAGGTCGGGGGCGTGCCGGGCCAGATACCGGGCGGCGGTGGTCTTGCCCACCGCCATGCCCCCCTGCAGGGAAAGAACGATCATGACATCACCTTACGCGCGGTCGGCAAACCACTTGATCTCGTCCTTGCCGAAGAAGGCGGCCCCTGCAAAGCCTGCGGCCTCCAGGGAAGCCAGCTGCTTGCCCAGCTTTTTGCCCTGGGCCAGCACCGTGACGCTGTGTTCGGCCCGCAGGGCTTCGGCCTGGGCCAGCACGGCGGCAAAATCGTCCCCGGCCCTGTACAGCAGGGCCAGCTTCTGCCGGGCCCCGGGGATCCGGTAACCCTGCTCCAGCAGGATGCCGCACACCCGCTCGAATCCGATGGAAAAGCCCACCGCCGGCACCTGCTGGCCCAGGAACTTGCCCACCATGTTGTCATAGCGGCCACCGCCGGCCACCGCCCCTGCAAACTGGGGGCAGACCACCTCGAACACCATGCCGGTGTAGTAGCCCTGGCCGCGCACCAGGCTGGGGCAGTAGGCCACCTGGTACTTGCCCTGGGCCAGACGGCCCGCCGTCGCAAGGACGTACCGCAGGCCGTCGGCGATGGAGGGGTCGGCGCAGCGGGCGGCCACCGCCTCCAGGGAGACGTCTCCCTGGGCCAGGAAAGAGGCCAGGGCGTCCACGGCGGCGGCAGGCATCTGCTTTTCCAGCAGCTCGGCCCGCACCCCTTCGGGGCCTACCTTGTCCATCTTGTCAAAGGTGATGCACACCGAATCCAAAGTGTCGGGGGCAAAGCCCATGCTCTCCAGCATCCCCCGGAGGATGCGCCGGTCGTTGACGTTGACGGTGAAGTCCGCAAAGCCGATCCAGAGCAGGGCCCGGGCGGTGACGTCGATCAGCTCCACCTCGGCGTTGGGGCTCTCGTCCCCCAGGATGTCGATATCGCACTGGACGAATTCCCGCAGGCGGCCCTTCTGGGGGCGCTCGGCCCGGAAGACCCGGTCGGTCTGGATCACCTTGAAGGGGGCGGGCAGCACGCTGCGGTTGGCCGCATAGTAGCGGGACAGGGGCAGCGTCAGGTCGTAGCGCAGGCCCATGTCGGCCAGCTGGTCGTATCGGCCTTCCTCCAGGGCGGCGGAGAGCTTTTCGCCCCGCTTGAGCACCTTGAAGATCAGGTTCAGATTTTCGCCGCCCTCGGATTTGTCCAGGTTCTCCATGTCTTCCAGCATGGGGGTGGAGATCCGCTCAAAGCCGGCTTCCCGGTAGACCTGGAGGATCTGGCCCTGGATGTGGTCCCGCAGGGCCTGCTCGGCGGGCAGAAGGTCCCGCATCCCTTTTAAAGGTTGAATTTTCATCTGTTGAATCCCTCTCTTTTCCACACGAAGGGCGGTAAAATGCAGCCCCGGTTCGGTCGTAGCTCTCATTATATAGAATAACAGGCCGGCTTGTCAACCAGAATACGTGTATCCGATCTGCCCTGGAAAACAGGCGGGCGCCCCGTGCGGGGCCGCCGGCCCCACAAGAGAAGGGAGCGTGGCACAGATGCAGAAAAAGGCAGGATCTTCCGCCCGGCCGGGCGCCATCCTGGCGGCAGGGGCGGCCGTCCAGCTGCTGACAGGCCTGCCGGCGGCCTGGGGAGTATTCCAGCAGCCGGTGATGGAGGAATACGCGCTGGGGGAGGCGGGGGCCACCGCCGCCTTCAGCATCCTGATCGCCGCCTACGGGGTGGGGTGCGTGGTGGGCGGCTTTTTGCAGGACCGGCACGGCCCCCGGTGCGGAGCCCTCTGGGGAACCGCCCTGCTGTGCGGGGGACTGGCGGGGGCGGCGCTTCTGCCTGCAAAGGCGGGCTGGGCCATGGGGCTGGCCTTCAGCATCCCGGCAGGGCTGGGGACCGCGTTCCTCTACCCGTCCATCCAGTCCTGCGTCCAGAAGTGGTATCAGGGGCGCAAGGGGTTTGCCACCGGGATCACCGGGGCGGCAGCGGGGCTGTCGGGGGCTTTCCTGACCCTGCTGGTGCGGCTGACCGTGCCCCGCTGGGGGATCCGCGGGGCCTTCTGGACCCTGGCGGGGGCGGCGCTGCCGGTATGTCTGGCCGGCGCCGCCCTCCTGACCGACCCGCCCGGCGCCGCGAAACAGGGGCAGAAGGCCCAGGGCACCGACTACACGCCCGGCCAGATGCTGCGCACCCGGCAGTATTGGCTGTGTACGGCGGCCGTCTGTCTGTCCACGCCGGCTGTGCTGCTGTTCAGCCCCATCATCCTGCGGCTGGGTCAGGCCCGGGGCCTCAGCGAAGGGGAGGCGGTGTGGGCGGTGGTGCTGGGCAGCGTGGGCAGCACGGCGGGCCGTCTGCTGATGCCCCTGCTCAGCGACCGGATCGGGCGCCGCCCCACCGACCTGGTGCTGTTCGGGGCGTCGGCAGCCCTGTCGGCCGGCTTTGCCTTTGCCCGGGGATGGGCGGTGGCGGCGGTCTATGCGGGGCTGACCTTCTGCTATTCGGCTCTGGCGGCGGTGCTGCCCGCCTTTTCCACCGACCTGTTCGGACTGCCCCACGCCGGGGTGAACTACGGCTTTCTGGCTCTGGGGCAGAGCGTGGGAAGCCTGCTGTTCCCCCTGGGGGCCGGGGCTCTGGGGCTGGAGGCGGGCCGCCACTGGGCCGCCGCCGCAGCGGCCATGGGGGGATTTTTGTGCATCTGGCTGGTCAAGCCCACCGCCCCGCGCGGCCCAAAAGCTACAAAACAAAATCAAAAGCGCGGCCTTGCTTGACAAACAGGTAACGATCCTGTACAATCAAACTGGATGTGTCTGCGGAGAACAGACACCGTTCAAGGTAAAGAAGAAAGGAAAAAAGACATGAGAAAACGCATCGCTGCGCTTGCACTGGCGGCGGTCATGGCCTTTGGGTTGGCCGGCTGCGGTGGAAGCAGTTCCTCGACTGCCGGCTCGGCACAGTCCGGCGCGACAGGGGTGTCGGGTGAGTTCACCGGCACCGCCCAGGGCATGGGGGAGGTCACCGTCACCGTTACCCTGACCGACGGCGCCATCACCGGCTGCGTCATCGAGGGCCCCGACGAGACAGAGGGCATCGGCTCGGTGGTGCTGGAGAACGCCCCCGACGAGATCGTCTCGGCCAATAAGGGCTCCATCGACGTGGTGGCAGGCGCTACCATCACTTCCAACGCAGTCAACGAGGCTCTGGCCGCAGCTCTGGCTGCCGCCGGCCTGGACGCCGCCGACTTCACCGGCAGCGCCGCCGAAGGCCAGACTGCCGAGGACAAGGTCATCGACACCGACGTGGTGGTCGTGGGCGCTGGCGGCGCCGGTATGACCGCCGCCATCACCGCTGCCCAGGCCGGCCGGAACGTGGTCGTTCTGGAGAGCCAGGCCATGGTGGGCGGCAACTCGGTGCGGGCCACCGGCGGCCTGAACGCCACCAAGACCCCCGCCCAGGACGAAAACGAGTTCAATGAGTCTGCCGGCGTGGAGGCCACCCTGGCCGCTGCCGCTGCCGACTACGCCGACAACGAGACCATCACCGCCCTGGCCGAGACGGTGGCCCAGCAGTGGGCCGACTACCAGGCCAACCCTGTGGGCTACTTTGATTCGGTGGAGCTGATGGAGCTGGACACCATGATCGGCGGCCACGGCGTCAACGATCCCGCCCTGGTGGAGACTCTGTGCTCCAACTCGGCGGACGCCATCGCCTGGCTGGCAGAGCAGGGCATCGATATGCCCAGCGTCTCCAGCTTCGGCGGCGCATCGGTCAAGCGGATCCACCGCCCCCTGGACGACGAGGGCAAGGTGATCTCGGTGGGCAGCTACATGATCCCCCGCCTGGAGGACAAGTGCGAGGAGGAGGGCGTTGAGATCCTGCTCAACACCACCGCCACCAAGATCCTCACCGATGCCGAGGGCGCAGCCGTGGGCATCGAGGCCACCGACAACAAGACCGGCGGCACCGTCACCGTCAACGCCAAGGCGGTCATCCTGGCCACCGGCGGCTTTGGCGCCAACCTGGATATGGTCGTGGAGTACAAGCCCGACCTGGCCGGCTTCATGACCACCAACGCAGCCGGCGCCCAGGGCCAGGGCATCGACATGGCCGTGGCCATCGGCGCAGGCACGGTGGATATGGATCAGATCCAGATCCACCCCACTGTGGAAGCCAACACCGCCGCCCTCATCACCGAGGGCCTGCGCGGCGATGGCGCCATCCTGGTCAACGCCGAGGGCAACCGCTTCACCGATGAGGTGGGCACCCGCGACGTGGTCTCGGCCGCCGAGATCGCCCAGACCGGCAGCTACAGCTGGCTGATCATCGACCAGGCCATGGCAGACGCTTCCAGCGTCATCCAGGGCTACATCAACAACGGCTACACCGTCACCGGCGAGACCTATGAGGAGCTGGCCGGCGCCATGGGCGTCGATCCCGCCGCTTTCACCGCCACCATGGAGAAGTGGAACGCCGCCGTTGCAGCCGGCGTGGACGAGGAATTTGGCCGTACCAGCTTTGCCAACCCCCTCGACACCGCGCCCTACTACGCCATTAAGGTCACCGCCGGCATCCATCATACCATGGGCGGCCTGACCATCAATCCCCAGACCCAGGTGCTGGCAGGGGACGGCAGCGTCATCGCCGGCCTGTATGCGGCAGGCGAAGTGACCGGCGGCGTCCATGGCGCCAACCGCCTGGGCGGCAACGCCGTGGCTGACTTCACCGTCTTTGGCCGGATCGCAGGCCAGCAGGCTGCCGACTATGCTGCATGAAGCGACCCGCTGACAGGCCCCGCCGCCGCTGGCTGATCAACGCGGTGTTTGCCGCAGTGGTCCTGCTGGCAGCCGGTGGATTGTGGCTGGCTCTGGGCCCTGACAAAACCGGGGCCAGCCGGGCTGTGGTGGATTTCGGCATGGGGATCACCGAACAGATCCCTCTGGACGCCGACCACGACTATTACTACGAGGTGGGCGGCTACGTCGTCCACCTGCAGGTCAGGCAGGGGGCGATCGCCTTCCTGGACAGCCAGTGTCCGGACCACGTCTGTGAGGACTTTGGCTGGCTGGACCAGCCCGGCCAGTGGGCCTGCTGTGTGCCCGCAGGGGTATACGTCACGGTGGAATAGGCCCGGCCGGCGCAAGCAGACAGACAGGGGCTGCCGCATGGAAATGCGGCGGCCCCTTTTGGCGCGCACAGCTGAACAGAATGCAGCCAAAGTGTGAAAATAGGGCGAAAAAATTGCGATGTAAAAGGATGTCTTTTTAAAAATTTTATGAAAGAAAAGTGGTTTTGCTTGTCTGGATTCGCCGGTGTGCTATAATAAGAAAGCGATCCTCCGGCGCAAAAGGGGCCTGTGCGCCCTGCCGGAGGGACAGACAGCAGATCAGGAGGAAAGATTTACATGACCTGGAAAAAGAACAAAGGCGCGCCTGCCGGCCAGCAGCCCCGGGCGGATGACGCGGCAGCCGCCGAGTCCGGCCTGAGCAAGTACAAAAAGTATCTCAAGTGGATCATTCCGCTTGTTGTTGTAGTCCTGCTGGTGGTGGTGATTGCACTCCGCAACGCCAGCACCGCCAAGACCGCCGAGGTGGCCCCCGAGTATACCCAGGCCTCCGTGACGAGGCGCACCATCTCCCAGACCCTGAGCACCACCGGTACCCTGAATGCCGCCAACAGCTACACGGTCAAGACGCTGGTGCAGGGCGAGATCCTTTCCTCGGATTTTGAAGAGGGCGACCAGGTGAGCAGCGGCCAGCAGCTGTACCAGATCGAGAACAGCGATGCTTCCACCAATGTGGAGCAGGCCCAGATCAACCTGGAGCAGGCCCAGCGCAACTACGATCAGATCGCGGATTACCGCTATGTGCGCTCGCCGGTGGCGGGCACCGTCTACACCCTCAGCGTCAAGGTAGGGGATGAGGTCACCAGCGGCCAGGAAGTGGCCGTGGTGCAGGATGCCAGCCAGATGGTCCTGCAGCTGACCTTCCCCTCCGCCGACGCTGCCCATTTTGCGGTGGGCCAGAGCGCCCAGATCACCCTGGACGGCACCTTTGAGGTGCTGCAGGGCACCGTCACCGAGGTGTCGGGCAGCGACGTGCTCAGCACCGGCAATGTGCTGGTGCGCAACGTGACCATCTCCACCGCCAACAACGGCGCGCTGAACACCGCCCAGTCGGCTACCGCCACCATCAACGGCATCAGCTCCACCAACAGCGCCACCTTCAATTACCGTGAGCAGCGGACCCTGACCGCTTCCACGGCGGGCACGGTGGCCAAGATCTACATCAGCGAGGGCGGCCAGGTGCCCGAGAACGGCATCGTGCTGGAACTGTCGGGCGACGACCTGGAGGAGACCATCCAGAGCGCCTATGAGAGCCTGCGCAGCCGCGAGATCTCGATGCGCAACGCGGAGGACACCCTGGCCAACTACACCATCACCGCGCCCATCAACGGCACCGTGATCCAGAAGAACCGCCAGGCTGGCGAGTCGGTGGAGAGCGGCAACGACCTGTGCATCATCTACGACATGAGCTACCTGGAAATGACCATCAACATCGACGAGCTGGACATCAACCAGATCAACGTGGGCCAGCCCGTCACCGTCACCGCCGACTCGGTCAACGGCACCTTTGACGGCGTGGTGACCCGTGTGTCGATGGTGGGCACCACCCAGGGCGGCACCACCACCTATCCCGTCACCGTCCAGGTGGATGAGTACGGCGACCTGCGCCCCGGCATGAACGTCAATGCCGATATCGTGGTGGAGCAGGCCTCCAGCGTCATCGCGGTGCCCAACGCCGCCGTGGAGCGGGGCGACATCGTGCTGGTGACCACCGAGTCCCCCAGCGCCGCCAATGCCCTGGCCGATACCCCGGCCCCCGAGGGCTACGTCTATGTCCAGGTGGAGACCGGCGTCAGCGACCAGAACTACACCGAGATCGTCAGCGGCCTGCAGGAAGGGGACATCATCGGCTATGTCTCCAGCAGCACCTTCAGCTATGACGATTACAGTACATCCACGGATGAGGCCACCGGCAGCATCCTGATCGCGGGCGTGGTCAACCCTGTCCCCGCCCTGGGAGGGCGTAAATGAGCGCATTGATCGAATTCAACGAGGTGTGCAAGTTCTACCAGATGGGCGATACCACCGTCAAGGCCCTGGACCACGTCACCATGCGGATCGAAAAAGGGGAGTTCGTGGCCATTGTGGGCCAGTCCGGTTCGGGCAAGTCCACCTGCATGAACATCATCGGCTGCCTGGACGTGCCCACAGCCGGCACCTATCAACTGAACGGCCGGGACGTGGGCAAGATGAAGCGCAGCGAACTGGCCGCCATCCGCAACGAGATGCTGGGATTCGTGTTCCAGCAGTACAATCTGCTGCCCAAGCTGAACCTTTTGGGCAACGTGGAAGTGCCCATGATCTACGCCCGGGTGCCCCGGGCCCAGCGCCATGCCCGCGCCAAAGCGGTGCTGGAGCAGGTGGGGCTGGGGGATAAGCTGAAAAGCAAGCCCAACCAGCTTTCGGGCGGCCAGCAGCAGCGGGTGTCCATTGCGCGGGCCCTGGTGCGCAATCCGCCCCTGATCCTGGCGGACGAGCCCACCGGCGCTCTGGATACCCATACCGGCCGGGAAGTGCTGGGGATGCTGCAGGAGCTGAACCGGCAGGGGCACACCGTCATCCTGATCACCCATGACAACTCCATCGCGGTGCAGGCCCCCCGGATCATCCGGCTGGAGGATGGCCGCATCGTCTACGACGGCGACGCCCATTCGCCCGACGCTTTTGTCGTCAGCCCCATCCTGGAGACGGTGCTGGAGAGCAGCCAGAAGAAAGCCCCGGCCCCCCAGGGTCAGGAAGGAGGCGAGAGCCCGTGCTCTTGATGGATACCTTTATTCTGGCGCTCAAGAACATCTGGAGCAACAAGATGCGCACCATCCTGACCATGCTGGGCATCATCATCGGCGTGACGGCCGTGATCGTCATTGTGGGTCTGGGCAACGGCATGACCCAGTCGGTGCGGGACAGCTTCTCGGCCATGGGCATCAACAGTATGTCGGTGTCCATCTGGGGCCGCGGCTCCTCCCGCAACGCCAGCGTGGACTATATGTACCAGGTGGTGCAGGACAATCCCCTCTATCTGCAGGATATCTCCCCGTACGTCCAGGTCTCCGGCGGCCAGACCGTCAAGGAGGGCCGGGATACCTACCGCTACACCGGCGTCTACGGGGTCAATGAGGACTACACCTCCATGGCCAACTACACCATCGCGGACGGCCGCGGCCTGCAGTACATGGATATCAAGGAAAACCGCTATGTCTGCGTCATCGGCGACTATCTGTCCCGGGAGGCGTTCAACGGCAACGCCATCGGGCAGGACATCAAGGTAGGCCCCTACCGCTTCCAGATCGTGGGGGTGCTGGCCGCCAAGGGCAACGACCCCGAACTGCAGGAGGGCGGCGAGGATGACCGCATCTACGTGCCCTATACGGTGGCCATGAAGATCAACCAGCAGAGCACGGTGGACACCTACACCGTCATCATGGCGGACGAGAATTACGCCAACCAGGCCAAGGCAGCCGTGGAACAGGCCCTGTATGCAATTTATGAGGATGAAGACGCGTATTATGTATACAGCATGAGCGAGCTGCTTGCCCAGATGAACCAGACCATCAGCATGGTGGTCATGGTCCTGACCCTGATCGCGGGCATCTCCCTGCTGGTGGGCGGCATCGGCATCATGAACATCATGCTGGTGTCTGTCAGCGAGCGCACGCGGGAGATCGGCATCCGCAAGGCGATGGGCGCCCGGGAGCGCACCATCCTGTTCCAGTTCGTTGTGGAAGCGGGCACCACCTCGGCCCTGGGCGGCGTCATCGGCATCCTGCTGGGGTACGCCCTGTCGGCGGCAGCCACGGCGGCTGTGCCCCTGATCATGCCGGGGGAATCGGTGGCCATTACCCCGGGCAGCAGCGCAGTGCTGGTCTCCTTTGGCATCTCGGTGGGCATCGGTGTGATCTTCGGCTATCTGCCGGCCCGCCGTGCCGCCCGGCTCAACCCCATCGAGGCGCTGCGCTATGAATAAGCGCCCTGCCTTGAGTGAAACATGAGGAGAAGCGAAAATGAAGAAACGACTTTTGTCCCTTCTGCTGGCAGTCTGCATCCTGATCCCCATTCTGACGCTGCCGGCCGCGGCCGTCAACAGCAATGTGGCCATCCAGACCGCCCGCACCATGGGCGTGCTGGATGTGCAGACCGCCGAGGAGCTGGCCGCCCCCGTCACCCGGGGAGAGTTCGCCCGGATGCTGACCATGGTCTCGTCCTACCGTGAAACCGTGAATGAGCAGATCCTGGTGGGCAGCCTGTTCACCGACGTGAACAGCTCCACCGCATACGCTCCCTACATCCGCATCGCGGTGCAGCAGGGCTGGCTGACCGGCTACACCGACGGCACCTTCCGCCCCGAGGGCACCGTCAGCCTGGAGGCCGCCTGCGCGTCCGCTCTGCGGCTGCTGGGCTTCACCCCCACCGACCTGGCGGGCGCTTTCCCGGCGGCACAGCTGAGCAAGGCCACCGAGCTGGGCCTGCGCAGCGGCCTGACCCGCAGCCAGGGCGAGACCATGACCCGCACCGACTGCGCCGTGCTGCTGTACAACACCCTGACCGCCACCAACAAGAGCGGCTCGACCTACGGCAACACCATCGGCCTGACCGTCTCGGACGGACAGGTGGACACCTCCACCATCCTGGCCAGCAGCCTGAAGGGACCCTTCGTGGCCCAGGCCGGCGAAGTGCTGCCCATCGTGCCCACCACCGTCTACCGCAACGATGAGGTGAGCAGCTCGGCCCAGCTGAACATCAACGACGTCTACTATTACAGCGAGAGCCTGAATTCCCTGTGGATCTACACCAACAAGGCTTCGGGCCGGATCACTTCCGTCTCCCCCAACGCCGCCGCCCCCACCTCGGTGACGGTGGCCGGCGTGACCTACCAGATCGGCAGCACCGATGTGGCCTACCGCATTTCCTCCCTGTCGGGCGGCGGCGTGGGCCAGGTGGTGACCCTGCTGCTGGGAATGGAAGATGTAGCCGTGGGGATCCTCACCGGCGAGGAGGTGGACCAAAGCTACTACGGCGTAGTGCAGTCCTCCAGCAAATCCCTTATCACCGATAACGGCGCCGACGTCATGCAGACCGTCCGTGTGCTGTGCACCGACGGCACCGTGCGCAGTGTCCGGGTGGACAAGAACCTCCGCTACCCCACCGGGTGGCTGGTGTCCATCACCGCCACCCCCGAAGGGGAGAGCGTGGCCTCCCTGAGCGAGCGGGGGGTCAGCGGGCTGTTCAGCGCCGCGGGCCGCAGCCTGGGCAATTACAGGCTGGCCAACGACGTGGAGATCCTGGACACCACCGCCGACGGCACCGGCAAGACCATCCGCCTGGACCGTCTGGACGGGGTGAACCTGTCCGAAAACGATATCCGCTACTATGCCCTCAACGACGCGGGGGAGATCTCCCGCCTGGTGCTGGACGATGTGACCGGCGATGTCTGGACCTATGGCTGCCTGACCGGCTGGAGCATCAACAACAACAATTCCGTCCTGGATGACCTGACCAACCTCCAGCCCAACGATGTGCTGATGCAGATCGTCACCGGCCTGGCCTCGGGCGTGGTGACCGGCTCGCTGCTGAACGATATCTGGAGCGAAGTGACCGGCAACACCGGCTACCTGACCAGTCTGGTGCTGAACCTGCTGGCCAACAACACCAGCGGCCTGCTGAGCACCGTGCTGGGCACCATTGCAGGGGGCGCCAACTACACCTATATGACCGGAACCTCTGCCACCACCTCCACCACCGATGTGCTGTACCCCGTTGTGGCGGGCGGCATCGGCGTGCGCTATGAGGTGAACGGCTCGGTGCGTGGGATGGTGCAGCTGCAGCCCATCCTGATCCAGGACCTGGGGGCTGCCTCGGTGACTGCCACCGGCGGCGCCCGCTATGAGACCGCCGACGATATGCAGGTCTATCTGTGGCACATGGGCGTCTACTATCCCACCACCCTGTCCACCATCAACTCCCAGGACTACTTCCTGGTGGGGTGGGTGGATTCCTGCACCGCAGGCCATCAGGTCCGCGTGCTGACCGCCCTGCGGAAGAACTGAGATGCGGGCAGGACTGGGCGGCTACACCAGGCCGGAGATCCTGCTGCGGCAGGCGCTCGGGCTTGTACTGCCCCGCCGGTGCCCTTTCTGCGGGCAGGTGCTGGGCTGGATGCCCCAATGCCCCGATTGTGCCGGTATGCTGAAAAACCGCGCACGGCATCCCCAGGGCCGGAACCTGCCTCTTTCGGGCATCCAGCCCGGGATCCTCGCCTGGGCTGCGTCCGCTTTCTGGTATGAGGGCACTGTGTGCAGCGCCATCCGCCAGGCAAAGTACGACCGCAAACCCTGGATCGCGGTGCAGCTGGGCTGTCTGCTGGCCCAGCAGATGTTTGGGGTCCGGGTGGATGTGCAGGGCGGGGTGGAGATCCCGCAGCCCGCGGCGGACCCGGTCACCGACTGTGACCTGATCGTGCCCATGGCGTCCTCGGGGCGGGGCAGGGCTTATAATGTCCCGGCCCTGATGGCTTACCCGCTGGGTCATGGCCTGGGGATCCCGGTGGACGAGGCTGCCCTGCTGCGCACCCGCCGCGGGACGGCGCAGGCCGGGCTTTCGGGCCAGGAACGGGTGATCAACGCCATGGGGTTGTTCCGGGCAGACGCCGACCGGGTAGCCGGACGACGGGTGCTTTTGCTGGACGATGTGATCACCACCGGCTCAACGGTGTCCGCCGCGGCCCAGGCCCTGCTGTATGCAGGGGCCGAGTGGGTGGGCGCTGTGAGCTTTGCCGTCCCCTGGGAAAATCAGACGCTGCCCGCGTATCCCGGCATCCCCTTTGAGGGGAGAGGGGAGGGCCAGTGGGAGGACGCCGGTCCGGAAGAAGACGAAGAGATCCCATTCTGAAAACGGAAACCGATTTGCCGCAGCGCTCCTGCGGCAAATTTTCCTGTCCATAAAGGAGAAGCTGCATCATGAACCCGAGAAAACAGAGATTTTATATTGCGGCGGCCGCTGTGCTGGCCCTGGTGGCCCTGGCCTGGTCTTTGCTGGGCAGCCCGGTGGTACTGTGGCACAACCACCAGCTGAAATCGGCTCTGACCGGCCTCACCGACACCACCATCACCCTGGAGCAGGCGGTGCCTTTCAGCTGGGATGAGGTGTATACGTTTGCGCCTTATACCCCGGTGGAGGAGATCCAGCAGGTGATCGGCGCCCAGAGCTACAACCTGCGGGAGGCACAGAGCGAGGGGATGCTGCAGCTGGTCTTTCTGGACGAGGGCGCAGTGACCGCTGCGATCTGCGGCTTTCCCGCCGAGCTGGGCTATGAGATCGTGTTCCCCGACGCGGCCGGCACAGACCCCGGTCCTATCACCCACGGCGAGGACATCTCTTTCACGGTGGAACGCACAGAAGGCGTGGTGCGGCTGACCGCCGCATAAAAGCGGGAAAAAAACCTTGACAAAACCAGTCCGGTCCGGTATAATAATGAAGCTGTGAGCCGCAAGGCGCACAGCAATATCCGGGTGTAGCGCAGTTTTGGTAGCGCGCTTGAATGGGGTTCAAGAGGCCGTGAGTTCGATTCTCGCCACTCGGACCAAAAGACCGTCAGCATGAGCTGGCGGTCTTTTTTGCGTGCAGAGGCTTTTCCTGTCTTGCCCCGCAGGACGTAGTGTGATATTCTTCTTATAGAATGGCCGGCGCAGGCCGGCTCAAATAAAAGGAGTGGGAAAAATGAAGGATCGTGTGGGTCCGATGGTCAGCGGCTGGCTGAAACGGGCGAGGCAGGAGGCGCTGCTGGTGACGCTGGCAGCGGCAGCCGGCGGGATCGCCGGGGTGCTGACGGCGGTGTTTGGCCGGGGCGTGCTGGCGGTGACCGCTCTGCGGGAAGCGCAGCCCTGGCTGCTGGTGCTGCTGCCCGCAGGCGGCGCGGTGATCTGGCTGGTATACGCCCGCTGGGGCAAGGAGTGCAGCCGGGGCATGGCCCTGGTCTTCGATGCGGAAGAAGGCCGCCGGGAGGACGTGCCCCTGCTGCTGGTGCCTCTGGCGGTAGGGGCTACCTGGCTGGGCCACCTGCTGGGGGCCAGCGTGGGCCGTGAAGGGGTGGCCGTCCAGATCGCGTCGGCGGGGGCCAGCCTTCTGACGCCGGCCCTGCAAAGGCAGCAGGACCGTCGCCGCCTGCTGGTGGCGGGGGTGGCGGCCGGTTTTGCGGGGCTGTTCTGTACCCCGCTGGCGGCGGTATTCTTCGCGCTGGAACTGTTCCGCGCGGGGGTGGCGGTATACGACGCCCTGCTGCCGGCTTTGGTGGCCGCATGGACCGCGTCGGCGGTCAGCGGGCTGCTGGGGATGGCCCCGTCGGCGGTGGATCTGGGGATCGCGGCCCCGGCCCTGACAGGACCGGTCCTGCTGCGGCTGGCGGTGCTGGGTGCCGCCTGCGGTTTGGCGGGCTGGCTGTTTGTGACCCTGCTGCACGGCCTGAAAGACCGTCTGGGCCGCTGGCTGCCCAATCCATGCCTGCGCATCGTGCTGGTGGGAGCGCTGGTGGCAATCATAGGCTTTGCCACAGGCAGCCGCTACAACGGCCTGAGCGAGGGCCTGTCGGCGGCGGCCATGGCAGGGGGCAGCCTGTATGCCTGGGACTGGCTGGCCAAGCTCTGCCTGACGGCGGTGTGCCTGGCGGCGGGGTTCCAGGGCGGCGAGGTAGCCCCGCTGTTTACCATTGGCGCGGCGTTGGGCGCGGTCCTGGCTCTGCCTCTGGGCCTGCCGGTGCCCCTTGCTGCGGCCCTGGCTTATGCGGCCGTGTTTGCGGCGGGGACCAACACCCTGGCCGCCCCCATCCTGGTGGGGCTGGAGCTGTTCGGCGGGGAGTATTTCGGCTGCTTTGTGCTGGTGTGCGCGGCGTCCTATCTGTGCAACGGGGGCCACTCCATCTATCCTCAGGCCAAAAGTTAAAATTCAGCCTTGCCCCGCGGGGCGGGTTTATGGTACACTTTACCAAAATAAACATAGCAGGAGGATGAATGGTTTGAAGATCACAAAGCACATCGCAAGACGGCTGGCGGCTCTGGCTCTGGCCGGGGTCATGACCCTGGCGGCGGCGCCGCAGGCTTTGGCGGCGGACACCATCGGCGGAGCGGATACCGCACAGGTGCCCGTCAGCCGGGAACTGGAACAGGAAAACTGCATCCAGTGGCTGCTGGACCTGTTTGGCCTGGGAGGTAGCGGCAAGATCACGGTGGATTATCTGAACGTCCGGGGCCAGGGGCTGCGCCGCAACGTGCGAATGGACCTGGTGGACTGCCTGGTGGGCATCACCTACACCGAGCTGGGTTCGATCGGCAGCTATGCTGAGATCTCGGACCGGGCCGCCGCCGAGGCATGGAAGGCCCAGGCCATCGCCATCCACTCCTATCTGGAGTACCAGAACCAGTATGGCTCCTCGGCCAACGCTCTGACCTACACGCCGGTGGACCAGATCCCTTCCGCCACCCGCCGCAAGATGGAAAACGCCATTCGGGATGTGGCCGATCTGGTGCTGGTCTATGACAACGGCAGCGGCTGGTCGGTGTGCGACGCGGTGTTCTCCTGCAGCGCCGGCTACAACACCCAGACCGGGGTGTACGGCACCTGCTCGGCTCTGGATGCCTGGGGCACCGATGTGCCCTACCTGCAAAGCGTCGAAAGCCCCTATGAGGAGCAGTACCACAACATCCTGCGCCGGGTGATCGGCAAGGATTACCGGATGCTGGAGTACAACGACAGCCGCCACCCGGACGAGCCCTACCGGAGCGCCGACACCAGCCACAAGAGCCTGGGCGGCTTTGTGCAGTACGATACCCTGGTGGTGAACGGCCGCAGCTACCGCTACCTGAACCAGTTCGTCAGCTCCCGGTACTGCTTCGACTTCACCGCCGACCAGGACGGCACCCCGGCCATGGCGTACTATGGCTATGGCCACGGTGTGGGGATGAGCCAGTGCGGCGCAGTGGGCTTTGCCCAGGAGCGGGGGTATGACTACCGTCAGATCCTGTCCACCTACTACACCGGCACCCGCCTGATGGACAGCAGCGACGGCAGCGTGAGCTCGGGCGGCTGGAACCTGTTCGACTGGCTGTTCGGCTGGCTGTTCTGAACAGACCCTCTATAAACTATAAAAAGGCCCGCCCCTGGAAGATGGGGGCGGGCTTTTAGCTTGGTCAATTGAGGGAGGCATTAAATACAGATAGAAATGAAGTACTGTAAAATGTATTTTAAATCGATGAATTTCTTGTTTGAGGTTAGAAGAAAATCTTTAAAGGCAAACAACGACGCTTTTCGATGATTTTTGATAAGCTTTTTCCAGTTGGATGGCTTTATTTTATAGAGCTGCCAAAAGATACTGTTGTATGTTTTAAAAATAAAATAATTTGAACCAGCAATGATCTCTTTTGAAGCATTATGCGCTATAAAGTAGTCTTTTATTTGATAGGAAGTTTCAATCGTTT
>MHCFR04200__coassemble_242_pt1 | contig 41487 bp, 40 predicted proteins | sample MHCFR04200__metabat2_high_PE_011 | metagenome-assembled genome bin MHCFR04200
ATGTGCGGATGGACGGGACACATACAGGGAAATTTAACGCTGAGAGTGTGCGAGCTGCTTTGCAGCGAGTGCGCGGTTCAGCGTCAAATTTTGTCCCCAGGGACTGCGAAGCTGAGGCGCGTCCTGCGGACGAAACAGCCGAAGCGGAGCAGGGGCAGCGGTCTGCCTTTTGCAAGCCCGCTGCGACGGGCGCAGCAAAAGCAGGGAACCGCAACCACCAGGGGGAAGGAATTTCTGTCCCGCGCCTGCGGGCAGAAATGGGTTCCCCCTGGAGCGTGTCGCTTTTGCGACACGCTAAAGCCCCCGCAGCTGTCTGCGGAGGCTCGCATTTTTATTTGGCGTGGGCGCCCAGATAGGCTTTGCGGACCGCCTCGTTGGCCAGCAGTTCCTTGCCGGTGCCCTTCAGGGTGATGCGGCCGGTCTCCATCACATAGCCCACATCCGCGATCTGCAGGGCCATGTTGGCGTTCTGCTCGATGAGCAGCACGGTGACTCCCTTGCGGTTGATCTCCTTGATGATCTCAAAAATGCCCTTGACCACCAGCGGCGCCAGGCCCAGGGAGGGCTCGTCCATCATGATCAGCTTGGGGCGGGCCATCAGGGCGCGGCCCACCGCCAGCATCTGCTGTTCGCCGCCCGACAGGGTGCCCGCCGCCTGCCAGGAACGCTCTTTCAGACGGGGGAACAGCTCATAGATCCACTCCAGGTCCCCTTCCAGTCTGTCTTTGCGCAGGTAGGCGCCGATCTTCAGGTTTTCCAGCACGGTCAGGTCGGGGAACACGTGCCGCCCTTCGGGCACCAGCGTCAGGCCTTTCGAGACGATCTGGTCGGGAGGCAGGCCGGTCAGGTCCTCGCCCTGGAAATGCACCCGGCCGCTCTTTGCCTTGACCAGCCCCGAGATGGAGCGCAGGGTGGTGGATTTGCCCGCGCCGTTGGCCCCGATCAGGGTCACGATCTGGCCCTCCTCCACCTTGAAGGAGATCCCCTTGACGGCCTCGATGCCGCCGTAGCTCACATATAAATCGTCAATCCTCAGCATCGTCGGCCACCCCCAGATACGCGTCGATGACGCGCTGATCGCTGCTGATCTGCTCGGGCGTACCCTGGGCGATCAGCTTGCCAAAGTCCAGCACATAGATCTTGTCCGAGATCTGCATCACCAGATCCATATGGTGTTCGATCATCAGGACGGTCAGATGGTACTTGTCCCGGATCTGACGGATGAAGTCGGTCAGTTCCTGGGTCTCCTGGGGGTTCATGCCCGCAGCCGGCTCATCCAGCAGCAGCAGTTTGGGCTGGGTGGCCAGGGCCCGGGCGATCTCCAGCCGGCGCTGCAGGCCGTAGGGCAGGCTGGACGCCGTCTCGTCCTTCAGATGGGCCAGCCCCTGCTCCTCCAGCAGGGCCATGGCCTCGGCCCGCATCCGGGCCTCCTCCCTGGCGTTCAGCCGGAAGGTGGCGGACAGGAAGTTCTGTTTGGCCCGCATATGCTTTGCGATCAGGACATTCTCAAAAACGGTCAGGGCCCCGAACAGCCGGATGTTCTGGAAGGTGCGCGCAATGCCCCGGTGGGTGATCCGGTCGGGTGTGGGGTTGAGCCTGTGGGTGTATTTGCCCTTGTTCTGGCCCAGATAGGCCTTGTCCATCTTGCCCTGGGGGTAGTTCTCCACCAGAGGCTGGCCGCAGAAATCGATCTTGCCGTTGGTGGGCTCATACACGCCGGTGATACAGTTGAACGCGGTGGTCTTGCCGGCGCCGTTGGGGCCGATGAGGGCCACGATCTGGCCCTCATCCACATCCATCGAGAGGTTGTTCATGGCCACCACGCCGCCGAACTGCATGGTCACGTTCTCCACATGGAGGATATTCTTGCGCTCGCTCATTTGCCAGCCTCCTTCCCTTTGGCCCGGGCAGCCCGGCGCTTCCAGCTGCGCATCACAGCCGGCAGCTCACGGTCCCCCATGATGCCCCGCCGGAAGAACAGCACCACGATCATGATGATGACCGAGAACACTACCATCCGGAAACCGTTGCGCAGCAGAGGCAGCTGCAGCGACCGGCTGATGACGAAGTAGACCAGCCAGCCCAGCAGCAGCAGGGCTACGATCCACACCGGCAGTTCCTGGGTCAGGGTATGGCCCTCCTTTTTGCGGATGGCGCGGATGGCCAGCACCGCCGCCAGGATGACCGCCGCCGCAAACACCGCGATGAAGGCGATCCGTCCGGGGGATGCCGGCGCGGCGAACACCTGCTCGGAATCCAGAAAGCGGAGCCACCACTCGCTGCACGCCACATACAGGAAGGTGGCGATCACCGAGCCGGACACCGAGCCGATGCCGCCGATCACCACGATGAGCAGCAGCTCATAGGTCATGGTGGAGGTGAACACCTTGGCCTGGGCGTTGGCGGCATACATGGCGAACAGCGCGCCGCCTACCCCCGCAAAGAAGGAGGAGATGCAGAAGGACAGCATCTTGTGCCGGGCCAGGTTGATGCCCATGGCCTCGGCGGCCACCTCGTCCTCCCGGATGGCCTTGAAGGCGCGCCCATAGGAGGAATTGATCAGCAGCACGATGATGCCGATGCAGACCGCCGCCACCAGCATGGGCACAAAGGCGGACAGGCGCAGCACCACCTGGCCCGAGGCGTTTTCGATGTTGAAATCCGAAAAGGTGGGGAAACTCTTGAGCATATTGGCGCCGTTGGTGATGGGGCCCAGGGGCTGCCACTGGAACACCGCACGCAGGATCTCGGCAAAGCCCAGGGTGGCGATGGCCAGATAGTCGCTCTTGAGGCGCAGCACCGGCAGGCCGATCAGGTAGGCAAAGACGGCGGCCACCAGGCCCGCCAGCACGATGCCCACCAGCACCCCCAGCACCATGCTGACAGCGCCGCCCACCCCGGTGGTGCCGAACAGCAGCCCGAAGGTGTCCTGCAGGGAGAACCTGACCGCCGACCCGCCGAACAGGTAGTAGACGGTGTCTTTCTGGTCCACGGGGACGGTGAGGATGGCGTAGGTATAGGCCCCCAGCAGCATAAAGCCTGCCTGGCCCAGACTGAACAGGCCGGTGAAGCCGTTCAAAAGGTTCATGGATACCACCACCAGGGAGTAGACCGCCCCTTTCTTCAGGACGGTGAACAGCTGGCTGGTGGGCAGCAGCACCCGGGGCGCGCCGGGCACCAGGGCGGTGATGTTCTCCAGCAGGATGATCAGGGCCAGAAAGGCCGCCACCCCCGCCAGAGCGCCCCAGCTGACCGCAGTTTTCTTTTTCATGGGGGCCTCCTTATACTTTGTCGGTCGCCTTTTCACCGAACAGGCCGGTCGGCTTGAAGACGAGGATCACGATGAGCAGCGCGAAGGTGATGGCATCCGAAAAGACGGTGAACTGGGTGCTCTTGACCAGGTTTTCGCAGATACCGATGAGGAACGCGCCGATGACGGCCCCCGGGATGGAGCCAATGCCCCCGAACACTGCCGCCACAAAGGCTTTCAGGCCCGGCATGGCGCCGGCGGTGGGGGTGATGGAGGGATAGTTGGTGAAGTAGAGCATCGAACCCACCGCCGCCAGGGCCGACCCGATGATGAAGGTGGCCGAGATGACCTGGTTGATCTTGATGCCCATCAGCTCGCTGGTCTCAAAATCCTTGGCCACCGCCCGCATGGCCATGCCCACTTTGGTGCGGTCGATCAGCTGGGTCAAGATCAGCACCAGGGCCAGCACCAGGAAGGGGGTCAGCAGCACCGCCCACCGGGTGGGGGTGCCCGCAATGGTGATGGTATCGGACAAAAACGGGATGGTGGGATAGCTCATGGGCTGGCCGCCGGTGACATAGGTGGCGGTATTTTGCAGCAGGTAGCTGACGCCGATGGCCGAGATCATCACCGACATACGGGGGGCGGTGCGCAGGGGCTTGTAAGCCACCCGCTCGATGACGAAGCCCAAAGCCACCGTCAGCACCAGCACCAGGGGCAAGGCCAGATACAGAGGCATCCATGTGGCCAGATACACCCCTGCCAGGCCCGCCACCATAAAGACGTCACCGTGGGCAAAGTTGATCAGCCGCAGGATCCCATACACCATGGTATAGCCGATGGCGATCAGGGCGTACTGGCCGCCCACCGCTATGCCGGACAACAGGATCGAGATAAAGTATTCCATAAGGTTGCATCCTCCGGGGGCAGTGGTGCAAATGGATTGGCGGGGGCCGCTGGGCTCCCGCCAAACCTTGCATACCTGTGTGGTTGGGTGTTACTGGGCCACGGTCTGCTGGGTCTCCAGCTCCCATGCGCCGTCGTTGGTGGAGTGCTTGATGTAGGCGGTGTCGCGGATGGCGTCGCCCACCTCGTCAAAGGCGATGTGGCCGGACACGCCGTCGTACGTGACGCCGGGAAGGGCCGCCTTGACCGCCGCGGGATCGGTGCTGCCGGCGGCCTTCAGGGCCTCCAGAGCCACATAATAGGCATCGTAGCCCATGGCGGTGACCGCCGCGATGGTGTCATTGCCGCCGTTGTTGGTCATGGCCTCGGCGTTCTCGTTGATGTAAGCCTTGATGCCCTCATCGAAAGCCGCGTTGCCGCCCTCCTGATAGAAGGTGGAGACATACAGCTGGATATCGGTGCCCTCGGCAGCCGCCAGCACCATGTTGTCATCCAGGGTATCCGAGCCCAGGAAGGGGGCTTCGATGCCCAGGGCCGCAGCCTGCTGGATGATCTGGGTGGAGTAGGCGATGGACACGGGGGTGAAGATGACGTCGGCGCCCTCGTTCTTGGCCTGGTTCAGGTAGGTGCTGAAGTCGGAGTTGTTGGTGGGGAAGGACGCGGTGACCACCGTGCCGCCCGCGGCCTCAAAGGCCTGGGTGAAGTAGGCGATCAGGCCCTGGTCGTACTCGTTGCCGGTCTCGCCCAGGCAGTAGGCCACTTTGGCGTCAAACTTGTCCTTGGCAAAGTTGGCCAGCACCGTGCCCTGGAAGGGGTCCAGGAAGCAGATGCGGAAGTAGTAGTCGTTGCCTGCGGTGACGTTGGGGTTGGTGCAGGTGACGCCCACAGCGGCCAGGCCCGCATCGTCAAACACGGGGCCGCCCGCGATCGAAACGCCCGAACCATAGCTGCCCAGCACCAGGGACACGCCCTGGCTGACCAGCTCGGCGGCGGCGGAAGGGGCCTTGTCGGTGGAAGAACCGTTGTCGGCGTAGACCAGCTCGACCTGGTAGGTCTCGCCGCCGATCTCAACGGTGGGGGTCTCGGCGTTGGCGTACTGCATGCCCAGCATCTCTTTCTTGCCGCCCGAGGCAGAGTCGCCGGTGGAGGGCTCAAAGACGCCGATCTTGACCACCTTGTCCCCCGAAGCGGTGCTGTCTGCGGCCGTGCTGCCGGCAGTCGCGGTCGTGGACGAGGAGCCGCAGCCCCCCAGCATGGCGGCGCACAGAGCGGCCGCCGAGGCCAGCGCTACAAAGCGTTTGGATTTCATAATGTTTCCTCCCTCTTGTCTGGCGCCGCTGCCCGTACAGACCCGCAGCGGCGCTTTTGCGTGTTCCCGGCAGAGCCGGTGTCCGTATCAAGAATACAGGTGTTCTTGCTGCGATATCACTATTATAAACATCCTGTGAAAAAAAGCAAGTGCAAATATCCACAGAATATGCATCCCATCCGATGGGATTTCTGAGTAAAACAGGCAAAACCTGTGCGCAAAAGACCGACTTTTACACAAAAGTGTATTTTTAGCAAGGACACACAGCAGCAAAAAAGAGGCCCGGCCCCTTTTTGTCGGGGCCAGACCTCTCTGTCTGCGTGATTGTATTTTACACATTTTGACCAAAAATGCAAGCCTATTTTTGAATGATTGAAAGTTTTTCAGTTTTGTGCCCTCACTTACGAAAGATATGCACCCATGCGCGCTCCTCTGGACAACCGCAGCGCAAGGGGTTATACTTCAATCATATAAAGATAAAAAGGAGTAAAATACATGATACGCCCAGCAACGCCCGATGATATACAAAATATATCGAATATTTATGCATCCATACACAGTGAGGAGGAGGCCGGGCGCACCACCACCGGCTGGGTGCGCGGGATCTACCCCACCCCGGATACCGCCCGGGACGCCCTGGCCCGCGGGGAGTTGTTCGTGGCGGAGGAAGGCGGCGCCGTGGTGGGAGCGGCCATCCTCAACCAGCGGCAGGTGGACGTGTATGCCGGGGCGCCCTGGCGCTGGCAGGCCCCCGACAGCCAGGTGATGGTGCTGCACACGCTGGTGATCGACCCTGCCGCCAAGGGCCGCGGCTATGGCCGGGCCTTCGTGGCCTACTACGAGGCCTGGGCCAGAGCCCACGGCTGCACCTGCCTGCGAATGGACACCAATGCCCGCAACCTGCCCGCCCGGGCCTTGTACCGCCGCCTGGGCTATACCGAAGCGGCCATCATCCCCTGTACCTTCAACGGGCTGGAGGGGGTGCAGCTGGTCCTGCTGGAAAAGCATCTGTGAACGCCAAAAGGCCCCGCCTTCCCTAGCGAAGGGCGGGGCCTGTTCGTTCGGTTTTACGCTGGCATGCCGGCTCAGTACAGCTTGGCGCCGGCGGGGATGCGGTCATCCACCAGCAGCAGGTGCAGGCGCTCTGCGCCCTGCTCGTGGTAGACCGCCGAGATCAGCATCCCACAGGAATCGATGCCCATCATCTTGCGGGGCGGCAGGTTGGTGATGGCGATGGCCGTCCTGCCCACCAGCTGCTCAGGCTCATAATAGGCGTGGATGCCGCTGAGGATGGTGCGGTCGGTCCCCGAACCGTCGTCCAGGGTGAATTGCAGCAGCTTTTTGCTCTTGGGCACTGCGCTGCAGGCCTTGATCTTGACGGCGCGGAAGTCGGACTTGGAGAAGGTCTCGAAGTCCACCATATCCTCAAACAGGGGCTCGATCTCCACCTTGGACCAGTCGATGGTCTGGACCAGAGGGGCGGGGATGGCCTCCTGCACCGGGGCGGGCTCGGCAGCCTGCTGGGGCTGCTCCTTTGCCTCAGAAGCCTGCTCGGCCTGCTTGGGGGCGTCCAGCGGCTTCATGGTGGGGAACAGCAGCACGTCCCGGATGGAAGCCGAGTCGGTCAGCAGCATCACCAGACGGTCGACGCCGAAGCCCAGGCCGCCCGTGGGGGGCAGGCCGTACTCCAGAGCATTGATGTAGTCGTAGTCCACCTGTGCCTTGCAGCCGGGCTCCAGGGCTTTGCGCTCGGCCACCTGGCGCTCGAACCGCTCCTTCTGGTCGATGGGATCGTTCAGCTCGCTGAAGGCGTTGCCGTACTCGGTGCAGTCGATGAAATACTCGAACCGCTCGGTGAAGGCGGGGTCGTCTGGCTTGCGCTTGGCCAGGGGGCTGATCTCCACCGGATAGTCATAGATGAAGGTAGGCTGGATCAGCTTATCCTCCACAAAGGCGTCAAAAAATTCCGCCAGGATGGAGCCGCGGGTGGGCACCTCGGGCAGGTCCACATTGTGGGCCTTGGCGGCGGCGATGGCGTCGGCGTCGGTCTTCCAGTCGTGGTAGTCCACCCCGGAATACTTCTTGACCGCATCCACCATGGTCAGCCGCTCCCAGTGGCCCATGTCGATCTGGTTGCCCTGGTAGCTGATCACCAGGCTGCCGCAGATCTTCTGAGCCAGCCGCTTATACAGCTCCTCCACCAGGTCCATCATCCCGTGATAGTCGGTGAAGGCCTGGTACAGCTCGATGGAGGTGAACTCGGGGTTGTGCTTGGGGTCCATGCCCTCGTTGCGGAAGATGCGGCCCACCTCGTACACACGGTCCATGCCGCCCACCACCAGCCGCTTGAGGTACAGCTCGGTCTCGATGCGCAGCACCATATCCATATTCAGGGTGTTGTGATGGGTGATGAAAGGCCGTGCCGACGCGCCGATCTCAAAGGGGGTCAGGATGGGGGTATCCACTTCCAGGAATCCCTTCTCATCCAGATAGGCCCGGATCTCCTTCAAAATCAGGCTGCGCTTGGTGAAGGTGTCCTTCACATCGGGGTTGGCGATCAGGTCCACATAGCGCTGACGGTACCGCATCTCGGTGTCGGTCAGGCCGTGGAACTTCTCGGGCAGGGGGCGCAGGCTCTTGGCCAGCAGGGTCAGCTCGGTGACCCGGACGCTCAGCTCACCGGTCTTGGTGCGGAACACCTCGCCCCGCACCCCGATGATGTCGCCCAGGTCCAGCTTTTTGAAGGCGGCGTAGGACTCGTCCCCCAGCTCGTCCCGGCGGACGTACAGCTGGATGTCCCCCTTGGCATCCCGCAGGTGGGCAAAGCTGGCCTTGCCCATCACCCGCTTGGACATCATCCGGCCGGCCAGGGCAACGGTGCGGCCGGCGTCGGTCTCGTTGGGCAGAGCGGCATACTCCTCCTTCAGGTCGGCCGAATAGGCGTCCTGCGGGAACTTGGTGAGGGCAAAGGGGTCGCAGCCGGCGGCCCGCAGGTCAGCCAGCTTCTGGCGGCGCACCTGCACCTGCTCGCTCTCGGCCAAAGCCCCCGTGTTTGTCTTGATCTCTTCCATTCCTACCTCCTACGCCCGTCTCAGCCCTTGCTGTGGGTGATGGCCAGCACCTTGTACATCACGGTGTGGCCGGCCGGCAGCAGCACTTCGGCCTGCTCGCCCACGGCCTTGCCCAGCAGGGCGTGGCCCACAGGGCTCTCATCGCTGATCTTGCCGTTGAAGGGGTCCGCCTCGGTGCGGCCCACGATGTCGTACTCCTCGGGGTCCTCGTCCTCCATCTGGATGGTGACGTGGGTGCCCACCGAGACGGTGTCCACGCTCAGCTCGCTCTCGTCGATCACGCGGACGTTCTTGATCATCTGCTCCAGCTCGGTGATGCGGTTCTCCACCAGACCCTGGGTGTTCTTGGCTTCGTCGTACTCGCTGTTCTCGGACAGGTCGCCGTGGCTGCGGGCTTCCTTGATCTCCTCCGCCAGCTCCTTGCGGCGCACCGTCTTGAGGTATTCCAGTTCCTCCTGCACAGCCTTGAGGCCGGCAGCGGACATTACGATTTCCTGTGCCATGGATCGTATCTCTCCTTATCGTTCAATTATGCGGCCAAACGCCGCTTGCAGAGCTTGCTCCATCGGGGCGCGGGCCATGCCGCCCGCACTCTATGGGCGTATCCGAACGCTCCCAACCCCTGTCCCCTTTTGCCCAAACGGCAGATCCGCGGCGCTCCGGCGCCCTGCATCTGCGCTTTCCCGGCAAAAGATCCGGCATCGGGACCTTCCGATACGCACTAACTCCTCTATTATAATAGCAACCTCCGGGGATGTCAACCAAAACACCGCGCAGCCAGGCGAAAAAGGACCCCGCCGGCAGAGGGAGATTCCGGCAGGGTCCATAAGCTGGTGTCTTATTCTGTTTGCCGCGCAGCCGCGCCCGCAGGCCCCCTCAGGCCCGGCCGCCGTCCGATTCAGTCGTCGGCGCTCTCATCCAGATTGCCCAGTTTGCGTGCGGCTTCCACCACAGCGGGCACCAGGTTCTCAGGCAGCACCTCGTACCGCACGAACTCCTGTTCGAACCAGCCCCGGCCCTGGGTCGCCTGCCGGATGAAGGTGGTGAAGGTGGTCAGTTCGGCCAGAGGCACTTCGGCAATGATGGTCTGCAGGCCGTCCTCATCGGGCTCCATGCCCAGCACACGGCCGCGGCGCTTGGTCACATCGCCCATCACGTCGCCGGTGTTGTCCCCGGGCACATGGGCGCGGACGGTGTAGATGGGCTCCAGGATCACCGGGCCCGCCTCGGGCATGGCCGCCTTGTAAGCCAGCTTGGCCGCCATGATAAAGGCCATTTCGGAGGAGTCCACCGGGTGATAGCTGCCGTCCAGCAGGGTAGCCTTCAGGCCCACCATGGGATAGCCCGCCAGGATGCCCTTTTCGGCTGCCAGACGGACGCCCTTTTCCACCGCGGGGAAGAAGTTCTTGGGCACCGATCCGCCAAAGACGTTCTCCTCAAACTGGATGTCATCCCCCTGGCAGGGCTCGAATTTGATGATGACGTCGCCGAACTGGCCGTGGCCGCCGGTCTGCTTCTTGTGGCGGCCCTGCTTCTGCACCGGCTTGCGGATGGACTCGCGGTAGGCGATGCGGGGGGCTTCCAGCCCGATCTCGACGCCGAACTTGTTCTTCAGCTTGGCCTTGACCACGTCCAGGTGCTGCTCGCCCAGGCCGCCGATGATCTGCTGATGGGTCTCGGCGTTGTTCTCGTAGCTGAGGGTGGGGTCCTCCTCCATCAGGCGGGCCAGGGCGCTGCTGATCTTGCCCTCGTCCCCTTTCTTGGCCACGGTGACGGCCATGAAGAAGCTGGGGCTGGGGAAGACCGGCGCGTCCAGCTTGACCACGCGGGAGGCGTCGCAGAGGGTATCGCCGGTGCGGGCGCTGACCATCTTGGCCACCGCGCCGATGTCGCCGGCGGTGATCTCGTCGGTGTCGATCTGCTTTTTGCCGCAGATGAACATGGGCTTGCCCAGTTTTTCGGTGTCGCCGGTGCGGGCGTTGACCAGGCTCATGCCCGGGGTCACCTTGCCGCTGACCACACGCAGATAGCTCATCTTGCCCACGAAGGGATCGGCCACCGTCTTAAAGACGTAGGCGGCGGTGGGCTCGGCGGCGTCGCAGTGCAGCTCCACCAGCTCGCCGGCGGCGTTCTCCGCCGGGATGGCGGCGGCGTGGGCCGGGCTGGGCAGCAGCTTGTCCATATTGTACAGCAGCATATCCAGCGCCTGCAGGTTGACGGCGCTGCCGCAGAACACGGGGGTGATCAGGCCGTCCTTGACGCCCTTGCGCATCCCTTCCACGATCTCTTCGGTGGTGAAAGGCTCGCCGCCGAAGAACTTTTCCATCAGCTCGTCGTCGGTCTCGGCGATGGCCTCGCTCATGGCCTCGATCAGGCCCTGGAAGCGGTGGCCGATGTCGGGCAGGTCGATCTGGATCTGCTTGCCGCTCTCGTACTTGAACGCCTTCTGGCTGAACAGGTTGATGTAGACGCTGGTGCCGTCGTCCAGGCGGGCGGGCACCACGCAGGGGCAGATGCTGGAGCCGAACTTGATCTTCATGTCCTCCAGGATCTGGAAGTAGTTGGAGTGCTCCAGGTCGGACTTGGTCACAAAGACCATGGTGGCCTTGCCGTTTTTGCGCGCCAGCTGGAACGCCTTCTCGGCGCCCACCGTGACGCCGCTGCGGCCCGACACGCAGACCAGCACGCTCTCGGCGGCGCGGATGCCCTCGTACTCCCCTGCCTCAAAGTCAAACAGGCCCGGCGCATCGATCAGGTTGTATTTGATGCCGCCGTACTCCACCGGCACCACCGACGCAGACAGGCTGGCCTTGCGCTTGGCCTCCTCGGGGTCGAAGTCGGAGATGGTAGTCCCGTCTTCCACGCGGCCCATCCGCTCGGAAGCGCCCGAAAAATAGACCAGTGCCTCGGCCAGCGTCGTCTTGCCGCTGCCGGCATGGCCTGCAATCAAGATGTTGCGGATATTGTTGCTTGCGTATTTCATAAAACGGTCTCCCTCATTTCCGCCCGGCGGAACATTTCTCCGCTTTTGTGGCATATTTTACAAAGATAATAACACATTTTTGCAGCGTTTTAAATGTTTTGTTCCGTTTTTGCCCCGCCAAACTTCCCGGCCAGGTTTTGTGCACTTTGTCAGCAGGGGCGGCGCGCATTGTGTTTTTCACGCTGTTACGGTATAATATCCTTACACCATCCCCCGCCCCGCCGGGGGCCGGGGTGCGTCCGAACAGACAGGCCGCCGTTTTGCGCGGCCGGACAAAGGTTTTTAGAAAGGAGGGCCGGGGCACAAACCGCACCTGCCCCGTACCATATGAAACGCAAGGATTACATCAACTGGGACGAATACTTCATGGGCATCGCCATCCTCTCCTCGATGCGCTCCAAAGACCCCAACAGCCAGGTGGGGGCCTGCATCGTCAGTCCCGAAAACAAGATCCTGTCCCTGGGCTACAACGGGATGCCCATTGGCTGCGATGACGACCTGATGCCCTGGGACCGGGAGGGCCAGCCCCTGGACACCAAATATATGTACGTCTGCCACGCCGAACTGAATGCCATCCTCAACAGCGCCCACAACAACCTCAAGGGGGCCCGCATCTACGTCACCCTTTTCCCCTGCAACGAATGCGCCAAGGCCATCATCCAGTCGGGCATCGCCGAGATCGTCTATTACGGGGACAAGTACCACGACAGCGACTCCAGCGTGGCGGCCCGCTTCATGCTGCAAAAGGCCGGCGTCAAGCTGACCCGCTATACGCCCAGCGGCCGCACGGTGTGCTTCACCCTCTGAGCCGCTCTTGACACCGGGGCGGCGCGCCGCTATAATGATTGCATATTTATGCAATCTCATTTCGATGCATGCGTAATATATGCAGAAAGGGGAATTTCCTATGGATTTCAAAGGCCGCAGTTTTCTGAAGCTGCTGGATTACACCCCCGCCGAGATCGGCGCTTTGCTGGAGCTGGCCGCCAGTCTCAAGGCCAAAAAGAAGGCCGGCGTCCCCCACGACGGGCTGCGGGGCAAAAACATCGCCCTCATTTTCGAAAAGACGTCCACCCGCACCCGGTGCAGCTTTGAGGTCGCCGCCCACGATCTGGGGATGCAGGTAACCTATCTGGACCCCGCCGGCAGCCAGATCGGCAAAAAGGAGTCCATCGCGGACACCGCCCGGGTGCTGGGCCGGATGTTCGACGGCATCGAGTACCGGGGCTATGGCCAGGAGATCGTGGAGGAGCTGGCCCGCTGCGCCGGGGTCCCGGTGTGGAACGGCCTGACCAATGAGTTCCACCCCACCCAGATCCTGGCCGACTTCCTCACCATCCAGGAGCACTTCGGCCATCTGGCAGGGATCCGCTTCGTCTATTTCGGGGATGCCCGCTACAACATGGGCAACAGCCTGATGGTGGGCTGCGCCAAGATGGGGCTCCACTTCACCGCCTGCGCCCCCAAGAAATACTGGCCCGATCCCGCCCTGGTGGCCCAGTGCGAGGCCATCGCCGCCCAGACCGGGGCCACCCTCCGCTTTGAGGAGGACCCCGCAGCCGCCGCCCGGGGCGCCCAGGTGCTCTACACCGACGTGTGGGTCTCGATGGGCGAGCCGGTGGAAGTCTGGGCCCAGCGGATCGAGGATCTGGCGCCCTACCAGATCAACGCCCGGCTGATGGAGATCGCCGGGCCCCAGGCGGTGTTCATGCACTGTCTGCCCGCTTTCCACGACCACAAGACCACCGTGGGCCGTGAGATGGGCCAGCGGTTTGGCCGGGACGCCATGGAAGTGACCGACGACGTATTCGAAGGCCCCCAGAGCATCGTCTTTGACGAGGCCGAGAACCGGATGCACACCATCAAAGCGGTGATGGCCGCGACTCTGGGCTACACCGGCGCATAAAACAAGGGCCGCAGCTTCCGGCTGCGGCCCTCTTGTGCGGCGTTTTCAGTTGTGGTGCAGCAGTCCCGCGTCCGCCAGGCGGCGGCGCAGCAGGCTGCCCGCGGCCGAGGCCAGAGCCACCTTGGCCAGGTCGAAGGGGATGAAGGGCACCACGCACACCCCCAGCGCATAGGGCAGGGTGCAGCCCATCTGGACGATGAACCAGGCGGTGCCAAAGGCGTAGCTCACGGCCACACCTGCCGCCAGACCCAGCCCCGACAGCACAGGCCGGCCCCCGGTGCGCTCCACGGCCCAGCCGCCCACCAGGGCCATGGCCAGATAGCCGATCAGGTAGCCGCCGGTGGGTCCGAACAGCACAGCGGCTCCTGCGCCATACCCGGCGAACACCGGCATCCCCACGGCGCCCAGCAGCAGGTAGACCGCCACGCTGGCGGCGGCCAGGCGGGCGCCCAGCAGCCAGGCAGCCAGGCCCACCACCAGGTTGGCCATAGCGATGGGGATGGGCCCGATGGGCACCGACACCGGCCCCAGCACACACATGACAGCCGCCATCAGGGCGGCAATGGTCAGCTGGGCGGCGCTCTGTTGTTTCCCGGTCAGACGTTTCATAGGCAAGGCCTCCTTTTCAGGTATGCTTCTTTCATTCCTGCGTCCCAGTATAAAAGCTGCGGGCGCCAAAGTCAACTGCTTCAGGGAGGGATGATGTATGGGCGGCGGCAAGATGACCCGTCCCGACTTTGGGCTGGGACAGCCCGATCCGGGGCACCCCATGACCGAATTTTATACATTGCTGCTGGAAGGGCTGTCCGGCGCCGAGACGTTCGGACTGCCGGGGCTGTACGCCCGGTTTGACCCGCCGGCCTGGCCCATCGACCCCGAGGAGGCCCGGGACTGGGTCAGCCTGTCCCCCACGCCCCGGGAAGGGTTTGTCCGGCTGCTGGACCCCGGGCGGCTGCGGGTGCTGTACGCCGAACTGCGCTGCACCCCCGCCGGGGTGCCCTCGGCCCTGATGCTCACCCAGGAGGGGTCACGCTCCACCTGCGGGGTGCGGCTGCTTCCCCCTTTCCTCTGGCCTTCGGATGAGGCGGCCCCGCCCTGGCCCGACTGTTCGATGGCCCTTACCCTGGCTCTCGGCCCCGACGCCCCCGACCTGGCCGACGCCAGCCCCCGGACCCTGGCCCGGCGCCTGATCGACCAGACCCACGGCAAAACCTGGGTCAGCCACCCGCTGCTGGACCGCTGGGTACAGGCCCAGGCCGCCCGCTGGCAGAAACTGTGGCGCTGAATCCCGGCGCATCTCCCGCCCCCGTACAGGGAGCGGGTTTTTCTGTATCCGGCTCAGCCCGAGGCCTCCCGCAGCATCCGCTCCATCTCGATGGCGGCCACGCTCAGCGGGCGGGTCTTGTCCTTCACCAGACTGATATACCGCTGGGGCGGCGGGTCGGCCAGCTCCAGCTGGATCACTTCCTGTTTGGCCAGGGCCTCCCGGGCAAAGTCCTCGGGCACAAAGCCCAGCCCCAGCCCATACCGCACCAGCGGCAGGATCTGGTCGGTGGTGGCCGTCTGGACGTCGGGGTGCAGCTCGGCCTCATGTTCGGCAAACAGCTGGGCGTAAAACCCGTAGGTGGAGCTGTCCGGCCCCAGGCCGATCAGGGGCAGACGGGCCAGCTGTACATAGGTAAGAGGGCTATCCAGCAGGTATGCATAGTCCGGGCCGGCCACCAGCACATCCCGGAAGGGGCGCAGCCGGCGTTCCGACAGGGGCGGCGCCACCTCCCCGCAGGAGGTACATACCACCGCCAGTTCCACCAGGCCCGAGCGCAAAGCCCCAATGGCCTGGGGGGTGGAATGGTTGGTGATCTGCAGGCGCACCCCCGGATACCGGCGCTTGAAATCCCGCAGCACCGGCAGCAGCAGCCCGTGCAGGGCCGTCTCACTGGCGCCGATGGCCACCTGGCCGCTGTGCAGGCTGCGGCGGCTGGACAGTTCGTATTCGGCGGCCTGCATCTGCTCCTGCATGATCTTCACATGGGCGAACAGCCGCTCCCCTTCCGGGGTCAGGGCCACCCCGCGGTGGCTGCGCTCGAACAGACGGCAGCCCAGTTCCTGCTCCAGCAGGTTGATGGTCCGGGTGACGTTGGGCTGACTGCCATGCAGCGCCGCTGCGGCATGGGTGAAGCTGCTGTATTTGGCCACATAATAGAAAATGCGGTAATAGTCGTAGGGCACCGGCACAGGGCGCGCCTCCTTTCATTTCAAATCCATATGGTTTGCATATAAAACATATATTTTACTTATGCCGTACAAAAAAGTATACTATCTTTCGGCATAAATTACAACAAGCGCTCTGCGGCAACTGTAAGGAGGAATCACCCGTGAACAAAGATCTCACCGTGGGCAAGCCTTCCACCGTCCTGTGGAAATTCTGCCTGCCCATGTTCGGCAGCATCGTATTCCAGCAGCTGTACAACATCGCCGACAGCCTGGTGGCAGGCAAATTCGTGGGCGAGGCGGCCCTGGCCGCCGTGGGCAACAGCTATGAGATCACCCTGATCTTCATCGCCTTCGCCTTTGGGTGCAACATCGGCTGTTCGGTGATCGTGTCCCGGTTTTTCGGGGCCCGGCAGTACGAGGACATGAAGACCGCCGTCACCACCTCCCTCATCGGCTGTGCGGTGCTCACGGCCCTCCTGATGGCGGTGGGCCTGACGGGGTGCGACGCGCTGCTGCGCCTGATCAACACCCCCGCCGAGATCATGGCGGACTCGGCTTTGTACCTGGACATCTATATCCTGGGCCTTCCCTTCATGTTCTTCTACAACGTAGCCACCGGCATCTTCTCGGCCCTGGGCGACAGCAAGACCCCCTTCCTGTTCCTGGCGGCCTCCTCCATCAGCAACATCTTCATGGATATCTTCTTTGTCACCGCCTTCCAGATGGGGGTGGCCGGCGTGGCCTGGGCCACCTTTCTGTGCCAGGGGGTCAGCTGTGTGCTGGCCCTGTGGGCGGTGGCGCGCCGGATGAAGGGCATCTCCACCCAGAGCCGCCCCGCCCTGTTCTCCTGGGGGATGCTGGGCAAGATCGCCGTCATCGCGGTCCCCAGCATTTTGCAGCAGAGCTTCATCTCGGTGGGCAACATCGTCATCCAGAGCGTGGTCAACAGCTTCGGGGCCAGCGTCATCGCAGGCTATTCCGCCTCCGTCAAGCTGAACAACCTGGTCATCACCTCGTTCACCACCCTGGCCAACGGCATCTCCAACTACACCAGCCAGAACCTGGGCGCAGGCAAGCCCGAGCGGATGCGCCAGGGCTACGCCGCCGGCATCAAGCTGGTGTGGGCCCTGTGCGTCCCCCTGGCCGCGGCCTACTTCTTTGGCGGCCGGCAGCTGCTGTACCTGTTCATGGACCAGCCCACCAGCACCGCCATCGACACCGGCATCCTCTTTCTGCGGGTGGTGGCGCCCTTCTACTTCCTGGTGTCGGTCAAGCTGGTATCCGACGGCGTGCTGCGGGGCTGCGCGCTGATGGTCCAGTTCATGATCTCCACCTTTGCGGACCTCATCCTGCGGGTGGTGCTGGCCGTGACGCTGTCCGCCACCGCCCTGGGCTCCGACGGCATCTGGCTGTCCTGGCCCATCGGCTGGGCCGTGGGCACCGCCCTGTCCCTCACCTTCTGCCTCAAGGCCATCGGCCGGGCCAAAAACGCCGCCGCACAGCCCCTGCAGGAGGCGGCAGGCCCCGTTTCGGGCGCCCTGGCAGAGGAGGAAGCCTGACCGCGGATCCCCTGGCAGAGGTCCTCCTCGGAAGGAAACTTATAGGTGAAATTTGTTAAAGTTCACAATAAAAAACTCTCATGCATGAAGAATGTATGTCTGGTTTGTGAATTGAATTGGTGATAGCAGTTTATTATACTATAACAAAGCAAGGGAGCTTCAATGGGAGAAGGGGCTCCCTTGCTCTTATCATTTCAGTCGATGTAAGAAGCAAGCAAGAAAGAAGGATATGAGAATGAAAAAGAGCATTTCCCGCCGTCAGTTCCTGGCTGTTGTGGGCGCTGCTGCCGCAGTGGGCGCACTGAGCGCCTGCGGTTCCTCGTCCAGCTCCACAGGCACTGCTGCATCTACCGCCACTTCGGGCGCAGCTTCTGGCTCCGCTTCGGGCGACACCATCAAGGTGGGCCTGCTGGCTCCCCTGACCGGCGATGTGTCGGTGTACGGCATTGCCGTGGCCAACGGCGCCAACCTGTACATCAAGCAGATCAATGAGGCCGGCGGCATCAACGGCAAGCAGGTGGAAGTGGTCCAGATGGACGAACAGGGCGACGCCACCCAGGCGGTCAACTGCTTCACCCAGATGGTGGACCAGGGCATCACCGCTCTGATCGGCGACGTCACCACCACCCCCACCCTGGCTGTCGTGGCTGCCACCCAGGATTACAATATGCCTATGGTCACCGCCTCCGCCACCGCTGAGGCCGTCACCTACGACGCCGAGACCGACACGGTCTATTCCAACGTGTTCCGCACCACCTTCACCGACCCCTTCCAGGGCGTCAAGATGGGCGATTACGCCACCGATAAGCTGGGCTACACCCGCGCAGCCGTCATCTACCAGATCGGCGCCGACTACAACGAGGGCCTGGCCACCAACTTTGAGGCCGAATTCGCTGCCAACGGCGGTGAGATCGTGGCCTCCGAGACCTACTCCGCGGGCGACGTGGACTTCCGCACCCAGCTGACCACCATCCTGGCAGCCAACCCCGAAGTGGTCTACTGCCCCAACTACTACGAGGATGTGGGCCAGATCCTGGCCCAGGCCGAGAGCGTCGGCCTGACCGTCCCCTTCCTGGGCGGCGACGGCTGGGACGGCGTCACCCAGTACGCCACTGCGGACCAGCTGGCGGACTGCTACTTCTGCGCCAACTACGCCACCGGCTCCAACCCCGACTTTGAGAGCGCATACGAGGCCGAGTACGGCGAGAGCTACCCCAACGGCTTTGCGCCCCTGGGCTACGACGCTGCCATGACCGTCTGCTACGGCCTGCAGGCCGCTGAGGAAGCCGGCCTGGAGCCCGCCTCGGACGAGTACAAGCAGGCTGTCATCGACGGCATCAAGGGCGGCGAGATTGAGGGCGTCACCGGCACCTTCACCTTCGACGACCACAACGACCCCGTCAAGACCGCCGCCATCCTGTCCTTCGAGAACGGCGAGGCCGTCTTCGTGGAGCAGTATTAAGCGCCGGCCCCTGGCCTGCCCCTCCGCCGGGGCGGCCTGCACCCTGGTGGTGTGCGTTTTGGCAGGGCGTATCTGAAAAGGCCCGGGCGCTGTCCCGCTTTGCCGGGAAAGCAAACGGTCCGGCCTGTTTTGGATCCTCCCTGGTGTTTTTATTGCGGAATACTGCGGAGCAATAAAAAACGGATAGTGCGGAGACCGCTCGGACATTGGCTCAGATGCTCGGATGGTCTCCGCCTTTTATTGCACCGGCAGTGCCGATGTCAAAAAGAAAGGAACTGCTACCATGACAGTGTTTTTTAGCCAGCTGATCAACGGCCTTTCGCTGGGCAGCATCTATGCGCTGATCGCACTGGGCTACAGCATGGTGTACGGCATCATCCTGCTGCTGAACTTTGCCCATGGCGATATCATCATGGTGGGCGCGTATATGTCCTGGTTCGTCATGAACCAGCTGGGCCTCGGTCCCGTGACCGCTGTCTGCGCCTCCATCATCACCTGTACTCTGCTGGGCGTGGTGATCGAAAAGATCGCCTACACGCCTTTGCGCAATGCGCCCCGCCTGTCTTTGCTGATCACCGCCATCGGCGTGTCCTTCTTCCTGGAGTACACCGCTGAGCTGATCCTGGGCTCGGGCGCCAAGGTGATCCCCTCCTATTTCCCCAACCAGGTGTTCCAGATCGGCACCGTCAACATCAGCCTGACCACCATCCTGACGCTGGTGGTGACAGTGGTGTCCATGATCGTGCTGAGCGCCCTGGTGCAGCAGACCAAGCTGGGCAAGGCCATGCGGGCCGTCTCGGAGGACATGGACGCCGCCCGCCTGATGGGCGTCAACGTCAACAGCACCATCTCCTTCACCTTTGCGGTGGGCTCCGCCCTGGCGGGCATCGGCTCGGTGCTGTACTGCTGCAGCTATCCCCAGGCCACCCCCACCATGGGTTCCATGCTGGGCCTGAAAGCCTTTGTGGCTGCGGTGCTGGGCGGCATCGGTTCCATCCCCGGGGCCATGATCGGCGGCATCGCCATCGGCCTGTGCGAAAGCTTCGTCTCCGCCATCGGTCTGTCGGCCTGGCGGGACGCCGTCACTTTTGCGATCCTGATCATCGTGCTGCTGGTCAAACCCACCGGCCTGCTGGGCCGCAAGGTGCAGGAAAAGGTTTAAGGGGGTATCCACTGTGAGCAAAGCAAAAGCAAAATACCGCGCGCTGAAAATGCCGGTGCGCTACATCATCAACACCGTGCTGGTGGTGCTGGTGTTCCTGGGTTTGCAGCTGGTCAGCCAGAATATGCTCAGCACCTACCAGAACCAGGTGCTGCTGCTGGTGGGCATCAACGTCATCCTGGCCGTCTCGCTCAACGTGGCCACCGGCTATCTGGGGCAGCTGCCCCTGGGCCATGCCGGCTTTATGGCGGTGGGCGCCTACACCTGCGCCCTGTTCACCAAATACAGCACCCTGCCTGAGCCGGTGGCCTTTGCGGTGGGCCTGGCCCTGGGCGCCGCCATGGCCTGTGTGTTCGGCATCCTGATCGGCATCCCGGCCCTGCGTCTGAGCGGCGACTACCTGGCCATCCTGACGCTGGGTTTTGGCGAGATCATCCGCATCACCCTCAACAACATCGACAACGTCCTTGGCTTTTCGCTCTTTTACGGCGCCAAGGGCCTCAAGAACATCCCCAAATATTCCGACCTGCTGTCGGTGTTCCTGTGCGTGGTGCTCACCTGCTTTTTCATCCACACCATGCTCAAGAGCCGCCACGGCCGCGCCGTGCTGGCCATCCGCGACAACGAGATCGCAGCCGAGAGCTGCGGCATCCAGACCACCTATTACAAGGTGATGGCGTTCTCCTTCTCGGCGGCCTTTGCCGGTCTGGCCGGCGGTCTGTACGCCTGCTACATCGGCGTGCTGGACCCCGCCAACTTCGACTTTATGAAGTCCATCGAGATCCTGGTCATGGTGGTGCTGGGCGGCATGGGCTCGATGCTGGGTTCCATCCTGTCCGCCACCGTGCTGACCATCCTGCCCGAGGCCCTGCGCAGCTTTGCGGATTACCGCATGGTGCTGTATTCGGTGGTGCTGATCTTCATGATGATCTTCCGTCCGGGCGGACTGCTGGGCAGCTATGATTTCTCCCTCAGCCGCCTGATCAGCAAGGCTCTCAGTTTCAGCGGGCGCAGCGCCAAGGAGGAAACACCCCATGAGTGAATTTAAAACCAGCCTGCACAGCATTCCGTCGGGCGGCTTTTTGACCGACCGCGACAAGGACAAACGCCCCGTGCTGGACGTGCGGGGCCTGGGCATCGACTTCGGCGGCCTGACCGCTGTGGACGACTTCAACCTGATGATCGGCCGCAACGAGATCACCGGCCTGATCGGCCCCAACGGCGCGGGCAAGACCACCGTCTTCAACCTTCTGACCAACGTCTACCAGCCCAGCCGGGGTTCCATCCTGCTGGACGGCGTGCCCACCGCCGGCAAAAAGACCTTCCAGGTCAACCGGATGGGCGTGGCCCGCACCTTCCAGAACATCCGCCTGTTCAAGGATCTGACCGTCATCGACAACGTCAAGGTGGGCCTGCACCAGTCGATGAACTACCGTCTGCCCGAGGCCCTGCTGCGCCTGCCCAGCTACTGGAAGCAGGAGAAAAAGACCACCGACGAGGCCATCGAGCTGCTGAACATCTTCCATATGTCCGACCTGGCCGGCAAGCAGGCGGGCAGCCTGCCCTACGGCGCCCAGCGCCGGCTGGAGATCATCCGGGCCCTGGCCACCCGTCCCAAGCTGCTGCTGCTGGACGAGCCGGCCGCCGGCATGAATCCCTCCGAGACCGCCGAGCTGATGGAAGTCATCCGCCGCATCCGGGATGAGTTCGACATTGCCATCCTGCTGATCGAGCACGACATGAACCTGGTCATGGGCATCTGCGAGGGCATTGCGGTGCTGAACTTCGGCCGGGTCATCGCCAAGGGCACCCCCGACGAGATCCGCAGCAATCCCCAGGTCATCGAGGCTTACCTGGGCAAGAAGGAGGGCTGAGCAATGGCACAGACAATGCTGAACGTGGAGGGCATCAACGTCTATTACGGCGCCATCCACGCCATCAAGGATATCTCCTTCCACGTTGACGAAGGGGAAATCGTCACCCTGATCGGCGCCAACGGCGCAGGCAAGTCCACCAACCTCAAGACCATCTCGGGGCTGCTGCATCCCAAGACCGGCACCATCACCTACAAGGGCCAGAACATCACCGGGATGCGCGCCCACAAGATCGTGCAGGCCGGCCTGGCCCAGGTGCCCGAAGGACGCCACGTCTTTCTGCACATGACGGTGGAAGAAAATCTGGAGATGGGCGGCTACACCCAGGAGCGCAGCTCCATCGCGCCCAATATGGAGAAGGTGTTCACCCTGTTCCCCCGCCTGAAGGAGCGCCGCCGCCAGATGGCCGGCACCCTGTCCGGCGGCGAGCAGCAGATGCTGGCCATGGGCCGCGCCCTGATGAGCAACGCCTCCATGCTGATGCTGGACGAGCCTTCCATGGGCCTGTCCCCCCTGCTGGTGCAGGAGATCTTCGACATCATCCAGGACGTCCACAAGCAGGGCATGACCATCCTGCTGGTAGAGCAGAACGCCCAGATGGCCCTGTCCATCGCCGACCGGGCCTATGTGCTGGAGACCGGCCGCATCGTGATGGAGGGCACCGGCTCCGAGCTTCTGACCAACGAAAAGGTCCGCACCGCCTACCTGGGCGGCTGACCCTTCCCCGCGTCATCCCGCGCGGGCGCATCCTTCCCCTTGCTTGCACTGCAAATACAGCAAAAGCTCCCGCCTTTGCAGGCGGGAGCTTTTTTGCGCATCTTGTTGTCAGTGGGCGGGGGTGAAATCGCCGGGGGACACCCAGCCGCCCTGGTCCAGCACCTGGCGCATGATCTGCACCACGCCCTGGTCCCAATGGGGCGGCGCCAGGAAGGCCACCCGGGCCCGCAGGTCCTGGCTGCCGTTGGTCATCAAAAAGCCGTATTTGGCGGTGCACAGCATCTCGGCGTCGTTGTAGGTATCCCCAAAGGCCATCAGGTTGGCGCCCGTCAACCCCAGGCTGCGGCCCAGGGCCCGCAGGGCAGCGCCCTTGTCCACGCCCCGGTTCATGATGTCCACCCAGTTGGGACCGGCCACCGCCACCGAGAACCGCTGTCCGAACAGCCTGCCGTAGTGCTTGTCGTACGCTGCCTGGGAGTCCCCTCTGGGCAGGTAGATGGTGTATTTGTCGGCGGGCACATCCAGGACGGTCAGGTCATCCACATAGGCCACACGGGTATAGAATTGGGAGAACACCCGGGCGTACTGCTGGTACTGCCGCTCTACATAGGCGGTGTCCAGCCCGCACAGCACCCCGATGTCCCCCGCTTCCCGGGTGGCGGCGGCCATCTCCCGGTAATCCGCCCCGGGCATCCGGGACTGGAAGATATCCCGGCCCCGCCAGCGGATCACCCCGCCGTTGTCCCCGATCAGGGCGATATGGCCCCGCAGGTCGGGGAACATATCCTCCAGGGTATAGAGGGGGCGGCCGCTGGCCGCGGCAAAATAGACGCCCTCCTGCTCCAGTTCCAGCACCAGCCGGGCAAAATCCTGGGGCAGGCGCCCGTTTTCGTCCAGCAGAGTGTAATCCATATCCGATGCGATGAGGCCGATGTGATCCCGCTCCATAGCATATACCTCTTTTGCGCTCAGCCCATATAGCTGATGTTCAGATCGACGCCGCTGCTGCTGACGCCGCTCAGCTTGCCGGTGCAGCTGCCCTGCCACATATCGCAGTCGATGCTGGGGGCGCTGACGCCGTAGTGTGCGTTCCAGATCCGGTAGCCCTGCAAAGCGGACAGTTCCAGATGGTTCTGGAACCAGCTGGTGGAGGCATAGACGCCCGGCTCATAGCCGTACTTTTTCAGCTCCTCGCAGAAGGCCACCGCACAGGCGGTGCGCTCTGCCTTGGAAAGGTTGTCGGCCCGGCCGGTATGGGAGGATGTACTGTACTCGCTGTCAAAATAGACGGGATAATCCAGGCTGCGGCCATTGAGCACATAGGCGCAGGCAAAGGCTTCTTCCCGGGCCTCGTCCTCATTGATGGCCTGGCTGAAGATGTAAACGCCCACCTTCAGGCCCGCCGCCCTGGCCCCGGCAAAGTGGTTTTCAAACATCGAATCCAGCACCAGCGCGCCGCTGCCATAGCCGCGGTAGCCGATGCGGATGATGGCAAAGGAAGCGCCCGCGTCCTTGACCTTATTCCAGTCCACATTCTGCTGGTAGCGGGACACGTCGATGCCAAAGGTCACGTTGTCCTGGCGGACGCCGTCGGCGTCAAAGTAATAGATCTTGTCGTCGATGGTCTGCAGGCCGGTGAGGGGCTGATGGGTGGCGGCGTCGTAGTAATAGGTCTTGCCGCCCTCGGTGTGCCAGCCTGTATAGGCCGGAGCTTCCCGCTGGGGGAACAGCCAGCCAAACAGCCAGTCGAACAGCCAGGTCAGGCAGTTTTCCTCGTCCCAGTCGATGCTCTGGTTCTCCAGCATGGCGCTGAACTGGTCGGGGGTCAGGGTGATGGACCCGTTGGCGTCGGGAGTGATCGCCTCATACCGGGCGGCCAGAGGGTCCTCGGCGGCCAGTTCGGGGGTCATCTGCTGCCAGACCGCATCGCCCATCCCGTTTTCCTCATCCAGACCGGCCTGGGGCAGGGCCGCAGGCATCTCGGTCGGGGCCGCAGGCTGCGGGGCTTCCGGCTGGGCCGGCTGGGCCGGGACAGGGGTCTCGGCCTGCTCCGCTGCGGGCTGTTCCGTCCCGGCTGCGGGCTGCTGGGCCGGAACCTCGGTCTGGGCCGGGGCTTTCGGCTGCTCCTGCTGCTCCGTCTGCTCCTGGGCGGGGCCTGCCTCGGGGAGGGGCTGCAGGACCGACTGCTTTGCCGCCAGGGCGGGAAATTTTTCTTCTTCCTGATCCACCACCCCCGGCTCCACCAGAAGGGCCGTCTGGGGTTCAAAAACAGCGACCGCATAGCCTGCGGCGCCGGTGACCGTGAGGGTCAGAGCGATGACCGCCGCTGCCACGCATTGTCCTACGTCGCGGCTCCTTCCTGCTTTTTTTGAAAACAAGGTCGAAATCTTCCGTTTCATTCCGTCTCGCTCAGCCTCCATACATCCAGATTTGTTTTAAGTATACACCAGAATGCGCTCTGCCGTCAATCTTTCCGACAGAATGCGCTGGGGTATTTCTTGCCCCGGCAGCCCTGGCGCACAGGCAGTCTGCCGGTCACTGTGTACAACACGCTTTACCAGGCAGAATCATTGCACCCAATCGGGTAAAATTCTGTGCTATCTGCCAAAATATGCCGCCGCCCTTGCTGTCTTGACACCTGTATGGTATACTGTGTGGCACCCAATGTCGGCATTTGTACGCCCCCTGCGGGGGCTTTTAAGAGGAAAGGCGGTATTCAGATGGAAAATGTAAAAAATTTCTTAAAACGCAAAGACATCGTCATCACCCCCCAGCGTTACCTGATCGAAGCGCTGGGCGCCATGGCCCAGGGCCTGTTTGCCAGCCTGCTGATCGGCACCATCCTCAACACCCTGGGCCAGCAGCTGGGCATCTCCATGCTGGTGACCATCGGCGGGTATGCCTCGGCCATGAGCGGCCCGGCCATGGCCTGCGCCATCGGCTACGCCCTGCACGCGCCCAACTTTGTGCTGTTCAGCCTGGTGACGGTGGGCTGGGCCTCCAACGAGCTGGGCGGCGCCGGCGGGCCGCTGGCCGTGCTGCTCATCGCCATCGTGGCGGCCGAGCTGGGCAAGGCGGTGAGCAAGGAGACCAAAGTGGACCTGCTGGTCACCCCCCTGGTGACCATCTTCACCGGCGTCGGCCTGGCGCTGCTCATCGCCGCCCCCATCGGCGCGGCGGCCAACCGGGTGGGCAGCCTGATCATGTGGGCCACCGAGCAGTCCCCCTTTGTAATGGGCGTACTGGTGTCGGTCATCGTGGGCGTGGCCCTTACCCTGCCCATCTCCTCGGCGGCCATCTGCGCCGCCCTGGGCCTGACCGGCCTGGCCGGCGGCGCGGCTGTGGCCGGCTGCTGTGCCCAGATGGTGGGCTTTGCGGTGATGAGCTTCAAAGAAAACGGCGTGGGGGGCCTGGTCAGCCAGGGTCTGGGCACCAGTATGCTGCAGATGGGCAACATCGTCCGCAACCCCCGCATCTGGATCGCGCCCACACTGGCCAGCGCCGTCACCGGCCCCCTGGCCACCTGTCTGTTCCGCTTTGAGATGAACGGCGCCGCCGTCTCCTCGGGGATGGGGACCTGCGGCCTGGTGGGTCCTATCGGGGTGTACACCGGCTGGGTCAACGATGTGGCCGCCGGGGTCAAAGCCGGCATCACCCCCATGGACTGGGCGGCCATGGCCCTGCTGTGCCTGGTGCTGCCCGCCGTGCTCAGCGTCCTGTTCTGTGAGGTCGAGCGCCGTCTGGGCTGGATCAAAGAGGGGGACCTGAAGCTGGACTGAGGGTCTATTTGTATTCAGTGCATCAGTTTAAACTTTACGTATAAATCCGTGAACGTTCTGCTTTCTGCCGTCCGGCCTTGGCGCCGGGCGGTTTTTTGCTGCCGATCCAGGAAAATCATGCTTGTTTGCGCCATTTTCAAAGGCGGTGCGCTGCCGTTTCCGCTGCCCTGTCCAAAAGGCCAAAAAGATATCATATCCTATTATTCATAAAAAATTCATAATTGCCTCATATTTCGTCTCTATTTTTTTGGTACAAAAGCAATGGAGCTCCTGCAAGGCCCCAAAAAGCAGTTTTTTGACCCAAAAAGGCAGAAATTTTATCTGTTAGCCGGGTAAAACATCTGGTCAACCGCAGCGGAATATGGTATACTTGCCCTGTCCGCAATTTGGCCGGGGCACAACTGCCCGCTGCGGCACAGGCGGAGCGTCCAATATGCAGTCATAGCAGCCGGTTCTGGCCGGCCAGGAGACGGAAAGGAATCGTGTAAACCCATGAAGATCGGAATTACCGAGCTGATCCTCGTTGTGATCGTGGCGTTCGTGTTCATCGGGCCCAGCCAGCTGCCCGAATACGCGCGCAAGCTGGGCAAGATGCTGCGTGAGCTGCGCCAGTACACCAGCACCGCATCCAAAGACATCCAGGAGAACATCGTCGAGCCCCTCAACGAGATCCAGCAGCCCATCAAGGAGGCCATCTCGCCCCTGACGGACATCAAGAAGGATTTTGACAACAGTGTCAAGGATGTGACCAAGAGCTTTGCCGGCATCGGCAAGACCAGCAAGGAAGAGGCCGAGGCCAAGGCGTCCGCCGCCGAGGAGCCTGTGGAGGAGCTGGAGGAACTGAGCGAGGAGGCCCCTGCCGCCCCCGCTGCAGCGCCCGCCGCAGCCGCCGCGGCTCCCGCCGAGGAGGCGGCCCAGCCGGCCGAGGCCGCAGCCCCCGCCGAGGAAGCAGCGCCTGAAGAGCCTGCCGCCCCCAAGGCTGAAGCCGCCGCCCCCAAGGCCGATGCAGAACAGACCGCCCAGACGGTCTGACGGGCCCCCAACCATGCAGCAAGCCGCCCGCGCGGCTGTGTAGATCAAGTCAAGTAAAGACGGGCCCGAAGCCCGGCAATGTAAAAGGAGTAACAAATTATGCGTATCGGACCTACTGAATTGTTGATGATCCTCATCGTTGTCCTGATCATCTTTGGACCCAAGAACCTGCCCAAGCTGGGCAAGATGTTCGGCAAGACCATGAAGGGCTTCAAGGAAGGCATTGAGGACGAGGACGACACAGAGCCCAAGACCAGCAGCGCTGAGACCAAGACCGACAGCAGCAAGAGCAACGAGGAGTAATTTGTGGCCACACTATTTAAGCACAGAAAAGGCGCTGAGGCGATGGGCCCCGACGGCAGCATGACGCTGGGCGGCCACCTGAAAGAACTGCGCAACCGCGTGGTATTCTGTGCGGTGTTGTACGCTGTGGCCTTTCTTGGTTTCCTGGCCGTTGCCGACCAGCTGATCAACGTCCTGACAGCCATGGCGTCGGGGTCGTTCGAGTTCATCTCCATCGATCCCCAGGAAAAGCTGATCCAGTATTTCCGGGTGGCCCTGATCGCCGCGCTGATCGTCGATATCCCCTTCATCGCCTATCATATTTATGCCTTTGCAAAGCCGGGCCTGAAAAAGACGGAGAGCTTCTTCTTCGGCCTGGTGCTGGTGATGGGCCTGGGGCTGTTCGTGGTGGGTGTACTGTTCGCCTACTTCGTCTCCCTGCCCTTCATGCTCAACTTCATGGCGAACCTGGAAGGCGCCGACTACATCGTCCAGACCACCAGTATCGCCAGCTATGTCAGCTTCTGTATCACCATCTTCCTGATCTTCGGCGCTGTCTTTGAGATGCCGCTGGTGGTGGTGGTCCTGTCCCGGATGGGCATTGTCAGCCCCTCTCTGATGAAGAGCGCCCGGGGCGTCATGGTCGTTCTGATCTTCTTTGTGGCGGCCGTCATCACCCCGCCCGACGTTGTCTCCCAGACCATGGTGGCTCTGCCCATGTGCCTGCTGTACATCATCAGTACCTTCCTGTGCAAGATCTTCTACAAGAAGCATCAGGATGCCATGGAGGACGACGAGGACGAAGACGAGGAGGACGAGGAAGAAGCCTGAGCCTTCCCAGCCCGCAAGCGAATACATGAAAAAGCCCTGTCAGGAGCGGCTGCGGCCGCCGGTCTGACCGGGCTTTTTTGTTGTCCTTTTATCGTTTCCGGGCCTGCCGGGCGGCAGCGCGGCCCGCCACCAGTCCGGAGCCAAAGGCCCAGTGCAGGTTGAAACCGCCGCAGCTGCCCGCGCAGTCCAGCGTCTCCCCCACAAAGTAAAGCCCCGGGCACCCCTTGAACTGGAAATCCGGCTCCAGCTCCTCCAGCGACAGGCCACCCCCGGTGGTCTGGGCCTGCTTCCATCCGCAGGGGGCAGGGTCTTCAAAGCGCCAGCCCTTGCAGACCTCCGCCAGGGCCTGCCAGCCCCGGGCATCCACCTGGGCGGGGGCGCGGCCTGTCAACCCTGCCGCAGCCCAGAGGGCGGCGCCCAGCCGCCCATCCAGCAGGCCCTGCCAAAAGGCCTGGCTGTCGGGCAGATGACCCGCCCTGCGGGCAAATGCGGTAATAAGCTCACGCGTTTCTACAGTTGGGAATAAGTCCAGCGCCACAGCGGGCTTTTTTGGGCCCCGTCCGGGGGCCAGCAGCCCCGACAGCTGCATGACGCAGATGCCCGACAGCCCGTAGTTGGTGAACTGGATCTCCCCTTCCTCCCGGGCCAGGGACCGTCCATCCTCCAGCAGGGTGACGGCGCCCCGGGCGCGAAGCCCCGACAGCCTCTGCATCAGGGCCGGGTCGCCGCAGCGCAGAGGGGTCAGACAGGGGTACAGAGGCTCGACCCGGCCGCCGCACCGGCCCGCCAGGGCGGGTCCAAAACCGCCGGTCCCAAACTGCGGCCCGGCGCTGCCGCCCAGCGCACAGATCACCCGTCCGGCTGTCAGCAGCTGCTTTTGGCCTGCCGCCTCCACACGGACGGCATAGCCGCCCCCCTTCTGCCCCAGCTCCAGCACCCGGGCAGCGCGCCGGTCCACACCCAGGGCATCCAGCCAGCGCACCAGCAGGCCGGTGAGATCGGCGGCCTGGTTGGAGTAGGGATACAGCCTGCCGGTCTCATCCGCACGGGACACCAGGCCCAGCTCCTGCCACCAGGCAGACAGCCCGGCCCCGTCGATGGAGGCCAGCAGCTTTTGGAGCGCGGCGGGGGCTGCGGTGAAGTACCGCGCCGGATCGCTGCTGGCAGCGTTGTCGAAATTGCAGCGGCCATTGCCGGTGGCCAGCAGCTTTTTGCCGGGGGCGGCGTTTTGCTCCACCAGGGTGACTTTCGCCCCGGGCCCGCCGGTCTGGGCCGCAGCGATGGCGGCCGCCAGCCCCGAAGCACCCCCGCCCAGCACCAGGATCTCTCTCATCTTCTCCCCTCCTGTATCTATGGTACAGGGCAAGTATACCATACCGCGGCGGCCGGCGCAAAGGGGTCAGCGCGGATCCCGCAGTTCGGTCATATCGGCCCAGAACCGCTTGGGGCAGTGGGTGCGCCGGCAGCGCTCGTTCCGCCGCTGGTCGATGGCCAGCGTATCATAAAATCGTTTCCACAGCCGCTGGTAATCGCTTTCCTTCTGGCTGGGCCGGGGCAGGTCCAGCGGGGCGCTCAGCCTGAGGATGCGGGCCTGGCCCTGCTGATGCACCAGCGCTTCCCGGTGGACCGCGTCGTAGATCAGAAAGGCTTCCTCGGGCATCCGGCTGCAAAAATGGCGGCCCAGCAGGGGCAGCACATGGTTTTTGGGGTGGATCACCGCGCCCAGCATCCCGCCGCTTTCCTCAAAGCGGACAAAGCCCTGCCATTTTTCCACTTCCCACAGCACCTGGCGGGACAGACGGCAGGCATCGGCCACCTCGGGACGGCCCAGCTGATGGAGCGCCCCCGGCCCGGCCCCGAACCCATAGTGCAAAAAGCGGAGCAGGATCAGCTCTTTGTCCTCCTGCCCCGACAAAAAGCCCACCTCCACCGTCTGGCCGGCAGACAGCTTGGACCGCACCGCCCGGCGCACCCGGGCTGCCCGGTCGGGGTCGGTGGGGATCTGCCGCACCGGACAGAGGGCGGGCTGCTCGTCCTCGGGCGCCCAGATGGCAAAGGGGATCTCGCGGCGGACAAAGCTCTCAAACACGCAGCTGTAAAAACCCGCCAGGGTGCCGTCGTAGCCGTAGATCAGATCGGCCTGCCTCACAGGGCTTTTGCCAGACATCGGACTGCCTCCTCCTGTACAAGACGGCCGGCCAGGCGGGGCTGCATCCCACCGGCGGCCAGCTGCTGGACGGCGGGGGCGCTGAACAGGCTCAGCTGTTCACATCCCCCATTGAACACCTGAGGGTCCACCAGAGCCTGGGCGATCTGCTGACGCCGCTGGCTGCCGCAGCCGCCTCTGGCCCCGGTAAACCCTCTGCATACGATAAAATATTGGGCGCGCTTGAGCACCACGCCCATCCGTTTGAGCTCGTCCAGACCAAGCGCGCTCTGGCGGCGGGCAGTGCGGATGCGCTGGGCGCTCTTGACCCCGATGCCGGGCACCCGCAGCAGCATCTCATAGGGGGCGCGGTTGACGTCCACCGGAAACTGCTCCAGATGGCGCAGGGCCCAGCCGCATTTGGGGTCCAGGTAGGGGCTGAAATTGGGGCTGCCTTCGTCCAGGATCTCCTCCGCCCGGAAGTGATAGAACCGCAGCAGCCAGTCGGCCTGGTACAGCCGGTGTTCCCGCAGCAAGGGGGGCTTGGTCTCCAGGGCGGGCAGACGGCTGTCCTCCGCCACCGGGATGTAGGCCGAGAAAAACACCCGTTTGAGGTTGTATTTCCGGTACAGGCCCTGGGTCAGCCGCAGGATCTGGTAGTCGCTCTCGGGGGTCGCCCCCACGATCATCTGGGTGCTCTGACCCGCAGGGGCAAAGGCGGGCGCATGGCGATAGAGCGCCACCTCCTGACGGCTGGCAGCGGCAGCGGCGGCGATCTGACCCATAGGGCGCAGGATCGAAGACCGGCCCTTGTCGGGGGCCAGCCGTTTCAGACTGCCTTCACTGGGCAGCTCGATGTTGACGCTGAGACGGTCGGCCAGGCATCCCAGCTGGGCGATCAGTTCGGGGCTGGCACCCGGGATGGCCTTGGCATGGATATAGCCATTGAAATGGTAGCGATGCCGCAGCAGGCGCAGCACCTCCAGCATCCGCTCGGTGGTATAGTCGGGGGTGCCTACCACGGCGCTGGACAGGAACAGCCCCTCGATATAATTGCGGCGGTAGAACTCGATGGTCAGGTCGGCCAGCTCCCTCGGGGTGAAGGTCGCCCGGGGCAGATCGTTGCTGCGCCGGTTGACGCAGTAGGCACAGTCGAAGGCACAGCAGTTGCTCATCAGCACCTTCAGCAGACTGATGCAGCGCCCGTCGGCGGTAAAGCTGTGGCAGCATCCGGGCGCATAGCAGCTGCCCAAATGTCCGGCACGGCCCCCGCGGCCCGACCCGCTGGAGGTGCAGGCCACGTCATATTTTGCACTGTCGGCCAATATGGTCAGCTTTTCCATCACCGACTGTTCCATCCCAAAATGCCCTCCCGGGGGCGCTCACCACTTGGTCTTGGTCTCCACCACGCGCCCCGCGATGTGGAGCCGGTTCAGGTCCTCGCCTTTGATGACCAGCTCGCTGTAATTGGGGTTGAACGGCTGGAGCACCACGCTGTTTCCCCGCTGGATATAACGCTTGAGGGTGCCTTCGCCCTCATCGCCGTAAATGATGACCCCCAGGTCCCCGCTCTCCAGGGTATCCTGACGGTGGACCAGGGCCAGATCGCCGTCCTGGATGCGGGGTTCCATGCTATCTCCCCGCACCACCAGATAAAAGTAATTGGACGGGTCCTTGACCCGCGCGTATTCTTTCCCGTAGTCCTCCTCAAAGGCCAGCGCGCCATAGCCGGCCTTGACGGTACCGATCACCGGGATCAGGCTCTCGGCATAGCCGCCAAAAAAACGGCTCTCAGTCTCGGTCAGATCGGCGGTGGGGCGGTACAGCCCCAGCAGATAGTCCGCCGTGGTGCCCAGGATCTCCGCGATCTGCGCCACCGTGGCCGGGTCGGGAGAGGATTTGCCGCTCTCCCACTTGCCTACGGCCTGCTGAGTGACCCCCAGGCGGCTGGCCAGCTCGGCCTGGCTGATGCCATGCTGCTTGCGGCACTGCTTCAACAGCTCAGAAAATGACATATCGGAACGCCCCTTTACAACCGGTTTTTGTTATTTCCATTATACAACCAAAAAGTGTTTCTGTAAAGTGCATTTCATCGAAAACGAGAAAAAAAGTTGTATTTCCTCTTGACATCCACCAAAGTTTGGTTTATCATGGAGGCGAGCAAACAACCTGCGGTTGTCTTTTCGGTTGTGAAACCACCTGGAGGAGGTCCCAACGATATGAAGTGCCTGTTTTGGAAATCCCTCGTTCTGACCATTGGCCTGGGCATGATGCTGGCCCTGGGCGCTTTTGCGGAAGGCAGCATTTCTTTGCCTTTGGTTTGTGCTCTCTGTTACGGAGGGGTGCAGGCCATCCGTGCGGCATGGGCCATGGAGCAGCGTGCAGAACATTCCGCCCGCCGCCCGGCATCGGTCCGCCCGAAAGCCAGACAGCCAGTCCAGCCGGCCCCCCGCTCCGCCACTGGCAGCCAGGACCCTTTGCAGGCGGCTTCTTAATAAAACGCCCCGCCTCTCTCCGGCTTGGTCGGAAAGGGGCGGGGTTTGTGTTTTTACCTGCTTCCAGGAGAAACAGAATTTTTGGACAGGGCAAAACAGCCCATCAGCTTGTATACATCTACCATGATACAGATTTTCCCGCATTTTGCAAGCCATTCCTGTGTCCCAGGCCAAAGTTTGTGCAGAGCACCAAATATCGTCCGCAAATTTTAGTCAGAGTGCAAAAGCAGTGCGGGGGCCGGCCGTATGGCCGACCCCCGCAGAGGGACCCTATCTTTCGTGACGCAAAAGTTCTTTTGTTTTGGTGCGATCAACAACAGAAGGAATATTGGTTCTATTCCTCTTTGCCGCCACATCGGATGGGTGTTTTACCCGAGCGTGCAGGTGGTCTCTGGCACCTGTGCGCCCCTTATATCATCTCCCGGTATGGTGCCCCGGGGGTGTTATAAGTAAAGTAGATTACTTGTTAGAAGGAGTCTGAGTGATAGTAACAGCGATAACCCAAGCGCTGGCAGTATCACCATCAGTATGAGCTTCGACAGCTGCAACGCTACCGGTGTAGCTATAATCCTTATTGGCAGCACCAGCAGTCCCCTCTTCAGGCAGAACCAAGTCATCAATATACTGGCCAACCAGCTTCAGTGCACCAGCTTCCGTCAGACGCTCAGCATTCAAAACATAAATTTCAACATTAGTAGTCTTATCGGTATTCTGACTAAAACGTACACCACCACTTGAAGTATGGAAGCCACCAATGGCATCTGCATTGAGAACAGCAATAACCGAATCCATCGGATCGCTACCAATCTTCATCGTTGTACCACTATTAACAACAGTCCCAGCGCTCGATGCTTCTGTTACTGTAATGGGGTTATTTGTGTAGTAATTAGTCAGCAGATCCTCAACGACCGAGTTGTTCTCAAAGCTAATCTGGTCTTTATTTTCATCCAGCTCTGCATTGATAGCGGCAGCTGCGCCGGTAACAGTCTCCGGGGGAGTGGTGGGCTCACTGCTGGAAGAAGGGTTGTCCTTGCAGCCAGCCAGCATGCTGACGGCCATGATGCCGGCCAGCGCCAGAGAAGCAATCTTCTTGAGTTTCATAATGAATTTTTCCTCCTTATGGTGTATAAAAGATAGAGACCCAAAACAGGTTCAAAGGAAGGTCCTTTCCTTTGTGTGCCTATCATAACATACCCCCCCGTGTCAAGACCCAATTTCAAATTTTCCCTTTTTTTCTTTATTTTCTTTAGTTTGAAATCTCTAACTTTGGGGCAGGAGGAGTTTGGGGCAAACGAAAAGCGCCCCGCCAGACGGCAGGGCACTCGTTTGTATTTACAGCTTGCGCCCATCCAGAACGGCTTCCACAAGGGTATCCCCCTGGTAGCACAGCTTGAGGGAGAAAAAGGGCCGCTCCTCCTCCAGCAGGCGGAAAAAGAGCTTGTCCCCCTCCCAGATGGGCAGCTCGGGCACCCGGCTGCGGGGCACCCATTCCAGTACGCCCTCGGCGCTGTCTCCCACGGCCGGCTCGCCCTGCCACTGGTCGGCGGTGAACAGGTGCATATACTCCCCTACTCCGTCCAGCACAAAGGTGATGATGCCCCGGTAGCGCCAGCGGGTCAGGATGACGCCGGTCTCCTCCCGTATTTCCCGCAGCAGGCATTCTTCCGGGCTTTCACAGGCCTCAAATTTGCCCCCTACCCCGATCCATTTGTCGTGGTTGCAGTCGTTCTTCTTTTTGGTGCGGTGCAGCATCAGCCATGCGCCGTCCCGCTCCAGATAGCACAGGGTGGTATTCTGTGCCAGTGCCATACGCGCTCCCTCCCAAAAAGGCGCCCCGCCGGCGCCCAAAAGCCCAGCGGGGCACACTCTGTTTCTCTTTTTTCAGGCCTTGCTGCCCTTGCGGCCGCCGCGGCCCTTGCCCGACTGGTTCAGCTTGCGCACCAGATCGTCCTGATGGCGGCGCTGGGCCGGGGTCTGCCCGTGGGGATAGCCTACTTCGTCGGTGTGGGGCGCCGGACGGATGGTGATGTCGTCCACCCGCTCCAGGTTCCACTCCTGGTTTCCTCCCGGCACCTCCAGCCAGATCTGGGCCTGGGCCCCGTTGGAGGTGTTCATCCCCACCAGGTCGATGTACTTGTTGGCCAGGGCGCTGCGGATGCGGGTGCGGCCGTTGCGCAGCGGCTCCAGCACCCAGCACTGGCTCAGGCCGCTGGTGCGGGTCCACTGATGCAGCCAGGTGCCTTCCACCACGCCGTCCTGGACCAGGTCGATCATCTTGCCGGTAAAGCGGTTCTGGATGCGCCAGCGGCCTTCGCCTGCGTCCACGAAGCGCCACTGCTGCCACGGGTGGCCGGCGTAATCCCACAGCTGGATGAACGCGCCGTTCGCCGTGCTGAAATCCTTGACCTCCAGCACCTTGCCGTTGGGCGCTTTGATGAGGTAGTATTCGTTCTCCGATAAAACGACCTGCGATGCCCGTGCCATAATGACCTCTCCTTTCGTTGAGCATAGTTCAGGCTTTGTACTTTTTATAATAGCACAGAATGGCGCTGGCAACAAGTACAGTTTTTCATAAAATTCTCTAAAGTTTTTATAAATTCCGTGTCAACGCTTCAGAACAGGCCGGGCAGCCGGTCTGCCAGCATCCAGCCGGCGGCAAACGATATCCCGTTGGCCCCCAGGCTGTAAAGCCAGGGATGCGGTTTTTGGCCTTCGGGCCAGGGCAGGCTCCGGGCGTAGACGCAGCCTTCCGCCACAAACACCGCCAGCTCCAGCGGGACATAGGCCAGCCCTGCCAGCATGGGCCCTGCAAAATAGGCGCAGAGGTTGAGCAGCAGGTTGAGGGCCAGCTGCGTGACCAGATTCACCCGGAGGATCAGGACCAGCTGGTCACGGCGGCTCAGTCCAAACAACAGTCCGCCCGCCGCCGTCTCGATCAGGATGGTCAGGGCCGCCCGCGCCAAAAGCCCCTGCACCTCCCCCGCATAGTCATAGCTGGACCGCACGGTCAGGCTCTCCCCCGCAGCCGTCACGGTAAAATGGCTGTCGAACGCATAGCGGCTCACCGGCTGGCTGCTGCGCAGGCAGCGGCCCTCCTCCGGCAGCCAGACCAGAATGTAAAACGTCTCGGGTGGATAATAGCTCCACACAAACCGCCCTGTCTCGGTGCAGTCGGCATAGTTCCCCAGAAAATACCACCCCTCCGGCGCCGGATAGGTGGCAAAGGCTTCCCATGCCTCCGGGTCCCCCTTCCAGTCCAGATATTCTTCTTCCGCTGACCAGGGCCCATATTGGGCGACATTGCCCAGCAGGGTCGCATAATAGCGCCGCCCCTCCAGCCCCCGAAAGACCACTTCCACCGAGGGCTTGGGCCCCACATCCGCCCCGGCGGGCAGCGCCAGCCCTGCCGCCAGCGCCAGCAGCAGGCAAACCATCCCCCAGACCCGTCGGCCTTTTTTCCAAACCGTCATCCTGTCCGCCTCCTTTTGGCAAAAATCTCCTTTGGAAGAATACGCGCCGGGCGGCCGGATCATTGCGCATTTTCTCATTTGTTTTCATCCCGCGCACAGGGCCGCCGGATTTTCGGCTTGCCGCCGGGGATGGTGTCCTTTGCAGGCGCACACATTTTCAGCTCCGCCCGAATATGAAAATATTAACCACTTTTTCGCGATTCACTTTCCTGATTATACTTTTATTCAGGCATATCCTTCCATTATTTCAGCATCCAGCCCCATTGACTTTATCGTTCGGCTGCGGTATAGTAGTGTTGCGGAAGGGTGTTCACCCCTTCCGGATGTAAAAGGAAACAAGGCGCGGGCTTTTGTCCGACCTGTTATAAAAAGGCCCTTCGGGGCCGCAAAATTCAGAAAGTGGAGGTTTGCACATGTTGTACTGTTACATTTTGGGCTGTGGTATTGCCTGTCTGATCTTCACCGGCATCAGCAGCATGGACACCGTTGATGTCAAGCCGGTCGAGGTAGCCGTCAAGACGCTGCTGTGGCCGGTGGCACTGGTGGCTCGTCTGGCCCGCAGCAGCGGTCCGTCGATGAAGATGCGCGCAGCCCGCTGAACCCAGCGCAAATACCCCCAGCAAACGAAAGCCGCCGCCTCCGGAAGAGATCCGGGGGCGGCGGCCTTTTTGGTTCATCTCCTCAGTCCGCCCGCCGGTAGCGGATGGGCTCGTCGTAGCCGAAGGTGGGCTTGCCCTGCACCTCCATCTTTTCGCTCACTTCCAGGCAGTCGCTGGAGAAGCGCTCATACAGGGTGAAGGTGAGCACCGGGCTGAAATGGCTGACGCTGCCGCCCTCCCATACGCCGTCCCGCTCCACATACAGCGCGGGGGTGAACTTGGCCGAGGGCTGGAGGCTGGCGTAATCCAGCCGGCCGATCTGGTCATAGACAAAGTTGTCCTTGGTATAGCCCTGGGGCAGCTCGTAGGAGGTCAGGCGGATCCCCTCCGGTTCCTCCGTGAAAAGGAACAGGTGGTGGGAAGCGCTGGTGTGGAATTTCCGCTCGGCTCCGCTCTGGGCGCCGGCCGTGGTGTAGTAGCTCTCCTCCACCATAAAGACGCCGGCAAAGTCCGCAGGCAGACCGTCGATCTTCTGGTTGCAGACCGTGTTGACGTGCTCGGCATAGGGGAAGGACAGCCCTTCCTTCTGCTTTTCCTGGTATTGTGCGTCGTTGTTGAACCTGCCCGTCAGCAGGCTGACAAATTCTTCCAAACGGGACATGGCGATCCTCTCCTTTGCAGGTCCTCTTTGGTTTGCCTGAAGATACCCCTTTGGGGGCGGATTGTCAAGGTATTTCATGAAATGTTTACAGAAGCCCCCTTCCCGACCCCATAAAATGGCAAAAGGGCCTGTATTTTTCCTGCAAGTATGTTATACTGATAGAAACGAAACCCGGGCCCGGCCCGGCGAAAAGCGAGGTAGATGGATCATGAAGGAATACGCATTCGGCATCGATCTGGGCGGCACCACCGCCAAGGTCGGTCTGTTCACCACCAGCGGCCAGCTGGTGGAAAAGTGGGAAGTTCCCACCGACACATCCGAGCAGGGCGTCCGCATCCTGCCCAATCTGGCGGCAGCCGTGCAGGCCAAAATGCAGGAAAAGGGCCTGACCTCCGACCAGGTCGAAGGGGTGGGCATCGGCGTGCCCGGCCCTGTGCAGGAGTCCAGTGTGGTGCCCATCGTCTGCGCCAATCTGGGCGGCTGGGGCCAGCAGGATGTGGCGGCCAACCTCTCCGCCCTGCTGGGCGGCATCCGGGTGATGGTGGGCAACGACGCCAATGTTGCGGCCCTGGGTGAGATCTGGATGGGCGCGGCCAAAGGCTGCCGCAGCGCCGTCATGGTCACCCTGGGCACCGGCGTGGGCGGCGGCGTCATCGTCAACGGCAAGGTGATCGACGGCGCCCACGGAGCGGGCGGCGAGATCGGCCACATCACCGTCAACCCCCATGAGACCGCCACCTGCGGCTGCGGCAAGCACGGCTGTCTGGAGCAGTATTCCAGCGCCACCGGCGTGGTGCGGTGCATGAAGCTGCTGCTGGAGGCCAACCCCGACCAGCCCTGCGTGCTGCGCGGCAGGGACTTTGCAGCCAAGGACGTCTTTGACGCCGCCCGGGCCGGGGACGCTCTGGCTGCCCGCGAGGTGGACGAGATGGCCAACGTGCTGGGCCTGGCCCTGGCCACCATTGCGGCCACGGCCGACCCCGAGGTGTTCCTGGTGGGCGGCGGCGTGGCCCGGGCCGGCGAGGTGCTGTTCAAGCCCCTGGCCGAGCACTACAAGACCTACGCCTTCAAGTCCTGCCGGGAGACTCCCATCAAGCAGGCCAGCCTGGGCAACGACGCCGGCATCTACGGCGCCGTCCGTCTGATCGTGGGCGCCTGAGCCGCCCTTTCCCCCGCATCCATCCAACCATGAAAAGGAGTGTGTCGTGTTGTGCTGAACGTTCTGAAAAAAGCATTCTGGGTCCCCTACGAACCCGCCGATGTTTACCCCACCGTCCAGAAAGCGCATCAGGCCATCGCCGCCCACTGCGAGAAAAACGGCCTCTCCTGCACCTTCCCCGGTGACGACGAGGTTCTCATCGACGAAAAGCTCTATGAGATCTACCGCGGATACGAGAGCGGGAGCCGGGGCAATTACGGCGTCAAGTGCCGTGAAAAATAACCCTTTGGCAGCATAGCAAACAGCCGCCGCCCTTCTTACCGAAAGGCGGCGGCTGTTGTTTTGTTTCGCTTGTTATTTTGCGTACTCTACGGCGCGGCTCTCGCGGATGACGTTGACCTTGATCTGACCGGGATAGTCCAGGCTGTCCTCGATCTTCTTGGCCACGGCCCGTGCCAGCAGGATCACCTGATCGTCCTTGACCACGTCGGGCTTGACCATGATGCGCACCTCGCGGCCTGCCTGGACGGCAAAGGCCTGCTCCACCCCTTCAAAGCCGGAGGCGATCTCCTCCAGATTCTCCAGGCGGCGGACATAGCTCTCCACGTTCTCGCGGCGGGCGCCGGGACGGGCCGCGCTGATGGCGTCGGCTGCCTGCACGATGAAAGCCAGGGCCGTCTTGGGCTCCACATCCCCGTGGTGGGCTTCCACCGCATGGATGATCTGGCTGTTTTCCTTGTACTTACGGCAGATATCCACGCCGATCTGGACGTGGCTGCCCTCGATCTCATGGTCCAGGGCCTTGCCGATGTCATGCAGCAGGCCGGCGCGGCGGGCCATGGTGACATTCACGCCCAACTCGCTGGCCAGCAGGCCGGCCAGCCAGGCCACTTCCATGCTGTGGACCAGGGCGTTCTGGCCGAAACTGGTGCGGTACTTCAGGCGGCCGATCAGCTTGACCAGATCGGGGTGCAGACCATGGACGCCCAGCTCCATGACAGCCCGCTCGCCCTCTTTCTTCATCTGTACTTCCAGCTCGCGGCGGCACTTCTCCACCGTCTCCTCGATACGGGCGGGATGGATACGGCCGTCGCCCACCAGGCGCTCCAGGGTCATGCGGGCCACTTCGCGCCGGGTCTGGTCAAAGGAGGACAGGGTGATGGCCTCGGGGGTATCGTCGATGATCAGGTCCACACCGGTGGCCGTCTCCAAGGCGCGGATATTGCGGCCCTCGCGGCCAATGATCCGGCCTTTCATCTCGTCGCTGGGCAGGGGCACCACCGTGACGGTGGTCTCACTGGCATGGTCGGCGGCGCAGCGGCTGATGGCCTGGGCGATCATGTCCCGGGCGATGTTCTCGCACTCGTCCTTCAGGTCGGACTCATAGGTGGCCACCCGCAGAGCCTTTTCGTGCACCAGCTCCTCGTCCACCTTGTTCAGCAGCACTTCCCGAGCGTCGGCCTGGCTCAGGCCGGCCAGGGTCTCCAGCCGCTCCATCTGCTTGGCGCGCAGAGCGTCGGCCTCAGCCAGGTGTTCCTCGGCTTCGGCCATCTTCTTTTTGACGTCCTCTTCCCGCTTTTCCAGCGCCTCGGTCTTTTTATCCAGGGCGTTTTCCTTCTGGTCGATGCGGTTTTCCTGCCGGCTGATCTCAGCCCGGCGCTGTTTGATCTCCTTGTCGGCCTCGGCCTTCTGGGCGTCTACCTCCGCCTTCATGCGGAACACTTCGTCCTTGGCTTCCAGGATGGCTTCCTTCTTTTTCTGGGTGGCGGTCTTGATCGCTTCGTTCACCAGCCGGGTCGCCTCGGCCTCGGCGCTGCCGATCTGGGCCTCAGCGGTCTTTTTGCGGTAGCTGAACCCCGCAAAAAAGCCCGCCGCTCCACCGGCAGCAAGAACGACGATAGCGATCACGACACATAAGATGATCGTGGTCGTATTCATTGTTTCATTCTCCTCAAAAATACAAACTTTTGGGGACGCTGCGGCAGAGCGCGGGCATAATCCGATTTTATCTATAAGTGAGCCTTTGATCAAAAAACACAACAAAACCGCACACAGACCAAGGCCGGCGTGCGGGTCGGCGGCTTCCATTTTACAGTATCAAGCTTATAAATATAAACGAGCGGCTATACACTCGGTTCCGTCTGGGGGCGAAAGCCCTGCAAGCAGCATCCGCGGGGGCGCGCCGCCGCCCGCGCCAACCGGCGGGGCACAGCAGCACGCTGCCCAGCAAAGGGGCGCTCGGACTGCCCATGCAGCCCAAAGACCCCGTTGTCTATCTATGTATTAGTTTACGAAACATCCGCTGGATTGTCAAGTGGAAGGGGGCGAAACCATGCAGGATTTTTTTACATTTTCCCGCGGCGGAGAGCGGCGGCCCTCCTGGCGGTTGCAATGGAAGCGCGGAACGTGTATATTTAAGGGAGATTTTTCAGGTGTATCCGTCAGGCGCGCCCGCCTTTCCCGGATACGCCCCGGGGGATTGCCCCAAAAGGAGATTGAACGATGGAAAAGAACAGCCGGACCTATTGGGCCTATGTACAGATCCTGAAAGAAGAGCTGATCCCCGCCATGGGCTGCACCGAGCCCATCGCCATTGCCTATGCCGCCGCCAAGGCGCGGG
>MHCFR04200__coassemble_248_pt1 | contig 39727 bp, 32 predicted proteins | sample MHCFR04200__metabat2_high_PE_011 | metagenome-assembled genome bin MHCFR04200
CATCCTGGCGGATGAGAGGCTTGCAACCGCTCTCATCCGCCAGGTTTTTTGTTTGCCGCCGGGTCCTCCTGTCCTTTTCCGGTTTGGCTCCCGGGCCGGCCCGGACGCTTTGCGGCAAAAACTTTCGCCGGGCGGTTGACAAACCGGGTGGCTTCCTCTATAATAGTCACGATATCCAAACCGGCTGTGAAGAGAAGAGTAAGCGCCATACGATCCTTGCAGAGAGCCTGCGGTGGTGGAAAGCAGGCAGGCATCGCGGCGCCGAAAATGGTCTTGGAGCCGCGCAGGCGAAGGGCATCGCACCCCAAGCCTGCGCCGGGTGCGCCCGTTACCGCGTCCGGCTGTATGCAGCGGGTCTCCCCTGCCGCAGCTTTGAGGCCGTGCCCTGCAAAGGGGCGGCAAACCAAGGTGGTACCACGGAAGTATTCTGCTCCCGTCCTTGCAGGGCCTATGCCCGGGCAAAGACGGGAGCTTTTGCTTTCTTTACAGTTCTTCATTCGGGAAAAGGGAGGATTTGTTTCAACATGTCTGAGCGCAAGAAATTTTACATCACCACCCCCATCTACTACCCCAGCGACAAACTGCACATCGGCCACAGCTACACCACCGTGGCCTGTGATGCGCTGGCCCGCTTCAAGCGGATGCAGGGCTGCGACGTGATGTTCCTGACCGGCACCGACGAGCACGGCCAGAAGATCGAGGACAAAGCTGCCGCCGCCGGCGTCCAGCCCAAAGAGTATGTGGACCGCATCGTGGCCACCGTCAAGGACCTGTGGAAGCTGCTGGATGTCAGCTACGACCGCTTCATCCGCACCACCGACGACTACCACATCCAGTCCTGCCAGAAGATCTTCACCACCCTGTATGAGAAGGGCGACATCTACAAGGGCGAGTATGTGGGCCATTACTGCAAGCCCTGCGAGAGCTTCTGGACCGACAGCCAGCTGGTGGACGGCAAATGCCCCGACTGCGGCCGCGAGGTCTATGACGCCCACGAGGAGGCCTATTTCTTCCGTACCAGCAAATACGCCGACCGACTGCTCAAGCTGTACGAGGAGAACCCCCAGTTCATCCAGCCCGAGAGCCGTAAAAATGAGATGATCGCCTTCATCAAGCAGGGCCTGCAGGATACCTGCGTGTCCCGCACCTCGGTCAAGTGGGGCATCCCTGTCCCCTTTGATCCCAAGCACACCATGTATGTCTGGGTGGACGCCCTGAGCAACTATATCACCGCCCTGGGCTACGGCAACGACACCTACCACGACTACGACAAATACTGGCCCGCCGACCTGCATATGGTGGGCAAAGAGATCCTGCGGTTCCACACCATCCTGTGGCCCGCCATGCTGATGGCCCTGGATCTGCCCCTGCCCAAGCGTGTGTTCGGCCACGGCTGGCTGCTGATGAACGGCGGCAAGATGTCCAAATCGGTGGGCAACGTGGTGGATCCCGTCATCCTCTGCGACCGCTACGGCGTGGACGCCATCCGCTACTTCCTGCTGCGTGAGATCCCCTTTGGCAACGACGGTATGTTCACCAACGAAGCCCTGATCAACCGCATCAACAGCGACCTGGCCAACGACCTGGGCAACCTGCTCAGCCGCACAGTGGCCATGTGCGAAAAGTACTTCGGCGGCACGGTGTCCAAAGCCGACGGCACCGAGGCCATCGACGCTGAGCTGGAACAGCTGCTGTCCGCCCTGCCCGCCAAAGTGGCCGAGGATATGGATAACCTGACCATCCCCCAGGCCCTGACCGAGATCTTTGCGGTGGTGCAGCGGGCCAACAAGTATATCGACGAGACCGCACCCTGGGCTCTGGCCAAGGATGAGGCCAACAAGGACCGCCTGGCCTGCGTGCTCTACCATCTGTGCGAGGCGCTGCGGGTCTGCGCCATCCTGCTGAACGCTTACCTGCCCACCACTGCGCCCAAGATGATGGAGCAGCTGGGCCTGGATGCCGGCAGCCTCCAGCTGGAACTGGCCGCCTACGGCAAGCAGGACAGCTACACCGTCCACAAGGGCGATCCCCTGTTCCCCCGCATCGATGTGGCCAAGGAGATCGCTCACCTGAAGGCGGAGGACGAAAAGCGCAGGGCCGAAGCTCTGGCCGCCCAGAAAGCCAAGGAGGCTGCCGAGGCACAGCCCCAGCAGCCTGCCGCCGCGATCGAGCATGAGGCCGAGATCGACTTTGACGATTTCTGCAAAGTGGAGATGCGGGTCGCTGAGGTGCGCGCCTGCGAGAACCTGAAGGAGAGCAAAAAGCTGCTGCACCTCACTGTGTTCGACGGTGAGCGGGAGCGGTGCATCCTCTCCGGCATCGCCAAGTGGTACAAGCCCGAGGACCTGATCGGCAAAAAGGTGGGCATCGTGGCCAATCTGGCCCCCCGTCCCATGATGAAGGGCAAGTACACCAGCGAGGGCATGATCGTGGCAGCGGACACCGCCGACGGCGGCTGTGCCATCGCATTCTACCCCGACAGCGTCCCCGCCGGCAGCCGCATCCACTGAGAAAGGGAGGCTAGACCCGTGCCGCATCCAAGCAACGCCGCCCCGCGCACAGCCCTGCTGGACGCCCTGTTCGGGACGCCCGCCTTTGCAGTGGCCTTTGCGGTCATCTGCAACTGCCTGTGGGGCTCGGCCTTCCCCTTCATCAAGCTGGGGTACAGGCTGTTCGCCATCGACGCCGCCGACACCGCCTCCATCCTCTGCTTTGCAGGGGTGCGGTTCATGCTGGGGGGCCTGCTGGTGCTGCTGGCCAGCCTCCTGCTGGAAGGGCGGCTGCCCGCTGTGCCCCGGGGCAAAGTGCTGGCCGAGTGCTGCGCTCTGGGCCTGTGGCAGACCACCACCCAGTACGCTTTTTATTACGCGGCCGTCGCCCTGCTCACCGGCGCGTTCGGCGGCATCCTGAACAGCACCCAGAGTTTCCTGGGCGTCATTCTGGCCCATTTCCTCTACCGCTCCGACCGGATGACCCCCGCCAAGGCCCTGGGCTGCGCCGTCGGGTTCGGCGGGGTGCTGGTGGCCACCATCGGCAACCATGGCAGCGGCAGCGGCTGGGGCATCTTCTGCATGATGGCCGCCACCGTCATCTTTACCATTTCCGGGCCGTGGAACAAATCGGTCACCCGCAAGGCGGACAGCTTCATGGTCTGCTGCATCAACCTGGGGCTGGGCGGTCTGGCGCTGCTGGTCCTGGGGCTGGCCATGGGCGGTTCCCTGGCGCCCCAGAGCCCCATGGGCATCCCGGTGCTGCTGTATCTGGCCTTCGTATCGGGGGCCGGGTATGTGCTGTGGGCCCTGCTGATGAAGAACAACCCCGTCAGCCGGATCAGCGTGTTCGGGCTGGTCAACCCGGTGGTCAACGTCCTGTTGTCCGCCCTGTTGAACGGAGAGCCCCTTTTTGAGTGGCAGTACCTGGCCGCGCTGGCGCTGGTGTGTGTGGGCATCTGGCTGGTCAACCGCAGAGGCAAGGAGGTCCGCGCATGAGCATCTACCCTTCCCAGGGGCCTATTTTTGACACCCACGCCCACTATTCCTCGGGGGCCTTCAACGCCGACCGGGAGGCCGTGCTGGATGGCCTTCCCGCCAAAGGAGTGGTGGGGGTCTGTGAACAGGCCACCCATTCGGGGGACGCCCCCCGCTGCCTCGCTCTGGCCCATGCTTATCCCTGGGTCTGGGCAGCCATCGGCATCCACCCTGAAAGCCTGCTGCCTGCCGACAAGTGCGGCTCGGCGCCCCCCGCCCCCACCATTTCGGTGTATGGCGGCGACTGGGCTGCCGAGATGAAAGCCCTGGCCCCCTTCTACGACGATCCCAAGGTGGTGGCCGTGGGGGAATGCGGCCTGGACTATCACTGGCCCGTCCCCAAGGAGGCCCAGCAGGCCCTGTTTGAGGCGGAGATCCGTCTGGCCCTCGAGCTGGATAAGCCCATCGTGGTCCATGACCGGGAGGCCCACGCCGACGTCTATGCCCTTTTGAAAAAGTACAAACCCAAGGGTATCCTGCACTGCTATTCGGGCAGTGCCGAGGATGCGGTCTGGCTGGCCCGGCAGGGCATCCTGATCGGGTTTGGGGGCGCGGCCACCTTCAAGGGGGCCAAGCGGGCCGCCAAAGCCATCGATGCACTCCCCCTGGAGTCCATCCTGCTGGAGACCGACTGCCCTTACATGGCCCCTGAGCCGGTGCGGGGCACCCGGTGCGACAGTTCCCTGATCGCCTATGTGGGCGAGTATATCGCCCAGCGCAAGGGACTGGAGCCGGAAACCGTCTTTGCGCAGACCGCCGCCAACGCCCGCCGGGTCTTCCGTCTGGAACCATAACCGCTGACCCGCAGCCCCTATGGGCTGCTGATAGGATTCAGATTGTCAGAAAAAAGGAGAATGTTTTTATGAAAGCTCGTATTCCGCAGCATCGCGAATTTATCATCAATTTCCCCGAAAGCGTGGATCAGGCCAAGGCCAGCGAGGGCTGGAACAAGCTGACCCAGATCGTGGAGGACTACAAGAAAGCCCACAACGGCGCTTCGGTCTACTCCCCCACCTTCATCGAGGACTGCGAACCCGCCGTCAAGAAGCTCCAGGAGGAGTATGGCTTCGAGTATACCATCGAGTATGTGAAGTAACGTCGTTTTTCGACACGCAAAAACCGCCGCCGGCCTTTCATAGCCGGCGGCGGTTTTTGGTTTGGATATAAGGTCCCTTTACGGTTTTTCCACCTTGCTGAGCAGGATGCGGTCGTTGTCCAGCTCCTCGCCGGCCGACTGGCGGAAGCGCTCCAGCAGGTCATCCACCGTCATCTTGCTCCGCTCCTCTCCCTGGACGTCAAAGACGATGCGCCCCCCGTTCATCATCAGGGTGCGGTTGCCCAATTCCAGGGCCTGGTGCATATTGTGGGTGACCATCAGGCAGGTGATGTGCTGCTCTGCCACGATGTGCCGGGTCAGGTCCAGCACTTTGTCGGCGGTGGCAGGGTCCAAAGCGGCGGTGTGCTCGTCCAGCAGCAGCAGCTTGGGGGTGACCAGGGTGGCCATCAGCAGGGTCAGCGCCTGGCGCTGGCCGCCCGACAACAGTCCCACCGGCTGCTTCATCCGGTCCTCCAGGCCCATATCCAGCAGGGCCAGGCGTTCACGGAAAAAGTCCTTGTCCTTGCGGGAAATACGGGAGAAGTAGGCCCGCTGGGCTGTGCCCGCCCGCAGATAGGCCAGGGCCAGATTTTCCTCAATGGTCATGTTGGGGGCGGTGCCCTTGAGGGGGTCCTGGAACAGGTGGCCGATCACCCGGCTGCGGCGGTATTCCGGGGTGAAGGTGATATCCTCGCCCCCCAGCACGATGCAGCCTTCGTCGGCGATAAAACCGCCGGTGATGGCATTGAACAGGGTGGATTTGCCCGCCCCGTTGGAGCCGACGATGGTGGCGAAGTCTCCCTCTTGCAGAGCCAGGTCCACCCCGGCCAGGGCCACCTTCTCGTTGACGGTGCCCGGGTTGAAGGTCTTGCGGACCCCCTTCATTTCCAGCATCAGCATCAGACTGCCTCCTTTTTGCCGTGGACCTGGGCGTGACGCATCCGGGCCTCCTGTTTGCGCTTTTCAAAGGCGATCTTCTGACGGATCGCGGGCATCGAGATGGCCACGGCCACAATGATGGCCGACACCAGTTTCATGGCGGCGGCAGGCACGTCGAACCGCAGGGCCACCGCCACGATGAAGCGGTACAGGCAGCTGCCGAACACCACGCCCAGCACCCGCAGCACCATGGTCCGCTTGCCCAGCAGCGTCTCGCCGATGATCAGGGAGGCCAGGGCGATGGTCACCATACCGGTGCCCACATTGATGTCACAGCTCTTCTGATACTGGGCCAGCAGCCCGCCCGACAGGGCGGTCAGGCTGCCCGAGATGCACAGCCCCACCATGATGGTGAACGCCGGGTTGATGCTGGAAGCCCGCACCATGGCGGCGTTGTCGCCGGTGGCCCGGATGGACAGGCCCAGCCGGGTGCCGAGGAAGCGGACCATCAGCACACAGGCGATCAGGATGACCGCCGCCACCAGGAGCAGCTGGTACCAGCCGCCGGCAAAGGCCAGCAGGTCCTTGCCCAGGGAGAACACCGTATCCACCCGCACCAGGCTCATGTTGGAGGAGAAGCCCATCACCGCCAGGTTGATGGTGTACAGGCCGGTGTTGACGATGATGCCGGCCATGATGCTCTCCACCCCCAGCCTGGTCTGCAAAAAGGCGGTGATAAAACCGGAAGCAACTCCCGCTGCCATGGCCGCAAAGAGGGCCAGCACCGGGTGCCCGGCCACCGCCACCTGGCAGCACACCGCACACCCCAGGGTGAAGCATCCGTCGGTGGACAGGTCTGCGATGTTCAGCACCGAGTAGCTGAGGAACAGGGCCAGCGCCACCAGCCCGTAGATACACCCGAGCTCCAGCGCGGTCTGCAACACATTGATGGAAAAGATACTAGCCAGCATAAACCATAACTCCTATTTGTCACTGGGCGGCGCCCCGGCCCGTTATTCGAATTCCTCGGCGGTGATGATCTCCTCGACGCTGGTGCAGTAGGGCTGGATGGCGGCCTTCACCGTCTCCAGATCCAGGCCCAGGGCCGCACAGGTCTCGGTGTTGATGGTGGCGATGCCATTGTCGAAGGTGCGGTAGGGCATATCGGCGATGGTCTTGCCGTCGCACAGCAGCTCCACCACCATGTCAGCGGTGGCCTCGCCCAGCTGGACATAGTCCACGCCGTAGCCGATGAAGGCGCCGTTCAGCGCAAAGCTGTCCGCCCCGGTGAAGTGCTGGATGCCCGACTCGATCATCGTCTCGTAGATGGCCAGCTCGGCGGTCATGATGGTATTGTCGGTGGGGGTGAACACCACCTTGACCCCGCTGGCGGCCAGGGCTTCCACCGCCATCTGCACCTCGGCGGTGGTGGTGCCGTTCTTCTCCACATAGGAGATGCCGTTCTCGTCGCAGAACGCCTTGGCATCCGCGATGGCCTGGGTGGAGGAATCCTGGCCCAGATCGTACAGCAGGCCGATCTCGGTGATGCCGGGGTTGACCGCCAGGATCATGTTCATGATGGCCTCGGTGTTCAAAGCGTCGGATGTGCCGGTCATGTTGGTCAGGGTGTCAAAGCCTGCACCCACCGGATCGGTGACCGCCGAGTAAATGACCGGGATATCGGTATCCTCCACAGCGGCCAGCATGGTGGATGCGGAGGGGGTGGCCACCGCCACGATCACATCCACATCGTCGGCCACCAGGTCAGCGCCGATCTGGTTCAGGTTGGACTGGTCGGCCTGGGCGTTGGAATAATAGTCTGCGTAGTTGAAGGTGACGCCGCGCTCGGCCCCCACCTCGTCCAGGCGGGCCTCCACCGAGGCCACGATCTGGTTCAGGGATGCGTCGTCCACATAGTTGACGATGCCCACTTTGTAGGTGGTGCCTCCCGAGGCTGCGCCGCTGCCGGCGGCCGCCGAGGAAGCGGTGCCGGAACCGGAGGAGCCGCAGCCGGTCAGGGCCATGGCCGAAAGGGCCGCTGCGGAAAGGGCGGCCGCCTGCAGGAAATTGCGGCGGGAGATCATGCGCGAGCTGTTCATGGTACGTTTCATGGTATAAACCCCTTTCTTGCGGGCGGGGCAGAAGAAAAGGCCCGCCCCGCCTTGCTTTGCGGAACGGGCCATACAACAAAACGACCCGTCCCTGTGTTTTACCACAAGGACAGGATCGGAAATTCGATTCTGCGGTGCCACCTTGTTTGCCCTGCTTCTCTGCAGAGCCTCTCACGGGAAGCCAACACTTCCCTGCCCTGTAACGGGAGACACCCGTCCTAAGCTACTGAGGAACCCCCGTTCGCCCGGCCCTCGGCGACCCATAACTGCTGCGGCACACCGCCCGTTTCCATCGCGCCGGGCTCTCTGAAGGTATGCGGTACAGAGTCTCTTTCGCCTCATCGGTTTGATTGCATTATACACTTTAACGCCGTAAAGTCAAGATACAAATTTTCACCTTGCTGCATCGTGCATTCAATTTTCTTCAAGAATGCGCATCCGGATGCAGCGCGGCTCGGCGCCGTCCTCACTGGTATCACCCACCGCAAGCTCTCCGAATTCAACGAGTGCACGCCCATCCAGCCGCCAGCCGCGGGTCCCGGCATAGCTTTGCAGCTGCTCGCGGCGGCTGGCCAGCCAGTCCCAGGGATGGTGGCCCCGGGCCATTTCGTACAGACACAAATAGGCCCCGCCGGGCACCAGGATCGGCCCGTCCGCCTGTTTCTGGTAGAGGAAGCGGTCCTCCCCTTCCACGCACAGTCCGGTGCCCGGGCCGTCGGTGAGGTAGTTGACGATGACCACATGGCTGCGCTCCATCTCCTCCCGCCCCATCAGGACGGCGATCCGTTCCGGCTCCCGCAGCAGACGCTGCGGACCCTTGCCGCACCCGTCCAGGAAGGCCCGGTTCTGGCGCCGCAGGGCCTCCAGCATCTCCCTGCGCCGGACCAGCAGGGCAATGCGGCGGTCCAGCTCCCGGCTCTGGCGGGCCAGGATCTCGTCCACCTGGGCCAGGTCCCCGCAGCAGAGATATGCCCCGATCTCCTTCAGGGGCACCCCCAGATCTTTCAGGGTCACGATGAGGGCCAGCCGGTCCAGCTGTACGGGCGAGTAAAACCGATAGCCTTTTTCGTTCACCCTGGCCGGACGGAACAGGCCGATCTCGTCATAGTAGTGCAGGGTCTTTTTGTTCACCCCCGCCAGTTTGGCAAAGGCCGCCGTGGTCAGATATTGCATTTCCAACGCAAAATTCCCCCTTGACTATCCAGCTGCTGGATACTTTATGATAGAGACAGGATACCAAAAAACACTGTGCTTTGCAACTGGAAGGTGAACCAAGATGCGTCAAACCCCATCCCAAACCCAAAACGCCCTGCTGGCGGGGCCGGTACGTCCGGCGCTGCTGCGCTTTGCAGGGCCTGTCATCCTCAGCATGGTGGCCACCCAGCTCTATACGGTGGTGGATACCATGATCATTGGCCTGTGCCTGGACGCCGGAGCCCTGGCGGCCGTGTCCAACGCTTCCACGGTGCTGCTGGCCTTTCTGTTCGTGTCGGGAGGGATGGAGCTTGGAGGCGGGCTGCTGCTGGCCTCCCGACGACCCACCGCCACCCCGCAGGAACGATCGGCCCTGATCTACAACCTGCTGTTCATCGACGCTGTCCTCAGCCTGGCTTTGACGGCGGCGGGCCTTGCCGGGATGGGCGGGCTGCTGCGCCTGATCCAGACCCCCGCCGAGATCCAGCCCCAGGCCATGGCCTATGCCCGTTTTTATCTGATCGGGCTGCCCTTTCTGATGGTGTACGACCTGTCCAAGCAGCTGGCCATGGCCTGCGGCGATTCCCGCACCCCCCTGCTGGCGGTCCTGGCCACCTCACTTCTCAACGTCGTGCTGGACCTGGTTTTGGTGGGACCTTTCGGGGTGGCAGGAGCTGCCGCAGCCACCTCCGTTTCCCAGGCGGCGGGCTGCCTGTTCATGCTGGGTTACCTGCGCCGCGGCCTCTTGACCGGGCCTTTCCGCCTGTCCGAACTCAAGCGGCAGTATGTCTGGGACGTCTTTCGTCTGTCGGCCCCCAACGCCGTGCAGCAGGCCAGCGCCCCGGTCAGCAGCATGGTCAAGCAGGGGCTGCTGGGCGGCATCGGGGTAACGGCTATTGCAGGCTTTTCCTGCGCCAGCAAGCTGCACAGTCTGCTGCTGATGCCGGTGGCCGGTCTGGTGCAGGCTCTGGTGTTTTTCGTGGCCCAGAACACCGCCGCCCGGCAGCCCGACCGCGTCCGGGAGGGGGCGTGCCAGGCCAGGAGCATCCTGCTGGCCTATGCCCTGCTGGTGACGGCAGGGTGCGTGCTGTTTGCCGGGCCCCTGCTGCAGCTGTTCACTGCTGACGGCGGCGCCATCCGCTATGGCGCCCTGCTGCTCAGCCGCCAGGCGCTGGTCTTTGCCTTTACCGCCATGCGCCATTTGCAGGAGGCCAGCCTGCGGGGCCGCCAGCGGATGGGACTGTATCTGGCGTCCAACATCGGCTCCACCCTCATCGACCTGACCGCCTGCGTGCTGCTGGTCCCCTGGCTGGGATACGACGGCTTCTATCTGGCCGCTTTTGTCAGCGCACCGGCCGGACTGGCCCTGGCATACGGCCTGGCCCGCCTGGGCGCCGCCCGGGCAGCCGACCCATCCTAACGCTAAAACGGCCGCCCCGGGCGCAGAGCTCGGAGCGGCCGTTCTATTTTGTTGTGTCCCGCGGCACAGCCTTACCGGCTGCGACGGCGCCAGACAAAGAAGCCGGTATACGCCGCCCATACGACCAGGGCGGCCAGGGTGACCGTCCGGCTCAGGGACAGGCCCGCCGGGACATAGACGAAGTCGATGGCGCTCTGTCCTTCGGGGCACAGCACCGCCATCAGACCGTTGTCCACCCGCAGGATCTCGGTCTCCTGCCCATTGACATAGGCGGTGAAGCCGTCGTCATAGGGCACTGAGAAAAAGACCAGGTTGGGCCGTTCCAGCTGGATCTCCGCGCCAAAGCCGTTGTTGGTCATCCGGAAGCTGCTGCAGGCGCTCTGGCGCCGGAGAGCCACATCCTGGACGTACTGCTCATAGGTGAACTCCTGCTGCATCTCCTCGGGCAGCGGGGTCAGGTACTGGCCGTAGGCCGCGATATCCTCCTCGGACAGGCCCAGAGCCCGCACCAGCAGCGCGCAGGCGTCCCCGGTGAACATACTCTCCACTGTGTCCTCGGGGACGTAATACTCATAGGTAAAGCCCATGGGCAGATAGTTGTCGTTCTCATAAAGGGCAAACCCGCCCACACTGTCGTAGTAGGTCCATCCGGAGCCCACCGCGGCCTCAAAGTTCTGCCGCTCATCCTCGGGCATAATGGCGAACCGCACGCTGAGCAGTCCCCGCAGGGCGTAATAGGAGGCGTCGGGGTTGCTGCGCACATCCCGCACAAAACCCAGGGAAGAATAAAAGCTGAGGATGCTGGGGGCTACCGTGCTGTCAAAGAATTGCAGGCAGCTCTTGTCCATCCACAGTCCCAGATTGTCGTGGGCGTTGTAGGTGTCCACCCGCCAGTCCCCTTCCGGGAAGGCTTCCTGCAGGGCGATGGAGTCCTGGTACTGCTCCACCAGGTCGCTGTCGTAGTTCCATTGGCCAAACTTGCCGATGCCGATGTGCACAATGCCAAACACACAGCTGAAGGCCAGCACCGCTGCCAGCATCCGGCGGCAGAACTGCTTTTGCTCCGCCCGTCCCCGGGCCAGCCATTGGTACAGGATCAGCCCGCCCAGGCCAAAAGCCAGCACAGCCAGGTATTGCTCGGGGTTCTCCATCACGCCCAGGCTCCAGCCGTCCTCCCCTTCGCTCACCGGCACCAGGGCAAACGCCAGGGTGGCGAGCATGGCCCAGGCGATCGCTCCGGTGGGGCGCTCCAGGTCGGTGTCGGGGTCCTCCCATGCGTTGACGGTCATGGCCGCCATGATCAGCAGGGGCATATAGTACCACCGGGCATAGTAGCTGGCATTGAAGGCATAAAAGGCGCTGTTCAGGACCGGCACCAGGGCAAAGACAGCGCACACCGCTACGATCCGCTTGCGGCTGTCCCCCCGCCGGGTCCTCCAGTAGGCCACCACGCCCGCCAGACTGCACAGGGGCAGATAGGCGGTCATGCTGGTCCACTTGATGGTGCCCTCCGACCAGATCGAGACGATATAGGGGGAATCCGGGGGCAGGATCCAGCTGAACAGGATGGCCAGGTATTGCTGCACCGCAGAATAAGTCAAAAAGCCCCACCCGGAGGAAATGTCCGTGGTGCGCGGATTTTGCAGCAGGGACAAAAAGGCCGGCCATACCAGCAAGCAGCCCATGGCCACTCCCAGCAGGCTTTCAAAAGCCAGGATGCCAAACAGGCCCCGGGTCAGTTTGATCTCCCCGGTGGTCAGTTTGCAGACAAAGTAGATGATGAGGAACACCACCTGCCCCACAAAAAAGAAATAGTTGTTGAGCAGGTTGAGCGCCACAAAGAAAGCGAACAGGCCTCGCCGGCCGTTGTAGATGCACTCGTCCAGGGCCCACAGCATCCAGGGGAACAGGGCTACCACGTCAATGAAGTGGTTGAAAAAGATGTTGTAGATGCCAAACCCCGAAAAGGTGTACAGGCAGGCCGCCAGGACGGCATAGTCCAGGTTTTTCACATAGCGGCGCATATACAGGTAGGCGCCGCCCCCTGCCACGGCAAACTTGAGCACCAGCAGCGGGCACATCAGATAGGGCAGCCAGCTCTGGGGAAACAGGGTGGACAGCCAGAAAAAGGGCGACCCGTACAGATAGAACGAATAGGCGTTCATGACGCCGCTGCCCAGGTCGGTGGCCCACGAGAAGGTATTGGAGGGCAGGCTGTGGCCGTTGACCGAGGTCAGCCCGTCGGGATAGCCCATCCCCTTCACAAAGCCGTTCATATACCGGTAAAAGCCGATCTGCTGGCCGTTGAAATCTCCGGCATAATGGAAAAACCCGCCGTCGATGATCTGGAACGGCAGAAAGATCAAAGCCGCCGTGAGGGCGCACAGCCCCACCGTCAGCCAAAAGCGGTCCCGTTTCCGCCGCAGCTGCGGCCGCCGGGACAGATTCACTGCATCCATCATATCCTCTTTTCTCCGCCCAATAGGCTGGTCTGTATTCTCGCCGCGCAGGCGCGGCGCCCGGGCGAAACGCCCTTCTCAGATACACCCTAGTATACCATGCCCGGCCCCGCATGGAAAGGGCGAACTTTGCCATCCCGCCGCCCGCCCTTGACAACCGGCCCCAAGACGGGTATGTTGATAGAGTGGATCTGAACATACCCAGGGCCGCTTCATTCTGTCCATACGCCCTGGAAAAACGCCGGCTTTGCCGGTTTGGGAGGTTGTTTCGATGGTCTATCCGTTCAATGCACTGCTGGCCCGGATGAAATACATCACCCGCTGGAGCCTGATGCACTCCACCCGGGCCGAGTCCCTCAGCGAGCACACCTGCGACACCGCGCTGCTGGCCCACACCCTCTGTCTGATCGCCCGGCGCTACACCGGCACCCCCTGCCGCCCCAAGACGGTGGCCGTGGCCGCCCTCTATCACGACGCCCCCGAGATCGTCACCGGGGATATGCCCACCCCGGTAAAATACCGCAGCGCCACCTTGCGGGACGCCTACAAGGCCATCGAGCGGGAGAGCGCCGCCGCCATGGCCTCCATGCTGCCCCCTGAGCTGGAGGAGGAGATCAGCCCCTACATCACCGGGGACCTGCTTACCGACACCGAACGCACCCTGCTCAAGGCCGCCGACCGTCTGTCCGCCCTCATCAAGTGCATGGAGGAGGCCCGCAGCGGCAACCATGAGTTTGACGCCGCGCTGGCCCAGCAGCAGGAAGCCCTCCGCCAGATGCACTGCCCCGAGGCAGACTGGTTCATCCAGCACTGCCTGCCCTGCTACACCCAGAACCTGGACGAGCTGACCCGGGCAAAGTGAGGGTGCGCTCTTGACATCCCTCCCGCAATGTGATATGATTTTGATATCAACAAGATACAGTCCGGAAATCACTGGGAGGTTGATGCATATGACTGAGACGATCTTGCAAACCAAAAAGAACGGTATGTTTGTACTGCTGCTGGTCCTGCTGGGCTACATCATCGCAGCGGCCGCGCTGGTGGCGAATATCATGGCCGACGTGCACGGGGTGCTGGGCGGGGCGGTCATGGTGGTGACCATCACATACCTCTGTCTGGGGTGGATCCTGCTGTGCGGCCTGAAGGTCCTCAAGCCCCAGGAAGCTTTGGTGCTGACCCTGTTCGGCAATTACATCGGCACCCTGAAAGGGGAAGGTTTTTACTGGGTCAACCCCTTCTGCACCGCGGTCAATCCGGCTGCCGGCACCCGTCTGGGCCAGAGCAACGACGTCCAGATCGGGACAGGGGTATCGTTAAAAGGAGAAAACGGCGCGCAGGTGCAGATCAACGCCGGGGGCGACGGCAGCGGCAAACGGATCTCCCTCAAGCGGATGACCCTCAACAACGCCCGCCAGAAGATCAACGACTGTCTGGGCAACCCGGTGGAGATCGGCATTGCGGTGATCTGGCGGGTCAAAGACACCGCCAAGGCCGTTTTCAATGTGGACAACTATAAGGAATACCTGTCCCTGCAGTGCGACAGCGCGCTGCGGAACGTGGTCCGCATCTATCCCTATGACGTAGCCCCCGGCATCGATACCACCGGCGACGGCAAGCCCGACGACGGCAGCCTGCGAGGTTCCAGCGAGGTGGTGGCCCAGCGGATCCGCGCCGAGATCCAGGAAAAGGTGGAGGACGCCGGACTGGAGATCGTGGACGCCCGGATCACCTATCTGGCCTATGCCCCTGAGATCGCTGCGGTGATGCTGCAGCGGCAGCAGGCGTCGGCCATCATCGACGCCCGCAAGATGATCGTGGACGGCGCCGTGGGCATGGTGGAAATGGCCCTGGAGCGTCTGAGTGAGAACAACGTAGTGGAGCTGGACGACGAGCGGAAGGCGGCAATGGTATCGAATCTGCTGGTGGTGCTGTGCGGCAACCATGACGCCCAGCCTGTGGTCAATTCGGGCAGCCTGTACTGATGGCCGAGCCGAAAAAGCAGGTTCCGCTGCGCCTGTCCGCGAAGCTGTACGACGCCATAGCCGCCTGGGCCGAGGACGACTTCCGGTCGGTGAACGGACAGATCGAATATCTGCTGACCGAGTGCGTGCGCCAGCGCAAGAAAAACGGCAAATATGCGCCGGACGAACTGGACGTACCGCCCAAGCTGGATCTGAAATAAACGAAGCAAACAAGGAAAGCCCCGCCGGACAGTACAGGCTGTCTGACGGGGCTTTCTTGGAACGGTCAGCGGCGTTTGATGTGGCTGCTGCCCCAGCTGCGCTGGGTGCGGATGGCATTCTGGATCCACCACACCCCGTAGAGGGCCAGGGCTATGGCCGACAGGGCCAGCACCACCTTGAGGTAGAGGCTGCCCAGAAAGGCCTGGAACTGGGCCACCGCGAACAGGACAGGGTTGCGGTTGACATCCTGGCCGGCCACCAGGTTGACCACGCCGATGGTCTCCCCTGCCAGGCGGATCTCCACCGTGCCGATCACGTCCCCCTGCTTGATGGGGGCGGCGGCCGATTCGGGCAGATGGAAGAATTTCTGGGTCACCGAGCTGTCCGAGGAGGAGGGCAGAATGGTCATCATCTGGTCGTCGGGATAGAGCAGCAGGGTGTCGGTCTCGGAGGAATACTTCACCGGGATCTCGGCCAGGGCCTGGTCGGGGTCCAGAGCCGCCTGCACCGAGAAGCTGCTGTACACCCAGTCGATCAGCTGCGTCGTCTCATACAGGGCGGGACGGCGGGTGGAATAGCCGTAGGTGTCCGCCGTATCCGGGCTGCCCATCACGCAGAAGATATAGGTCTCGCCGTCCTGGGAGGCCCAGGAGACATAGCTCTGGGTGCCGGTGTCCTTTTGGTAGCCCAGCACGTCGCACATCCCACCCTTCATGGCCGAGCGGTAGAACTTTCCTCCGCTGGACTGGTTCAGGGCCACATTCTGGCTGGTGAGCACAAAGGGCTTGGTGTGCTTTTCCTTGGCGGGCATCTGGAAGGTGGCCGTTCCTGCGATCTCCACAAAGGCGTCAAAGCCCATCAGATACCGCAGGATCAAATACATATCCACCGCGGTGGTGACGTTGCCGCTGTCCAGACCGCAGGCGTCGGTCCAGGTACTGTTGGCGGCGCCGATCTGCTGGGACAGGCTGTTCATCTGGCTGACCCAGCCGGCCAGGTCGTTGCCCGACAGCTGGTAGGCCATGCCCATGGCCGCATCGTTGGCGTTGCGCAGCAGCATGGCGTAAAGAGCTTCCCGCAGGGTGAAGGTCTCCCCCGAACGCATATCCGCGTTGTCGGTGCCGTAGACATAGTCCGAGATGGCAAAGGGCATCTGGAAGGTACGGGTATCCAGCTCATCGCCGTAGTTGGTCAGCACCAGGGCCGCGCACATCAGCTTGGTCAGGCCGCCGGCGGGCACCTGGGCGGTGCTGTCCTTTTCGTACAGGATGATGTTGGTGTCGGTGTTGACGATGTAGGCACTGGAAGCCTTGACCTCATAGACAGGACTTGGGTCGAACATGGCCCCCGCCGGGGCAGCCAGACAGCATACCAGCAGCGTCAGGGCCAAAAAGAGCATAAAGAGTCGTTTCATGTGGACAATTCCCTCAGAACGCGATACAATAAAAGAACGGATTCAATCTATCAGACCGCAGCGGCTGCGGATCAAGTCAAACAAGGCCGGAAGAAAAGGCCGGCCTTTACTTATAATAGCAGGTTTGCGGGTGGGTGACAAGGGTTTCGCACATCACTTTCACAAACCGGAGGGAGACGCGCATGATCTATATCACAGGGGACACCCACGGGGAGCTGGAGCGGTTCAAAGGCAAGGAGCTGCGCCGCCTGGGCAAAAACGATATCCTGCTGGTGCTGGGGGACTTCGGCTTTTTGTGGGACGGCAGCAAAGAGGAGAAAAAGAAGCTGGACTGGCTGGCCAAGCGCCCCTATACCATCCTGTTTTTGGACGGCACCCACGAAAACTACGATCTGCTGGACGCCTACCCCATCCAGGAGCGGTTCGGCGGTAAGGTGCAGCCCATCGCAGGCAACGTCTACCACGTCTGCCGGGGCAGCATCCTGGAGCTGGAGGGCCAGAGCTACCTCTGCTTTGGGGGCGGCGAGAGCACCGACAAGGAGGAACGGGAGCCGGGGGTCAACTGGTGGGCCCGGGAAATGCCCTCGGAGGAGGAATACGCCTTCTGCCAGGCCAATGCGGCGGCCCACAACTTCAAAGTAGAGTATGTGCTGACCCACGACGCCCCAAGCAGGTTTTTGGATTTCACCATCCTGCCCGCCGGGGAAAACAACCAGCTGCACGCCTTTTTTGACAAGCTGGTCCAGGAGCTGGACTACGACCACTGGCTGTTCGGCTGCTACCACCGGGACACCCAGCTTTCACCCAAAGTGCGCTGCCTGTTCAGCGACGTGGTATCGACAGGCCAGCGCCGCAGTTGGTGGAAAAAGTAAAGCCCACCATCCAAGAAGTGAAAGAGAGAAAATTCCTATGAAAGTCAGATTTTATGAGGATACGGATAACCAGCTGCTGAAATTCGCTGTTATCCCTGGCTGAATCTGAGGGCAAATGGGTACTCTGTAAGCATAAGGAACGCGATACCTACGAATTTCCCGGCGGGCACAGAGAGGCCGGAGAGTCGATCGATGATACGGCCCGTCGGGAGTTGCAGGAGGAAACCGGCGCAGAAGCGCCTGTAAAGAAGGGACTTCATGAAAAAATTCGACGACCTACTGTCCGTCCTTCTGGGAGTCGGGCTCATCCTGGCGCTGCTGTCGGCCGTTGCGCTGGTGGCCGGGGGCGTCATGAAACTGTTCGGCTTCACCTACGATTCCGTCGGCAGCCTGGTGCTCTATTTTATACTCGCTTCCCTGCTGTCCTTTGTGCTGGGGAATCTGTTCAGCTCCCTGCCCAAGGCCCTGTACCAGATGGGTAAGCTGAACCGGCTGGAAGGCTGCATCCTCTACCTCATCCTGGACACCCTGGTGACCGCCGCCGGGCTTGGGGTGATGGACCGGTGGATGCCGTCGGTCTCTGCCACCGACAGGGCTATCCTGGCCGTGTCGTTCCTGCTGGCCCTGCCGGGCCTGCGGGACTTCAAAAAAGAGGGGTGAGCCCGGCGGCCGCCCCTTTTGCACTGTTTACACTTTATTTACACAGATCGTATCCAAACGGCCTTGTATTTGCAGGCAAAATCTGCTAGGATAAATCATACTTTTTGGCGTGTTCGCATCTGTATGCGGGGTATGCTGTAAAAACCAAAGGAGGACGTCATGGAATACTCATGGTATGACCTGGTTTTGCTGTATATGGTCTACTCGTTCCTGGGCTGGGTGGCCGAAACGGTGGTAGCGGCGGCACGGGGCCGGGGCTTTGTCAAGCGGGGCTTTGCCGCAGGCCCCTTCTGTTATGTCTACGGTTTTGCCGCCGTGGTCATGACCATCGGCCTTGCGGATCTGCGCTCCTCTCTGGGATACCTGTTTTTGGGCTGCGCCCTGATCTCCACCCTGGTGGAGTGGCTGGCGGCCAAACTCCTGGAGCGGCTGCACCACCGCACCTGGTGGGATTATTCCAACCACAAGTTCAACATCGACGGCTATGTCTGTCTGCCCTACTCGCTGCTGTGGGGCGTGCTGGGCTGTCTTGTCCTGCTGTGGGGCAATGACATTCTGGTGTGGGCCTTCCATCTGCTGCCCGACCTGCTGATCACCATTCTGGCCTGGGTGCTGGGCATCCTGGCCGTACTGGACCAGCTGGGCAGCGCCGCCATCATGGCCCATCAGCCCACCCGGCTGGCCCGGCTGAATCTCCAGCTGGAAAGCCAGTCCCGCACCCTCTACGACCGCATCAGCAACTGGATGGAGCACCGCATCGAGGGCGCCTATCCTCAGGCTGCCCAGCGCTCGGCCCGCGCCGAACAGGGGCTGGGGCTGGCAGAAGTGATCTGGCTGTTCACCATCGGCTCACTGGTGGGCGATCTGGTGGAGACCATCTTCTGCTACCTGACCATGCACGTCTGGATGAGCCGTTCCAGTCTGGTGTGGGGGCCCTTCAGCGTGGTGTGGGGCACCGCTCTGGTGGTGGTATCCCTGCTGCTGCCCCGCAAAAAGGACGGCAGCCCCCGCACCTCCAGCGAACTGTTTGTACTGGGCACCGTCATGGGCGGCGCCTATGAGTATATTTGCAGCGCCCTGGGCGAACTGGTCTTTGGCGTGATCTTTTGGGATTACAGCCACATCCCCTTCAACCTGGGGGGACGCATCAACCTGCTGTACTGCTTTTTCTGGGGTTTTGCAGCGGTGGCATGGGTCAAGCTGTGCTTCCCCTATGTGCTGCGCGGCATCAACTGGGTGCGCAGGCACGCGGGCCGCTGGCTGACCGCCCTGGTGGGGCTGTTCATGCTGGTGAATATGGTGGTGTCAGGCCTGGCCCTGATCCGCAGCGACGCCCGTTCCAACGACATCCCCCCTGCCAACGCTCTGGACGTCTTCTTGGATGAACACTTCCCCGACGAGCGGATGAGCCAGATCTACCCCAGCGCCAAAAAGCCTGAGAACGCCGGTATCCCGGCAGATTTCTGACCCAACCATATCATGTGCTAGGAGGAAAAACCTATGCTGGTTCCTATCCTGTTGTTCTGCGTGGGGCTGGTGTGCCTGGTCAAGGGCGGGGATTGGTTTGTAGACGGGGCCGTGGGCATCGCCCGGCGGTTCCATCTGCCCGATCTGCTCATCGGGGCCACGGTGGTGTCCATCGGTACCACCCTGCCCGAAGTGATGATCTCGGCCTCCTCGGCCCTGGGCGGCCACGGCGAGATCGCCTACGGCAACGCCATCGGTTCCGTCATCTGCAATGCGGCTCTGGTAGCCGCCATCACCATCGTATTCCGCCCCGGCAAGGCGGATGCCGCCGCTCTGCGGCTGCCTGTTTTCTTCTTCTTCGGGGCTGCCGTGTTCTATGCGGCGGTAGCCTATACCACCGGCTCCTTCAGCCGGGTGGTGGGCGTCATCCTTCTGGGCGTCTTTCTGGCCTATACGGCAGCCCAGGTGGCTGCCGCCCGCAAGACGCCTCAGCCCGACGCCCGGGAGCAGGACCAAGCCCCTGCGGGCAGCCTGGGGCTGGAGATCCTCAAGCTGGTTCTGGAAGCGGGGCTGATCGCCCTGGGCGCCAACCTGATGGTGGACAACGGCATCCTGATCGCCGCCGCCCTGGGCGTGCCTGAATCGGTCATCGCCCTGACGGTGGTGGCGCTGGGCACTTCCCTGCCCGAACTGGCCACCGCCATCACCTCTCTGGTCAAAGGGCACAGCGCCCTTTCGCTGGGCAATGTCATCGGCGCAAACCTGTTCAATCTGGTGCTGGTGAGCGGCGTCTCGGTGACGCTGGCCCCCTTCGGCATCCCTGAGAACGCAGTCATCGCCGGGCACAACGCTTCGCTGGTACTGGACCTGCCTGTGATGTTCCTGGTGATGGTGCTGCTGGTCGCTCCGCCCCTGCTCAAAGGCAAGCTGTACCGCTGGCAGGGTGTGGCCCTGCTGGCCCTCTATGCCGGCTACTGCGCCATCCAGTTCACCCTGTAAGAAATATAGACCCCGCACTGTGCCCAGCACAGTGCGGGGGTTCAGCGTGTCGAAAAACGACACGCTCCAGGGGGAACCCATTTCTGCCCGCAGTCGCGGGACAGAAATTCCTTCCCCCTGGTATCCCCCTGGGGACAAAATTTGGCGCTGAACCGCGCACTCGCCGCAAAGCGGCTCGCACACTCTCAGCGCCAAATTTCCCTGTATGTGTCCCGTCCATCCGCACATGTCGGCTGGACGGGACTTTTTTGACAGTCTGTCTTTGTCAAACCGTCGCTTAATTCTCTTTTTTGCAGCTGTCCACAAAGGCGGCGAACAGCCTGCGGCTGTCCTCGCTGACCTGGTAGCTGTTTTCCGGGTGCCACTGCACCGCCCACACGAAAGGCCGGCCGGGCATCCGCACCGCTTCCACCAGGCCCTCCTCCGAGTAAGCCATGGCTTCCAGCCCGGGGGCCAGCGCCTTGACCGCCTGATGATGGCGGCTGGTGACCTCCGTCTCCTCTTTTCCCAGCAATGCGGCCAGCGGGCTGCCGGGCACAATGGATACCCGGTGGCAGGGCCGGTCGTAGGGGGGCTTCTGCTCGTGGGCGGCGGCATCCATCTGTTTTTGACTGGCCAGGTCCTGCCAGAGGGAGCCTCCCAGCGCCACATTGATCAGCTGGATGCCCCGGCAGATCCCAAATACCGGCTTGCCTGCCTCCAGCACGGTCCGGAACAGCCGCAGCTCCATCTCATCCCGGCGGGGCACCACCAGCCCGCAGGCGGGCAGTTTCTCCTCCCCATAGAAGGCGGGCGCCACATCCGGCCCTCCGGTGAACAAAACGCCGTCGCACAGAGCCGTCAGCTGCGCCAGATCGTCCGGATCCCCGGTCAGGGGCAGCATCAGAGGCAGGGCTCCTGCCTGCTCCAGCGCATCGAAATAAGGGGGCATCATCCAATAGCTGTCCCGCTCCACATCCACCAACGGCACAAGGCCAATGACCGGTTTTTTCATATCCTGTACTTCCCTTCCCAATCATAATAAAAAGACAGCGTGTCCCGTATGGACACCGCTGTCCTGCCCAAAGTATACCACCATCCCACCTGCAAGGCAAGAATTTTCAGCGTGTCGAAAAACGACACGCTCCAGGGGGAACCCATTTCTGCCCGCAGTCGCGGGACAGAAATTCCTTCCCCCTGGTGGTTGCGGTTCCCTGCTTTTGCTGCGCCCGTCGCAGCGGGCTTGCAAAAGGCAGACCGCTGCCCCTGCTCCGCTTCGGCTGTTTCGTCCGCAGGACGCGCCTCAGCTTCGCAGTCCCTGGGGACAAAATTTGGCGCTGAACCGCGCACTCGCCGCAAGGCGGCTCGCACACTCTCAGCGCCAAATTTCCCTGTATGTGTCCCGTCCATCCGCACATGTCAGCTGGACGGGACTTTTTTGACAGTCTGATTTGTTCAAATGCTTCTCAAACAGGGAAAAATCTGCTATACTAATATAATTGATGATACAGGCCGGCGTATGCCCGGCCGGATAGGATGGAGAGCGACAAGATGCAGAGTGCAGCAGATTTGACAAAGCAGGAACAGCAGCGCAGGCAGCGCCAACTGGCCCGTCTGATCCAGCCCGAGTTCAACCCCCAGCGGGTGCTGGTGCTGGGCGACCAGGGCCTGGCCGCCGCGCTGCAGGCTTTGCAGGTGGAGGCCTGGGGCCTGGCAGAGGGCAAGGGTCCCGCCCTGCCGGACAGCTGGCCCCAAAGCTATGACCTGGTGGTGGTGCAGGGGTCCGATGTCCCTGCGCCGCCCGCTTTGCCGGGCAGCCGGGTGCTTTTTTTGGCGGCGGAGCCCGAGGAGCCTTCTGCCCTGCCTGCCTGGGCGCCTGCTCTGGCCCAGGGCGGCCTGCAGCGGGATTTCAGCTGGAAGAGCTGGGGCTTGTTGTCGGGGGCGGCCCTCTACCGCCCCGGCAGTGAGGACGCTGCCGGCCTTGCCCAGGGCTATGAAGAAGCCATGGAGGCCCTGCGGCTCCGTCTCGACCGGGCCGAACAGAGCTGCCGGGACTACCAGAAGCTGACCGAGCACCAGCGCAGCGAACTGAGCGCCGCCCACCAGCACGAGCAGCAGCTGGAAGGCGCGCTGAGCAGCGTCACCGGCTCCCACTGCTGGAAGCTGACCTGGCCTGTCCGCTACCTTATCAGCAAGGGGCGCGCTTTGTGGCACAGCTTCCCCCTGTTCGTGCTGCTGGCCCAGCTGCGCCAGGAGGGCCTGGCCGGCCTGCGCCAGCGCCGCCAGGACCGCCGCTATTATGAGGAGAACTTCCCCGGTCAGACCTTCCGGGCCGCACGGCTGGCCCCGGTGGAACTGCTGGTCCGCCAGTCCAAAACCCAGCCCCAGGGCCCCCTGATCAGCATTGTGGTGCCCCTGTACAACACCCCCCTGCCCTTCCTGACCGAGCTGCTGGATTCGGTGGTCAACCAGACCTACCGCAACTGGGAGCTGTGCCTGGTGGATGCAGGCCAGGACGAAAAGGTGGGGCAGGCTGTGGCCGCCCGCATGGCCCAGGACAGCCGCATCCGCTACCAGAAGCTGGCCAAAAACGACGGCATCGCAGGCAACACCAACGCAGGCTTTGCTTTGGCCAGGGGCGAGTACATCGCCCTGCTGGACCACGACGATATCCTGCATCCCTGCGCTTTGTGGTATGCAGCCCAGGCCATCGTCCAGGAGGGGGCCGATTTCGTCTACACCGACGAGGTGACCTTCGAGGGCAAGGTGGAGAATACCACCCTCTATCATCTCAAGCCCGACTTCATGCTGGATAACCTGCGGGCCAACAACTATATCTGCCACCTGTCCGTCTTCCAGGCCGCTTTGCTGCAGGCCGCAGGCGGGGGCGAGCGGGGCGAATACAACGGCAGCCAGGACTACGACCTCTACCTGCGGCTGACCGAGCAGGCGCAGAAGATCGTCCACATCCCCCATGTGCTGTATTACTGGCGCTCCAGCCCCACCAGCGTGGCCAGCGGCATCGAGGCCAAGACCTACTGCATCGAGGCCGCCATCAAAGCCCTCTATGCCCACTATGCCCGTCTGGGCGTGGCGGTGGACGAGGTATCCATGATCCCCGATACACCGGGCTTTTATAAAACCGACTACACCATCCAGCGCCCCGGCCTGGTCAGCATCCTGATCCCCAGCTGCGATCACGCCAAGGACTTGCGCACCTGCGTGGATTCCATCTACGCCAAGACCACCTATCCCCACTTTGAGATCATCGTCATCGAGAACAACTCGAAGGAGGAGGAGACCTTCCGCACCTACCAGCGGCTGGAAAAACAGCACCCCGGCACCTTCCGGGTGGTGCGGTGGGAGGGCACCGGCTTCAACTACAGCGCCCTGAACAACTTTGGCGAAAAGTTCGCCTCCGGCGACTACCTGCTGCTGCTCAACAACGACACCGAGGTCATCACCCCCCGCTGGCTGGAGGAGATGGTCATGTTTGCCCAGCAGGAGCGGATCGGCTGCGTGGGCGCCAAGCTCCTCTACCCCGACGACACCATCCAGCACGCGGGCCTGGGCTTTGGCTACCTGACGCTGGCAGCCCATATGCACAAGAACTTCCCGGTGGCCAATCCCGGCTACATGGGCCGGCTGATCTACGCCCACGATGTCTACGGGGTCACAGGGGCCTGCCTGATGATCCGCCGCACCCTCTACGAGGAGGTGGGCGGCCTGGACGAGAGCTTTGCGGTGGCCTTCAACGACGTAGATTTCTGCGTGCGGGTCCACAAGGCAGGGTATCAGAATCTGTTCACCCCCTTTGCCATGCTGTACCACTACGAGAGCAAGAGCCGCGGCCTGGACGAAAGCCCCGAAAAGCGGGCCCGTTTCGTCTCGGAGGTCACCCGGTTCCAGACCCGCTGGAAGGCCGAACTGGCCGCCGGGGACCCCTGCCTGAACCCCAACTTTGACATCGACCGGGACGACTTCCGCATCAAGCTGCAGCCCCTGGAATGACCGAAAGAGAGGGCCGTGCATTGAATCTTTCTGCGTGTATCGTCACCTACAACGACCAGACCGAGGCGCTGAAGGCTGCCGCCTCGGTGCTGGCCCATACCCGGCGCCACCCGCTGGCCCTGTACCTGGTGGACAACGCCAGCCCGGACGGCACCGGCCGCGCCCTCGAACAGGCCGTGGCCAGCGGCGCGCTGCGGCCGGGACCGGAACAGTCGGTGCAGGTGATCTGCCGCCGGCGCAACGGCGGTTTCGGGGCCGGGCACAACACCGTCCTGGACAGCCTTGCCAGCGACTATCACTTCATCCTCAACCCCGATATCCTGCTCACGGCCGACACCCTGTCCGACCTGGCCGAGTGGATGGAGGCACGGCCCCAGGTGGTGATGGCCCGGCCCGGTCTCTGCTTTCCCGACGGGCGGCCTCAGGTGCTGCCCCTGCGCCGGTGCAGCCTGCGGGCCATGGTCTACCGGCAGCTGGGCTTTCTCTCTTTTTTGAAAAAGTACAACGACGCCTATGTGATGGCGGGCGAGGACCTGACCCAACCCCGGCAGATCGAGTTCTGCACCGGCAGCTTTGCGGCGGTGCGCACCGCCGATTTTGTGGCTGCGGGCGGCTTTGATGAGAAATACTTCATGTATGTGGAGGACGCCGACCTGACCCAGAAGATGCTGCGCCGGGGGCAGGTGTGGCTGGCCCCCCAGTTCACCGCGGTCCATGTGTGGCACCGGGCGGCCCACCGCAGCCTGGGGCCCATGTTCTGGCAGGCCCGCAGCCTCTGCCGCTACTTTGCCAAGTGGGGGTTCCGGCTGTGAGGCAGACGGTTGCTTTTTTGCCCCCGGACGTGTAAAATAAACATGAGGCCCTCCGGCGGACGACAGGGCGGCCTCCCCTCTTTTGTTTACAGCGGACGCAGCTTCCGCTTTGTGTTCCGGCGCGGGCCATTGCCCCGCCTGAGAGCTGCACAACTTTTGCAACTATAAAAGGAGTGCACGTGTAATGAAAGGCATTATTCTTGCCGGCGGCGCCGGCACCAGGCTTTATCCCCTGACCATGGTCACCAGCAAACAGCTGCTGCCGGTCTACGACAAGCCCATGATCTATTACCCTCTGTCCACCCTGATGCTGGCCGGCATCCAGGACATCCTCATCATCTCGACGCCGGAGGACACCCCCCGCTTCGAGCACCTGCTGGGGGACGGCAGCCAGTACGGCATCCGCCTGCAGTACAAGGTGCAGCCCTCCCCCGACGGGCTGGCCCAGGCGTTCATCCTGGGGGAGGAGTTCATCGGCGGGGACTGCTGCGCCATGATCCTGGGGGACAATATCTTCTACGGCAACGGATTTTCCCGCATTTTGAAAAACGCGGTGCACAACGCCGAGCACAACGGCCGCTGCACCGTCTTTGGCTACTATGTGCAGGACCCCGAGCGCTTTGGCATCGTGGAGTTTGACGCCGACGGCAAGGTGCTGAGCGTGGAAGAAAAGCCCCGGCACCCCAAGAGCAACTACGCCGTCACCGGCCTGTATTTCTACAACCGCAAGGTGGCCGAAATGGCAAAGCAGGTCAAGCCCTCCGCCCGGGGCGAGCTGGAGATCACCACCCTGAACGATATGTACCTCAAGCAGGGCGAGCTGGACGTCCAGCTGCTGGGCCGCGGCTTTGCCTGGCTGGACACCGGCACCATGGACAGCCTGGTGGACGCCGCCGACTTTGTCCGCATGATCGAAAAGCGCCAGGGCATCAAGATCAGCGCCCCGGAGGAGATCGCCTTCAAATACGGCTGGATCAGCCGGGAGAAGCTGCTGGAATCCGCCGAGCGGTACGGCAAGTCCCCCTACGGCGTCCACCTGAAGAACGTGGCCGACGGCAAGCTGCGCTACTGATCACTTCACAGATGGGAGGCATTGTATGAAAATCATTGTCACCGGCTGCAAGGGGCAGCTGGGCACCGAGATCATCAAACAGCTGCGGGAAGGCCGGAGCGAGATCGGCCCCATCCCCGAGAAGCTGCTCAACGCCACCGTCATCGCGGTGGATCTGCCGGAGCTGGATATTTCCAACTACAAGGCGGTGGACGACTTTGTCCGCCGGTACAAACCCGATGTGATCATCAACTGCGCCGCCTACACCAACGTGGACGGCTGCGAGACCAACCACGACGCCGCCTATAAGGCCAACGCCCTGGGCCCCCGCAACCTGGCCCAGGCCGCCGAGAAGATGGGTTCCCGGCTGGTGCACGTCTCCACCGACTATGTCTTTTCGGGCCGGGAGAACGGCGGCATCCCCCAGGATGAAGCCTGCCTGCCCGATCCCATCAGCGCTTACGGTTCCACCAAGCTGATGGGTGAAAAATACGTCCAGCGTTTCTGCCACCGGCACTTCATCGTGCGCACCGCCTGGCTGTACAGCTACTATGGCAAGAACTTTGTCAAGACCATCGTGAACGCCGGCAAAAAATACGGCAAGCTGGAGGTGGTCAACGACCAGCTGGGCAACCCCACCAATGCGGTGGACCTGGCCCACGAGCTGCTGCAGCTGTGCGTCACCCACGAGTACGGGCTGTACCACTGCACCGGCGAGGGCATCTGCAGCTGGTACGACTTTGCCTGCGAGATCATCCGTCTGGCAGGCGTGGACGCCACCGTGTCCCCCTGCACCAGCGCCGAGTACAAGGCCAAACATCCCGACAGCGCCGACCGCCCCCACTGGAGCGCTCTGGACAACCGTGCCCTGCGCTGCTCGGTGGGCAACCGGGTGCGCCCCTGGCAGGAGGCCCTGGCCTGCTTCTTTGCCCATTGGGACGGCGAAAACGGCATGAAATGATCCTGCGATGGAATTGAGGAAAGAAACGTTTATGAAGAAATATCTTATCACCGGCTGCGCCGGCTTTATCGGCTCCAACTTCGTCTATTATATGCTGAAAAAGCACCAGGACATCCTGCTGGTCAACCTGGACAAGCTGACCTATGCAGGCAACCTGGAAAACCTCAAGGGGGTGGAAGGCGACCCCCGCCACGTCTTTGTGCAGGGAGACATCTGCGACAAGGAGCTGGTGGAAAAGCTGTTCGCCCAGTATGACTTCGATTACGTCATCAACTTTGCCGCCGAGAGCCATGTGGACCGCAGCATCGCCAACCCCGAGATCTTTGTCCAGACCAACGTGATGGGCACCGTCAACCTGCTGCAGCGCGCCAAAGAGGCCTGGTACGATCCTGCCGCCCGGACCTGGAAAGAGGGCAAGAAGTACCTGCAGGTCTCCACCGACGAGGTATACGGCGCACTGGGAGCCGAGGGCTATTTCACCGAGACCACTCCCCTGTGCCCCCACAGCCCCTACTCCTCCAGCAAGGCCAGCGCCGATCTGTTCGTCATGGCCTTCCATGACACCTACGGTATGCCGGTCAACATCACCCGCTGCTCCAACAACTATGGCCCCTACCAGTTCCCCGAGAAGCTGATCCCCCTGATGATCAACAACGTCAAGCACCACAAGTCCCTGCCCGTCTACGGGGACGGGATGCAGATCCGGGACTGGCTGTATGTGGAGGACCACTGCAAAGCCATCGACATGGTAGCCACCGGCGGCAAGGTGGGCGAGGTGTACAATGTGGGCGGCCACAACGAGCGGCCCAACATCTTCATCGTCAAGACCATCATCAGCCAGCTGCATGACCGGCTGCAGGATGAGGGCATCAGCGAGGCGCTGATCCAGCATGTGGCCGACCGCCTGGGCCATGACCGCCGCTACGGCATCGACCCCGCCAAGATCAAGAACGATCTGGGCTGGTATCCCGAGACCCCCTTTGAAAAGGGCATCGTACTGACCATCGACTGGTATCTGTCCCACCAGGAGTGGATGGACAACGTCACCAGCGGCAGTTACCAGAAATACTACGAGGAAATGTACAAAAACAAGTGACCCTTGCCCGCCGGCCGGGTCATGCCTGAACGGAACGCAAAGCCCCCGTTTCCCTTTTGGGAGACGGGGGCTGTTTTATATCTGCGGGGGCGTCAGCGGTCCCACTTGTCGCACAAGGCGTTGATCTGATCCGCAAACTTGGCCAGATCTTTGTTGGCGCCGCCCTCGTTGTGCTCGATCACCTGCATCAGGCGGCGGCCCGCAGCCACCAGCCGCTGGAATACGGCGGCCGCCCGGCTGAGGGCAGGCGCCGTGGAGACCCGGGCAGAGGTGCGTTCCCGGCTGCCCTCGTTCAGGCAGACTGCGCCGTCCGCGCCCAGCGCCCACTGGGCCCCGTTGTAGGGAGCGCAGGCCGTATAGCCCAGCCCCTGCAGGGTAGCGACGAACTGGTCCTCCACAGCGTCATCTCCGTGGTTGATGAACACGCGGCGGGGTTTTGGCTCAAAGGAGCTGATCCATTGCAGCAGGCCCTCCCGGTCGGCATGGCCCGACATACCGCCGATCTGGGCGATCTCGGCCTTTACCTCGATCTCCTCGCCAAACAGCTTGACCCCGTCGATGCCGTCGATCAGGGCGCGGCCCAGGGTGCCCACCGCCTGGTAGCCCACAAACAGGATGGTGCATTCCTTGCGCCACAGGTTGTGCTTGAGGTGGTGGCGGATGCGGCCCGCGTCGCACATGCCGCTGGCCGAGATGATCACCTTGGGGATGGTGTCGGTGTTGATCAAACGGGACTCGTCGCTGGTGACGCTGACCCGCAGCCCCGGGAAGGTGATGGGGTCCACCCCTGCCGCCAGCAGGGCCCGGGTCTCCTGGTCAAAACAGGACGCATCGGTGTCCCGGAAAATACGGGTGGCCTCGATGGCCAGAGGGCTGTCGATGTACACCGGGAAGTTATCGTGGCCCTTCACCAGCCCTTTGGCTTTGATCTCCCGCATGAAGTACAGCAGCTCCTGGGTGCGGCCCACCGCAAAGCTGGGGATGACCACATTGCCGCCCCGGTCAAAGGTGCGCTGCAAAATATCGGTCAGCTGGCGGACGTAGTCGGGGCGGGGCGGATGGCTGCGGTCCCCGTAGGTGGACTCCATGATCACATAGTCCGCCTCGGTCAGATAGGTGGGGTCCTTCAGGATGGGCTGATGCAGGTTGCCGATGTCCCCCGAAAAGACCAGTTTGGTGGTCTCGGTCCCCTCGGTCACCCACAGCTCGATGCTGGCCGAACCCAGCAGGTGGCCCACATCGGTAAAGCGGGCCTCCAGCCCCGGGGCCAGCTGGATCTTTTGGCCGTAGTCCACCCCTTTGAACAGGCGGATGGCCGCCTCGGCGTCCGCCACCGTATAGTCCGGCTCCACCGGGGGCAGGCCGGCCCGGGTGTTCTTGCGGGTCTTCCACTCGGCTTCCGACTCCTGGATGTGGGCCGAGTCACGCAGCATGATGTCGCACAGGCGGCAGGTGGGCCTGGTGGCGTAGATCTTGCCCGCATAGCCCTGTTTGGCCAGCAGGGGCAGATGGCCGCTGTGGTCGATGTGGGCGTGGGTCAGCAGTACGCCGTCGATCTGCTCCACCGGGATGGGCAGGGGCTGGTTCTCATAGACGTCCTTGCCCTGCTCCATGCCGCAGTCGATCAAAATGTGCAGCCCCCCTGTCTCCAGCAGGGTGCAACTGCCTGTCACCTCATGGTTTGCGCCTAAAAATGTCAGCTTCATACGAGGATACCTCCCTGTGCTCCGGTGTGTCCGGCGCATAGGGCGCATCTGAGATTGCTTTCGCCCGGTCCGTTTTTGCCAAAAAGCGCAGCCTTGTCCCCTTGCGTGCACTCCCTTGCGGCGCATGGTCCGGTCTTTTGGACGATCCAGATACACCCTGGTCTTGTACAAATGGTTCTGATCTTATTATAGCATAGCCGGGGCTTCATTTCCCGCCCAAAATCGGGGGCAGAATCCGTCAAAACGCCGAAACAGCGGACAATATTTTAGATAACCTTGACAAAGCCCCGGTTCTGAATTAAACTTATAGGGTTGAAGTTTATCGGTCACGCAGACAGTGGCCGATCTGCATCGTATAGAGAGGTTTGATTTTATGATTCGTAACGACCTGCGCAATGTGGCCATCATCGCCCATGTTGACCACGGCAAGACCACCCTGGTGGACGCCATGCTCCGCCAGAGCGGCGCTTTCCGTGACAACCAGGTGGTGGCCGAGCGCGTGATGGACAGCGGCGATATCGAGCGGGAGCGCGGCATCACCATCCTGGCCAAGAACTGTTCCTGCACCTACAAGGGCGTCAAGATCAACATTGTGGATACCCCGGGCCACGCCGACTTTGGCGGCGAAGTGGAGCGCGTGCTGAAGATGGTCAACGGCGTCGTTCTGCTGGTGGATGCCGCCGAGGGCTGCATGCCCCAGACCCGTTTCGTGCTGCAGAAGGCTTTGCAGCAGAACCTGAGCCTGGTGGTGGTCATCAACAAGATCGACCGTCCCGACGCCCGCATCAAGGAAGTGGTGGACGAGGTGCTGTATCTGCTGATGGATCTGGGCGCCTCGGACGAGCAGCTGGAGTGCCCCATGGTCTACTGCTGCGGCCGCGCTGGCACCGCCAGCCTGGACCCCGACGTCCCCGGCAGCGACCTGGTGCCCCTGTTCGATACCATCCTGGATACCATCCAGCCCCCCGAAGGCGACCCGGAAGCCCCCTTCCAGATGCTGGTATCCTCCATCGATTACAACGACTTCGTGGGCCGCATCGGCATCGGCCGCATCCAGAACGGCACCTGCCGTGTGGGCGAGGAAGTGGTGGTCTGCGACTGGCACGATCCCTCGGTGAACATGAAGGGCCGCCTGACCAAGCTGTATGACTTCCAGGCCAACGGCCGGGTGCCCTGCGACAACATCACCGCCGGTGACATCGTGGCCTTCTCGGGCCTGCCTGACGTGACCATCGGCAACACCCTGTGCGCCCCTTCCAAGGTGGAGCCCCTGCCCTTTGTCAAGATCAACGACCCCACTGTGGAGATGACCTTCTCGGTCAACGACAGCCCCCTGGCCGGCCGGGAGGGCAAGTACGTCACCAGCCGCCAGCTGCGGGACCGCCTGCACCGTGAGCTGCTGAAGGACGTGGCTCTGCGGGTGGAGGACTCTGCCACCACCGATTCCTTCCGGGTGATGGGCCGCGGCGAGATGCATCTGTCCATCCTGATCGAGACCATGCGCCGGGAAGGCTACGAGCTGCAGGTGTCCCCCCCGCACGTCCTGACCAAGGTCATCGACGGCAAGACCTACGAGCCCATGGAGCAGGTTGTGATCGACGTGCCCACCCAGTACCAGGGCGCCGTCATGACCGGCTTGGGCCAGCGCAAGGCCGTCCTGCAGCAGATGGACGCCCTGGGCGACAGCCGGGTGCGTCTGGTGTTCCGTATGCCCAGCCGCGGCCTGTTCGGCTACCGCAACCAGTTCCTCACCGACACCCACGGCGAAGGCGTCATCAACCAGATCTTTGACGGCTACGACCTGTGGGCCGGCATGATCACCAACCGCTCCACCGGCTCTCTGGTCAGCTTTGAGACCGGCGACTCGGTCACCTACGGCCTGTACAACGCCCAGCAGCGGGGCACCCTGCTGATCGGCCCCGGCGAAAAGGTCTACGAGGGCATGGTCATCGGCTACACCCCCACCGGCGAGGACGTGGACGTCAACGTCTGCAAGACCAAGCACCTGACCAACACCCGCGCCTCCGGCTCGGACGACGCGCTGCGCCTGGTGCCCGTCAGCCGGCTGAGCCTGGAGGGCTGCCTGGAGTTCCTGGCCCCCGACGAGCTGCTGGAGGTCACCCCCAAGAGCCTGCGCATCCGCAAGCAGATCCTCAACCACGAGCAGCGGATGAAGGCCCGCAGCAAGAACAAGTAATCTTTGCCAAAAACAGCAAAACAACAACCGGGAGGCTCCCTCTTTTGGGGGCCTCCCGGTTTGCGGTTACTTCTTTTCTACCGGGAGCCAGACCTCACAATAGTAGTCCTGGTCCTGAGCTCCGTTTTCAAACCGGCTGGCATCGCTGTACATCTCTACGTTGATACCTGCAGCGATGCGATAGTCGGTGTTAACAGGCAGCCACTGGGAAAAAATCTGCCGGTTGAGTTCCATCAGCGCCTGCGGCATCTTGCCGGTACAGGGAAAGACCGCCCAGGTATATGCGGGAATGGTCCGGGTGATGAATCCCGCCGGGATCTCTTTGACCGGGTCATAATTGTCGGCAATGAGATATTCAAATTCACTGCCGCCCATGCTCTCGTCCAGATTGATCCCATACATACCGTGCACGGTTTCCCCGCCGCCGGTACGGAAATGTTCCGCCCAGAATCGAGGCACCTGCTCGGCACCCTCCTCATACCGGAATGTTTTGGCCCGGCAAAGCACCGTGAACGCCTCTTTTTTCTGAATTCTGCAATCCATATTCTGACCACCTTCCAGAGTTACTTTGATTCTCAGCGGAGCAAAGGAGCGGACCGCGCCTCCGCTTTTTCGTAGAGCGGCCGGCGTGACCCCATGGAAACGGGCAAACGCCTTGGTAAAGCTGTCTGGTGCATCGTAGCCGAATTCCAGCGCAATATCAATGATCTTCCGGTCCGTCATGAGGACCTCCAGCCCGGCGGCGGAAAGCCGGCGCTGGCGGATATACTCTCCCACTGTCATGCCGCACAGCATGGTAAACCCTTTTTGGAAGTAATACGGGGACAGCGCCGCCTGCTGCGCAACAGTACAGATGGACAAATCCTCCCGGAGATGAGCTTCGATATACTGGATTGCCCTGTGGATGCTCTCGACCCAATCCATAGATCACACCCTCCTTCTGGCAACAGTATACACGAAGTTTCCCGGCTGTGCCCGATTTTCTGTGCCCGGTTTTGTCCGGGCGAAAGGCCCCTTACTTTTCGATCTCGTATGTTCTTCTCTTTTTATCAAGATAAAAATGCAAAAAAGGGGACGCGCTGCGCTCATCCGTGCGGAGCGTCCCCATTTTGTGTCACTGCGCGTAGGCGCTGCCGGGGGTCCAGGGGCTGTCGGCGGCGTAGCGGGTATGGCTGCGCAGGTAGTTGACCCAGGCGCCATAGCCGTTGCCCGCCGACAGGTGCACCCCGTCGGGGGCGGCGCAGACCGCTTTCAGGTTGTTGTCGTCCTCAGAAACTTCACGCTGATAAAGGGTACGATTTTCCGTTTTGCAGACAGGCGTGCACCGTGAGACATATAAAGTGTTCTTAATCCAGGAGATATCCGACTTAAAAGTGTTGCGCTTCCCGCTGCCGGGCGCGGTATTCTGCCGGAGAGACGTGATAGACCGCTTCGAACTTATGGTAGAAAAAGCCCAGGTTGTTGTACCCCACCTTTTGGGCGATCTCGTAGATCGGCAGTTCGGTGTTGGACAGCAAAAAGCAGGCCTGGTACATCCGCTGCAGGATCAGCAGCTCTTTGAAGGAGCGGCCAGCCTGCCTTTTGATGTAGGCGCTCAGGTAATTGGGGTGAAAGCCGAAGTGCCGGGCGGTGGACTCCAGAGTGGCGGTGAGGTAGTTCTTTTCAATGTACTCCAGAATTTCCATGATCAGGCCGGCGTCGCTGCTGCGGGGAGAAAAGACCTGGTTCCGGTACTGGCGCAAAATCTCGCAGCACAGCAGCACCATATTGGCCTCTATAGCCTGGTCGCTGCACAGCTGGGGATCGTAATATTCACAGAGGATATTTTGCAGGATCGAATGGATGGCGTTGTCCCCGCGCCGACGGAACAGCAGATGCTGGTCGTGAGCAGTGTCCGCCGACAGCGCATTGACCAGAAAATGGTTGATGATGGCGTTGTCGCCCAGCCGCTGCAGAAAGCCTCTTGTGAGGTATTCCTTGCGCATTTCAATGGTGATGACGATATCGCTCTCGTTCAGGTACTCGATGCTGTGGGGGACGTTGGTGTCCAGCAGGCAGATGTCGCCGGCAGACATCTCGACCCGGCGGCCGTTGATGACTTGGGTGCAGTGTCCCGCATAGACATAGAGAAACTCGATGACGGTATGGATGTGCTCAGGGATAAAGGTGAAACGGGATTCCTTGTTCACGCAGATGCTTCGTCCTTCCATCAGGGAGTTGAAGGAGAACAGGTACATATCCCGTCCGGCAAAGTTCACCTGCGGGATCCGCCGGTAGCGGGGGGAGAGAACGTCGGAAGGTTCGCCGCGATGGCGCAGTTCCGACTCGGTGTAACGGAAAAGGAATGAATCCAGACTGCCGATGTCCATGGTATGCCTCCTTGGATGGAGAGTGTCTGCCATCAATATAACAGATAAAGTTTGGTAAGTAAAGTGCTTTTGTCAAGTGATTGCAAAACCGGCCCCGCCGGGCTATCATAAAGGCAGCAATGGGGAGGATATTTCCAGCAGCATCAATGGTTTTTGGAGTATTTCCAGGGAGTCCGGGCGGATGGAAACACTTTTTTGAACCTGTGAGATTGGCTGTAAAACCGTCCTTCCCGACCGCTGCGGCGGGTGCGCGCCCCGCTGCCGGACGATGTGAATCGACTATGGACATGAAGGAGAGAACAGTCATGGCAAAAGCAACGCAATACGAGTTCGAGACCCTATGCCGCGCCATCCTCGATGCGGTGGGCGGCAGTCAGAATATCGCCAACGTGTTCCACTGCATCACCCGGCTGCGGATCGTGCCTGTCAATCGGGATCTGGTGGACATGGCCAAACTGGGCAGCATCAAGGGCATCCTCAAAGTGGTGGAATCCAGCGGGCAGATCCAATGTGTCATCGGCACCACGGTGCCTGAGGTGTACAACGACTTCATCGCCATTTCGGGGATCAACCCCGGCGGCGAGGTCAAGGCGGACGCTGCGGATACCGCTTCCGACGCTGCGGCCGTCCAGGAGAAGAAACAGAACCTCATCATCCGCGGATTGAACACCCTGGCCGCCTGTGTCACTCCCTACCTTTACGCCATCGTGGCCGGCGGTATGATCAAAGGCATCGTCTCTCTGATCACCGCGCTGGGGCTGGCTGCCTCCGACTCGGATATCATCACGGTTTTGAGCGCCGTCGGCGACGCCCCCTTCTACTTCATGCCCTTTATGGCGGGCTATGCAGCGGCCAAGCGGTTCCGCGTCAAGGAAGTATTCGGCCTGATGACCGCCGGCATTTTGATGTACTCCACCTTCTCGGCCCCGGCCGAAGGGGTCTCCAGCTATGCCTTCGGCTTCATTGATATCCCGGCTTACAACTACAAGAGCTCGCTGTTCCCGGTCATCCTTTCGGTGTGGTTCTTCTCGGTCATCTTCCACTTTATCGACAAGCGGATGCCCAAAAACCTGCGGATCGTCTTTTCGGGGGCACTGTCCTTTCTGATCGCCGCTCCCATCTTCCTGGGGTTCCTGGCGCCTCTGGGCAACTGGTTTGCCAGCGTCATGACCGGCGGCTTTGCCTGGCTGTTCACCCATGCCGGACCCTTTGCAGGCGCGCTGTTCTGCGGCATCATCCCCCTGACCGTTATCTTCGGCATCAAGGGCTGGTCCGCCGTCGAGCTGCAGAACCTTTCCACCCTGGGCTATGACTACATGCTGCCCAACTTCTTCTACTCCAACCTGGCTGTCTCGGGTGCCATCCTGGCCTACGCCCTCAAGCTCAAGAAGGGCGACCAGCGCTCGGCGGCCATTTCCACCGGCCTTGTCTGCATTCTGGGCATCACCGAGCCGGCGCTCTACGGCTACGCCCTGCCGGAGAAACGTCCTCTGGCCGCAGCTATGGCAGGCGGCGCCATCGCCGGCGCGCTGGCCATGATCCTTGGCGTGGTCACCTACGCTTTCTCGGCGCCCGGCATCACCAGCATCGCCACCTATATGGACGAGGGGAACAACTTCCTGATGCTGCTGGTGGTCATGGCGGTGGCCTGGCTGGCATCCTTTGCCATCTCGTTCGTACTGTGCAAAAAAGAAGAGTAAAAAGCAACGGAATCAGGAGGATCTTGCGATGAGAAACGGTTTTCCAAAGGATTTTCTGTGGGGCGGCGCCATGGCTGCCTCCCAGGCGGACGGCGCTTACGATCAGGGCGGCAAGGGGCTGGACACCCAGGACCTGCGCTACTTCGACCCTGCCTGGACCAAAGCTGAGCGGGCCGCCAAGGCCAACCGCCGGATGAGTGACGCCAAATTCCGCCAGGCACTGGCCGACACCCAGGACCAGACCCACTACCCGTTCCGCCACGGCATCGACTTCTACAACCGCTGGCGGCAGGACCTGGAATTGTTCGACGAGCTGGGCATCAAGGTGCTGCGCACCTCCATCAACTGGGCCCGCATCTATCCCCACGGAGACGACCCTGTCCCCAATGAGGAGGGCCTGCGCTTTTACATCGACCTGTTTGACGAATGCCACCGCCGCGGCATCAAGGTCTTTGCCACCATCCTCCACTACAACATCCCGGTGGACCTGGTACTCAAGTATGGCGGTTGGAAAAGCCGCAAGACGGTGGAGTGCTATGTCCGTTACGCCCGCACCCTCTTTGAGCGGCTGGGGGATCGGGTGGACTACTGGCTTCCCTTCAACGAGTTCAATGCAGGTAAGTTCAACCCCTACAACGGCGTCTGCCTGGTGGAGGATCAGGAAGAGGACTACAACAACGCCATTTTCCAGTGCCTGCACAATCAGTTCCTTGCCAACGCCCTCACCGTCAAGGCCGGCCACGAGATCCTGCCCGGCAGCCAGATCGGCGGCATGATCGCCCGCTTCACCACCTATCCTGCCACCTGCAAACCCGACGATGTGATGCAGATGATCCTGGACGATCAGTATTCCAACTGGTTCTATCTGGATGTCATGGCCCGCGGACATTATCCTGCCTATATGGAGCGCTACTTTGAGACGGAAGGCATCCATATCCATATGGAGCCGGGGGATGAGGCCATTCTGCGGGAGAACACCATCGACTTTGTCTCCTTCTCGTACTACTTCTCCCAGGTATCCACCACCGAGCAGGGCTGGGAAAAGACCAGCGGCAATCTCATCATGGCCAACAAGAACCCCTACCTTGAAACCAGCGAATGGGGCTGGCAGAAGGACCCCGTTGGACTGCGTATCACCCTGAACCAGGTATACGACCGCTACCAGCTGCCGGTTTTCATTGCCGAAAACGGCCTGGGCGCAGTGGACAGGGTCGAGGCCGACGGCTCCATCCACGACCCCTACCGCATCGATTACCTCAAGGCTCACATCCAGCAGATGAAAGAGGCCGTCAAGGATGGGGTGGATCTGATCGGCTACACCATGTGGGGCTTCATCGACCTGGTGTCCTGCGGCTCGATGGAAATGAGCAAGCGCTACGGCGTGATCTATGTGGATCAGGACGACGCCGGCCGCGGCACACTGGCCCGCAGCCGGAAAGATTCCTTCTACTGGTACCAGAAGTGCATCCGCACAAACGGCGAGGACCTTGCCTGACCAGGCTGAAAGCTGTATCATAAAAAGAGCATCCGTGGGCGGAAGGACCGTCCGCGGATGCTCTGCTGTGCAGAAAGGAGCCGATACTATGAACGAATCGATCAAAGCACACGCCCTGGCTTACGCCGCGCGCTGCCGGGACGAACAGGCCGAACTGCTGCGCACGCTGGGCCGGCTGCCGGCGCCCAGCCGTCAGGAGGATCTGCGGGCTGCCTTCTGCCGGGACTGGCTGCAGAAGCAGGGTGCGCAGGATGTGACCATCGACGCTGCCAAAAACGTCATCTGCCGCTTGGGGCCGGCGGAATGCGAGGACCTGGTGGTCTTTGCGGCCCATACCGACGTTGTTTTTCCGGATCTGGATCTCCTCCCGGTGCGGGAAGAAGATGGCCGGCTGTACGCTCCCGGCATCGGGGATGACACCGCCAACCTGGTCAATCTGCTGCTGGCAGCCCGCTACCTGATCGCCCGGCAGGTGCCGCTGCGCTGCGGCGTCCTGATCGTAGCCAACGCCTGCGAGGAGGGCCTGGGCAACCTGGACGGCACCAAGGCCCTTTTTGCTGCCTGCGGCACCCGCGTCCGCGGCTACTACTCCTTTGATATGTATATGCCGTCCTGCTGCACACGGGCGGTGGGCTCCTGGCGGTACCGTATCACTTGCCGGACCGCCGGCGGCCACTCCTACCAAGACTTTGGCAAACCCAGCGCCATCCGGCTGCTCTGCGGCCTGGCGGACGAGCTTTACCGCATCGTCCCGCCTGCCGGGGTCACCTACAACATCGGCCGCATCGAAGGGGGCACCACCGTCAACTCCATCGCGCAGGAGGCGTCCATGCTCTATGAGTTCCGCTCCGACGCACAGGAAAACCTGGCCGGGATGGAGTCTGCGTTACGCACCGCGTTGACCCACTGGGAAGGGCAGGGCGGCCGCTTTGAAGTAGAGCTGCTGGGAGTCCGCCCCGGCAACGGCCCTCTGGACAAGGGCGCCATGGACCGCTTTACCGCCCATACAGTGGATGTCATCCGGGCCGTCACCGGGCAGGAACCCCGGATGGAGGCCGGCTCCACCGACAGCAATATCCCCCTCTCCCTGGGCATCCCAGCCAATACCATAGGCACCGTGACCGGCAGCCTGGCCCACACCCGGCAGGAATGGGTGGACCTCGCCAGCCTGCCCACCGGTCTGGCTCTGGCCCTCAGCCTGATGCTGTCCTACGCCGAAGAAGTCTGACCTGGGCGCAAGGTGACAATGCGGTGGTCATGGCGAGGGATGCCGCCAAGAAGGGAAGCATTCGATTTCCAAGTCCGATAGGATTCGGCAGGCGCTGGCAAAATACATGACAATTTATTTCCTTTGCCCTCTTGACAGAACGGGGAAAAGAATGTATTATAACAGTGCTATATAACAATGCTATAAGGAGGGCTCTCTATGGAAGAAAAGTCTACCGCAACCTTGGAAAAAATCCAGGAGGCCGCTCTGGGCGAATTCCTGGACAAGGGGTTTCTGGGTGCTTCCCTGCGGCAGATCGTGAAGAACGCCGGGGTGACCACCGGGGCCTTTTACGGCTACTTCTCCAGCAAGGAGGCGCTGTTCAACGCCCTGGTGGAGCCTCACGCCGCCGCCCTCATGGGCAAGTTCATGGAGGCTCAGACCTCCTTTGCAGAGTTGCCCGAGGAGCAGCAGCCATCCCACATGGGGGTGGAGTCCTCCCACTGCGTCCATTGGATGGTGGACTACATCTGTCAGCACCGGGAGCCGGTGAAGCTGCTCCTCACCCGCTCGGAGGGCACCAGCTACGAGCACTTCGTCCACAACATGGTGGAGGTGGAGGTAGAATACACCCTCCAATACATGGAAGTTCTCCGCCGCCTGGGAAAGGACATTCCCGTGCTGGACAAATCCCTGTGCCACATCATCGCCAGCGGGATGATGAGCGGCATCTTCGAGATCGTGATCCACGATATGCCCCGGGAACAGGCCTTGCGGGACGTGGATCAACTCCGCGATTTCTACACTGCCGGATGGCTGAAATTGATGGGGGCTTGACCCCTGTCTTTTTGGGATAAAAGTT
>MHCFR04200__coassemble_249_pt1 | contig 39450 bp, 39 predicted proteins | sample MHCFR04200__metabat2_high_PE_011 | metagenome-assembled genome bin MHCFR04200
TAACTGACTTTTCGGAAAAACCAGTCTCTCTTTCGAATAATCTTTCAAAAAGTAATTATCTGTATCTGATTTTCCTCGCCATTGATCATATTTCTTCTTTACCTTGACAACCAATTTACGATATTGGTTTACACCCAATAATCGATACAATTTTAGTTCCATTGTTCTTTCTCCCGTACAATCTCTCCCGTACAAATCAACCGATTTCGTACTGGTTCCATTATACTATGGCCGGCTTCTTTTGGAAACAGTTGACTTGCAAGATTGCCGGACAGGCCCACCGCCATATCCAAAACAGCACCATCCAGGCACAAAAATGCCGGGGCGCAGCCAATCGGGCGGCGCTCCCGGCAAGGGGGATCGATCCAGCGAATCGTATGGGGTGCGGGCCTGCGGGAACCGTTCAGTCCGGCGCTGAAGATGCAGGGTGTTCAGCTCATGGGGAAGATCAGGACTGCGCCGATGGTCAAAGCCAGCAGGCGGATGAAATACTGGGGAATGGTGAACTTCCAGAACTCACCGATCTTGTAGTTGCCGGCGCCCATGATCATGGCGGGCATACCGTCGATGGGCAGGAAGTGTCCGCACCAGCCCGAGATGACGATGGCTGCGGCCGCAGCGGTGGGGTCCAGGCCCAGGTTCATGCAGGTGGCAATGGCCATGGGGGCAAAGACATACACCGTGCCGATGGTGGAACCGGTCAGAGTGGCCAGCACGCTGGTCAGGATGCAGAACACAAAGATCAGAAGGAGAATTTGACCAGGTTGACATCCGAAGAAGCCCCTGCGCTCTGCAAAACCGCAATGACGATGCCATATTGCAGGGCGGTGTTGAAGGGCAGCAGCGGGTGGTTGGCCGCAAAGCCTGCGGGCATCAGAACCCTGGAAGGGGGCAGGCTGCGGGAGTCGGGCAGGTTGGACAGCAGGCCGATGACCAGCACATAGTATGCGGTGGAGCCGGTGCCAAACAGGCTGCATCCCAGCATGACGATCAGGATCAGCAGCACATAGGCCAGGAAACCGCCTTTGCTGGCCATCTTGAACAGGGCGTCCTTGAACTTGATGATGAAGCTTGTCTTTTGCAGCGCCGCGATGATGGCCATGAACGAGGCGAGCATCACACAGTTCGGTTTGAAAAAGCAAACCTTCTCTCCCCTATTCCGGCCCGGCGCCGCACCGGCGTTCCGTTCTGGAATAGGCGGCAAAAAGGTCCCGCCCGAGCGGCAGACGTCCAGGCGGGACCTTTGCAGGCAACGGCGCGATGGGCCGAAGCAAAGCGGTTCCAGATCAGTTTTTGCGGCCGTTGGCCATACGGATGGCATAGTCGATGGCGTTGACCAGGCTCAGCTCGTTGCTGGTGCCCTTGCCCGCCAGGGCAAAGCCGGTGCCATGGTCCACACTGGTGCGGATGATGGGCAGGCCCAGGGTGACATTGACCCCTTCCACAGCCTTCCATGCCTGTTTTTCGCGGTCGTAGACAAACCCCACCGTCTTGAGGGGGATGTGTCCCTGGTCGTAGTACATACAGACCACAATGTCATACCAGCCGCCCAGCGCCTCGCTGAAAACGCTGTCGGGCGGGATGGGGCCGATGGCGTTGATCCCTTCGGCTTTGGCGGCCTGGATGGCGGGGGTGATCTCCTGGATCTCCTCGGTGCCGAACAGGCCGTTTTCGCCGCAGTGGGGGTTCAGGCCGGCCACCGCCACCCGCGGGGCTTCGATCCCCATATCCTTGCAGGCCTGGTGGGCGATCTCGATCACCTCCAGCACCCGGTCTTTTTTGACCCGGTCGCAGGCCTCCCGCAGGGAGCAGTGGGTGGACACATGCACCACCCGCAGGTCGTGGTGGGCCAGCATCATGGTGTACTTTTTGGTGTGGGTGTAGGTCGCATAGATCTCGGTGTGGCCGTCAAAATGGGTGTAACCGTCCGAGTTTGCGCCCCCGGCGGCCTCCAGAGCCTTGTTCATGGCCTCTTTGTTCAGGGCGTTGGTGCAGGTGGCGTCCACCTCCCCGTCCATGGCCAGCTGGATCACCTTGCGCACGCACTGGAAAGCCGCATTGCCCCCTTCCAGGCTCACCTTGCCCAGCTCAAACTTGTCCACATCCGCGATCAGCTCCAGGTGGAGCACGTCGATGGTGCCGGGGGTGAACAGAGCGTCGCTCACCTTCTCACAGCGGTGGATCCGGATGTCGGGCCGGCCCACAAAGCCCCGGGCCTGCTCCAGCATTTTGGCGTCCCCCACCACGATGGGGCGGCACCGGTCGTACAGGTCGGCCCGGGCCAGGGCCTTGACGGTGATCTCGGGGCCGTTGCCCGCAGGGTCGCCCATGGTGATGCCGATGATGGGTCTTGTCATATCTTACCTCTCCCTCTTTTTCTGCGAAACTGCCGGGCCGGCCTCTGCGCTCAGCACATGCCCTTTTCCGCGTTCTCCTTCAGTACCTTCTCCAGGGCCTTGATGCCTTCCTCGGGTACCTGGTTGAAGGGAGCGCGGCATTTGCCCACATTGTAGCCCAGCATAGCCACGGCGGTCTTGACGATGGTGTTGGGGTTGCCGTACTTGAAGCAGGCGCGGAACGAAGCGATGCTGGCGTTGGCTGCTTTGGCCTCCTCGATCCTGCCCTCCATGAACAGGTCATAGATGGACGCCATGGTGTGAGGGTAAACGTTGGCGCAGCCCGCAATGCCGCCGGTGCCGCCGGCCAGCAGGTTCCAGATGATCAGCTGGTCGTTGCCGGACAGGGTGGAGAACTTGCCGTTCTTTTTGGTGTTCCCTGCGTCGATGTATGCCAGGATGTTGGTGAAGTTTCCGGAGGAATCTTTGGCGCCCACAATGTTGTCGATCTGGGCCAGCCGGGCCACCGTTGCGGGGGCCAGGGCGTTGCCGGTGCGGGCGGGGATGTTGTACAGCACAATGGGCATATCCACCGCCTCGGGATCGTCGCAGGCCGCCTCGATGTTGTTCAGGATCAGGTCCAGGCCCTCCAGGGCATACAGGTCGCTGAAGGGGTTGGCCTTGTTGCTGGTAAAGCACTCGATGCAGTGGGCCAGGGCGTCCACGCCGGTGGCCGCCGCGATCTTGCGGGGCAGGTTTTTGATCATGCGGGCGTCCAGGATCACATAGTCGGCGATCATACGCTCGTTGACGATGCCCACCTTCAGTTCCTTCTCGGGCACCGCCACGATGGCGTTGGGGGTCACCTCGGCGCCGGTGCCGGCGGTGGTGGGGATCAGCACAATGGGCACGCACTTTTGGGCCCGGCCGGGATCGTCCAGCAGCTCCTTGACGCCGTACTCGTCGGTGACCAGCACGCTGGCCAGCTTGGCCGCGTCCATCACACTGCCGCCGCCGCAGGCCACGATCAGGTCTGCGCCGCTGTGCTTGAACTCATCCACCAGCTTCTGCACCGCCATATAGCTGGGCTCGGCGGGCAGGTCATCCAGCACATAATAGTCGGCCCCTGCGGCCTTGACCGCCTCCTCAGGCAGGGCAAACAGCCCTGCGCCCTCGATGCCCTTGTCGGTGAACATGGCCACCTTTTTGGCCCCGCGGGCCCGGATGATAGCGGTGACGTTGTCCATGGCGTTCTCGCCCCCATAGACGGCGTGGGACATCTTCAGATTGTATTGGGTCAGCATTGCAGTCTCCTCCTTTGGTTCATTTGGTGCCCTGGGCGGCGGTGGGGTTGTACAGCCCCACCCGCTCCCGCCGGGCCCCCAGTACGTCTTCCTCCCGGAAGCGCAGGTATTTGATCCCCTGGCGGGTACGGGCGGCGTAGGCCAGATGGAGCGCGCCGTCCCTGCCCTGCATGAGGTAGGGGTATTCATATTGCTTGTTGTTGGTGCGGTTCTCATCCCCCATGTAGCCCTCGCCCCGCTCCATCCAGCGGATGATGGGGAAGGTCAGGCCGCCGTCCTCGCTCAGGGCCACCGCCACCGGGCAGCGCAGGCCGGGCCAGGCCGCCTTGCCGGGGTGGGGATCGGGGGTGCAGGTGGGATTGTACGCGATGGCGACCCGTCCGCTCCGGAGCTTGATGGCGCTGATGCTGGAATTGTTGTTGGGCAGCGGGGTGGGTTTGGGCTCGCTCCAGCTTTCGCCCCAGTCAAAGGACTCGCTGCGGTGGATGCGGTAGGCCTCCCGGTTGCGCATAAAGGCCACCAGGTGCCCCGGTTCCAGCTCCACCACGTTGGCGTGCACATGGCCGTTGGAGCCGGACATCATCACCATCCACAACCTGGAGGAGACCAACCGCGCTTTGGACCGGCTGCGGGAGGGCGGCTACAAAATGGTGGTCAGCGACATGGTCACCCACACCCTGGCCCGGCAGAAGGGCTTCGACGCCTTTCTCATCACCTCGGGGGTGGAGAGCCTCCACGACGCCTTCACCCAGGCCATCCAGATCAGCGACCGCTTCCGCCAGCTGCGGCGCCAGAACCAGCTGCTGGAGGGGGTGGCCCGCAGCCGCAGCGGCAACACCATCATCCTGGACGCCGCCGGCCAGCTGGCCTATGCTGCCCGGGAACAGCCCGGCGAGGCCCTGCTGTCCCTGCTGCGGTCCCGGATCCCCGATATCCCTTCCGCCGCGCCCCTGCGCTTTTTCCACAGCGACAGGGGGGAGTTCATCCGGGTCACCGCCCGCAGCCTGCGGGCCGGATGGGATCCATATTACATCTTCCACTGCCAGCTGGCCCAGATCCCTCTGCGCAGCAGCAAAAACGGGCTGCGTTTTTTTGACGAGGCCGAGGCCGCCCAGCAGTTCATGCACAGCTTTTACAGCATCAGCGGCGCCATGGGCGCTCTGGAGGAGCCGGTCAACGCCATCGCGCCCACCCGCCAGCCGGTGATGATCCTGGGGGAAGTGGGCACCGGCAAGGAACAGATCGCACGGGCCCTCTATCTGCGCAGCCCCCGGGTGAACAGCCCTCTGGTGGTGGTGGACTGCACCCTGATGACCGACAAAAACTGGGAGCACCTGTTCAACCACTACGCCTCCCCGCTCAATGAGGGCAGCTGCACCGTCTACTTTCAAAACCTGGAGCAGCTCAGCCGTCCATACCAGCAGGAACTGCTGGCGGTGGCCACCGAGACCAACCTGCCCCGGCGGGTCCGGCTGATCTTTTCGGCGGCCTGCATGGACGGCCAGCCCCTGCCCGAACCGGTGCAGGCGCTGCGCAGCCAGCTGGGCTGCCTCACCTTGCAGCTCCCCACCCTGCGCAGCCGCCGGGACGAGCTGCCCAGTCTGGCCAGCCTCTATCTCAGCAGCCTGAACGCCGAGCTGGGCAAGCAGATCATCGGCTTTGACCCCCGGGCCACCGAACAGCTGCTGCACTACGAGTGGCCCAACAACTACACCCAGTTCAAGCAGGTGCTGCAGGAACTGGTCACCCTGACCGACTCGGCCTACATCCGGGGCAGCGTGGTGGCCGAGGTCCTGGCCCAGGAGCGCCGGTCCTGCCACACCGACCTGCCTTCCCTGCCCGCCCAGGGAGCTGCCCCGGGCGGCACCCTGGATGAGATCATCCTCAGCGCCATCCACCGCACCCTGGACGCAGTGGGCGGCAACCAGACCGCCGCAGCAAGGCAGCTGGGCATCAGCCGCACCACCCTGTGGCGCTATCTGAACCCAAAGCCCGCCAAAAAAACGCCGCAGGACTGAACCGGGCTGCCCGCTTTTTTGTCTATATCATCCATCGATAAAATCGATCGATTTTCCTCATTCGATTCACTTTACAAAAGCATGGTCCCTGTGCTACACTGTAAATCACGACAGTGAAGTGTCGAAATAGACCGCGCCGGTTCTGCGCGGAAGAAAGTGTGAGGAAACATCATGGCCGCCATCCAAACCATCTACAACTTTTTGTGGGGGGACATCGTGCGCATCCCCCTGCCGGGAGGCAGTACCCTGGGACTGTCTTTGCTGGTGCTGATCCTGGTGCCTGCAGGGCTGTATTTTACGGTGCGCACACGGTTTCTGCCCTTCCGCCTGTTCCCCGAGATGCTGCGCGTCACCCTGGAAAACAACAAAAAGGGAGACGACGGCATCTCAGGCGTCCAGGCCCTGATCGTCTCCACCGCCTGCCGGGTGGGCATGGGCAATCTGGTGGGCGTGGTCGCGGCCATCTCGGCCGGGGGCGCCGGGGCGGTGTTCTGGATGTGGGTGATCGCCCTGCTGGGTTCTTCCACCGCCTTCATCGAAGCCACCCTGGCCCAGCTCTACAAACAAAAAGACCCCCTTTACGGGGGATACCGGGGCGGCCCGGCCTACTATCTCCACGCCCTTTTCATCAAGCCGGGCAGCAAGCGCCGCCGTTCGGTGATGGCGTCTCTGTTCGCCCTGTCGGGCCTGGTATGCTGGTGCGGCATCAGCCAGGTCACCGGCAACTCCATCTCCTCCTCCTTTGAGAACGCCTTCCACATCCCGCCCCTCTATTCCACCATCGCCCTGGTGGCCCTGGCAGCGGTCATCGTCCTGCGCAAGCACGCCACCGTCAAGGTGCTGGACCTGATGGTGCCGGTGATGGCAGCCTGCTATTTCTTCATCACCCTGTTCATCATCCTGCGCAACATCGGGCAGGTGCCTGCCGTCTTTGCCCAGATCTTTGCCGAGGCCTTTGGTGTGCGGCAGGTGGTGGGCGGCGGCATCGGCGCGGTGATCATGAACGGCGCCAAACGGGGCCTGTTTTCCAATGAGGCGGGCTCCGGCTCGGCTCCCTGCGCCGCAGCCGCGGCCGACATCGACCATCCCGCCAAGGAGGGTCTGCTGCAGTCTCTGGGCGTGTTCATCGACACCCTGGTCATTTGCAGCTGCTCGGCCATGATCATGCTGCTGACCCCTCAGGAGCTGACCGCCGGCCTGGAGGGGATGGATCTGCTGCAAGCGGCCATGCGGTATCATCTGGGCGAGTTCGGGGTCATCTTCATCGCGGTGATCCTCTGGCTGTTCAGCTTCTCCACCTTTTTGGGTATCCTGTTTTACGCCCGGTCCAACGTGGCCTACCTCTTTGGGGACAACTGGCTGAGCCAGACGCTGTACAAGGTGCTGGCCCTGGTGATGTTGTTCGTGGGCGGGCTGGCCGCCTACCAGTTCGTATGGGACCTGGGAGACGTGGGCGTGGGCCTGATGACCATATTCAATATGGCGGCCCTGTTCCCTCTGGCGCCCAAAGCCCTGGACGCCCTGCGGGATTACGAGACCAACCGGCTGCACCAAAATACCGAGCGATAAAACAAAGGGGAAGGAGCCCTGCCGCGGCAGGATCTCCTTCCCCTTTTGGGTCTTTTGCACCGGTCAGGCGTGGTGGCGGATGAAGTAGCACACCGCGCCCACCAGGCCGGCGTCGTTGGCCAGGGCCGCAGGACGCACCTCCAGGCCCTGGGCAAAGGCGGGCATCACCCGCGCCTTGACCTGACGGGCCAGCGGCCGGATCAAGAGTTCCTCCTGGCTGCTGACGCCGCCGCCAATGAGGATCAGCTGGGGGTTGAACAGATGCACCAGCCCTGCCAGCCCTTCAGCGATCTCCACGATCCAGCTGTCCAGCAGGCGCAGCATCGCCGCGTCCCCCTGCCGGGCCGCCCCAAAGATGGCGCGGCCATTGTCCAGCCTGGGGTCCAGGCGGACGGCCTGGCGCACCAGGGCCGATGTGGACGCATAGCGCTCCCAGCAGCCCGCCGCGCCGCAGGTGCACCGCTGGCCGTTGCAGGCGTGGGTGCGCATATGCCCCAGTTCACCGCCCAGGCCCCGGGCGCCTTCCAGCAGACGGCCCCCTGTCAGGACACCGCCGCCCAGCCCCGTGCCGATGGTGACGCCCAGCACGTCGGTATAGCCTTTGGCTGCACCCACCCAGGCTTCCCCCAGGATCATGCAGTTGGCGTCGTTGGCCACCGTCACAGGCAGCCCCAGGTCCGACTCCAGGGCGGCGCGGATGGGAGCGCCGGGCCAGCCGGGCAGGCTCCCGCAGGTACCCGCCACAATGCCTTGTCCGCTGTCGATCTGGCCGGTGGCCGATACGCCTGCGCCCACCGGCTGATAGCCCGCTTCCCGACTGGCGGCCAGCATCCGGGCGGCGGCCTTCCGCACCGTCTCCAGGATGGGGGTCTGGTAGTTGTCAAAGCTGACGCTGGCCTCCTGCCGCAGCAGTACCTCCCCGTTTTCTGACACCAGCCCCAACTTGACGGCGGTGCCTCCGATGTCGATTCCAAGATAGGTGTTCATATCATTTCAAGTCCTTGATGGCCGCGGTGAAGCGGGCGGTGATCTCGGCGGGGCGGGTGATGGCGCCGCCCACCACCAGGGCGAACGCGCCGGCCTCCAGCGCCTTGCGGGCCTGCTCGGGGTAGTGGATGTGCCCCTCGGCGATGACCTTGGCCGGGCAGTTCTGCGCCAGCCGGGCGATGAAGGCAAAGTCGGTCTCGTTGATGCCCTGGGTCTCGGGGGTGTAGCCCCGCATGGTGGTGCCCACAAAGTCGGCTCCGGCCTCAGCACAGGCCATGGCCTCCTCGTCAGTGGCGATGTCCGCCATCACCAGCTGCTGGGGATACTTCGCCTTGATCTCGCGGATGAACTCCGCCGCCGTCTTGCCGTCGGGCCGCAGCGCGCTGGTCCCCTGTACGGCCAGGATATCCACCCCGCAGGCCACCAGCTCGTCCACCTCTTTCATGGTGACGGTGATGTACATGGGCGTGCCGGGATAGTCCTTTTTGATGATGCCGATGACCGGCAGGTCCACCACCTGCTTGATCTGGGTGATATCCCGCACCGTATTGGCACGGATGCCCACCGCGCCGCTCATGGCGGCTGCCTTGGCCATCAGGGGCATGACGCCGCCTTCCTTGGTGTACAGGGGCTCATGCTCCAGCGCCTGGCAGGATACGATCAGCCCATGCTGGATCTGTTTGAAAAGTGCTTCTTTTTCCATCCTGGTATTCCTCCTTTTGGGGCGTCCGAACGCCCCGCCGTTCATTCGCCCATCCGGATCTTGACCACTGCCTTGCGCAGATGGGTGCAGCCGGGGCTGATGCAGCTGGGCTTGTGGTACTCCCCGGGCAGGAAGAGGGCGAACCTCCCCTCCCCCAGCAGGCCGCTGGACTGTTCGGGCCCGGCTGCAAAGCCGCAGTCCGCCTGCCCGTCAAAGGGGGCTGTGGGCTGAGCCGTAAGGGTCCAGGCCCAGTATTCGCTGCCGGTCAGATCGATCTGCAGGTCGGCATACAGGTGATGGTACTCAAACACAGCACCCTGGGCCTCCCGCAGGTCCGCTTCCATCACGTTCACATACACGCGCCGCCCGTCGATCTCGGTGATCCCGTCCGGCAGCCCGGCCAGGTCGTGCTCCGCCAGCCAGCGGATGGCCAGATCCAGGGCCGGGTGGATGCCGCTGTAACGATCCAGGCTGCTGAGGCTGTCTGTGATCATGCTTCGTTTCCTCCCTTTTTGCAGCCAGCAACGCCCGGCGCCGCCTGCCCCTGGGGGCCGGCAGCCACCGGGCGTCTGGCACGTTTCTGCTTTTGGTTTACAGGGCGGATGCCTTGGCCACCGCCGCCTCGATCATCTGCTGGGCCTGGGCCACAACGGCCTCATCCCCGGGGACGAGGTTGGGCAGGGGCGCCCGGACGCCGCCCAGCTCCAGGCCGTACATCCGGCGCAGGATCTCTTTCTGGACGGCATACAGGTTGCCGCGGGCCTCGCACATCTTGTAGATGATGCGGTCGGCCTCGTACTGCAAAGCCCGGGCCTTAGCCATCTCTCCCTTGTGCACCAGCTTGTACATCTTCAGGAACAGCTCGGGCATGACGGCGTAGGTGCCGCCGATGCCGCCGTCTGCGCCCATGGCCAGCCCCGAGACGAACTGCTCGTCGGGACCGTTGAACACCACAAAGCCGTTCTCACCGCGGGCTGCGATCCCCGCATCCTTGAACATCTGGATGTCCTGGGTGGGCATGGAGGAGTTCTTCACCGCCACCACATTGGGATTCTCCAGCATGGTGTGCAGCAGGCTCATGGTCAGAGCGGTGCCGGCCAGCTGGGGGATGTTGTAGATGACGAACTCGGTGTTGGGGGCAGCGGCGCTCATGGCGTTCCAGTACCCGGCAATCGCGTGCTCGGGCAGGTGGAAGTAGATGGGCGGGATGGATGCGATGGCATCCACGCCGCAGGCTTCGGCATGGGCGGCCAGCTCCACCGAGTCGGCGGTGTTGTTGCAGGCCACATGGGCAATGACCGTGATCTTGCCCTTGGCCTCGCTCATCACGGCCTCCAGCACGGCCTTGCGCTCATCCGGATGCTGGTAGATGCACTCCCCGGACGAGCCTCCCACGTAGACGCCCTTGACCCCCTTGGCGATCAGGTGACGGGTCAGAGCCTTCGTCCCTTCGATCGAAACATGGCCATCCTTGTCGTAGCAGGCATAGAATGCGGGAATAACGCCCTGATATTTGGTATGGTCTTTCATTGTCATACTCTCCAATCTGTAGCGGGAACCGCCGGGCTCAGCCCTTGACAGCGCCCATGGTGATGCCCTGGGTAAAGTACTTCTGGAACATCAGGAACACGGTGACGATGGGGATGGCGGCCAGCGCGGCGCCGGCCATGATGAGGCCGAAGTCCGAGGAGACTTCGCCCTGCAGGCGGGCAATACCGGTGGAGATGGTCAGCACTTCACGCCGCTGCAGCATGATCAGCTGCAGGAAGTAGTCGTTCCATGTGTTGACGAAGGTGAAGATGGCCAGGGCGCCCACGCCGGGCTTGACCATCGGGAACACAATGGAGACGAAGGTGCGCGCTTCGCTGGCGCCGTCGATGCGGGCAGCTTCCAGCATCTCGGTGGGGATGGTCTCGGAGAACTGCTTCATCAGGAAGATACCGAAGGGCCAGCCCACGGTGGGCAGGATGACGGCCAGCAGGTTGTTGTTCAGGCCAAGGGCGCTCATCTCCTGCAGCAGAGGGATGACGATGACCTGCTTGGGCAGAGCCATGGCGCACACCAGCAGGCTGAACAGGACCGTGCGGCCATAAAAGCGTTTTTTGGCCAGGGCATAGCCTGCCAGGGCCGCGGTGATGCAGGTGAGCAGCATGGCGGCCACGGCAATGATGATGGTGTTGAGCAGCCACTGGATGGCGGGCTGCTTGAACAGGCGGACGTAGTTGTCCAGGGTGGGGTTCAGGGGGAACCACTGGGGCTTCTGGGCGTTGATGGTGATGGCATCCTTCAGCGAACCGGTCAGGATCCAGTACAGGGGGAAGATGAAGAACACCGCCAGAAGAGCCAGCACGATGATCACAAAGATCTTATAGCCGCGGGATTGGCCGTCCAGGCCGGATTTTGCCTTTGCTTTGGACATATCGAACCCTCCCTATCAACCGTTGTCCGTCTGTGCGACCTTGAACTGGATCGCGGAGAAAATGGCGATGAAGATGGCCAGGACCACGCCCATGGCGTTGGCATAGCCGAAGCGCTGGTAATTGTACGCCATATCGAAGATGTAGTACATCAGGGTGCTGGTGCTGCCCAGAGGGCCGCCGCGGGTCAGCAGCTGGATCAGCGCAAAGCACTGGAAGCTGTTGATGGTGGTGATGACCAGGACGTACAGGGTGGTGGGCATGATCTGGGCCCACTTGATCTTCCAGAAGATCTGCAGGCGGGTCGCGCCGTCGATGGCGGCGGCCTCTTCCAGGGACTTGTCCACGTTGCCCAGGGCCGCCACATACAGGACGATGGGCTGGCCGATGGAGGTGGTGAACAGGATCATGATGATGCACCAGATGGCGGTGCGGGTGTCGCCCAGCCAGTCAAAGCCGGTGGTGCCAAAGATCTGGTTCAGCAGGCCGTTGTAGGGGTTGAACATCCATTTCCACACCACGGTGACGGCCACCGAGCCGGTGACCACCGGCAGGTAGAACACGCACCGGAAGAAGGAGCGCATCTTGCTGCGCATGGGGTAGATGGCCGAGCCCACCCACAGCGAGAAGGCGGTGACCACAGGCACCGACACCACCACGATCAGGATGGTGTTCCACAGCGAGCGGATAAAGGTGGGGTCCTTGACCATCTCGATGTAGTTGTTCAGGCCGGTAAAGGTCGCGGCCGAAGTGTCGATGCCCATGTCCAGGAAGCTGTAGACCAGGCACATCCCCATGGGCACCAGCACGAAGCCCACAAAGAACAGCAGGCTGGGCAGCATGAACAGGTAGGCGGAGATGGTCTCGCGCCGGGCCAGCACCCGGGAAGAGTGGGCCTTGTTGGCTTTTTGTGTTTGCGCCACGTTGATTCCCTCCTTTGAAGAGTGTAGGATAGAAGCGGGGGCGGGGCCCCCTCGCCGGCATAAAAGGGGCGCCTGCCCCGGCGGGGGGCCGGCTGGCAGGCGCTCCGTGTGCTCAGCTCAGGATCGGCGTTGCCAGCAGGCCCGTTACGGGTTGCTGGCCTCCACAAAGGCGTCGGCGGCCTCCTGGGCGGGGGTGTTGTTGACCATGATCTGCTGCAGCATGTTGAACCAGTTCTGGCGCTGCTCGGTCCAGTTGGGGGCCACGTTGTAGTAGTCGCCCAGGTACGGCATCAGGGAGGCGAACTCGCCCATGTTCTCGGCCTGGTCGGTGCCCTCGTAGACGTCGCCCAGGGACTCGCGCACCGGGAAGAAGCCGGTCAGCCGGACGCTCTCGGCGGCCTGGTTCTCGTCGTCGCAGACAAACTTGATAAAGGTCTTGGCGGCCTCGATGCGGGCCTCGTCGCCGCTGTTGAAGATGCCGAAGCCCCAGATGCCGCCGCACAGCTCAGGCACGCCATCGTCGGAGGGGAAGGCCATGGCGTACGGGGTGAAGGTGACCTGCGAGGCGTACTGCGCCTTGTTGGAGGCGTTCCAGCAGAAGGTGACGGCGGCGGTGCCGTTGGCGAACTGCTGCAGCTCGTCTGCTGCCTGGAAGCCGGCGTTGGCGTTCAGGCTGCGGTTGTCCACCATGCTCTTGAGCAGCTCCAGAGCCTTGACGTTCTCGGGGCTGTTGACGGTGTACTCGGTGTGCTCGGGGTTGGTGTATGTACCGGAGTAGAGGTTGTTCACCAGTGCGCGGGTACCCTGGTCGCCGCCCTGGCCGCCGCAGTACAGGATGCCGGGCACAGCTGCCAGGCCCGAGTCACGGATGGTCTCCATGGCCTTGACAAAGTCATCGGTGGTCCAGGTGCGGGTCTCCTCGTCCAGATACTGCAGAGCGCCGGCCTGCTCAAAGACCTCATAGTTGATGGCCATGCAGTGGGTGGTCATGCACAGGGGGTACTCGTAGTAAGCGTCGTTCAGCTTGCAGGCGCTGACCACAGACTCGCTGACGGCGGCGATGTCCTCCTCGGTCTCGCTCCACAGGTCGCTCAGGTCCACCATCAGGTTGTTGGCGCCCCAGTTGGTCACCAGACGCTCGGGGCCTTCCATGATGATGTCGGGGGTCTCGTTGGCGGTGATGGCCGAGGTGACCAGGTTGTCGCCGTTCTGGTAGTCCAGCGTCTCATAAGTGACGGTGATCTCAGGATGGACCGCATTGAAAGCGGCGATGATGTCATCCAGCTTGGACTCGGTGCCGCCCCAGGAACCGATGGGATAGGTCCACAGGGAGATCGACACATTGCCGCCGGATGCAGCCGTGCTGGCAGCAGTGGAACTGGCGGGGGCCGCGGTGCTGCTGGAGCTGGAACCGCCGCAGGCAGCCAACAGGCCCGCCGCGCCGGCTGCACCTGTGACCTTCAGGAAATCCCGACGTGAAATTGCTCTTTTCATAGTGTCCTCCTTTTATCTTGCCGAACTGTCCATACCGGCACTGTCCACGATCGGGCGCTCGTGTGCGCCGCCCGATCCTCTTGTACACCATTTTACAAACAAGTCAGAAAGAAGTCAATACATTTTGTGTATTTTTTTGAAAAAAATTTTCATCCGTTTTTGTTTATGATGTATCATTTTCAAAGAGAGGCAAAAAAGCCCCGGAAGGGCAAGCAGTCCCCCTTCCGGGTCAAATGTGTTTGGCAGCCAGCGCGTCGGCCACATCCCGGCGCACCTTTTCCACCTTGTCCTCCTGGCGGCGGCACACCTCGGTGAACAGCGCATCGATCAAAAACAGCTGTGCCATACGGGCCGGCACCGAGCCCAGCTGCAGCGGGCCTTCGTTGGCCCCGCACTGCAGGATCACATCCGCATAGGCGCAGGCAGGCGACTTGGGGAAATGGGTCACCAGGATAGCGGGTACGCCCCGCTGGTGAGCCAGCTCCAGCAGTTCCACCGACTCGCGGGTGGCACCGGAATAGGAAAAGAACAGGATAGCGTCCCGGGGCGTGAGGGCGGTGACCGACACGATTTGGATGTGGGAATCGCTCAGCGCAAAAAAGCTCATGCCGGCTGTGGCAAAGATGTGGGCCGCCTCCTCTGCCATGATCATCGAACCGCCCTGGCCCATGCACAGCACCTTGTCCGCCCGGGTCAAAAGGTCGGCCGCCCGGATGATCTCCCCCGGCCGGATCAGGGTCAGGGTCTGGGAGATGGCGTCCACCTCGGCGCCGTACAGCTTATGGCACATCTCCTGGATGTCATCGTCCGGGGTCACTTCGCCGCTGAGGAACGGGATGCCCCGGCGCCGGGCCACGTTGTTGGCCAGGGCCAGCTTGAAGGCATTGTATCCCTTATACCCCAGCTTGCGGCAAAACCGGGTGATGGTGGCCTCGGCCACGCCGCTGGCTTCGGCCAGGTCTGAGATGGACATGATCTGTGTGCCCGGCTGATGGTCGGTGATGTAGTCCGCCACCTTCCGTTCCGAGGTTGTCAGCTGGTAATATTCGGCGCTGATCCGTTCCATAACGTTGCGTAAATCGGTGGACATGAAGGACCTCCTTTTCTGTGTTGGCACGGCTGCACCCGCCGGCAGCCGCGGCTTCTCCTCCGCCCGGCGCACGCCCGGGCGGCCGGTCCTGTACAGGGGCGTCCCCCACCCCGCCGGAATGGACGGCCCTGCACGGTATCTAATAAAATAGTACCATGTTTGCGGCCCGTTTGCAAACCTCAAGGGGCAAAGAAGTGCAAAAAATATCCCAAAAATGTCAAAAAACAGCTTGCGTCCGATCCCAGCTTTTCAAATTCCGCATGGATTTGAAAAAAATTTCAATTTTCCTCTCTTTTCCCCCTCCGGCGGGTGACATTTGCTCCCGGATATGGTAGTATGGTAACAAGCGCTCCCCTTCTGGGCGCAATGGAAGGAGACTTATCGTATGTCTGGCGGCATCTTCAACCCCGAGAACCGGTTCTGGCAAACCCTGGACCATCTGTCCGACTTTCTGATCCTCAGCCTGCTGTGGCTGCTGTGTTCGCTCCCCCTGGTGACGGTGGGGGCGGCCACCGCCGCCCTCTACGATGCGGTGGCCCACTGTGTGCGCGGCCCCGAGACCCTGCCCTGGCGGCGGTTTTGGCAGACCTTCAAGCGGGAGCTGCCCTGCGCCTGCATCGTCACCCTGGCCTGGGGTGCATTGCTGATGCTGCTGGCCAACGCCCTGCTGCTGATCCGGACCGCAGTGACGGCCGGCGCTCCGGGCGCCGTGGCGGTGCTGCTGTTCTGCCTGGTCCTGATGATCCTGCCGGTGGGGGCGGCCTGCTGGATGTTCCCCCTGCTGTCCCGGTTCGACTTCCGTCCGGTGGGGCTGATGCTCACCGCCCTGCGGCTGACCGTGGGCTGCCTGCCCCGCACCCTGGGCCTTGTGGCGGTCCTGTTGGTGTCGGCGCTGCTGGTGCGGACCCTTTTGATCCCCATCGTGCTTGTGCCGGGGGTGGCAGCCTGGCTGTTCGCCGCCCTGCTGGAACCGGTGTTCCGCCGCTACCAGGCCCCCTCTGGCGAGGATGACCCGGAGGACGAGGACGCCCCCGACGTATGATCCCATACAGCAAAAGGCCCCGGCCGGACGGCGCGTGCGTCCAGCCGGGGCTTTTTTGTTGGGAGCGTTACAGGGCACCGCGCTGCACATTGCAGTCTGGACAATCCCGCGCCCGCGCTGTATACTGGAGAAAAAGAGGAAACGGAGGGGGTTGCCTTATGCTGGATCTCATCGGCGATGTATTGGAATTTTTCCTGGTGGAATGGTTTGACTGGATGCGCGAAAAGCACAAGGTCGCCTGGGTGCTGCTGGAAGTGGGCGTTCTGGTGCTGGTGGGCGGCTGCGCGGTTCTCTGCCTGCTGGGCGGCGCCGTGGTGCAGGGGGTGCTGCTGGCTCTGGTGAGCCTGGCCTGGCTGACCCTCTTTCTGTATGCGCTGCGGCGCACCCCCACCGACCAGCACATCCGAAAAGGGGGACGGCGGGAATGAAGGCCGCCGCCTTCCCCGACAACGCAGAAACGGACCGGAGCATCACGCACCGGTCCGTTTTTTCGGGTCGTTTTTCAGTCCAGGCTGAGCACCAGCGCCTCATAGGGGCGCAGGGCGGCGGCAGGGGCCGCGTCGGGGTAGTTGCCCAGCAGCACCCCGGCGTCCTGCCACGGTGCAGGCAGCTGTACGGGGGCCTCATGGCCGGTCAGGTTGCACAGCACCAGCAGCTGGCTGTCCCCATCCCAGCGGCGGTAAGCCAGCAGGTCCGGGTCGTCTTTGTACAGGAATTCGATCTGTCCCTCGCTGATCACCCGGTGCTGCTTGCGCAGGGCCACCAGCTTTTTGTAATAGCTGTAAACCGAGTCCGGGTCGTCCACCTGGGCGGCGGCGTTGATGACGGGGTAATTGTCCACCACACCGATCCAGGGGGTTCCGGTGGTAAAGCCTGCATGGGCGGTGCCGTCCCACTGCATGGGGGTGCGGCCGTTGTCCCGGCTGCGCTGCTGGATGATCTCCATTGCCTCGGCGGGGCTCTTGCCCTGCTGCTGCAGGATCTGGTAATAGTTCAGGCTCTCCACATCCCGGTACTGGTCAATGGACCGGAAGTGGCAGTTGGTCATCCCGATCTCCTCTCCCTGGAAGATATAGGGGGTGCCCCGCATCAGATGGGTGGCGGTGCCCAGCATCTTGGCGCTCTCTTTCCAGTACCTGCCCTCATCCCCAAAGCGGCTGACCGCCCGGGGCTGATCGTGGTTGCACCAGAACAAAGCGTTCCAGCCATGGCCGGCCTGCATCCCCTCCTGCCACTGGGCAAAGAGGTTTTTCAGGGCCATGTGGTCGGCGGGCATCAGGGCCCACTTGTCCCCGTTCCTGTAGTCCACCTTCAGGTGGTGGAAGCTGAAGGTCATGGTCAGTTCATGGCGGTCCGGGTCGGTGTAGCCGATGCAGTTTTCCAGGCTGGTGGAGGACATCTCCCCCACTGTGATCATCCCGTCAATGCCTCCGGCGGCCACCAGCTCCTGCAGATAGCGGTGGACGTTGCGCCCGTCGGTATAGAACCGGCGGCCGTCCCCCTGGTGGTCATCCTCATACACCTCGGGTTTGGAGATCAGGTTGACCACATCGAACCGGAACCCCTTGATCCCCTTGTCCTTCCAGAAGCGGAGGATACCGGCCAGCTCGGCCCGCACCTCGGGGTTTTCCCAGTTCAGGTCGGCCTGGGTGACATCGAACAGGTGCAGATACCACTTGCCCAGCGCGGGCAGATACTCCCAGGCGGGACCGCCGAACTTGGACACCCAGTTGGTGGGGATCTTGTCGGGGCTGCCGTCCTTGAAGATGTAGTAATCCTGGTATTTCCGGTCCCCTGCCAGGGCTTTCTGGAACCACGGATGGGCGGTGGAGGTATGGTTGAACACCATATCCAGCATCAGGCCGATGCCCCGCTTGTCCGCCTCGCGGATCAGGGTCTCCAGGTCCTCCATGGTGCCAAAGCGGGGGTCGATGGCCCGGTAATCGGCCACGTCATAGCCGTTGTCCCGCTGGGGCGAGGGAAAGAAAGGAGTCAGCCAGAGGTAGTCCACCCCCAGGTCTTTCAGGTAGTCCAGCCTGGCGGTGACGCCGGGCAGGTCACCCAGACCGTCCCCGTTGGTGTCACAGAAGGACTTGGGATAGATCTGATACACCACTTTGTCGTGAAAGTTTGCCATGATCGCACTTCCCTTCTTGTATCATCGTTGCTTCTTATCATTTGCCCCGCCGCCCTCTTGGCGCAGCGGCGGATCCGGCTCACCCATCAGGCGACGCCCTTTTTCTTGCCCATGATGACGGTGAGGACAAAGGGGATCACAATGGCGATGACCATGCAGATGGCAAAGCTGAGCATCGAGGCGGGCTGGATGGACAGGATGCCGGGCAGGCCGCCCACGCCCACCGAGTTTGCGGTGGTGGAGGTGGCGGTGCAGACCACGCCGGCGATGGCCGAGCCGATCATGCCGCAGAGGAAGGGGAAGTTATACTTGAGGTTGACGCCGAACATGGCCGGCTCGGTAACGCCCAGATAGCAGGAGATGCAGGAGGGCACGTTGACTTCCTGGGCGGCTGCGTTCTTGCGCTGGAGGTAGATCATGCCAAGGACGGCCGAGCCCTGGGCGATGTTGGACAGGGCGATCATGGGCCACAGCATGGTGCCGCCGAAGTCGGCCACCAGCTGCAGGTCGATGGCGTTGGACATATGATGCAGGCCGGTGATGACCAGCGGCGCATACACAAAGCCAAAGATGGCGCCGAAGATGACGCGGAAGGGGCCGGAGATGCCGGCATAGACCGCCGAGGAGACCGCCGAGCCGATGGCCCAGCCGATGGGGCCCAGCACAAAGTGGGCGGCCATCACCGACAGCACCAGGCTGCAGAAGGGCACCACGATCATCGAGATGACCGCCGGGCAGATCCTGCGGAAGAACTTTTCAAGGTAGACCAGGGTGAAGGCCGCCAGCATGGCGGGGATGACCTGGGCCTGGTAGCCGATCATGTTCACCTGCGCAAAACCGAAGTCCCACTTGGGGATGTCGGCGGCGGCGGTGGTGGCCACCGAGTAGGCGTTCAGCAGCTGGCCGGACACCAGGGTCAGGCCCAGGACGATGCCCAGGCTCTCGGTGGTGCCCATCTTTTTGGTCACCGACCAGCAGATGCACACCGGCAGCATATGGAAGATGGCCTCGCCGATCAGCCACAAAAAGCTGTCCACGCCGCTCCAGAACTGGCTGACCTCGACCAGGGTCTTGGTGCCGTTCTCCAGCAGGTACATGCTGTCGATGCAGTTGCGGAAGCCCAGGATCAAACCGCCGGTGATCATAATGGGGATCAGCGGCGCAAAGATCTCGGCCAGGGCGCTCATCACCTTCTGGGCACGGTTCTGGTTCTGTTTGGCCGCGCTCTTGACGGCGTCCTTCGAGACGCCCTCGATGCCCGACACGGCCACGAAGTCATTGTAGAAGTCGTTGACCGTGTTGCCGATGATGACCTGGAACTGCCCCGCCTGGGTAAAGGTGCCCTTGGCCGATTTGATCTTCTCGATGCGGGGCACATCTGCCTTGGCCGGGTCGTTGAGCACAAAGCGCATCCGGGTGACACAGTGCGACACCGCTGCAATGTTCTCCCTGCCGCCCACTGCCGCCAGCAGCTCTCTGGCGTCCTCTTGGTATTTGCCCATGAAAACATCCTCCTTCAACACACCGCGAACCTGTTCAGTTTTTTTGAACATGTTCACATCCATTTCGTTCACGGCCCGATTGTAGCATCTTTGGGAAGTCAAGTCAATGCGCGGGCAATATTTTGGCATTGTTACAGCACTTTTTCAGAGCTTGGCACAAACGCGGCCCTTGTAATTTATAAGGTTTTACTGTATACTAAGGTCAAACATTTGAACATGTAGGAGGTGTTTTGGATGCCCAAGGCAAAATTCGAAGGCATTTACCGCAGCATCAAGCAAAAGATCGAGGCGCAGGATTTTCCCTACCAGTCTCTCCTGCCCGCCGAGAGCGAGCTGATCGCCGCCTATGGCTGCGCCCGCAATACACTGCGCCGCGCCCTGGCCGAGCTGACCGCCGACGGCTATCTCCAGCCCATCCAGGGCAAGGGGGTGCGGGTGATCTGGCGGCCCGTGGGCAAGACTGCGTTTCTGATCGGGGTGATCGAGAGCTTCCAGGAGACGGCTGCCCGCAACCACCTGCGCACCGTCACCAAGGTGGTGCAGTTCGAGCAGGTATCCGCCGACGAGCGGCTGGCCTCCCAGAGCGGCTTTATGGTGGGCGAGCCCCTGTGGGCCATCCAGCGGGTGCGCTACCTGGACGGCAAGGCCCTCATCCTGGACTGCAACTACTTTTCCCAGGACATGGTGCCGGGCCTGACCGCCGACATCGCCGCACGCTCCATCTATGAGTACATCGAGAAGGTACTGCATGTGCGCATCACCACCACCAAGCGGAAGGTGACGGTGGAGCGGGCCACCACCCGGGACGAGGAACTGATGGACCTGAACGGCTACGACAGCGTCGTGGTGGTATCCAGCATGACCTTCGATGCCGACGGCCTGCTGCTGGAGTACACCCAGTCCCGCCACCAGCCCGAATATTTCTGCTTCCAGGACACGGCCACCCGCCGCCGCCAGATCCCCGCCGGGGAGGAATGAACAAAAAACAGCGAGGCCGGCCGCCCCTTCCCTTTCCGGTTGGGGAGGTCCCTCGCTGTTTTGTTTTGTGCGGATGGGCGCGCTTACGGCCGCGGCCCGTCGTCCTCCTTCTGCATCCTGCTGACGTAGGCAGCGGAAGGGTCGTCGTCCGACAGGGGCAGCAGCTCCTCGCTGATCACCGACAGCATCTCTCCAAACTTGGCGCACTCCTCGGGGGTAAAGCGCTCCCGGATGCGGGCCACTGCGCTCTGCACCCGGTCCCCTGCCCCGCAGTATGTCTCATACTTGCGGGTGACGTGCAGGATGTATTCCCGCTTGTCCTGGGCCGAACGGGTCTTTTCCACATAGCCCTTGCGCACCAGGCTGTTGATCTTGTAGGCTGCATTGGGGATGGACACATGCATGAACGCCGCAAATTCGTTGACGGTGGGGCTGCCCAGAGCCCGGATGGCCTCGGCGGCAAAGATCTCCGCCGCTGTCAGGCCGGTCTCCTGGTCCTGGAAGCGGGCAAAAAGCTCGTGGTAAAAGCGGAGGGTGAACTCCTTATATGCTGTTTTTACGATCTGTTCCAGCATTCTGCTCCTCCCACAGGGCCTGGGCCGCGCCGCGCTCCCTGTCGTTGTCAGGTACACTCGGGGCCTTTCACCAGCGCAAAGGTCAGCTCGGCGGTGGCCACCACCTGGCCGTCCACCTCTGCTTTGGCCTCACCGATCCCCACAGGGCCCTTCTGCTTGGTCAGGGTGCAGGTAATCTCCAGCACGTCGCCGGGGGTCACCTGGCGGCGGAACCGTGCGTTCTTGATGCCGCCGAACAGGGCCAGCTTGCCCTTGTTTTCCGGCATGGACAGCAGGGCCACGCCGCCCACCTGGGCCATTGCCTCCACGATCAGCACGCCGGGCATCACATGGTACTGGGGAAAATGTCCCTGGAAAAAGGGCTCGTTGACGGTGACGCACTTGATGCCCTTGGCCCACTTGCCCTCTTCCCCGTCCACGATGCGGTCCACCAGGGCAAAGGGATAGCGGTGGGGCAGGATCTTGGCGATCTCGTCGGAATTGTACTTCATCATACGGCTCAGCCCTCCCACTTCTTGAACAGGACACAGGCGTTGTGGCCGCCGAAGCCCAGCGAGTTGGACAGTGCATAGTGCAGGTCAGCTGCACGGCCCTGGTTGGGCACATAGTCCAGGTCGCAGGCGGGGTCGGGCACCTTGTAGTTGATGGTGGCGGGGATGTAGCCGTCCTTCAGGGCCATGGCGGTGAAGATGGCCTCCACGCCGCCGGCTGCGCCCAGCATATGGCCGGTCATCGACTTGGTGGAGCTGACCGCCAGCTGGTAAGCGTGCTGGCCGAACACCGCCTTGATGGCGGCGGTCTCCCCCGAGTCGTTCAGCGGGGTGGAGGTGCCATGGGCGTTGATGTAGTCCACCAGCTCGGGGGCCACGCCGCCGGCGTCCTCCAGGGCCTGCTGCATGGCCCGGGCGCCGCCCTCGCCGCCGGGGGCGGGAGCGGTGATGTGGTAAGCGTCGCAGGTGGCGCCATAGCCCACTACTTCGGCGTAGATCTTGGCGCCGCGGGCCACAGCGTGCTCGTACTCCTCCAGCACCAGGATGCCGGCGCCCTCACCCAGCACAAAGCCGTCCCGCTCTGCATCAAAGGGGATGGAAGCGCGGGTGGGGTCGTCCCCCACATGCAGCGCGCGCATGGAGGTGAAGCCGCCGATGGACAGCGGGGTCACACAAGCTTCGGTGCCGCCGCACAGGGCCACCTCGGCGTAGCCGTCCCGGATGTGGCGGAAGGCGTCGCCCACCGCGTTGGAGCCGCCTGCGCAGGCGGTGACGGGGCAGGTGCACATCCCCTTGAAGCCAAACTCGATGGCGATGCGGCCTGCGGCCATATTGGCGATGTTGGACGGGATGTAGAAGGGCGAAGCCTTGTCAAAGCCCTTCTGCAGGCAGCGGGTCTGCTCGCTCTCGGTGGTGGAGATGCCGCCAATGCCGCTGGACACCATGACGGCGCAGCGGGTGCTGTCCTCCGCCTCCATGTTCAGGGCGCTGTCGGCCATGGCCTCCTTGGCTGCGGCCACTGCAAACTGGGAGTAGCGGCCCATATGGCGCACTTCCTTCTTGTCCAGCACGGCGGTGGGGTCCCAGTTCTTGACCTCGGCGGCCAGATGGACCTTCTGAGCCGACGAGTCATACTGGGTGATGGGGGCGATGCCGCACACCCCGTCCCGCACAGCCTGCCAGCTCTCAGCGACATTGTGGCCCACAGGGTTGATGGTGCCCATGCCGGTGATAACAACTCTGCGTTTTTCCATCTTTCGCATTCCTCCTCACATTCCCATGCCGCCGTCCACGCTCAGCACCTGGCCGGTGATGTAGCCTGCCTCCTCCGAGGCCAGGAAGGCCACGGCGGCAGCCACGTCCTCGGGGGTGCCGGGACGGTTCACCGGGATGGTGGACAGCATGGCCTGCTTGGCAGCGTCGGGCAAAGCGGCAGTCATATCGGTGGAGATGTAGCCGGGGGCCACCGCATTGACGGTGATGCCGCGGGCGCCCATCTCCTTGGCCAGGGACTTGGTCATGCCGATCAGTCCGGCCTTGCTGGCGCAGTAATTGATCTGGCCGGGGTTGCCGCGCAGGGCCACCACCGAGCTCATGTTGACGATGCGGCCGTAGCGCGCCTTCATCATGGGACGGATGGCAGCCTTCATGCACAGGAAAGCGCCCTTGAGGTTGGTCTGGATGACCTTGTCAAAGTCCTCTTCCTTCATGGCCATGGCCAGGCCGTCCCGGGTGATGCCGGCGTTGTTGACCAGGATATGGATGCCGCCCAGTTCCTTGACGGCGGTATCGATCAGGGTCTTGGCGGCGTCGGGGTCTGCCACGTCCCCCTGGACGGCCCGCGCCTGCACGCCCAGAGCTTCCAGCTCCTGCAGCGTCTGCTGGGCGGCCGCAGCGTTGCCCGCATACGAAAAGACAACGTTGGCGCCCCGGCGGGCAAGCTCCAGACAGATGGCCCGGCCAATGCCGCGGCTGCCGCCGGTGACGACGGCGGTCTTTCCACTCATGCTGCCCATATCATTCTCCTTTCAGCGCCGCGCACAAGGCGTCGATGTCGGCGCAGGTCTCCACAGGGATGGTCTTGATGGCGGGGGCGGTCTTTTTGACAAAGCCGCTCAGCACCTTGCCGGGGCCGATCTCCACGATGGTGTCCACGCCCAGAGCCTCCATGCGGCGGATGGTATCCTCCATGTAGACCGAGGACTGCACCTGCCGCTCCAGCAGGGCGGGGATGGTATCCCCCTCCCCCATCTCGCGGCCCAGGCAGTTGAACAGCACCGGGAACTGCATCGGGCCAAAGTGCTCGGATGCAAAGCGCTGGCGCAGCGCATCCCCGGCAGGGGCCAGCAGAGAGGTGTGGAAGGGTCCGCTGACCTTCAGAGGCAGGCAGCGCTTGGCCCCCAGCTCCTTGGCGCGGGCAGCAGCTGCGTCCACAGCGGCCTTGTGGCCGCCGATGACCAGCTGGCCCGGGCAGTTGTAGTTGGCGATCTCCACCACGCCCTCAGACGAAGCGGCCTGGCAGGCGGCCTGCAGCTTGTCCCGGTCCAGGCCCAGCACGGCGGTCATGCCGCAGGGCACGCCGGCGGCTGCCTGGGCCATGGCCCTGCCGCGGAAGGCGGCCAGCTCCACAGCCTGGGTGGCGGTGAATACGCCGGCGGCTGCCAGGGCGGAATATTCGCCCAGGCTCAGGCCGGCGGCATAGTCGGGCCGGATGCCCTTGCCCGCCAGGATGGCGGTCATGCCGGCTGCAAAGGCCACCATGCAGGGCTGGGTATATTCGGTCTGGTTGAGCACCCCGTCCGGGTCGGTGAACGAGACGGTCTTGATGTCGAAATCCAGCCTGGCGCCGTCCAGCACAGCCCGGAATTCAGGGTAGGCCTGGTACAAATCGGCCCCCATGCCGGGGTGCTGGCTGCCCTGGCCCGCATACAAAAACGCTAATTTCATGCCTTGAGTCCTTTCACGGTGGCTTCACAGCCGGCCATCAGCTCCTCAAAGATCTGGCGCAGGGGCCGGATCTCGTGCAGCATACCGGCCACCTGGCCCGACATAAAGCTGCCGGTGTCCAGATCGCCGTCGAACACAGCCCGGCGCAGGGAGCCCAGCGTCAGCTTCTCCCGCTCGGCCAGGGGCATGTTCTCTTTCTCCATCTCCAGGTACTGGCGGGCCATCTTGTTTTTCAGCACCCGCACGGGAGCGCCGGTGGTGCGTCCGGTGACCACGGTGTCGTTGGCGCCCGCCTTGAGCAGGGCCTTCTTGTAATTCTCATGGATGGGGCACTCCTCGCTGACTAGCAGGCAGGTGCCCACCTGGACGCCGCAGGCGCCCAGGGCAAAGGCTGCGGCCATCTGACGGCCGTCGGCGATGCCGCCGGCTGCAATGACCGGCGCCTTGACCACATCCACCACCTGGGGAACCAGGGCCATGGTGGTCATCTCACCCACATGGCCGCCGCTCTCGGTGCCCTCGGCAATGAAGCCGTCCACATCGTACCGCTCCAGGCGCTTGGCCAGGATGGGGGCAGCCACCACGGGGAACACCTTGATGCCCGCCTCTTTCCAGGCGGGGACATACTTGCCGGGGTTGCCGGCGCCGGTGGTGACCACCTTGACCCCTTCCTCGACGACCACCTTGGCCAGCTCGTCGATGTGGGGGTTCATCAGCATCAGGTTGACGCCAAAGGGCTTGTCGGTGGCGGCCTTGGCGGTCTGGATCTCCTTGCGCAGGGTGTCGGCGTCCATGCCGCCCGAGCCGATCAGGCCCAGCGCACCCGCGTTGGAAACGGCGGCGGCAAAAGCGCCGGTGGCAATGTTGGCCATGCCGCCCTGAATGATGGGGAACTCGGTCCCCAGAAGCTCGTTGATCTTCATAATAGCTCCTTTGTCAAACTGTCAAAAAGCGATGGTGAATTCGGGCTGCCGGCGTCTGTCAGGCCAGCTGCAGCAGGGCGCCGGCCCAGGTCAGGCCGCCCCCGAAGCCGGCGCACAGAGCGCGCTGGCCCGAGCGCAGGGCCCCCGATGTGACCAGCTCGTCCAGCAGCAGGGGAACGCTGGCGGCAGAGGTATTGCCGGTGCGGGCGATGTTGCCGGCGCACCGGGCAGGGTCGATCTTGAGCTTTTTGATGGCGTAGTCCAGGATGCGCTGGTTGGCCTGGTGGAACACAAAGCGGTCCACCTGGTCCAGGCTGATGCCGGCCTTGGCCGCCACCTCTTTGGCGCACTTGGGCAGCACGTCCACTGCGAAGCGGAACACTTCCTTGCCGTCCATGTGGATGAAGTTGGGGCTGCCGGTGTTGACGCCGGGGATCATCAGGACCTGGCGGTTGCCCCGGCTGCCCATGACAGCGCACAGGGAGGGGTAATCCTCCCCCCACTCCAGGATGGCCGCGCCGGCCCCGTCCCCAAACAGCACGCAGGTGCTGCGGTCGGTAAAGTCGGTGATGCGGCTGAGCACTTCGCACCCGATCACCAGGCCATACTTGCGGCTGGCAGCTGCCAGCAGACATTCGGCGGTGTGCAGGCCATACACAAAGCCTGCGCAGGCGGCGTTCAGGTCAAAGCAGACGGTGTCCTCGGGCAGGCCCAGCTCCTTTTGCAGCACACAGGCTGTGGAAGGGGTCATGGTGTCCTGGGTCAGGGTAGCCACCAGGCATACCCCGATCTGCTCGGGGCGCAGGCCGCTGCGCTCCAGCGCCTGCCGGGCCGCGGCCAGGCAAAGGCTGGTATGGCACTCTTCCCCGCTGCAAAAGCGGCGGGCCGAGATGCCGGTACGGGTGGAGATCCACTCATCGCTGGTCTCCACCAGCTTTTCCATATCAAAATTGGTCACTTCCCGCACAGGCAGGGCGGACCCGGTGCTGATCAGTTTGATCCCGCTCATAGACGCTCCTTTCTCAGGGCGCCAGCGCCCATCATGCGGAATTTTTTGTAGCGGCCCGCGGCCAGTGCCGCAGGGCTCTGTTTGGACAGGGCGGCCAGTTCTTTGACCAGCAGCTCGTCCAGGGCGCGGTAGACCGCCTGGGGGTCGGTGTGCGCGCCCCCTTCCGGCTCGGGGATGACGCCGTCGATCACCTTCAGCTCCAGCAGGTCGGCGGCGGTCAGCTTCATGACGTCGCAGGCCTCGCTGCTGCGGGAGGAATCCTTCCACAGGATGGCGGCAAATCCCTCGGGGGAGAGCACCGAGTAGACGGCGTTCTCCAGCATAAAGACGCGGTTGCCCACGCCCAGGGCCAGGGCGCCGCCGCTGCCCCCTTCCCCGGTGACGATCGAGATGACAGGCACAGTGAGGCTGGAGGACAGCGCCAGAGTGCTGGCGATGGCCTCGCCCTGTCCATGGGCTTCCGCCTCCAGGCCGGGATAGGCCCCGGCGGTATCGATAAAGGTGACGATGGGACGGCGGAACTTTTCGGCCTGGCGCATCAGGCGCTGGGCCTTGCGGTATCCCTCGGGGGAGGGCATACCGAAGTGGTAGGCCACGTGCTCCTCCAGGGTGCTGCCCTTGCGGTGGCCGATGACGGTGACCGGCTTGCCGTGGAACAGGCCCACGCCGCCCAGAATAGCCCCGTCGTCCCCGCAGCAGCGGTCGCCCCGCTGCTCGAAGAAATCGGTGAACAAAGCCGAGATAAAATCAGGGGTGCCGGGACGGCCCGCATGGCGGGCCAAAGCCACCCGCTGGGCCGGGGTGAGATCATTTGCCACGGCTCTCTCCTCCTTTCCCATGCAGCTTGAGCAGACGGACCAGGGTGCTGCGCAGCCGGGCCCGCGGCACGATGGCGTCAATGAAGCCGTGCTCCAGCAGGTATTCGGCCCGCTGGAAGCCCTCGGGCAGCTTTTCACCGATGGTCTGCTGGATGACGCGGGGCCCCGCGAACCCGATCAGCGCCCCCGGCTCTGCCAGCATGATATCGCCCAGGCTGGCAAAGCTGGCGGTGACGCCGCCGGTGGTGGGGTGGGTGAACACCGAGATATACAGCCCCCCATGCTCCGAAAAGCGCTGGACGGCAGCGGCGGTCTTGGCCATCTGCATCAGCGAGAGGATCCCCTCCTGCATACGGGCGCCGCCGCTGGCGGAAAACAGGATCAGGGGGAGCTTGTTCTTGTCGGCGTACTCCACCAGACGAGTGACCTTCTCGCCCAGGGCGGCGCTCATGCTGCCCATAAAGAAGCGGCTGTCCAGGACTCCGGCGGCCACCTTCTGGCCCTCGATGCGGCCAATGGCGGTGACCACACCTTCGCCCAGGCCGGTGCGGCGGCGGGTGTTGTCCAGCTTGGCCTCATAGCCGGGGAAATCCAGCGGGTCGCCCGAGACCAGATCCTCGTCCATCTCTTTGAAGCTGCCCTCATCCAGGATCAGGCTGAGGCGGTAATACGCGCCGATGGGGTGGTGATAGCCGCACAGCGGGCAGACGTAGCGGTTTTTGACCAGCTCGCGCCGGAGCACCGGTTTGTCGCAGGCCGGGCAGTTTTCCTCGGTATTGGCGGGCACCGACACGCCTGAATCCCGCAGGGCCTTGAGGGACAGCAGCTTATGCCGCCGGCGGGCAAATACAGTGCTCATGCCTTATCCTCCTCATCTCCCGCGCTGCTCCATTTGAGCAGGGTGTCCAGATTCTCGTCCAGGAAGGAGGTGGTGCAGGTGCCCCGCACGAACTCGGGGTGGTAGAGGATCTGATGCAGCAGGTCGGCGTTGTTGGCCGGACCGTCGATCACCAGCTCCTCCAGCACCCGGCGCATCCGGCGGATGGCCTCCAGCCGGGTGGGAGCCCAGACGATCAGCTTGGCCATCAGGGAGTCATAGTAGGGCGCCAGGGTGCAGCCGCTGTAAAGGCCGGTGTCCACCCGGACGCCGCAGCCGCCCGGCAGATGGACAAAGTCCACTTTGCCCGGGCAGGGCTGGAAGTTTTTGGTGGGGTCCTCGGCGTTGATGCGGCACTCGATGGCATGGCCGCGCAGGCTGATCTGGTCCTGGCTGTGGGACAGGGGCAGCCCTGCGGCCACCCGGATCTGCTCCCGCACCAGGTCGATGCCGGTGACGAACTCGGTGACCGGGTGCTCCACCTGGATACGGGTATTCATCTCAATGAAGTAGAAGTTGCCCTCCCCGTCCAGCACAAACTCGATGGTGCCGGCGTTCACATAGTGGGCGGCCTTGGCGGCGGCCACGGCGGCAGCGCCCATCTTCTCCCGCAGTTCGGGGGTCAGCGCCTTGGAGGGGGACTCCTCCAGCAGCTTCTGGTTGCGCCGCTGGATGGAACAGTCGCGGTCCCCCAGCTGCACCACGCTGCCGTACTTGTCGGCCATGATCTGGAACTCGATGTGCTTGGGGTTGAGGATCAGCTTTTCCAGATACATCTCGCCGCTGCCAAAGCAGGCCACCGACTCGCTGCGGGCCTCCTCGAACAGGGGGATGAGCTGGTCGGGCTCAAAGACCCGGCGCATACCGCGGCCGCCGCCGCCGGCGGAAGCCTTGATCAGCACCGGATAGCCGATGCGGTCGGCGATCTCCTTGGCCTGCTGGGCCGTATCCACGGCGCCGTCCGAGCCGGGCACCACCGGCACCCCGGCGGACTGCATCAGCTTGCGGGCCGCGGCCTTGTTGCCCATGGCGCGGATCACGTCCCCGGAAGGCCCGATGAAGGCGATGCCCGCCTCGGCGCAGGCGTCCGCAAAGGCATCGTTCTCGCTCAAAAAGCCATAGCCCGGGTGGATCGCGTCGCAGCCGGCGGCCTTGGCCACCGTCAGGATGGCGTTCATATTCAGGTAGCTGTCCGCTGCGCGGGCGGGCCCGATGCAGTAGGATTCCTCGGCCAGCTGGATGTGCAGAGCCTCGGCGTCGGCCTGGGAATAGACCACCACCGGCTCGATCTCCAGCTCACGGCAGGCCCGCAGGATGCGCAGGGCGATCTCGCCTCTGTTGGCGATCAATATACGCTTGAACATCCCTTCACCCTTCCCGGTAACGGATCAGCTGGTCGCCGAAGGACACCAGAGCGCCGTCCTGCTGTAAGACAGCCTCAATGATGCAGTCGCACGGAGCCTTGACCTCGTTCATCATCTTCATGGCCTCCATGAGGCAGACGGTCTGCCCCTTCTGGACCTTGTCGCCCACCTGCACGAAGGGGGGCTGGTCGGGAGAGGGGGCAACGTAGAAGGTGCCCACCACCGGGGCGGTGATGTACAGGCCCTCCTCAACAGCGGGGGCTGCGGCGGGGACGGGGGCAGGGCTGGGTACAGGGGCTGCCGCAGGTGCGGCAGGCGCCGTGGCCGTAACAGCCACGGCGCCCTTACCCATCTCCAGCTCCGTATCTTTGGTATGCAGCTTAAAAGAAGTGAGGCTGCTGGCGTCAAAGCGCGCCATCAGCTCCATGATTTCCTGATTGGTCATAGCGGCTCCTTTCGACACAGAAGCAATGGTGGGGCATCTCCCAAGACGCCAGGGCCCGGAACGGGCCGGCGTCCTGTGTACAGAGATGCAGCTTACTCAGCCTTTTCGGCCTCGTCGGCGTGGTCCTGCAGGTACTGGTACAGGTCGCCCACGGTCTTCAGGTTGGGCAGGTCCTCGTCGGCGATGGAGATGCCAAAAGCCTCCTCCAGAGCCATGGACAGCTCGACGGCAGACAGGCTGTCAGCCTCCAGATCCTCCGCCAGGGTGGCCTCGGGGGTGACCTTGTCGGCGTCGCAGCTCAGAGTCTCAACGATGATTTCCTTAACCTTTTCGAAGTCCATTGTGATTTCTCCTTTTTCACCAAATGTGTTGGATGGTCAAAATTTTTTAAAAAATCATTTTATCTAAAAATTTTTAGAAAAAAGATTTTTACTAGTATTCTAGCAGATTGCTGCTGTTTGTCAAGTGGTTTTTGTGAATTTTTCCATTGAAATTTGTTGCAGTCCCCTCAAAATCCCGGTTTTACAGCCTGGCAAGGCAAAATTTTGGCCGGCGGAGGTTTTTCGGTTGAAGAAGGACGGGAGGATGGTGTATAATCTCCTATATAGATGGGGCGCCCCCAAGATCCACTGCGCCGCGGCCTTTTGCGGCGCCAAGGCGGCCCCGGGGCAAAACAGCACAAGAAAGGACCTTTTTATGCCGATCGAGTTTCACGCCCAAAGCAGGACCTTCCATCTCCACAACCGGCAGATGAGCTATATTTTCAAGGTGCTGCCCAGCGGCCACCTGGGCCAGCTGTACTGCGGCAGGGCCATCCACGACCGCTCCAGCTTCGACCACCTCTTCGAGGCGGTCCCCCGCTCCATGTCGGTCTGCTACTTTGACGGAGACCAGAGCTACTCCCTGGAGCACATCAAGCAGGAGTACCCCACCTACGGCACCGGGGATATGCACCTGCCCGCCCTGGACGCCCAGATGCCCGATGGCAGCCGCCTTTTGGACCTGCGCTATCAGGGTCACGCCATCGTTCCCGGCAAGCCTGCCATCCCGGGGCTGCCCGCCACCTATACGGAGGACCCCGCCGAGGCCCAGACTCTTACGGTGGACCTGGCCGACCCGCTGGCGGGGGTCACCGTCACCTTGTCCTATACCCTCTTTGAGCAGCTGCCCGCCCTGGCCCGCCATGCGGTGATCGGGTATACCGGTCCGGGGGTGCTGCGTCTGGAACGTGCCCTGAGCTTCTGCCTGGATCTGCCCGACATGGACTATGAGATGGTGGAGCTGGCCGGCGCCTGGGCCCGGGAACGCCATGTGGTGGCCCGGCCTCTGGCGCAGGGGGTGCAGGGGGTCTATTCCCTGCGGGGCTGCTCCAGCCACCATTTCAACCCTTTCCTGGCGTTCAAGCGCCCCCACGCCACCGAATTCGAGGGCCAGGTGCTGGGCTTCAGCCTGGTGTACAGCGGCAACTTCCTGGCCCAGGCCGATGTGGACCCCTACCACGTCACCCGGGTCACCCTGGGCATCCATCCGCAGAACTTCACCTGGCAGCTGGCGGCGGGCGGACACTTCACCACCCCCGAAGCGGTGATGGTCTATTCCGAGGCCGGCCTCAACGGGATGTCCCAGACCTTCCATCGGCTGTACCGCACCCGGCTGGCCCGGGGCCCCTGGCGGGACAAAGTGCGCCCCATCCTGGTCAACAACTGGGAGGCCACCTACTTTGACTTCACCGAGGACAAGCTGCTGGCCCTGGCCCGCCAGGCCAGGGATCTGGGCATCGAGCTGTTCGTGCTGGACGACGGCTGGTTCACCAACCGCAGCGACGACCACGGCGGCCTGGGGGACTGGGAGATCAATTATCACAAACTGCCCGATGGCCTGCAGGGCTTTGGCCAGAAGCTGCACGACATGGGTCTGCAGTTCGGGCTGTGGATCGAGCCCGAGATGGTCAATGCAGGCACCCGCCTGTGGAACGAGCACCCCGACTGGGTGCTGCACCAGCCCGGCCGCCGCCCCCAGCAGGGCCGCTATCAATATGTGCTGGACTATTCCAATCCCGATGTGGTGGACTGGGTCTTCCACCGTCTGGTCAGCGTGCTGGACGGCGCAGGGGTGGACTATATCAAATGGGACATGAACCGCAGCATCAGCGACGCCTATTCCTGCGCCGTGGGTCCCGCCGGTCAGGGCGCTGTGCTGCACCGCTACATCCTGGGAGTCTACCAGCTGTACAGTCTGCTGACCGAGCGCTATCCCAACATCCTGTTTGAATCCTGCGCCGGGGGCGGCGCCCGCTTCGACCCGGGCCTGCTCTACTATGCCCCCCAGTGCTGGACCAGCGATGACACCGACGCGGTGGAGCGTCTCAAGATCCAGTACGGCACCTCGATGGCCTATCCGGTGTCCAGCATGGGGGCTCATGTAGCGGCCGCGCCCAACCATCAGCTGGGCCGCAGCACTTCCCTGACCATGCGGGCCAACGTGGCCTTCTTCGGCGCCTTTGGGTACGAGCTGGATCTGACCGCCCTGAGCCAGCGCGGCCGGGAACTGGTGGCCCGGCAGGTGGCTTTTGTCAAGCAATACCGCCAGCTGCTTCAGTTCGGCACCTTCTGGCGGCTGCGCAGCCCCTTTGAGGGCAACGAGACGGCCTGGATGACCGTCTCCCCCGACCGCTCCACCGCCCTGGTGGGGGATTACCGGGTGCTGCAGCAGGCCAATGCGGGATACCGCCGTCTGCCCCTGGCCGGCCTCGACCCCGACCGGCTGTACCAGGTCACCCGCCTCGGCTCGGGGGCCCAGCCCGCCGGCGCGCCTCTCACCGCCTACGGGGATGAGCTGATGGCTGCCGGCCTGGTGACCACCGGCGAAGACCCCGCCGCCGAGGGCGACTTTGTCAGCCGCCTCTACCTGCTCCAGCCCGCAGAGCTGTAATGAGCGTGTCGCGAAAGCGCCACGCTTTAGGGGGAACCCATTTCTGCCCGCATACGCGGGTCAGAAATTCCTTCCCCCTAATATCCCCCTGGGGACAAAATTTAGCGCAGAACCGCGCACTCGCCGCAAGGCGGCTCGCACACTCTCTGCGCTAAATTTCCCTGTATGTGTCCCATCCATCCGCACATGTCGGCTGGACGGGACTTTTTCGACAGTCTGCTGTAATATCGTGCCTCTCGCCTGCCCCGGTCTGGCCTGCCCAGCCGGGGCTTTTCTGCGCCCGGCTGCACCCGGGCGCCCCGCCGGCGCATACACTGGGGGGAGCCCTCGGGCATTTCTGACAGGACTCCGCGCCGCTTTTGGGCCGGGGAAGTCCCGTCCGCTATGCCCTCCACCATCCAGACCAGAAAAGGAGCATCAGCCTATGGCAGCAGGAATCTTACGCATCCAGAGCTTTGAGGCCCGGCGGTCCGCCCCGGCAGCGGGGGTAACGGTGACCATCACCGGCCAGGGCTTTTCCGCCAGCCGCCTCACCGATGACACCGGCAACACCCAGGACCTGGAGATCGACGCCCCCGACCAGGCCCTTTCACTGGAGGAGGACAACACCACCATCCAGCCCTACGCCGTCTGTGACCTTGTAGCCGAGAAGCCCGGCTTTGAGACCATCCACATCAAAGGGGTGCAGATCTTTGCAGGGCAGGTCACCCTGGCCCCGCTGGAGATGACCCCCGCCAACGCCCGGGTGACCCCGCCCAGTCAGTCGGTAGTCATCCCGCCCCACTCCCTTTTTGCCCCCGGCGGCGGCAGCGGCCCCGCCCCCGACCAGGACACACCCCAGGGCAGAGTCCTGAGCCAGGTGGTCATCCCCACTTTTATCACCGTCCACCTGGGCAAGCCCTCCGAATCGGCCCGCAACGTCACCGTCTCCTTCCAGGACTACATCGCCAACGTGGCCTCCAGTGAGGTGTATCCGACCTGGGTAACACAAAATAACCCAAATTCGCTTTTGACGTTGCTTCGTTCTTTCAGAAGTTCCACTCGATGGTAACGGCCTGTTTCCCGGTTTCAGGGTCTTTCGGGGAAACCACCACCCGATGCACCAAAAGTACAACCAGTTCCCGGGTCAAAACCGGCACCTCGGCCAGCTGCCGCACCCGCTGCATTTGGGCTTCGATCTGGTCTTTTTCCGCCTTTTGCTGCCCCAGTTCGGTTTCCAGAATCTCAATCCTGGCCTCTGCCTGCTTCACCTCTTGAAGGAAGGATTGATTCATCTGGGAAAACATCCCGGTATCGATCAGCCCAGATGCCTTATCCAGATAAAGCTCCTGCATGGCTTTTCGGCGTCGTTCCACTTCACTTTTGAGACGCCGAAGTTCTTCTCTTTTAGCCTGTTCCCGTTTTTTGGCTGGGTCATCCCGTTCAGGTAAATCCACCTTTTGTGGATCAAAGTAATTTTCCACATAGGTGCGGATGCGCTGGAGGACCGTTTCTTTCAGCGCATTCAGATCCGTGCAGGTTTTGTTGGGGCATCGGTCCGGGGCCCGCTGGTGCATCCGGCAGCGCAGGTATTTCCTCTTTGTTCCATCTGCTCGGACCTCCCCGCTTCCACACTGCTCCATGATGCTCCCACAGCAGCCGCAGACCACCTTCCTGGCCAGCGGATGAACCATCCCATTGGAGCTGCTCCGGGCGCGGTCCTTCATCATCTGCTGGACTTTATCAAAGGTTTCCCAGTCGATGATGGCCTCATGGGTATCCGGCACCACGATCCATTCCGATTCGGGCAGCCAGACAGTCTTTTTGGACTTGTAGCTGACCTTTTTGTGCCGTCCCTGGACTAGATTCCCCGCATAGGTCTGGTTGTGGAGCATTTGATAAATGGTAGGACTGCTCCAAAGAGAAGCATTGGGACTCCTTGCTGAGATCTTATAATGGATTCCATTCATATGCTTATATGCGGTTGGGCTTGGAACACCCTCGCTATTGAGGATTTGAGCAATCTTGTGAGCGCCAATACCGCTGAGGGTCATCTCAAAAATACGCTCCACAACAGCTGCGGCCTCCGGGTCGATCTGCAATTTTCCCTTTGCTGTCGGGTCCTTCCGGTACCCGTAGAGGGCAAAGGAAGCGATGTACTGTCCCTCCCGCCGCTTGTGGTCCAGCACCGAGCGGACGTTATTGGAAAGGTCCTCCAGATACCACTCGTTGACAAGGCCGTTAATCTGGCGAGATTTTTTGTTTGCTCGGTCATCGGTATCTACATGATCCACTACCGCAATAAAACGAATGCCCCATTCAATGAATTTTCCATGCAGATACTTTTCCACAAGTTCCATATCACGAGTGAAACGGGACTGGGTCTTGGCTAGCACCAGGTCGAACCGGTGCTCGCTGGCCGCCTGGATCATAGCATTGAAGGCCGGTCGATTCCGGTCAATGCCGGAGTAATCTTCATCGGAATAAATCTGGTAGATATCAAACCCCTTTTCAATGGCATACTGGACAAGCATGGATTTCTGATTCTGGATGCTCTCCGATTCTCCAATCTTATACTCGTCCTCCTTGCTCAACCGGCAATAAATCGCAGCTTTCATGAGTTACACCTTTCCTTTCGGTGTAATCGCCTGTATATAACATATCGTAGTTTCCTTTTGACCGCAAGGATGCAGCTTTATTCCAAGGGATTTTCAAGCGATACTCCGTCCATCAAGTCGATAATATATCGTTCAAATTCTTTTTGAAATCGTTCTCTGCGCTGTTCATCACTTTGGGACTGGAATGTTTCGCGTAGGATAAAACCACATTTTTCCATCGCAATCTCCCCTTTCGCAGAACATTTTGTAAAAGCCACTATACAATCTATGGAATCCTATCACTGGTGAGAACCTTTCAACCTTGTTTTCATGGATCAAAAGAGCATCCGGTTGTTCCAGATGCTCTCTTACAGAAGGTTACGAAGTCCCATTTTTCTTGAGTACTCCATCCCCGCCTCCTCTGCCACACAGGATATTTGATTATCATGCTGGCCATTGTGGTCGATCATAATAATCAGAACTACTTCATACCAGTGCAACCCTCGATTGTAACGGTTTGTTGCTTGCGCCGATTGCCTTGTTTTTATGTGGTTTTCCTCCTCTCAGCTCATCCCCAGACTGATCTTTATGGCCGTTTCAATCTGCTTCATCTCTTCTTCACTGGTCTGACCGGCGAACCGCTGTACGCGGCGCTTGTCGATGGTGAAGATTTGCTCCAGCTGTACGATAGACGGAACTTTCAGTCCTGGGTTGTGGTCCAGCAGGACGTGGGTAGGCAGATGGCGTTTCTTATCCACTTTGGATGTAAGAGTGGCGATAATGAGTGTGGGCGAATGTTTGTTGCCCGCGTCATTTTGCAGCACCACTACCGGTCTCTCCCCGCCCTGCTCGGAACCCACATGGGGTTCCATATTGGCGTAGTAGATGTCACCTCGGCTGTATCGCCAGTTTTCGGGAATCATAGGCTATGCACCCCCTTGTGCTTCATTATGTAAGAAGCCGCCTGTTGATTTGCAGGCGGCTTCTGTGCAAAAAGGGGGATTAGAATGGCAGGTTAGAACTTCATGGGAAGCACGTTCTTCTTGCTGCTGCCGTTGTAGATGCAGAAGACCTGGTAGAGGTATTTCTTGTACCCAGCCATGTTGACACCCATGGCCCGCCCCTCCCGGTAGATGGTCAGGGGGTCGGTCTTATGCAGTCGTGTGACCAGACGCCGGGGGTCATATTCATCGCGGTACAGCTCGATGAAGCGGATCACGCTCTGGATCGTTTCGGCCCGCAGGGACTCAGGCTCACCGTGCCAGGCGGCCACAATCAGAGAAAGTGCTTCCTTATAAAGGTCAGCTCCCACCCGTTTGAACTCCTCAAAGGCGGTGCCAATACAGCCGATCCGCAGCTTCCCCCGCCGCTGGGCGTAGTCCAGATTCAAGCCAACCGATTCAGTGGCCTTGAGAAAGGCCATGCACTCGGGGTCGCCTCCGTAGATCTTTGCACGCATCTTATCGCCGGGTGTCAGCGGGGCGGATTCCCCAGCCTGCTGGGCAAAGAGCATGGCTTCCTCGCTCTCGGTCATGCCCGTATACACGATGCAGCGAATCATCAGGTCCTTGCCGCCATTGAGCAGTTTGAGGACTGCGATGGTATGCTGGCCGTCGAACACATAATAGTGACCGTTGCGGTAGCTGACCTTCGGGGGATTGACCAGACGGGGATCAAACTTCGCTGCAATCTTGCGGACCCGCTTGACGTTCAGCTCCCTCTGGTAAGTACCCCGGGGAACCTCCAGCATCTTGCTGTTGATCATCATTTCCTGGTAGGCACTGGTGTGACTTGTTCTCATGTAGTCCTCCTCATCTTTTGCAGGTATCGAATACCTTTCTCTGTAAGGCTTCTGATGCCGTCCCGGCAGGCACTGCGTTGTTCCCTGTTGTTTTCCAGGCAGATATCCCAGCGAAAAATCATGGTGTCCAGGGCGTCTTCCAGTTCTGCACAGATATCGTCTGCGTCGATTTCCCCGTTGGACTGCAGCATATTTTCTGAGATATCCCGAATGGCTTGCAGGGTTTCTGTAGGGCTGCTCTTGGGTTTCGGCTTTTCTTCGGGCTTTTCTTGGGGCTTTTCGGGTTCTTTGGTCTGCCGGAGCTGCTGGACCAGAGCGGGCCTTTCCTCCGGCGGGGCCTTGGCGATAGCCGCCACAGCCTTTTCTGTGGGTTTGATGCTGCCGGTCAGGATTTCCTGTTTGATGCCTGGTACAGCTTCTTCAGCAGCGTCTACGCCTTTAGAAAATTGCCCTGAGCGACGTACATACTTTTCACTGGTATTTGTCTCACGGGCGATTCGTTCAGCAGTGCATTCAGATTTTTGGTGTCGGTCAAATTGACCGACACCACTTTTGTTAGTTAAAGTGTGTTGGTTTCCATGAAACTGTTCCGTACATTTTTCGGCCTCATACTGCTGCCCGACTAGATACTTGAACTGCTGGGGCGTCAGATTTCGCCGTCCCAGCTGGTTCTTGCAGATCCAGGCAATGGCTTCGTACCGGTCGGAAAACTCTTTCTCATAGGTGGTGAATTGGATTTCCGGGTGCTGCTGAAGGATGCGGTAGCGGTTGTGACCATCTACGATGACGTCGTTCCAGACGATCAGCGGGTTGATAACCACCCCGTCAGCCAGGATGTTTTCCTCCAGCTGCTTCTGCTCATCTTCCCGAAGGGGAGGGATTATGCTCGCGAACTCCGGGTCAATATTCAGATGCAGCGACATAGGTCTTTACCTTTCGACGGGCGGCATCATGCTGAGCCGCAGCAGGCTGGATGTAATAGTCAAAACCATAGCGGGTTTGACAGAACGTACAGACATCCTTGGTCTGCTGGTTGACATCCGCCCGGCGCAGGAATGATTTCCTGGCGTTACGGAACGAGTACAGGCAAACCGGACACAGGGTGATGAGGGATGCGGTATTCACGTTGCGTGTGTAGCTGTGGCTCATAAGCTTTGCCTCCTTTTGATTGTTAAAAAGATCGGGTATGTAAAAAGCCCACCGTCTGGAGTTCTGTGATCCCGGGCGGTGGGCTGAACTTGTTTTTGGGTTTCCTCCCCCATTTGTCCTCGACGCCCCGGGGAGGGTTGGGAACCTTCTGGCGGCGGATTTGCACCGCTCCATCGGCCTTTCGGCCGCCCCGCCTTCTTTGTGGCCGGGCCGCGAGTTACGGAAGTATCATTGTCTGGAAGTACCAGGAGGCTGCTTATTCACCTTTCAAGGTCCTGAAACTTTTCTCCTTTGGAGAAAAGTTCCTTACACTTACGAGCCATCGAGAAGGGCACTTTTTCAACTAAAATTTAAAACTTTTTCAAAAATTTAGTTATTTTGCAAATTCGATTATGAATACCCTGCATTGTGATGCCATATACTTTTGAAATTTCAGCAAGCGTGTATCCTTCAACGAAGTACAATGTCAACAGTTTCAAATCCTCCTCCGATAGCTTTTCAATGCCGACACTCAGTCGCTCATCTTGGATTTCTCCCACCCATGCAAACTTGGTTTTGGTTTCATGGTAGGTATCTTTCACTTCACAGGCCTTTTTGAATTTGATGAGGTCTGCGTTGCTCTCATCATCTCCGGTTTCTTCGACCTTAACGGTATTTGTCGAGTATGCTCGCTCGCTGTTGAGAGCGTTCAAGTCAAACTCATACATGGCTTGAATCGCTTCCTCAGACATCCCGGCCTGCCGGTACGTCACTCTCAGACGTTCCCATTCAGCATTGAGCTTGCGGCGTTCGCTTCCGTTATTGAATCCCATGGTAAACCTCCAAATTTTCGCTCAAACGTGAAAAGTCGAAAATCTGGAAGGCTACGGATATTTGGCTATCTGTGGGGTCCACTGAAATCGGAGAAGCATAAAAAGCCTGTCCCTTTCTCGGGAGCAGGCTTCCTGAAGCTAAAAAATAGCCGGACAACAGCCAGTGGAGCCATTCTTAAAAGAGAAGCTCTCAACCAGCTGCTGCCCGGCTATTTGGTGCTACGTTTCATACA
>MHCFR04200__coassemble_252_pt1 | contig 38519 bp, 32 predicted proteins | sample MHCFR04200__metabat2_high_PE_011 | metagenome-assembled genome bin MHCFR04200
AGTCCTATTACCAGGTGAACAAGGTGGGCAACCTGATGAGCCTGTACACCAACGATCTGGAGACCATCCAGGAGTGCTTTGGGGACGGCGTGCTGATGTTCTGCGACGCGCTGTTTCTGGGGCTGCTCGCCTTTATCAAGATGTGGCAGATGGACCGCTCCCTGACCATGATGGCCATGATCCCCGCCTTCCTGATGTTCCTGGTGGGCAGCATGGTGAGCCGGGTGCTGACCCGCCGCTGGGAGGAGCGGCAGCAGGCCTTTGCGGACCTGTCCGACTTTGCCCAGGAAAACTTTTCGGGCATCGCGGTGGTCAAGGCGTTTGTCAAGGAGACCCGGGAGCTGCTGGCGTTCCGCAAACTGAACCGCGAAAATGAGGAGATCAACGTCATCTATACCCGCATCGCCACCCTGTTGAATATCCTCATCACCCTCTTTGTGGAGTCGGTCACCTGCGTCATCCTGGGCTATGGCGGGTATCTTGTCTATACAGGCCGGTTCAATGCCGGACAGCTGGTGGAGTACATCGGCTACTTTTCCGCCATCGTGTGGCCCATCATGGCGGTGTCCATGCTGATCGAAAAGACCTCCCGGGGCAAGGCGTCCCTCAACCGCATCAGTGAGCTGCTGGATGCTCCGGTGGATGTGGCCGACCGGCCCGGCGTCCGGGATCTGACCGGCCCCAAAGGGGAGATCGAGTTCCGGCACCTGACCTTCCGCTATCCCGACGGGGAATACGATGTGCTGCGGGACATCTCCTTTACCATCCACAGCGGGGAACGTGTGGGCATCGTGGGCAAGACCGGCGCGGGCAAGACCGCCCTGGTGGACCTGATCCTGCGGATCTACAATGTGCCCGACGGCACCCTCTGGATGGACGGCCAGGATGTGAACACCCTGTCGATCCGGTCGGTGCGCTCGGCCTGCGCCTATGTGCCCCAGGACAACTTCCTCTTTTCGGACACCATTTCCCACAACATTGCCTTTGGCGTGGACGCCGCCGGCCAGGCGGAGATCGAGCACGCGGCCCGGATGGCCGATGTGCATGACAACGTAGCCGCTTTCAAGGAGGGCTACAACACGGTTCTGGGCGAGCGCGGCGTCACCGTCTCGGGCGGACAGAAGCAGCGCATCTCGATCGCCCGGGCCCTGCTGCTGGACGCCCCCGTCCTGATCCTGGACGATTCGGTGTCGGCGGTGGATACCCGCACCGAAAAGGTCATCCTGGAAAACCTCAACCGGGAGCGCGCAGGCAAGACCACCATCCTCATCGCGCACCGCATCTCGACGGTGGAGCAGATGGACAAGATCGTGTTCATCGACGACGGGCGTGTGGTGGACGTGGGCAGCCATGCCGCTCTGTACCAGCGCTGCCCCGACTATCGCAAGATGGTGGATCTGCAGCGGCTGGAGGACGAGCTGGGAGGTGGAAATCAATGATCCAACTGAATCCGCTTTGGCTGGCGGGCGGCCTGATCGGCGGCGTGTCGGCGCTGCTGATCCTGGCCTACGCCCTGGTCAAGGACAAAAAGACTTCCATGGGCTTTGAGCGCAACATCTCGGACGGCGAGATCGTCCGGCGGCTGGCCCATTACGCCCGGCCCTATCTGGGCAGCTTTGCGGCGGCGGGCCTGCTGATGCTGTTCTCCATCGTCTACGATATCGTGTCGCCCCTCATCGTGGGCTATGTGGAGGAGATGCTGGTGGGGGACTTCGCCCTCCGCAGCCTGTTTGCCACGGTGGCGGTATACGCCGGCGTGCTGGTGTTTTCGATGGTCAGCTCCTATTTCCAGGCGGTCATCCTGCAAAAGGCGGGCCAGCGGATCATCTCGGACCTGCGGGAGGATCTGTTCACCCACATCGAATCCCTCTCCCACCAGCAGCTCAACGAGATCCCGGTGGGCAAGCTGGTGACCCGTGTCACCAACGACACCAACGCCATCTCGATGATGTTCACAAACCTTCTGGTCAACCTGGCAAAGAACTGCTTTGTCATTTTGGGCATCCTGGGCGCCATGCTGCTGGTCAACTATGAGCTGACCCTGATGGTCCTCTGCTTTGTGCCCTTCATCGTCCTGTTCACCGTCATTTTCCGGCGGTTCTCCCGCCGGGCCTACCGCCGGGTCAAGGACTGCACCACCGACATCAACACCTATCTGTCCGAAAACCTGTCGGGCATCAAGATCACCCAGATCTTTGGCCGGGAGGATATGCGGATGGAGGACTTCCGCCGCCGCAGCGAGGCGCTGGGCAAGGCCAAGCGGGACGAGATCTTTGTGTTCGGCGTCTTCCGGCCTTTGGTGTATATGCTGTACATCAGTTCGGTGCTGTGCCTGTTCTATCTGGGCGGCATGGGCTACCTGGACGGCCATTCCTTTTTGGGACAGACCATCTCGGGAGGCACCATCGTCACCTTTTATATGTACATCTCCAAGTTCTACAACCCCATCCAGAACCTGGCCGAGCAGTTCAACTGGCTGCAGTCAGCCATGGCTTCTTCCGAGAAAGTCTTTTCCATCCTGGACCTCAAACCCACCATGGTGGACGCTCCCGATGCCATCGACCTGCCTGTGATCCAGGGGGATATCGAATTCCGGGATGTGTGGTTCAGCTATGTGCCCGGGGAATGGGTGCTCCAGGGGGTCTCCTTCCATGTATCCCCCCGCCAGACGGTGGCCTTTGTGGGCTCCACCGGCTCGGGCAAGAGCACCATCCTGTCCCTGATCTGCCGCAATTATGAGTTCCAGAAAGGGCAGATCCTCATCGATGGGGTGGACATCCGCAAGATCAAGATCTCCTGCATCCGCAGCCACTTCGGCCAGATGCTGCAGGATGTGTTCCTGTTCTCGGGCACCATCCGCAGCAACATCGTCCTGCGGATGGAGGATGTGCCCGACCAGCGGATCCTGGAGGTGTGCCGCTATGTCAATGCCGACCACTTCATCGACAAGCTGGAGGGCGGCCTGGACGAGCCGGTGCGGGAGCGCGGCAACAACTTTTCGGCGGGCCAGCGGCAGCTGATCTCGTTTGCCCGCACCATCCTGCATGAGCCTGCCGTGATGATCCTGGACGAGGCCACCGCCAACATCGACACCGAGACCGAGCTGCTGATCCAGGACTCGCTGGAAAAGATGCGCTCGGTGGGCACCATGCTGATCGTGGCCCACCGGCTGTCCACCATCCAGCACGCCGACAACATCATCGTGCTGTCCCACGGGCGGATCATCGAGCAGGGCACCCACCAGCAGCTGCTGGAAAAGCGGGGCCGCTACTACCAGCTTTATACGCTGCAGTACCATAAAGAGCAGATGCGAAAAGAAACCGCCCGCTGATGCAAAAAACGCCCCCCGCCGGAAAAAGCCGGCGGGGGGCTGTGTGGTTTGCGGGGAAACTTGAGGTCAGGCCATGGTATAAATGAGCTGCTGCACCTCGTTAAAGAACCGGGACAGATGGAACCCGTCCGCCACGGCGTGATGGATATTCATGGTCAGGGGCAGGACCAGCTTGCTGCCCTCCGGCTCGAAGCGGCCCCAGGTGATCACCGGGGCCAGGAACCGGCCCTGGTCAAAGACGTGGACGTCAAAATGGCGGTACCGCACCCAGGGCAGGCAGGACACATCGAAGAAGTTGGGAGGCTGGCCGGGCAGGATGCCCCGGTCCTGTGCAAAGCGCTCCTTGTCCGCAAGAAAGCGGGCATGGAAGGCAAAAAGGTCTTCTGTGTAGGGGGTGACCAGCTTGGTGAACCGCTGGTCCTCCTTATGGAAATCGGCGTAGCTGGGAAAGACGCAGTCCCACCGGATCAGACGGCCCTGCGGGTCCCATCCGTATTTGAACTCGTCGTGGGCGTTGACCACCTTGGAAACCGCCCAGATCATGGCGGGGTAAAACCGCAGGCCGTGCCGCTTTGCAAACGAAACGAGCGGCGCTGCGTCCACATCCACCGTCAGACTCATGACGATGGGCATTTCGTGGATGTAAAAGGAAAAAAGCTGGCCTCGGTCCCAGCTGTCCAGGTCGATGATCTGTTTGTGCATCTTGATCCTCCTTTGCGATCTGTGGCTTGGCGACAGAACTGCAAAGTCCCGGGATCGTGCATAGGCTCCATGCAAAAGATCTCAGGCTTTGCATGGAGCGGCATCAAGGCCCTGTTTCATACGTCACACCTCCCATCCTGTGTGCTGTGCTTATTGTAACACCCGCACCGGGGATTGTAAACGGCCTATTTGTCCTCCCGGCCGGCGTTCAGCCCCAGGACAAAAAAGCACAAACCTACCGCATAAAAAGAAGACGATCCGCCCAGCCACCCGCTGAGAAAGAACAGGGCCCCCGACAAAAAGAAAAGATCGCGGCCCAGGGTGCCCTGCTTTGGGCCGGGTTTGCCCCGCCACGCGATCCATGCCCGGGCAGCCAGCAGGAGCACCAGCAGAAAACCGCCCAGCCGCATGATGTCACAGGGGACGGGGCCCCAGACTTGCCGTACCGGAAAGCTGCCCAGCGGCAGGGCCACGGCGGCCAGGCCCATGGTCCGCAGGAGAGGAGGATTCATGGCAGTGCTCCTTTCAGAGGCCGGACACGGAGGAAGCGCCCCGGCGGTTGAGCTCATCCACAAAGGAGACGCTTTTGGCGGTCAGTTCCACCCAGGCGGGAAGGAAGCCGCTGCGTATGGCGTTGCGCACCGATTTGATGTTGGACCAGGCGGCGCAGTAAAAGGGGACTTTGCCCCGCTCCAGGATGGCCAGCGCCAGCCGGCTGGTCAGGGCGGAGGCGATGCCCTGACGGCGGTATGCGGGCAGTACGTCGATCCCGATCTGCCACATGGAGTCGCAGTCGGCCGAGCAGGCCGCCAGCCCCACCAGACGGCCGCCATCGTAAGCGCCTATCCCCAGGACGTCCAGTTCCTTGCGCCGGGCGCAGAGGGCGTTGCTCCATGCATCGGTGTAGAGCGGGGCAAAGTCCTCCGGATGCAGCTCCCTGCAGGGAAGGGGACAGTCCAGAGGCTTCAGCCGCTCCAGTCTGGGCAGAAAGTATTCCGCCATAAAACAGACCCGCAGCCCCTTTTGCTGCAGGGCGTCGTTCAATACATGGAGGTTGGGGGTCTCGAAACAGTGCTCGGCCGGATAGCTGCGGATGAACGGCTCCACAATGGGGCGGCAGTCCGCACGGACCGACGCCACGATGTTGCTTCCGTAAGAGATCAGGTGACAGTCGAAGGGCAGGCTCAGATATTTGCGGGCCCGCGGGTCTGCTTTGGACCGCACGATGACGTTTTCCTGCTTTGCAAAGTCTTCTGGGCGGCAGGCTGCATCGATGGCGGATTGTGCCATGGCGGTCTGCAGGATGCTTCGGTCGGTGAAGGGCATCGGGATCTCCTCCTTGACATGGATTCATTGTCCTGATTTTAACACATCCGCCCGGAAGGGGAAAGGGCTTGGGCCGCCATTTGTGAATTTTGCCCAAGATTATTTACAGGGACCGGGCAGACTGGTACAATAGAGGAAATCCAAAAAGCTCTGGGGCGGATCGGAAAAGCCGGATGGCACGGATACCGGGCACGGTGTTCCTGCGCCTGGCCGGACGCACCCCAAGGAGGACGCAGCATGATCTACACCGTAACGTTTAACCCTGCCATCGACTATGTGGTCCGGACCGACGGGCCTTTTGTGCCGGGGCAGGTCAACCGCTCTGCGCAGGAGGACTACCAGTTCGGCGGCAAAGGGATCAATGTATCCCTGATGCTGGCCCGTCTGGACTGTCCCAGCGTGGCTTTGGGCTTTGTGGCCGGAGCCACCGGCAGCTGGCTGGAGCAGGGACTGCAGGCGCAGGGCCTGCACAGCGACTGGATCCATCTGCCCGGCGGGATGACCCGCATCAACGTCAAGATCAAGGCGCAGACCGAATCGGAACTCAACGGACGCGGCCCGGACATCACACCCGAGGCGATGGAGCAGCTGTATGCCAAGCTGGATGCCTTGCGGGAGGGAGACATCCTGGTGCTGGCCGGCAGCCTGCCGGGCGGCCTGCCCTCCGATACTTACCGCCGCATTCTGGACAGGCTGGCGGGCCGGGGCATCCGGGCGGCCGTGGACACGGCCGGGGAAGCGCTGGCGGCGGTGCTGCCGGCACGGCCGTTCCTGATCAAGCCCAACCACTGCGAGCTGACCGCCCTGGCGGGCCGGCCCCTGACCACCCAAACGGAGATCGAAGCGGCGGCCCGCGGTTTGCAGCAGCAGGGCGCCCGCAATGTGCTGGTGAGCATGGCGGGGGACGGCGCTTTGCTGGTGGACGAGACAGGCGCGGTCCGCCGGATGGGCTGTCCCCAGGGCCGGGTGGTCAACAGCGTGGGGGCAGGGGACAGTATGCTGGCGGGCTTTTTGGCCGGCTGGCTGCAGTCCGGCGACTATGCCTGCGCCCTCAGGCTGGGAACGGCCTGCGGCAGCGCCACCGCTTTCAGCCTGGGCCTGGCCGACCGGGCCGGCATCGACCGGCTGCTGCGGACGCTGCAACATGATGCATGAGGTGAAACGATGATCGAAACATTGGAACGGATCGCCATTGCCGCAACGGTGGCGGTGGCAGTACTGGGGGCGGTGGAGGACTGGAAAACGGACGCCCCTTCGGTGGCGCAGGACTATTACGTCCAGACCGTCACCGGCGGCCCTCTGGAAGAAAAGTACACCGCCATGGGGGACTATGAGGTGGCCTATGCCGAGTACCCGGCGGCGGATCTTCTGTCGGTGGGCCGGTATGAGATCTGGTATCCCGAGGCTATGGCAGAGCAGGACCGGACCTGGCCCGTTGTGATGATGTGCAACGGCACCGGGGTGGCGGCTTCCCGCTATACCCCCATCTTTGAGCACCTGGCTTCCTGGGGCTTTGTGGTGGTGGGCAATGAACAGCAGAATTCCTGGAGCGGTGACGACGCCGATGCCGGCATCGAGCTGCTGGAGGACCTGAACGAGAACCCCAGCACCGTCTTTTACCACAAGCTGGACCTGGAACGGGTGGGCGCTGCGGGGCACTCCCAGGGGGCCATCGGAGCCATCAACGCGGTGACAACACAGGACAACGGTTTCCGCTACAAAGCGCTGTACACCGCCAGCACCCCTTCCAGCCTTTACGCCCAGACCTTGAACTGGGCATACGACGTCTCCCAGATCCGGATCCCATACCTGATGGCGGCAGGCACCGGCCTGCTGGATGCGGGCGGGGGCGGCACCGACGAGGTGGCCCAGCAGGCCCAGGAGCTGTCCATCTCGCCCCTGTGGTCCCAGGAGGAAAACTACAAAAACATCCCCGACGCCACCCCCAAGGTGCGGGCGCGGCGCATGGGAGCGGACCACGCCGAGATGCTGCCCTGGGCGGACGGCTACATGACCGCCTGGTTTATGTACTGGCTGCAGGGAGATGCCCAGGCGGGGGAAGCCTTTTTTGGCCCGGACGCTGAACTGGCGCACAATCCCTACTGGCAGGACGTCGAAAAAAACATCTGAAAAAACAGCGCCCGGCCGCCTTCCCGGCGGCAGGGCGTTTTCTGCGGCAAAAATATGGATTGACAATTCCCGCCCGGATTGGTAGACTAGGGTGTATCTGAGAAGCCGGAAAAACGCTGTGCCGGCTGTCTCCATGCGGGAGTGGCGGAATGGCAGACGCGCTGGTTTTAGGCACCAGTTCCGAAAGAGTGAGAGTTCGACCCTCTTCTCCCGCACCACAAACAAAGGCCCGGATGCTGTATGCATCCGGGCCTTTCAGCGTGCGTCCGGCTTATGCGTTGAAGACGTATTTGTCCAGCCGGTGGAAGGCCTCCTCCACCCGGGAGAAGGGCAGGGCCAGATTCATCCGCACCGAGCAGGGACCATGGAACATCCGGCCGTCCTGGATGGCTACGCCTACCGCCCAGGCGGCCTTTTCCACGTCCTCGATGGTCTTGCCGTGGGCCTGGCACCACTGCGAACAGTCCACAAACAGCATATAGGTGCCCTCGGGCCTGGACACCTCCACACCCTGGAAGTGGTCGCGGATGTAGTCGCAGGCAAAGTTGATGTTGCCGCTGAGCACTTGGCACAGCTCGTCCACCCAGACATAGCCTTCGGGCTGGTAGGCGCCGATCAGCGCATGCATGGACAGGACGTTCATGTCGTTGTAGTGGCACTTGGAACTCTTGGCACGGCACCGGTCCCGCAGATAGGGGTCGTAGATGATGTGGTAGCTGCCCACCAGACCCGCCAGGTTGAAGGTCTTGCTGGGGGCATACAGGGCGATGGTGCGGCTGCGGGCGTCAGCGCTGATGCTTTGGGTGGGGGTGTGCTTGTGACCGTTGAGCAGGATGTCGGACCAGATCTCGTCCGAGATGACCACGCAGTGGTTGGCCTTGTAGATCTCCATGGCCCGCTCCAGCTCCCAGTGCTCCCATACCCGGCCGCAGGGGTTGTGGGGACTGCACAGGATGGCTGCATGGATGTGGTTCTCCCGGATCTTGCGCTCCATATCGTCGTAGTCCATCCGCCAGACCCCCTGCGCATCCCGCACCAGGGGAGAGTGGACGATGGAAAAACCGTTGTTGGACAGCGATTTGGTGAAGCCGATGTAAGTGGGGCTATGCACCAGCACCGGGTCGCCGGGGTTGGCAAAGCTGGTCAGGGCGCTGACCACGCCGCCCAGCACCCCGTTTTCGTAGCCGATGCAGTCCCGGGTCAGCAGGGCGGGGTCGCATCCGTTGCGGGTGACGTGCCAGCGGATGATGGCGTCATAATAGGCGTCGGTGGGGCTGAAATAGCCGTAAGCGGGGTGGCTGGCTCGCTCGATCAGGGCCTGGGGAACGGTGGGCACGGTGGGAAAGTTCATGTCCGCCACCCACATGGGGATGGGGTCGAAACCGGGCTGAGGCGCATCAGGGGCAAAGCCGGGGTTACGGCCCAGGCTGTCCAGTGCCAGGGCGTCTTTGCCGCTGCGGTCCAGGATGGAAGTGAAATCGTATTGCATAGGGCATTCCTCCTTTGGTCACAAACTACTGGTCCCAGTGTAGCACAGCCCGGCGGGCGGGTCAATGGGCGCATATTCCGCCGCCCCCTGCGCATACTGAGAAAAACAGATGAGGAGGTGGCCTGGATGCCAAACCGAGCCCTGCGCTGCCTGGCAGCGGTTTTGCTGGGGGTGTTCTGTCTCGCCTTTGCCCGCAGCGACACCGCCGCCAAAAGTATGGTGCGCGCTCTGCTTTTGGAGCCGGGCCCTTCGGGCTGGACGGTGGGGCTGCTGTACCAGGCCCCCGAGGGTTCGGCGGATTCGGCGGAGGCTTCGGATGGCATCCGCTTTGCGGCGGCCCGGGGGAGCAGCCTGGAGCGCGCCATGCAGAACGCGGAGGGCGCCCTTCCCCTGGACCCCAACTACCGCCTGTGCGACCATCTGCTTTTGATGCCCGGCGGCGGCTGGGATGCCCTGCGCAGCTATGAGGCGCTGGTGCTGGAGCGCCGCTGCGGCCGGACCAGCGCTTTGGTGGCGGCCTGCACCTTCACCTGCGCCCGGCTCTCCGAGGAGACGGAGGAGGGCGGTTCGCTGCTGACCGGGCTGCTGCAGACCCTCAAGCAGGCCCGGAAGGCCAGCCCCCGGCTGTACGAGGCGGGCAGCCGGGGAGCTTTGCTGCTGCCGGTGCTGGATCTGAGGGAGGGAGGCGCGGTCCTTTTGCCGGAGGGGCTGTTCCTTTCGGAGCGGGAACAGGCGCTGTGGGAGGCGGAGCCCACCGCCGCTTACAGGCTGCTGACCGGCCGCGGAGAGTCGTTTGCCTTCTGGCTGGGGGAGCGGCCTCTGATTTTGCGGCGTCCGCTGCTGAGCGTGGAAAGGACGGAGGAGGGGAGTTTTGCGGTCCGGCTGGACTGCCAGACCGGCCCGGGCAGCGCCGCCCCCACCCAGGAAATGCTGGACCGTCTGGGCAGCGTATGCAGCCGGCTGCTGACCGAGCGCTGGGCGGCCGGACAGGATCTGCTGGGACTGGGCGCCCGGCAGGCCCTGGCGCTGGGACCCGGCGCCGCCCTGGACCCAGCAAAAAACGCCTGCCCGCAGCTGCGGACAAGCGTGAAGGTATACTGAAAGGGTCAATGGATGGCCTCGAAGGTGATGGTGACGGTGGTGCCTGCGTTGACCTCGCTTTCCAGGCGGATGCGGGCTTTGTGGATGCGGGCGATCTGTTTGACGATGGCCAGCCCCAGGCCGGTGCCGCCGGTGGCTTTGCTGCGGCTCTTGTCCACCCGGTAAAACCGCTCAAAGACGCTGGACTGCGCCTCCTTGGGGATGCCGATGCCGTTGTCCTGGACCGAAAGATAGGGGTGGCCCTCTTTGGTGCAGCCGGTCTCCAGCAGCACCCTGCCCCCCGGCCGGTTGTAGCGGATGGCGTTGTCGCACAGGTTCTGGCACAGCTCCTCCAGCAGGCTGGGCGAGCCCATCACCTGGACGCTCTCCCCCCTGCAGCTCAGGGTGACATAGGAGCGGCGGGCGTTGACCATCAGGCGCTCGGCGCATTCTTTGGCGATCACCGACAGGTCCACCGGCTCCATGGAAGGGGAGTCATGGGTGCTGCCCGAGGCGTCCAGATGGGACAGCTGGATGATGTCGTTCACCAGGCGGAGCATCCGGCTGGCCTCGCTGTGGATCTTCTGTCCAAAGGAGGCCACATCTTCAGGACGGGCCAGCCCGGTCTCGATCATCTCGGCATAGCCCGAAATACTGGTCAAAGGCGTCTTGAGTTCGTGGCTGACGTTGGCCGTGAACTCCTGGCGCATTTTTTCGTTGCTCTCCCGCATACTGCGGTCGGAATAGATGGCGTCGGCAAAGGGGACCAGTTCCCGGTAAGGGACGTTCTCCTGGATATGGTCCAGATCTTCGGCCATCCGCAGCATGGGCTGCACCAGCCGGCGGGTCAAAAACCCGGCCAGCAGGGCGGCGATGCCCATGATCACAAAGCAGCTGACCAGGATGGCGGGCAGCGCCGCGTTGTAAAGGGACCAGATGGTCTCGGCATCCTGGCTGGTGCGCAGGACGTTGCCGTCCGGGAGCAGCACCGCATAGTAATAGGTCTCATAGCCGGTGGTGGCGGAATCCCGGATGTCCTGGCCGGAGCCGCCGGCGAACGCCTGCTGCACCTCGGGGCGGGAGAGATGGTTTTCCATCTGCTCCTGTTCGTCGGCCTCGGTGGATTCGTACAGCACTTCGCCCGCGGGAGAGATCAGGGTCACCCGGACGTTGTTCAGGTCCAGGGCGTTGAGGCCTTTGGGGTCGTAGGAGTACTGGGCGGCCACGATGGAGGATTCGTTCTCCAGGGCACGCCAGGCCTGCATGGTGAAGGCCCTGTGAAAGACAAAGACGCACATTGCCACTGCCAGCACCAGACTGAGCAGGCCCATCAGGTACAGCCGGCGGCAGATGGTCTCCTCCATGCTGCGGGTCTTCATTCCTCGGCGCCCTCCTCACTGTCTGCCAGCTTGTAGCCAACCTTGCGCACAGTCAGGATATAGCTGCCGGCGCTGCCCAGCTTTTTGCGCAGGGTACGGATGTGCATATCCACCGTGCGGCTCTCCACCGAAATGTCGGTGCCCCACACCACCTGCAGGATGGTCTCCCGGGTGACCACCAGGTTGGTGTTTTCCAGCAGCAGGCGCAGCAGGCTGTATTCTTTATAGGTCAGGTCCACCGGAGTGCCGTTGACCGTCACGCTGTGGCGGGCGTTGTCCAGCATCAGCTCGTGGAAGGTATAGACGTTGGGCTTGGCCGGCGGGGCCGAACGCCGCAGAGCGGCCCGCACGCGGCTGAGGAACTCCATGATGCCGAAAGGCTTGGTGATATAATCGTCGGCGCCGCAGTCCAGCCCCCGCACCGTGTCCAGCTCGCTGGATTTGGCGGTGACCATGATGATGGGCAGCTGGCGCAGGGCAGGGGTGCCGCGGAGCTTTTTCAGGATCGAAAAGCCGTCCTCCCCCGGCAGCATGACATCCAGGATCACCAGCTCCGGCTCGGTGATCCGCATGGCCTGCCAGAAGGCCTCGGGTTCCTCGAACGACTTGACATCGTATCCGCTGGACTGGAGCGCGTACTGCTCCAGCTCCCGGATGGAAGCGTCGTCCTCAACAATGTAGATCATCAAAATTCCTCCTTCTTGTCGGCCGGTCCGCCGCCGGCTGCCTCATCCTGGGGAAACCTGTACCGGGCCCGGTAGCGGTCCACGCGCCGCTGGAAGGCCTTGCTCTCCTCGGCGGCCTTGTTGTGCCGCAGGTCGGACAGGTATGCGTGGGTATCAAAACTGTCCTGGGCCACTTCGATCTGGGCCACCGCCACATTGCTGCAATGGGCGCAGATGCGGGAGTAGCTGGTCAGAAGGTCGTCCAGCACAAAGCCATAGTGGATCGAGCAGCTGCCCGCCTGCAGCCGCGCGATGTGCCGGGCCTTGATGGCCCGCACCAGTTCGCCCAGCACCGACTCCATGGGTTCCACCTTGCTGGCCAGGTGCAGGTCGTTCTGGCGGAAGGCCTCGGTGGTGCGGTTCAGCAGATCCTGCACCACATCTTCCAGCACGCTCAGCTCTTCCTGCGCATCGGCGGAGAAGGTGATCTCCTTGTCGTGGATCTCCTGGGCCGACAGCAGCAGGTTGACCGAATAGTCGCTGATCCGCTCAAAATCGCTTATGGTATGCAGCAGGGTGTTCACCTGCTGGCTGTCGTCGTGGTTCAGTTCGTGGCCCGACAGCTTGACCAGGTAAGTGCCCAGCGCGTCCTCATAGCGGTCCACCTGCTTTTCCTGTTCCCGCACCTTCTGGGCCAGGTCGGCGTCCCACCGGTGGGTCAGGCTCATGGCCTGGAGGACGCCGGAACGGGCCATTTCCGCCATCTCGGAGGTGACCGAACGGGCCTGCTCCACCGCCACCGAGGGGGTGTTCAGCAGACGCTCGTCCAGCAATGCGAACTTTTCCTTCTTTTCATCGTCGGGGATGGTCAGGCAGGCCAGACGCTCCAGCAGTCCGGTAAAGGGCAGCAACAGGGCGGTGGCCCCCAGATTGAAGGCGGTGTGCACCACCGCGATGCCCCAGGGGGCGATGACGTCGGTGATGAAGCTGAAGTGGAACACCGCGTTGAGGCCGTAGAAAAGGACGAGAAAGACCGTCACGCCGATGACGTTGAAGTAAAGGTGGATCATGGCCGCACGGCGGGCGTTCTTGTTGGTGCCCACCGAGGAGATGAGGGCGGTGGCGCAGGTGCCGATGTTCTGGCCCATGATGATGGGGATGGCGCTGCCGTAGGTGATGGCGCCGGTGGAGCTCAGGGCCTGCAGGATGCCCACGCTGGCGCTGGAGCTCTGGATCACCGCTGTGACCAGGGCCCCCACCAGCACGCCCAGGATGGGGTTGGAGAAGCGGACGAACAGCTCGGTGAACCAGGGCTCGTCCTCCAGGGGGGAGACGGCGTCGGACATGGCGGTCATGCCGGTCATCAGGATGGCAAAGCCGATCAGGATGCCGCCGACACCCTTTTTCTTCTCGCCGCAGAACATGAACAGGATGATGCCGATGAAGGCCAACAGCGGGCTGAAGGTGGAAGGCTTGAGCAGCTGGATCAGCAGGCTGTCCCCCTCGAGGCCGGCCAGGCTGAGCAGCCAGCTGGTGACGGTGGTGCCCACGTTGCTGCCCATGATGATGCCGGCGGCCTGGTGCAGCTGCATGATGCCGCTGTTGACAAAGCCTACCACCATCACGGTGGTGGCGCTGGAGCTCTGGATCACAGCAGTGACCGCAAGGCCCAGCAGAAAGCCCTTGAAGGGGTTGTCGGTCAGGCGGCTGAGGATCTTTTGCAGCCGGCTGCCGGCCTGCCGCTCCAGGGATTTTCCCATCAGATCCATGCCATATAGGAACAATGCCAAGCCGCCAAGCAGGGAAAATACGTGCGTAATGTTCATGTTCTGTCCTCGTTTCTGCGGTTTTACAAAAAATTTACCTGTACCTGTTCTGAGTATAGTCCTTGGGATGTAAAATGCGAAATCGGCCCAATGTAAAATTCAAGTAAAGAAAATCTTACATAAATACCGACTTTCCCAATATAGTATACAGGCAAAGACCCTTTTGTACAAGCGGTGAAAATTGCAGACGGGGGAATTGTAATCCCGTCCTGTTTTGATTATAATATAAAAAATGGGAAATTGCGCACAGCCTGCAAATCCCGACCGAAACGGACAGACTGCACAGCCTGTTACCAGGGAGGATATAAGGATGGAAAATTTTACCGTATCGCTGGCCAAACTGTCTGAGCGGGTCAACATGGAGGTGGTCTACACCCCCCGCGAGCTCAGCCAGATCCATGTGGAGATCGCGGAGGTCAACCGCCCGGGCCTGTTCCTGGCAGGGTACTATGAGTATTTTGACAACCTGCGGCTGCAGATCATGGGCCTGGCCGAGATGAACTTTTTGTCGGTGCAGACCCCCGAGCGCCGCTATGAAGCGCTGGACCACCTGTTTGGGGCCATGCCCCCGGCGGTGATCGTCTCCCGCAGCGACGAGCTGGCCCCGTTCCCCGAGATGCTGGAGCTGGCCCAGAAATATAAGGTGGCGCTGCTGCGTTCCAATGAGGCCACCTGCGTTTTGATGGGCAGCCTGCTCAGCGTGCTGAATATGGAGCTGGCGCCCCGCATCACCCGCCATGGCGTTCTGGTGGAGGTGTACGGCGAAGGCATCCTGATCCTGGGCGACAGCGGCATCGGCAAGAGCGAGCTGGCCATCGAGCTGGTCAAGCGGGGCCACCGGCTGGTGGCCGACGACGCCGTCGAGCTGCGCAAGGTCTCCAACCGGCAGATCATGGGCACCGCCCCCGAGAACATCCGCCACTTCATCGAGCTGCGGGGCGTGGGCATCGTCAACGTGGCCCGGGTGTACGGCGTGGCTGCCGTCAAGGTGACCGAGACGGTGGACTTTGTGGTGCAGCTGGAGGCCTGGGACCCCAGCAAGAACTACCAGCGCACCGGTCTGGAGACGGAGTATTACGAGATCCTGGGGGTCAAGATCCCCAGCACCGCCATCCCGGTGTCTCCCGGGCGCAACCTGGCCGTTGTGCTGGAAACTGCGGCCATCAACAACCGCCAGAAAAAGATGGGTTACAATGCAGCCAAGGAGCTGCTGATCCGTTTGGGTCTGGATGCCACCATGGACTGAGGAGTGGGATTTTGGAGCAGATACAGACATTGAAGGAGCGGCTGGAGGCAGCCGCCCTGCTTTATAGGGAACAGGAACCTCTGGCAGGCCACACCACCTTTAAGATCGGCGGGCCGGCGGCAGTCTTTGTCCAGCCTGCGGACGAAGCGCAGCTGTGCGCCGCCGTGGCCCTGTGCAGGGAGCTTGCGGTGCCTTACTACATCCTGGGCAACGGCAGCAACGTCCTGTTTGGAGACAAGGGCTGGGCCGGCGCGGTCATCTGCCTGGCCGGCATGAAGGGCGGCGTCCGCCGGGAAGGGAACACCCTGACCGCTCCGGCCGGCCTGCCCCTGAGCGCCCTGTGCACCGCCGCCTGGGAGGCCGGCCTTGCCGGGCTGGAGTTCGCCTACGGCATCCCCGGCACGGTGGGAGGCGCAGTGTATATGAATGCGGGCGCCTATGGCGGCGAGATGAAAGACGTCCTGCTCTCGGTGCGGTATCTGACCGCCGAAGGGCAGATCGAGGAGGCCCCCGCCGAGGGTCTGGATCTGGGCTACCGCCACAGCATTTTTGAATCGAACGGCGGCTGCATCCTGTCGGCACAGGTCAGGCTGGAGGCAGGGGACCCGGCGGCCATCCGCGCCAGGATGGATGAACTGATGGGCCGCCGCCGCGACAAGCAGCCCCTGGATAAGCCGAGTGCGGGCAGTACCTTCAAGCGGCCTGCCGGCGCCTTTGCCGGCGCGCTGATCGAACAGTGCGGCCTGCGGGGCCACCGCCACGGCGGGGCTGCCATCAGTGAAAAGCACTGCGGTTTTGTGGTCAACCTGGGGGGCGCCACCTGTGCGGATGTGCTGGCCCTGTGCCGGGAAGTGCAGCAGATCGTGAAGGAACAGACCGGCTATACCCTGGAAAAAGAGATCCGGGTAGTGGAATGCTGAAAGGAACCGGGGAGGCGGCTATGGAGCTGTTGATCGTGAGCGGGCTTTCGGGCTCGGGCAAATCTGTCTCAATGAATGCGCTGGAAGATATCGGCTTTTTCTGTATGGATAACATCCCGGCCCGGCTGCTGCCCAAGATCGTGGCCTTTTCCCGGGCGGGCGACAGCCAGCTGGACCGGGTGGCCATCTCGATGGATGTCCGCGGGTGCCACTCGCAGCAGGAGATCCTGGAGGCGCTGGACCAGCTGGACCTGCAGCAGACCCCCTATAAGATCCTGTTTTTGGACGCATCGGACGATGTGCTGCGCCGCCGCTACAAGGAGACCCGCCGCCGCCATCCCATCAGCCTGGCCGAGAACATCTCCACCCAGGAAGCGCTGGCCAAGGAGCGGGAGATCCTGCGCCCCCTGCAGGACCGCGCCGACTATATCATCGACACCAGCCTTTTGTCCACCGCCCAGAACAAAGAGCGGATCTGTGATTTGTTTGTGCCGGGCGGCGGGGCCAAGGCCGCCATGCGGCTGACCGTCATGTCCTTCGGCTTCAAGTTCGGGCTGCCGGGGGAGGCGGACCTGGTGCTGGATGTGCGCTGCCTGCCCAACCCTTTCTATGTGCCCGAACTCAAGCACAAGACCGGCATGGAGCAGGAAGTGGTGGACTATGTCATGAGCTTTGCCCAGTCCCGGGAACTGCTGGCCCGCATCGAATACCTGCTGGCCTACGCCCTGCCTCTCTATGTCAAGGAGGGGAAAAGCGCCTTGACCATTGCGGTGGGCTGCACCGGGGGCAAGCACCGCTCCATCACCTTTGCCCGCAAGATCGCGGAATATTGCCAGCAGCAGGGTTATGCCGTCAGCATCCAGCACCGCGACGCCGCCCGCTGAACAGAAACAAAGGAGTAGACCAAAGCATGAGCTTTGCTTCCGGGGCCAGGGGCGAGATCGCCCGGCGCGCACTGACCAGTGAGAGCGACGTCCGGGCGGCCTGTTATGGGCTGGCCTGTTTTGCCAAACATTTCGACACCAGGGGTCTGGTGATCCAGACCGAGCAGGAGGAGACAGCCCTCTATGCCCAGCAGTGCTTTGCCTGCTGCGGCATCCAGGGGCAGATCCGCTGCCGGGAACACGCCAGCGGCCCCGTCTATGAATTCAAGATCGACCAGGCCGGTCCGGTGGCCCAGATGCACGCCCTGTTCGGCACCACCGGCGCCGAACCCAGTCTGCAGATCGACCCTGCGCTCATCCGCACCCCCCGCAGCGTCAGCGCCTATGTGGGGGCGGCTTTTTTGTGCTGCGGCACCGTCACCGATCCCCAAAAGGGCTACCATCTGGAGTTTACCACCCCCCGCACCAATCTGGCGCGGGATTTTGAGGCTCTGCTGGCCGAGCACGAGTTCGGCCCCCGGCGCAGCCGCCGCAAAGGGGTCAATGTCATCTACCTCAAGGCCTGCGCCCATATCCAGGCGCTGCTGGTCTTTATGGGGGCCGGCCAGGCCGCCGGCCTGATGGGCACCCAGCAGGCGGTCAAGTCGGTGCGCAACCGCGTCAACCGCTCGATCAACTGTGAGACCGCCAACCTGGGCAAGACGGTGCGGGCCAACGCTTCGGCCATCAAGGCCCTGCGCTATCTGCAGCAGCAGGGCGCTCTGGATACCCTGCCCGAGCCTCTGCGGCAGACCGCCGTCAAGCGGCTGGAGTACCCCGAGCTGTCCCTGGCGGCCCTGTGTGAAAAGATGGAGCCGCGGCCCAGCAAGTCGGGGCTGGCCCACCGCCTCAAGCGGCTGGAGGAATTGTCCGCCGACCTGCGGACCAGAAGGGAAGGAGGGAGACCCGCATCATGAGCGAGACCCAAGCAGACGGACAGGGGTTCGTGCACCTGCACGTCCACACCGAATACAGCCTGCTGGACGGCGCCTGCCGCATCGACCAGCTGATGGACCGGGTGAAGGAGTGCGGCCAGACCGCCATTGCCTGCACCGACCACGGCGTGATGTACGGCTGCGTCCAGTTCTACAAGGCCGCCAAAAAGGCGGGCATCAAGCCCATCATCGGGTGCGAGGTCTATGTGGCCACCCGTACCCGCTTTGACAAGGTGAACAAGATCGACGGCAACAACCATCTGATCCTGCTGTGCAAGAACGAGACGGGCTACCGCAACCTGATCAAGATGGTGTCGGCAGCCTTCACCGAGGGGTTCTATTCCAAGCCCCGGGTGGACAAGCAGCTGCTGGAACAGTACCACGAGGGCCTGATCTGCCTGTCGGCCTGCCTGGCGGGAGAAGTCCCACAGGCCCTGCTGGCAGGGGATTATGAGCGGGCCAAGGCCGCGGCCCTGTGGTACAATGACCTGTTCGGCCCGGGCAACTACTACATCGAGCTGCAGGACCACAACCTGGCCGAGGATGAAACGGTGCTTCCCCAGCTGATCCGGTTGTCCCGGGATACCGGCATCCCTATGGCGGCCACCAACGACGCCCACTACCTGCGCAGGGAGGACGCCCGTGTGCAGGAGATCCTGCTGTGCATCCAGACGGGCAAGACCATCCAGGACGCCGACCGGATGGAGTTCCAGACCGACGAATTCTACCTCAAGACCACGCAGGAAATGTACGACCTGTTCGCCGTGGTCCCCGAGGCCTGCGCCAATACGGTCAGGATCGCCCAGCAGTGTGATTTCGATTTTGACTTTGGGCACACCAAGATCCCCTACTACAAGGCCCCTGACGGGATGGACAACCAGGCTTATTTTGAGAAGCTGTGCTGGGAGGGACTGGAGCGCCGGTACGGCCCTCAGGTCCCCCAGGCCAATAAGGACCGGCTGTCCTATGAGATCGGCGTCATCCGGTCGATGGGGTATACCAACTACTATCTGATCGTTTTTGACTACATCAACTTTGCCAAAAGCCAGAACATCCCGGTAGGTCCCGGGCGCGGTTCGGGCGCGGGCAGCATCGCCGCTTACTGTGTGGGCATCACCGACATCGATCCCATCCGCTACAACCTGATCTTCGAGCGGTTCCTCAACCCCGAGCGGGTGAGTATGCCCGACTTTGATGTGGACTTCTGCTACGAGCGGCGGCAGGAGGTCATCGACTACGTCAACCGGAAATATGGCTCGGACCATGTGGCCCAGATCGTCACCTTCGGCACCATGGCCGCCCGCAATGCCATCCGGGACGTGGGCCGGGTGATGGGCCTGCCCTACCAGAGCGTGGACACGGTGGCCAAGCTGGTGCCCATGGAGCTGAAGATGACCCTCAAGCGGGCGCTGGAAATTTCCACCGAGCTGAAAAAGCTGTACGACGCCGACCCCCAGGTCAAAGAGCTGATCGACACCGCCGCCAAGGTGGAGGGGATGCCCCGGCATGCCTCCACCCACGCCGCCGGCGTGGTCATCACCCCCGAGCCGGTGGACTGCTATCTGCCCCTGGCCACCAACGACGGCCTGCCGGTGACCCAGTTCAACATGACCGAGATCGAGGAGCTGGGCCTGCTCAAGATGGATTTTCTGGGCCTGCGCACCCTCACGGTCATCCGGGACGCCGAGACAGCCGCCCAGAAAAAGGACCCCGGCTTCCATATGTCCGGCCTGGACTACGACGACAAGGCCACCTATGAAATGCTGGGCCGGGGCGAGACCGAGGGCGTGTTCCAGCTCGAATCCACGGGGATGCGGCAGGTGCTGATGGGCCTGCAGCCCCAGAACCTGGAAGATGTCATCGCTCTGATCAGCCTGTACCGCCCCGGTCCGATGGACTCCATCCCCACCTATCTGCGCAACCGCCATCAGCCGGACAAAATCAGCTACAAGACCCCCCAGCTGGCCCATATCCTGGACGTCACCAACGGCTGCATCGTCTACCAGGAGCAGGTGATGCAGATCTTCCGGGAGCTGGCAGGCTTCTCGTTCGGCCAGGCCGACAACGTCCGCCGGGCCATGAGCAAGAAGAAACACGACGTGATGGAGGCCGAGCGGGAACACTTCGTCCACGGCTGCACCGAGCCGGGCCATGAGTGCCCCGGCTGCGTGGCCAACGGCATCTCCGAGCAGGTGGCCAACGAGATCTACGACGAGATGTCCAGTTTTGCCTCCTACGCCTTCAACAAGAGCCATGCGGCCTGCTATGCCTATGTGGCTTACCAGACCGCCTACCTCAAGTGCCACTATCCCGCCGAGTTCATGGCGGCGCTGCTGACCAGTGTGCTGGACAACACCGACAAGGTGATCGAGTACACCGCCGAATGCGCGCGCCTGGGCATCAAGGTGCTGCCCCCTGACATCAACCGGTCGGCGGGCGGCTTCACCGCCGACGGGGAGGGGAAGATCCGTTTCGGGCTGAACGCGGTCAAGAATGTGGGCCGCAATCTGATCGAAGGGGTGCTGAAGGAGCGGGAGAAAGAGCCGTTCCGCAGCCTGTACGATTTCTGCCGCCGGATGCATGGCAGCGAACTGAACCGCCGCGCCCTGGAGTGCCTCATCAAGGCGGGCGCCTTCGATGGGATGGGGGCCACCCGCCACAGCCAGGTGGAAGCGGTGGAAGGGATCCTCAAGAGCGTGGAGAACGACGCGCGCCGGAACCTGGAAGGCCAGCTGGACCTGTTCTCGGTGATGGCGGGCGGGGACGGCCCGGCTCCCCAGGAAGGCTATGAGATGAAAGCCCTGCCCGAATACACCCACAGCGAGCTGCTGCGGATGGAAAAGGAGGTCAGCGGGCTGTACCTGTCGGGCCACCCGTTGGACGCCTATCGGGAGCAGTCGGCCCGCTTTTCCTCCCACAGCATCAAGATGCTGACCGGGGAGGACGCCCACAAGCTGGACAACACCCGGGTCAAGATCGTCTGCACGGTGGTCAAAAACCGGATGATGACCACCAAGAACAACTCGATGATGGCCTTCACCAGCGTGGAGGACCTGACCGGCACCATGGAAGTGATCGTCTTTCCCCGGGTGCTGGATACCTACCGGGACGCCCTGCAGGAAAACGCTGTGGTGGTGATCGAAGGGAAGCTGTCGGTGCGGGAGGATGAGCCGGCCAAGCTGATGGCCGAGACCGTCACCCCCATCGACCGGTACGATCCTGCCCGGCCCGACGGCTACCGCCCCGACCCGCTGCGGGAAGCACCCAAACGGCTGTACCTGCGCCTGCCCTCCCGCAAGGGGATGGTCTATCAGAAGGTGGTCAACCTGCTGGAGATCTTTGACGGGGATATGCCGGTGGTGCTGTATCTGGAGGACGAAAAAAAGAAGCTGGCGGCCCCCCGCCGGCTGTATACCTCGGGCCATCCGCTTTTGATGCAGGAACTGGGCCGGCTGCTGGGGGCTGAAAATGTTGCAACAAAATAACATGTATGTGAGTGAATCGAAACGGGTGCCCTGTTCCCAAACCGGGCGAAATGTGTTATAATGTCTGTAATAAGGCAAAGGGGCCGTTCCGCTGCAGCTGCGGCGGGACGGGTCTTTGCTGCGGGCGCGGCTGGGGCGGCAGGGTCCCGGCACGCGGCCTATGGATAAGAAGGACCAAAGCATAGAGGGCCAGAAGGCCCTGGCAAAAAGGGAAATATGTGAATGGGAGGGTTTCTACTATGGAGAAACAGATCAAATCCATCGGCGTGCTGACCAGCGGCGGCGATGCACCTGGCATGAATGCTGCGGTGCGTGCCGTCGTGCGCACCGGCATCCACAAAGGCTACCGGATGATCGGCATCCAGCGCGGTTACAACGGCCTGCTGAACGGCGAGTGCTATGAGATGAACCTGCGCAGTGTGTCCAACATCATCCAGGACGGCGGCACCATCCTTTACACGGCCCGCTGCTTGGAGTTCAAGACCAAAGAAGGTCAGGACAAAGGCGCGGCCAAGTGCCGTGAATTGGGCATCGACGCGCTGGTGGTCATTGGCGGCGACGGTTCGTACCGCGGCGCCCGTGAGCTGGCGCACCGCGGCATCCCCATGGTGGGCCTGCCCGGCACCATCGACAACGACATCGCCTGCACCGACTACACGGTGGGCTATGATACCGCCATGAACACCGCCATGGAGATGATCGACAAGCTGCGCGATACCACCCAGAGCCACGACCGCTGCAGCGTCGTGGAAGTCATGGGCCGCAACGCCGGCTACATCGCACTGAACGTGGCCATCGCCTCGGGCGCCATGGCAGTGCTGCTGCCCGAATATGAGTTCGATATGCAGCGGGACATCCTGGACAAGATCGAGCTGACCAAAAAGACCGGCAAGAACCACTTCATCATCATCGTGGCCGAGGGTGTGGGCCACGCCCAGGAGATCGCCAACGAGATCCAGGCGCGCACCGGCATCGACTCCCGCGCCACCATCCTGGGCCATGTGCAGCGCGGCGGCTCGCCCACCCTGCGGGACCGCGTGAACGCTTCGGCCATGGGCTACCGCGCCGTCTGCCTGATCGATGAGGGCAAGTACAACCGCATCGTGGGTATGCGCGGCGAACAGCTGGTGGATTACCCGGTGGACGAGGCCCTGGAGATGACCAAGGGTCTGGACCCGGTGCTGCTGGATGTCTGCAATACCATTTCGATCTGATGCAGGGCAGGGGAGAGGCCGGCCGGCAGGCTGAGGCTCTTCCTGCCTGAAACGTAAAAAATACATCCCGGCGCGCGGCGCAGGTGCAAAAGCCTGTGCCGCGCGCTTTTGTCTAAAAAACACGCAGGAACGACCATAAAAAGCACGATAATACGAATTGTATAACGCGCGGTGATTCACAATCACCCAAAACGCCGATCGGGCCTGCCTGTTTGCATACCCCCGGGCGGTGCCGGATGACGTTTCGGAAAAGCGAAAAAGAAGTCCCTCTCGCGTAGATGTAAAATCAACGCAAGAGGGACCTTTTTTGCATCGACAGAAAAAGCCCCCGTTCGCAGAGGAACGGGGGCGCGGATGCGGATGAACGGCTTGCTTTTAGGGTGTATCTGAAGTCAAAATGCCCAAATGCAAGGCAGATGGGCGTTTTTGGCAGAATGGAACACAGCGTTGCGTTTTTTCAGATACACCTTAGTCCAAAGTCAGGGAAGGTGCGGTGTAAGTACGGCTCAGCAGCTCGCTGTTCAGCATATAGAGGCTGCGGGCATCGCCGCCGTACAGCTCCATCTTGGTGATCTGGTCGGCGGAGTTCTTTTCCTCCTCGCCCTGCTCCTTGATGAACCAATCCAGGAACTGGACGGTGCGGTAGTCCTTGGCCTCCACAGCAGCCGCATAGATGGCGTTGATGAGACTGGTGACATACTTCTCATGGCCCAGGGCAGCCTTCAGAGGGCCGATCAGGTCGGTGAAGTTGGTCTCAGGCTTCTGGATGGTGTCCAGCACCACCGGCTGGCTGTTGTTGTGCAGGTAGCGGTAGAACAGCATGGCGTGATCCTGTTCTTCCTTGGCCTGGATCTCGTACCAGTTGGCAAAGCCATCCAGACCCTTGGCGTCATAGTAGTTGGCGATCTCCAGATAGAGGTAGGCGGAGTAGAACTCCTTGTTGATCTGAGCGTTGAGCAGTTCATAAACTTTCTGATCCATGGCAAAGAACCTCCTGTGTATGGTCAAAAGGCTGCGGGTGCAGCCGCGTGGTTTGTATGTACTAATCATAGCATGGGACGGCGGGAAAGTCAACCTTCCCTGTGAGCGGGTCACATTTTTAAAAGAGACGGATTCCGGTTGGAACGTTCCCTTCCCGGGCGTTTTATGGTATTATGTAAGAGAGGCCCCGGCTGCCGGGGCGGAAGGAGAGGATCTATGATGGAACTGGAACAGGCCCGCCAGCGTGCACAGGAGCTGCGGCGGGTCATCGAATACAACAACCGCCTGTACTACGACCAGGACGCCCCCCAGCTGGAGGATTTCCAGTACGACGACCTGATGCGGGAGCTGCGTCAGATCGAGGCGGAGTACCCTCAGTTGGTCACCCCCGATTCCCCCACCCAGCACGTGGGCGGCACCCCCAGCGGCCGCTTTGCCAAGGTGACCCACACGGTCAAAATGGAGAGCCTGCTGGATGCATTCAGCTACGACGAACTGCGGGACTTTGACCGCCGTGTGCGGGATGCAGGGATCCAGCCACAGTACGTGGTGGAGATCAAGATCGACGGGTTGTCCTGCAGCCTGGAGTATGAGAACGGCCAGCTGGTACGGGCCTCCACCCGGGGAGACGGTGAGGTGGGGGAGGATGTGACCCCCAATGTGCGGGCCATCCGCAGCATCCCCAAGACTTTGAAGGAAGGGGCCCCCGCCTATCTGGAGGTGCGCGGTGAAGTGTATATGCCTCACAAGGCGTTCCAGAAGCTATGCGAGGAACAGGAGCTGCAGGGGGCGGCCCCCTTCAAAAATCCCCGCAACGCCGCCGCCGGCAGCCTGCGCCAGAAAGACCCCAAGGTGACAGGCAGCCGCGGTCTGGGCATCTTCATTTTCAATGTGCAGCAGGTGCGGGGGGTGGAACTGACCAGCCATGCCGCCAGCCTGGACTATCTGAAACAGCTGGGGCTGCCGGTGTCTCCCCGGTATCACCTGGTGGACAACATCGAGAACGCCATTGCGGAGATCGAGCAGATCGGCACAGAGCGTGCAGCCCTGGGTTTCGACATGGACGGCGCGGTGATCAAGGTGGACAGCCTGGCCCAGCGGACCCAGCTGGGCTCCACGGCCAAATTCCCGCGGTGGGCCATCGCATTCAAGTATCCCCCCGAGGTCAAGGAGACCAAACTGCTGGACATCGAGGTGGCGGTGGGCCGCACCGGTGTGCTGACCCCGACGGCTTCCTTTGAGCCGGTCACCCTGGCGGGCACCACCGTGTCCCGGGCGACGCTGCACAACGAGGACTTTATCCGGCAGCTGGGTCTGTGCATCGGGGATACCATCCAGGTGCGGAAGGCAGGGGAGATCATCCCCGAGGTGATCGGTGTGACCGCCCACGCTCCGGAGGCGCAGCCTTGGCAGATGCCTGCCGTCTGCCCCAGCTGCGGGGCGCCTGTGGCCCATCTGGCCGATGAGGCCGCCCTGCGCTGTGTCAACCCCGAGTGCCCCGCCCAGGCCCTGCGCAACCTGATCCATTTTGCCTCCCGGGATGCCATGGACATCGACGGGCTGGGAGTGGCGGTATGCACCCAACTGGTGGACCGGGGCCTGGTGCGCTCGGCCGCAGACCTGTATACCCTGACTCGGGAGCAGCTGCTGACCCTGGACAAGTTCAAGGACAAGAGCGCCGACAACCTGCTGGCGGCCATTGCCCACAGCAAGGAGAACAACCTGGACAAGCTGCTGTTCGGCCTGGGGATCCGGAACATCGGCGACAAGGCCGCCGCCCTGCTGGCGGGTCACTTTGGCACGATGGAGGCAGTGGCCGCCGCCACCGCAGAGCAGATCTGTGAGATCGACGGTTTTGGCGCGGTGATGGCCCAGAGTGTGGTGGAGTTCTTCGCCCGGGAGGGGACTGCCGACCTGGTGCGGCGTCTGGCCGCCCAGGGAGTGAATATGCGGTGGCAGGGCCAGGTGCGCACCGATAAACTGGCCGGCAAGACCATCGTTGTGACCGGGACGCTGTCCACCCTTTCCCGCAAGGAAGCCGAGGCGATGATCGTTCAGAACGGGGGCAAGGCCAGCAGCTCGGTGTCCAAAAAGACAGCCTATGTACTGGCAGGCGAGGCCGCCGGCAGCAAGCTGGACAAGGCCCGCCAGCTGGGTGTGCCGGTGCTCAGCGAGGCGGAGTTTTTGTCGATGATCGGATCGTAACCTGTCGAAGCTGTGCTGCAGGACAAAAGGCGGTTGGCAGATGACTGTAATTTCCAAAAATTGCCAATTTATACTGTTGAAGTAACTGGGAAATTATGGTAAAATCCATTGTGCTGGGACATTTCCACGGACTGTCCGCAGCCCTGTCGGGCGCGGGCGGCCCTGCCGCTGTGAAACCTTTTGACACATGCTGGAGGAACGATCATGGACAAAGTGAGATTTTTGATGTCTGATACGGGGCCGGATGTCACCCCTTTATGCCGGGAAGCGCTGGAGCAGAAAGGCATTGAAGTGACCGTGGTGGAAAAGGACGGTTTAAAGGTACTGCAGAAAATGTTGGTGCTTCGTCCCCATGTGGTGCTTCTGGACGCCTTTATGCCCGGGCTGGATGCTTTGACGGTCAAGCAGCGCTACAACACCGCGGGGGAGCTGAGCACAGCTTTCTTTGTGACAGGGGCCTTTCAGAGTGAGAACGTGATCCAGGAGCTGCTGGATGCGGGGTTCTCCTACTACTTTGTCAAGCCTTTCGATGAGAACATCCTCGCGGCCCGTGTGCTGAAAGCGGCGGCCGGACGCAACCGCCAGCCTGCCTATTCCAGTGCAGACAGCGACGAGATGACGGTGACCGAGATCCTGCACCAGATCGGGGTGCCGGCCCATATCAAGGGCTATCAGTTCCTGCGGGACGGGATCCTGCTGACCATGAACGATCCCGATTATATCAACGCGGTGACCAAGCGCCTGTATCCGGAGATCGCCCGGATGAACAACACCAGCGCCAGCCGGGTGGAACGCGCCATCCGTCACGCCATTGAAGTGGCCTGGGACCGGGGCGACGTGGAGACATTGAACCACTATTTCGGCTACACCGTCCACAGCCTGCGCGGCAAGCCCACCAACAGCGAGTTCATCGCCATGATCGCCGACAAAATGCGTCTGGACAAAAAACGCCGCACAGGCTGATAAAACAGCGATAAAAAGCTCTTTCTCTATATCGCTGGCCTGTGCCGTGCGCGGTCCGGTCCAAATCAAAGACCTCTGCCTTTCGACGGGCAGAGGTCTTTTGCTTTTGCTTGAAATGATTTTGGTTCTTTTCCGATCAGAGGATATCGATGTACTCTCCGTTCAGGGCCTTGTTCATGCTGCGCACCGCGCAGAATTTGCCGCACATGGAGCAGCTGTCCTCAAATTCGGGGGAACGGTCGGCCCGGATGCTCTTGGCGGTCTCGGGGTCCATGGCGCACTCCCACTGCTTGTCCCAGTCGAAGGTGCGGCGGGCATCGGCCATGGCGTCATCGGCGTCCCGGGCGTGCGGCACCTTTTTGGCGATATCGGCTGCGTGGGCTGCGATGCGGGCGGACATGATGCCCTGCTTGACATCTTCCAGATTGGGCAGGGCCAGGTGTTCCGCCGGGGTTACATAGCACAGGAAGGCGGCTCCTGCCGCCGCAGCCATGGCGCCGCCGATGGCCGCCGTGATGTGGTCGTAGCCGGGGGCAATGTCGGTGACGATGGGGCCCAGCACATAGAAGGGGGCGCCCATGCAGAGGGTCTGCTGCATCTTCATGTTGGCCTCGATCTGATCCATGGGCATATGGCCGGGGCCTTCTATCATCACCTGGACGTCCTTGGCCCAGGCCCGCCGGGTCAGTTCGCCCAGCCGGACCAGTTCTTCGATCTGGCACACATCGCTGCCGTCGGCCAGGCACCCGGGACGGCAGGCGTCTCCCAGTGAGATGGTGACATCGTACTCCCGGCAGATATCCAGGATCTGGTCGAAATATTCATAAAAGGGGTTTTCCTGGCCGGTCATGCTCATCCACGCAAAGACCAGCGAGCCGCCCCGGGAGACGATGTTCATTTTGCGCTTGTGGGTCTTGATCTGCTGGATGGTCTTGCGGGTGATGCCGCAGTGGAGGGTGACGAAATCCACGCCGTCCTGGGCGTGCAGCCGGATCACATCCAGAAAGTCCTGGGCCGACAGGGTGGCAAGATCCCGCTGGTAGTGGATGACGCTGTCGTAGATGGGTACGGTGCCGATCATGGCCGGGCACTCCCGGGTCAGTTTCTGGCGGAAGGGCTGGGTGTTTCCATGGGAGGACAGGTCCATGATGGCGTCGGCCCCCATGTCCACGGCCAGCATCACTTTTTTCATCTCCACGTCATAGTCCTTGCAGTCGCGGGAGACCCCCAGGTTGACGTTGATCTTGGTGCGCAGCATCGAGCCCACGCCCGCCGGCTTGAGGCAGGTGTGCAGCCGGTTGGCACAGATGGCTACCTGGCCTTGGGCCACCAGCTGGCGGATCTCTTCTTCGGTGCGGTATTCCTGAGCAGCCACCGCCTTCATCTCAGGGGTGACGATGCCCAGACGGGCGGCTTCCATTTGGGTCGCATAGGTTCGCATGGTGATAGCTCCTTTCGTGTGGGTGCGGCTGGGCTGGCCTGCTCACGCCCCAAAGGGGCTGTGCAGGTCAAAGGCGTGATCCATGGGCCCGCGGCCCTGGCCCAGATCCAGCATGGCGGCCAGAGCTCCGGACAGGTACTCTTTGGCCCGCTGGATGGCCTGGGGCAGGGGATAGCCCTTGGCCAGGTTGGAGGCGATGGCCGAAGACAGGGTACAGCCGGTGCCGTGGGTGTTGGGATTCCGGATGCGCTGGCCGTAGAACCATGTGGGGCCGTCCCGGGTCCATAACAGGTCGTTGGCGTCGTTGACACTGTGCCCGCCCTTGACCAGCACGGCGCAGCCATAGCTCTCGTACAGCTGCCGGCCGGCCTGCTCCATCTGGGCGGGGGTGCAGATCTCTGCCCCGGTCAGTACCTGTGCTTCGGGGATGTTGGGCGTGATCAGGGTGGCCAGGGGCAGCAGCTCGGATTTGAGCGCAGCCACGGCCTCGTTCTCCAGCAGGGCCGAGCCGCTGGTGGCCACCATCACCGGGTCCACTACGATGCTGTGGGCCTGGTATTGGCGCAGCTTCTGCGCGATCACCCGGATCAGGGCCGAGGAGGAGACCATCCCCACCTTGACCGCATCGGGGAAGATGTCGGTGAACACCATGTCCAACTGCCGGGCCAGAAAGTCGGGGGCCGCCTCCTGGATGGCCGCCACACCGGTGGTGTTCTGGGCCGTCAGGGCTGTGATGGCGCTCATGCCGTAGACGCCGTTCATGGTCATGGTCTTCAGGTCGGCCTGGATGCCGGCGCCGCCGCTGCAGTCGCTGCCGGCAATGGTCAATGCGGTCTTTTTCTTCATGGGATAGCTCCTTTCATCTCAGCGTGGCCGGGACCGCCGCACCGCCAGGGGCTCAGAGGCCGGTCATTTGGCGGGCCAGCCGTACCAGCCGTGCGGTGGCGGTTCCCGGGTCGGGGGCACCGAAAATAGCCGATACCACCGCCACCCCGGCGGCACCGCAGCCGGTCAGCTGCAAAAGATTGGTTTCGGTGATGCCGCCGATGGCCACCACCGGGATGGAGACGGCGGCACAGATCTCCCTGAGGGTGGTCAGGGGCAGGGGAGAGGCATCCGCCTTGGTGGAGGTGGAAAACACCGCTCCCACCCCCAGGTAGTCGGCGCCGGCGGCCTGGGCTTCCAAAGCCTCCTGCACCGTGTGGGCCGAGGCTCCCAGGATGAGGTCCGGGCCGGCTATCCGGCGGGCCTGGGCGATGGGCATATCCTGCTGGCCCAGATGGACCCCGGCTGCCCCGCAGGCCAGAGCCACCTCCACGTTGTCGTTGATGATGAGGGGCACGCCGTACCGCCCGCACAGGAGGGCCATCTGCCGGGCCTCCTCCCGAAAGGCGGCGGGGTCGAGAGCCTTTTCCCGCAGCTGCAGGCAGGTGGCCCCGTTTTGCAGGGCGGCTTCCACCTGCCGGGCCAGGGGCTGGCCGCCGGTCCAGGCCCGGTCGGTCACCGCGTAGAGCAGCAGGGTGTCCTTATCGCACTTCATAGTCGGCACCTTCTTCCAATTGCGCGCCGGTGAGGTTGTACACCGCGTCGATGATGTAGTTGCGGTAGCTGGCGTTGCCGTCCAGCGGGGTCATACGGCGGCGGGCCAGCTGGCCGCACAGCCCCATGGCACAGACAGCCGTCACGGCCCCGGCCAGGGGCTCCTGCGGGACCGCGGCCAGACAGGCCCCCATCATGGCGGACAGCTGGCATCCGGTACCGGTGACCCGGCTCATTTCGGGGCAGCCGTTGCGGATGCAGAAGGCCCGTCCGCCGTCGGTCACCACGTCAATGGCCCCGGTGATGGCGATGACCGCGCCGGTCTGCCGGGCAAAGGACTTGGCAAAGGCGACCGTCTGGTCCAGCGTCCCGGCGGTGATCCGGTCGGCGGGGGCAGCGTCCACCCCATGGGCGGCCCGGCCGCTGCCGGCCAGGGCGCGCATCTCGGACAGGTTGCCCCGGATGGCAGCCGGCTGCAGCTGCTCCAGCAGGGTACGGGCGCTTTCGGTGCGCAGCCGGGAGCTGCCTGCCCCCACCGGGTCCAGCACTACGGGAAGGCCCAGAGCGTTGGCCCTGGCCCCTGCGGCCAGCATGGCAGGCAGGACGCTTTGACGCAGGGTGCCGGTGTTCAGCACCAGAGCGCCGCACTGGGCGGTGACCTCCTCCACCTCACCGGGGTCCTCCGCCATGACGGGGCTGGCCCCGCAGGCCAGCAGGATGTTGGCGCAGTCGTTGGCTGTGACATAATTGGTGATGCAGTGGACCAGAGGCGCCGCCGCACGCAGGCGGTCAAGCGTTTCCCGCAGCATGGCTGCCTCCTTTCGCCGGCAGGTCCAGACGGCGCTGCACCTGCGCCAGGGCGCCGGTCCGGGCGAGGGCGTAGAGCAGGATGCCCGACAGCACCGCGCCCCCTGCGGTGGAGACCAGGAAGGGGACGATGTAGACATAAAAGGCAATCTCCCCGGCGCTCTGCCCCATCAGAAAGACGGCCACCGGCCAGGCGCACAGCCCGCCCAGGATCGAGGTGCCGAACACCTCCGCGACCAGTGTGGGGAGGATGGCCTTGAGCTTCCAGTAGGCCAGCCCGCACAGCAGCGCTCCGAACATACTGCCCGGGAAAGCCATCAGGCTGCCCAGGCCCAGCAGGTTGCGCAGCAGGCTGGCGGCAAAGGCCACCGCCACCCCGTAGCCGGGGCCCAGCAGCACCGCGCACAGGATGTTGACCATGTGCTGTACCGGGGCGCATTTGCTGCCCAGCACCGGGAACGAGAACATGCTGCCCACTACGGCCACGGCGCAGAGGATGCCGGCGATGGTCAGCTTTTGGATGTTGGTATGTTTCATGACAAATCCCTCCATAATGCGTGAAAATGGGACCAAACACAGTCCCCCAAAGCCGGTCGAAGCTTGCTGGCTTCCTCTCACGCCGGAACACGGCTTCCCATCGCTGTATACAAGGCCTGAGGCGCTCCCCTCCTGCCCGGCACGGTCTGCCCGTGCGTTCTGTGCATCCGCTCCCTTCCTGCAAAATCAAAAGCCGGAGACACCCAAACTGGACATCTCCGGCACAGAAAACATTCTTTCCCTACGTTGGCATTATCCAAATCAGGTTACGGGTCGAAGGCCACACCTTCCTCTCAGCCTATGTATAAGCTCCCCACGGTCTTCGGTTTTTGCGCTTGTAGTATAGCATCAAAGGGCGCCGGTGTCAAATCCGGAAAAAAGGGGACCCCGGCCTGCGGCGCGCTGCAAAAAAGCCCTTGATTTTTTTCGGATTCGTGCTATAATAGTTCAGCAATCGTTTCCAAGGCCGCTCGAGGGGGTAGCCGAAATTGAAGGTTGTGATGGGCGCATACATCGGAATATGGCCCCAATTCGTCAGAACCAGAAATGAGGTGAATCGCAAATGAAACAGGGTATCCATCCCAATTACGTTGACTGCACCATCACCTGCGCGTGCGGCAACGTGATCCACACCCGCTCCACCAAGCCCGAGATCCACGTGGAAGTCTGCTCCAAGTGCCATCCTTTCTACACTGGCAAGCAGAAGCTGGTTGATACCGGCGGACGTGTCGATCGTTTCAATCGCCGCTTTGGCCGCAAGTAATTTGCAGCAACGGGCCGCTTCCCCGATGGGGGAGGCGGCTTTTTTGATTTCATCACTTTGCCATGATTTGAACACATTTCCAGCCTATATTTGCTGGTGGGCGGGTTTTCCTGCCACACTGTTCGAAAAGGAGCGTGCGCATGATCCAAGTTTCGCATCTGACCAAGGTCTATGGCCGCCGGACGGCGGTGCAGGACCTTTCTTTTACGGTGGAGGACGGGCAGATCTGCGGGCTGCTGGGGCCCAATGGGGCGGGCAAGTCCACAGTCATGAACATCCTCACCGGCTACATCGCCCCTACCAGCGGGTCAGTGTCGGTGGAAGGCCACCCGCTGCCCGAGGAGGCCGCCGCAGCCCGGGCCTGCGTGGGATATCTGCCTGAGACGCCGCCCCTCTACCCGGACATGACGGTGGCCGAGTACCTGCGTTTTGCCGCCGAGCTGAAGGGGGTGCGCCGCGCCGGCCGGGCTGCGGCTGTGGCGGCGGCCGCACGCCGCACCGGGGTGGAAGATGTGCTGCCCCGCCTGATCCGCAGCCTGTCCAAGGGCTACCGCCAGCGGGTGGGCATCGCTCAGGCGCTGCTGTCCGACCCAAAGGTGATCATCCTGGACGAGCCCACCGTAGGTCTGGACCCGGCCCAGGTCACCGGCATCCGCCGCCTGATCCAGCAGCTGGGCCACAAGCACACGGTCATCCTGTCCAGCCACATCCTCAGCGAGGTGCAGGCGGTGTGTAGCCGTGTGCTTATTTTGTCCCACGGGGTGCTGGCAGCGGACGGCACATTGGAAGAACTGACCGCCGGCGGACGCAGCCTGGAACAGGTCTTTCTGGAGCTGACCGGCTCCGATGCGCCGGGAGAGGAGGGGGCGGAATGATCGCCATTTTCAAACGGGAATTCCGGGCCAGCTTCACCGGCATGATGGGCTGGCTGCTGACCGCCTTTCTGGCGGCAGCTTCGGGGCTGTATTTCTTTGCCCTCAACCTGGGCTACGGTCTGACCGACTTTGGCTATTACACCCTCTACCGCACCGTATTTGTGCTGCTGCTGTATGTGCCGGTGCTGGCCATGCGCAGCCTGGCCGAGGAGCGGCGGGCACGCACCGACCAGCTGCTGCTGACCAGCCCTGTGCCGGTGTGGGGCATCGTGGTGGGCAAGTACCTGGCCATGTGCGCCCTCTTTGCGGTGCCCTGCGGGGTGGACGCGGTGATGATCCTGGCCCTGCGGGCCCTGGGATGCACGGCGGCGTCTTTGGCCTCCAATCTGGCCAGCCTGCTGTGCTACTATCTGCTGGGCTGCGCCGCCATCGCGGTGTGCGAATTCCTCTCGGGCCTGACCGAGAACCAGATCATTGCGGCCCTGCTGGGCTTTGGAGCCCTGCTGTCGGCCTATCTGATGCCCAGCCTGCGCAGTATGTTCGCAGCGGGCAGCGGGGCGGCCCTGCTGGTGTTCACGGCGCTGGCCGCAGCGGCAGGGCTTCTGATGGGCCTGCGCTGCCGCAGCCTGACGGCGGGGTGCCTGCTGTTTGCTCTGCTGGCGGCGGGGATCGCCGTTTTGTTCACGGTCCGCAGCGCCTGGCTCACCCAGGCGTTCAGCCGGGTGCTGGGGGCGCTGTGCCTGTTCGAGCCCTTTGAGAGCTTTGTCAATGGCAGCTTTTCGGTGCCTGCTCTGGTCTATTATCTGACCGTGCCGGCGCTGTTCCTCTTCTTTACGGCGCAGCAGATGGAAAAGCGCCGCTGGGTCTGAAAGGGGGTGGGTTTGTATGCTGCATATCCGATTCAAAAGGCATCCCGCCCCGGACGGCGGCCGGGTGTTCCGCAGCGGGCTGCTGTCTGCCGCCACCGTGGCGGCGGCTGTGGTGCTGGCCGTGCTGGTCAACCTGCTGGTGGGGGCCATCCCTGCCCGCTACACCCAGTTCGACCTCTCTGCCGGCGGACTGTATACCCTCGGCGACACCTCCCGTCAGGTGGCCGGCAGCCTGGAGGAAGACCTGACCATCTACTATCTCTGTGAGACGGGGGCGGAGGACCGGATCATCACCCGTCTGCTGGACCAGTACGCCGCGGCGGGTCCCCACATCCACTGGGAGCAGATCGACCCCGCCGTCTATCCCACCTTTGCGTCCCGGTACGGGGCCGAGAATGCAGCCTCCGGCAGCTTGATCCTGGATACGGGCGATGCCAGCACCGTGCTGGATGCCGCCGGGCTGTATGTCTATGACTATGCCAGCTATTATGAGACGGGCGCCTACGATGTCCGTTTTGACGGCGAGGGCCAGATCACATCGGCCATCTACCGCCTGACCAGCGGCCAGGCCAGCCGGGCCTATTACACCACCAACCACAGCGAAGCGGCCCTTTCGGACACCCTGACCCAGGCGCTGGAGGCCCAGAACATCGAGACGGCTCCCCTCAGCCTGCTGTCCGGCGGCATCCCCGAGGACTGCGCCCTGCTGATCGTCAACTGCCCGGCCAGCGACTTTGCGGGGGCGGACGGGGTGGTGGATGAGACGGCCCTCCTGCAGAAATATCTGGCGGGGGGCGGCAAGCTGCTGCTGATGACCGATGCCTATTATGACACTCCCAATCTGGACGGGGTGATGGCCGGCTTTGGGCTGGCCCGGGTGGACGGCCTGGTGGTGGAGGGCGACCCCGATCACAGCCTCTATGGGTACAGTTACTATCTGCTGCCCGACTACGCCCAGCCCTCTGTCAGCACGGCTCTGGACGGCATCACGTCCAGCGTGCCGGTGCTGGTCCAAATGGCCCAGGGCATCCGGATCACCCCCGCCGACGGAGTGACGGCAGAACCCCTGCTGACCACCTCCAGCTCTGCGTACAGCAAAGCTGCAGGCTATGAGATGACCACCACCGAGAGAGAGGAGGGGGATCTGGACGGCCCCTTTGACCTGGCGGTCTATGCGCAGGCCGAGGACACCGGGGCAGAGGTGATCTGGATCGGGTCCTCCAACATGGACAATGAGGCCAATTACCCCAGCGTCCCGGGCAACTGCGATTTCCTGGTGGGGTGCGCGGCCTCCCTCACAGGGCAGTCCAGCGATATCCTCATCGATTCCAAAGCCCTGGAGGCTGACCTGCTGACCATCCCGGCGGGGGTGGTGGCCCCTCTGGGCCTGACCTTCCTGCTGGTGATCCCGGCGGGGCTGCTGATCGCCGGTGCGGTGGTCACCATCCGCCGCCGGCGCAGATAAGGGGGTGCCGCCATGAAGGCCAAACAGCGCACCCTGCTGGTGCTGGCGGCACTGATCCTGCTGGCCGCCGCCGCGCTGGCTGCGGTGACTGCGGCGAACCGCCATGCCGAAGCCGCGTCCAGCGAAGCCGCCGCAGGGGATATCCCCCTGGCGGCGTTCGCCCAGGCGGAGCTGACCCAAATCGCCTACACCTGGCAAGGTGAGACCCTGACCCTGGACTACGACGGCAGCCGGTGGACCCTGGCGGAGGACCCGGACTACCACCTGGATCAGACCAAATGCAACACCATGGCCGCCGCCATGACGGGTCTGTCGGCCAAGCGCCGTCTGGAGTCCCAGCCCGGGGAGGATTACGGGCTGGATGAACCCTCCCTGACCGTGTCGGTCACTGCGGCGGGCCGTACCGAGACCTATACTTTTGGGACCACCAACCCGGTCACCGGGGACATCTATCTGCAAAGGGAAGGGGACAGCGCTCTTTACACCGCCGACCCGGCCAAGGCGGAGTGCTTTGCCTATGACAAGGAGGGGCTGTTCGGCCCCTTCCAGCCGGCGGGCATCACGGCCAGCAGCCTGGAGGCGATCGTCTATACCTGTGCCGATGAGGCAGACCGCTTCACCGTCAGCCTCAAGGCCCTGTCGGTGGAAGGGGAGGACGGCGCCTACTCCACTCAGTGGCGTCTGGAGCAGCAGCCCGATACCCCTCTGGACCAGGAGGCCGTACAGCAGCTTCTGTCGGTTCTGGGCGGGTATGCGGCCGGACAGGTCACCGGCGCGGATGCGGCGGCCCTGGGGCTGGGGGAACCGTCGGTCACCGTGACCGTCACCGATGATACGGGAAGCCGCACCCTGACCTATGCCGCCGGCACCGACGGCTGTTACCTGACCGTGGAAGGGGACAGCTCGGCCTATCGGGTGGATGCGGATGCCCTCTCTGCTTTCTGTCCGGCGGAAGACCTGATGTAAAAGATAAGGCATATTTCTGCAAAAGCTGGACGCACAGACGCTGTGCGCCCGGCTTTTTTGCGCTTTTTGATTCGACGGGAATAGAAACTTTGGTTTGTGAATTGACATTTTCCGTGGGATTGTTTAAGATAGACCCATTGGGGGTGGTCCTGCCGGCAGGCGGATAGCCCCCTTGTGTGCTGGCGGCGCCCTGCCGCCGGCGGGCGCAAATGAGAAAGCAAGGGGAGGACTCATCTGGAAAATGGACAACTCTGTAATCGTATCCCTCCGGGACATCGTGGTGGATTTTGACGGCCAGCGCATTTTGAACGGCCTGAATCTGGACATCCACGACAAAGAATTCGTCACGCTGCTGGGCTCGTCCGGCTGCGGCAAAACCACCACCCTGCGCCTGATCGCCGGATTTCTGGAGCCCAACGCCGGTACGGTCAGCCTCCATGGCAAAGATATCACCGGGGTGCCGCCCTACAAGCGGCCGGTGAACACGGTGTTCCAGAAATACGCCCTGTTCCCCCACCTGAACGTGTTTGAAAACGTGGCCTTCGGCCTGCGGCTGAAACACTTGGACGAGGAGACCATCCGCACCAAGGTGCGGGATATGCTGGAGGTGGTGGGCCTCAAGGGCTTTGAGCGGCGCAGCATCTCCCAGATGTCGGGCGGCCAGCAGCAGCGGGTGGCCATTGCCCGCAGCCTGGTCAATGAACCCGAGATCCTCCTGCTGGACGAGCCTCTGGGCGCTCTGGACTTGAAGCTGCGGAAAGAAATGCAGCTGGAGCTCAAGCGGCTGCAGCGCGAGATGAACATCACCTTCATCTATGTCACCCACGACCAGGAAGAAGCCCTGACCATGTCGGACACCGTCGTCGTCATGAACGGCGGCGTCATCCAGCAGGTGGGTACCCCCGAGGAGATCTACAACGAGCCCAGGAACGCTTTTGTGGCGGACTTCATCGGAGACTCCAACATCATCGACGGCGTGATGCACCGGGACTTTCTGGTGTCGTTTGCGGGGGCGCAGTTCCCCTGCGTGGACCGGGGCTTCAAGCCCGAGCAGAGCGTCCAGGTGGTGGTGCGCCCCGAGGACATCGAGGTGGTCTCCCCCGTGGAGGGCCAGCTCACCGGCGTGGTGGAGGAAGTGATCTTCAAAGGGGTCCACTTCGAGATGCACGTGGACTGCGACGGCCGCCAGTGGCTGATCCACTCCACCCGGGCCTGCACCCCCGGCGAGCGGATCGGGATGCGCATCGGCCCCAACGAGATCCACATCATGGCGCGCAGCGAGGTGTAAGAAGATGAAGGTATATGACAAGCGTCTTGCCTCGCCGTATCTGGCATGGATGGTGCTGTTCACCGTCATCCCGCTGCTGATCGTCTGCTACTATGCCCTGACCGACGGGGAAGGGCAGTTCACCCTGGCCAATCTGGCCTCGGTCAGCGGCTACGGCTCGGTCTTTGCCCGCAGTCTGCTGCTGGCCCTGATCGCCACCGTCATCTGCCTGGTGATCGCTTTCCCTGTGGGGTACTTTTTGTCCCGGCTGCGGGTGAACAAGCAGCGGATCATGCAGATGCTGGTGATGCTGCCCATGTGGATGAATTTTCTGCTGCGCACCTATGCCTGGATGGGCCTGCTGAGCATCAACGGCCCCATCAACACCCTGCTGGGACTGGTGGGTCTGGGCCCGTTCAATATGCTCAACACGGCCGGGGCGGTGGTGCTGGGCATGGTGTACAACTATGTGCCCTATATGATCCTGCCTCTGTACACCAGCATGACCAAGATCGACCAGAGCATCATCGAGGCCGCCCAGGACCTGGGCGCCAACACCACCAAGACCCTGTTCCGGGTGCTGATCCCCATGAGCGTGCCCGGCATCTGCACCGGCATCACCATGGTGTTCGTGCCGGCGGTGTCCACCTTTGTGATCAGCCGGATGCTGGGCGGCGGCGCCAACCTGCTGATCGGCGACCTGATCGAGATGCAGTTCCTGGGCAACAGCTACAATCTGAACGTAGGCTCCGCCATGAGCCTGGTACTGATGATCATCGTGCTGCTGTGCATGAGCTTTACATCCAGCTTTGACGAAGACGAAATGGAGGGGGTGTCCTGATGAAAACAAAGCATCTCCGCCTGATGCAGCGGACCTATATCATCCTGTTTTTCGGGTTCATGTATCTGCCCATCGCCTATATGATCCTGTTCAGCTTCAACGAGAGCAAGGGCTATGCCCTGTTCACCGGCTTCACCCTCAAGTGGTATCAGAGCCTGCTGCACAATTCCTCCATCCTGCGGGCGCTGGCGGTGTCGATGGAAGTGGCCCTGGTGTCCTCGGTGGTGGCCACGGTGCTGGGGACGGCGGCTTCTCTGGGTATCGCCGGCATGAAGCGCACCTCCCGCCTGGTGATCACCAACATCACCTATATCCCGGTGGTCAACCCCGAGATCATCACCGGCATCTC
>MHCFR04200__coassemble_259_pt1 | contig 37673 bp, 32 predicted proteins | sample MHCFR04200__metabat2_high_PE_011 | metagenome-assembled genome bin MHCFR04200
GTGTCAAGACCCAATTTCAAAATTTCCCATTTTTTCTTTATTTTCTTTAGTTCGTATGCTCTAACTTTGGGCGCAGGGGATCTGGAGGCAGCAAAAAAGCGCCCCGTCTGTCAGGGACAGACGGGGCGCTCTCGGTTTTTTCAGGGTACGGCCAAAGCCTTGCCCAAGGCGGACCTCAATTACTTGTACAGATCCACCAGGCGGGTCAGGTGCTCATAGCGATCCTGGGCAGCCTTCTCGTTCTCAGCGAACAGCTTCTTGGCGCGCTCGGGGAAGGCGCGGGTCAGGCGGCTGTAACGGGTCTCGGTGGCCAGCAGGTTCTGGTACTTCTCGCCGTCCACGGCCTTGGAGGTCAGGGTGAAGGGGTTCTTGCCCTGGGCCTTGAGGGCCGGATTGAAGGTGAACAGGTTCCAGTAGCCGGACTCAACAGCCTTCTTCATCTCGTTCTGGCAGTTGGTCATGCCGCCCTTGATGCCGTGCAGCTCGCAGGGAGCGTAGCCGATGATCAGGGACGGGCCGGGGTAAGCCTCAGCCTCGGCGATCGCCTTGATGGCCTGGTTCATATTGGCGCCCAGAGCGATCTGAGCCACATAGATATAGCCATAGGTCATGCAGATCTCGGACAGGCTCTTCTTGCTGATCTCCTTGCCGGCAGCAGCGAACTGGCAGACCTCACCGATGTTGGAGGCCTTGGAAGCCTGTCCGCCGGTGTTGGAGTACATCTCGGTGTCGAAGACCATGACATTGACATCCTCGCCGGAAGCCAGGACGTGATCCAGGCCGCCGTAGCCGATGTCGTAAGCCCAGCCGTCACCGCCGAAGATCCAGACGGACTTCTTGGCGATGTACTGCTTGCTCTTGAGCACCTCAGCGGACTTCTCGCAGCCGGCGGCAGCAGCCTTCTCCAGCTCAGCGATCAGAGCCTTGGCGGGCTGGTCGTTGGCACGGGTGTTGTTCTTGGTCTCGATGAACTTGGCGTAAGCAGCCTTCAGATCCTCGGAAGCCTTGTCGGAGTTGACGATCTCGTCGATCTCACGGATCAGGTTCTCACGGATGGTCTTCTGGCCCAGATACAGGCCCAGGCCGTGCTCGGCGTTGTCCTCGAACAGGGAGTTGATCCAGGCGGGACCATGGCCGCTGTCCTTGTTGACGGTGTAGGGAGAGATGGCCGCGGTGCCGCCCCAGATGGAGGAGCAGCCGGTGGCGTTGGTGATGTACATCTTCTCACCGAACAGCTGGGTGATCAGACGTGCGTAAGAAGTCTCGGCGCAGCCGGCGCAGGAGCCCGAGAACTCCAGCAGGGGCTGGTTGAACTGAGAGCCGATGACGGTGTCGTCCGCAAACTTGCTGGGCTTCTTGGAGATGTTGGCCACGCAGTAGTCGAACACTTCCTGCTCGGCAGCCTGGCTCTCCTGCGGGACCATGGTGATGGCCTTGGTGGGGCAGACGGTGACGCACTCGCCGCAGCCCATGCAGTCCAGCGGAGAAACAGCCATGACGAACTTGTACTCGTTGGCGGGCTTGTTGTCGCGGTACTTGGTCTGCTTGGGAGCGGCAGCCAGCTCCTCAGCGGTCAGCTGGAAGGGCCGGATGGTGGCGTGCGAGCAGACGAAGGCGCACTGGTTGCAGCCCACGCACTTGCCGGCATCCCACTCGGGGACCATGACGGCGGTGCCGCGCTTCTCATAGGCGGAAGCACCCTGCTCCCACTGGCCGTTTGCATTGTGGGCAAAGGCCGAGACGGGCAGGCTGTCGCCGTCCATGCGGGCGATGGGCTCCATGACGTCGCGGATCTGCTTGACCAGCTCGGGACGGCCTGCCAGCTCCTTGGGAGCGGGATCGGCGTCGGGGTTGGACCAGCTTGCGGGCACGTCCACCTTGTGGATGGCGTCCACGCCGGCGTCGATGGCCTTCCAGTTCATCTCAACAACGTCCTGGCCCTTCTTGCCGTAGCTCTTCTGGGCGGCCTGCTTCATGAACTTGATGGCGTCGTCGATGGGCATGACCTCAGCCAGCTTGAAGAAAGCGGACTGCAGGATGGTGTTGGTGCGCTTGCCCATGCCGATCTCGATGGCCTTGTCGATGGCGTTGATGGTGTACAGCTGGATGTTGTTGTCCGCGATGTACTTCTTGGCCTCGGCGTTCAGGTGGTGGGCCAGCTCCTCATCGGTCCACTGGCAGTTGATCATGAACACGCCGCCGGGCTTGACGTCCTGGACCATCTTCATGCCCATGTTGACGTAAGCGGGGTTGTGGCAGGCCACGAAGTCAGCCTGGTTGATGTAGTAGGGGCTGCGGATGGGCTTGTCGCCGAAACGCAGGTGACTGATGGTCACGCCGCCGGTCTTCTTGGAGTCATACTGGAAGTAAGCCTGAACGTACTTGTCGGTATGGTCGCCGATGATCTTGACCGAGTTCTTGTTTGCGCCGACGGTGCCGTCGCCGCCCAGGCCCCAGAACTTGCACTCCTTGGTGCCTTCTGCAGCGGTGATGGGGGCGGGCTTGATCTCGGGCAGGGACAGGAAGGTGACGTCATCGGTGATGCCGATGGTGAAACGCTCCTTGGGCTGGTCCTTGGTCAGCTCGGTGTAGACGGCAAAGATGGAGGACGGCGGGGTGTCCTTGCTGCCCAGGCCGTAGCGGCCGCCGGTGACGACGATGTCGTTCAGGCCGGCCTCACGCAGGGTGGCGGCGACATCCAGGTACAGGGGCTCGCCCAGGGCGCCGGGCTCCTTGGTGCGGTCCAGCACGGCGATCTTCTTGACCGTCTTGGGCAGCACCTTCAGCAGGGCAGAGGAGACCCAGGGACGGTACAGGCGGACCTTGACGATACCGACCTTCTCGCCGCGGGCGTTCAGGTAGTCGATGACCTCGTCGGCCACGTCGCAGATGGAGCCCATGGCCACGATGACGCGGTCGGCGTCGGGTGCGCCGTAGTAGTTGAACAGGTCGTAGTTGGTGCCGATCTTCTCGTTGATCTTGGCCATATACTTCTCAACGATCGCGGGCAGGGCATTGTAGACCGAGTTGCAGGCCTCACGATGCTGGAAGAAGACGTCGCCGTTCTCATGAGAGCCGCGCATCTTGGGATTCTCGGGGTTCAGCGCATTCTTGCGGAACTCCTCCACGGCCTCCATGTTGCACATTTCCTTCAGGTCGGCGTAATCCCACTTCTCGATCTTCTGATACTCGTGAGAAGTACGGAAGCCGTCGAAGAAGTTCAGGAAGGGAACATGGCCCTCGATGGCGCACAGATGGGCCACAGGGGACAGGTCCATGACTTCCTGCACAGAGCTCTCAGCCAGCATGGCAAAACCAGTCTGGCGGCAGGCCATAACGTCGCTGTGATCGCCGAAGATGTTCAAGGCCTGGGTGGCGACGGTACGGGCCGACACGTCGAACACGCAGGGCAGCTGCTCGGCTGCGATCTTGTACATATTGGGGATCATCAGCAGCAGGCCCTGCGATGCGGTGAAGGTGGTGGTGATGGCACCTGCACCCAGGGCGCCGTGGACAGCGCCAGCGGCGCCGGCCTCAGACTCCATCTCGACGACCTTGACCTGATTGCCGAAAATATTCTTCTGGCCTGCTGCAGACCACTGGTCCACAGAGTCAGCCATCGGAGAAGAAGGGGTAATCGGATAGATGGCAGCAACGTCGGTGAACGCATAAGCTACATGCGCGGCCGCGGTGTTGCCATCCATGGTTTGCTTTGCTCTAGGCATTTTTCTTCCTCCATTACTTTTTATTGGGCGGCCCGCCGGGCCGGCATCTGACGATATGCCGGCTGGCCGCCCTGGGGTACTTTGCAGAACATTCCGCCCCCGCCGGCCACAGGTCCTGCCGGAAGGGCATGATTGCTCATCTATTATAATAGCAAATTCCCGCCCCAAAGTAAACGCAATCCGTCTGGTAAAACACACCAATAATTTGATTAAAAATTTGTGAGGTTTTTATCTTTTTTTCTTTTGATCTCCCTGGTTTTTGCCTTTTTGCACCCCGAAAGGCCCAAAAGAGCGGTTGACAGGCCGCCCCGGTGCAGGTAAACTGAAGATACAGGCCGGTACGGGTGTTTTCCACCCTTTCAACTTGTTTTCCACCCGCGGACGGTCTGGCGCCGGGCGCGGCCAGGCGCGCCGTTTCAGACCACCGAGAGGGGGAACTTTTATGCCAACGCATTTTGAAAAGACCATCCGCAGCCAGACCGTGTACGAAGGGCGTGTGATCACCGTCACCCAGGACACCGCCCTGCTGGAGAACGGCGAGACCGCCCTGCGGGACGTGGTGCACCACCACGGGGGCGCCTGCATCCTGCCCTATTTTGAGGACGGCACCATCTGCATGGTGCGGCAGTTCCGGTACGCCATGCAGCAGGAGCTGTGGGAGCTGCCCGCCGGCAAGCTGGAAAAAGGAGAGGACCCCTTTGAGGCGGCCAAACGGGAATTGACCGAGGAGTGCGGCGTCACCGCCGACGAATATATCTCCCTGGGGCAGATCTACCCCACGGTGGGCTACGACACCGAGGTCATCTACATCTGGGCGGCCCGGGGGCTGCACCCCGCCGCCATGCACCTGGACGACGACGAGTTCCTGACCCCCGAGCGGGTGCCCCTGGAGAAAGCCATCGACATGGTGCTGTCGGGCGAGATCCGGGACGCCAAGACGGTGGCGGGCATCCTGAAATTCAAAGCCCTGCTGGACCGCGAAACGATCTGATCTTCATACCACCGGCCCCTGCCGCAAAGGCAGGGCCTTTTTTTGTTTGGGCGGGGTGCAAAAACGCCCTGCCGGTCACCGGGACAGGCAGGGCGGATGGGTCATTCGCTGCGCAGGGCCACCACAGGGTCTTTCTTGGCGGCGCTGCGGGAGGGGATCAGGCCCGAGATGAGCGTCAGCAGCACGCTGATGCCGATCAGGACCAGGGCGGCCGGCAGAGGGAGCACGGCGTTGAGGTTGCCCGCGCCGGTCACGGCGTGCATCACGGCGCTGATGGGGATGCACAGCAGATAGGTCACCACCACGCCGATGACGCCGGAGGAGAAGCCGATGATCACCGTCTCGGCGTTGAACATGATGGACACATCCCGCTTGGAGGCGCCGATGGCCCGCAGGATGCCGATCTCACGGGTGCGCTCCTGCACCGAGATGAGGGTGATGACCCCGATCATGATGGAGGACACCACCAGGGAGATGGCCACGAACGCGATCAGCACATAGGTGATGGCGCTGATCATCGAGGTGACGGTGGACATCAGCAGACCCACATAGTCGGTGTAGGAGATCTGGTGCAGTTCATCCACCGTGCTGTTGTAGTCGGCGATCACCTGTTCCACCGTGTCCTTGCTCTCGAACGAGGCCGCATACAGGTTGATGGAGGCGGGGGAATCCAGGTCGATGCTGCCCAGCATGGTCAGATTGTCCTCGTAGGTGGAGTCGGAAAACTCCATCACCAGGTCATAATACCGGGCCCACTGGTCCGGGGTGTAGCCGTCCATGGCAAGCTCCAGGGCGTTGACCTTCTGAGCGTCGGGCACCATGGCCAGCTGCTGGCTCACCTGCTGGGCATACTGGTTCTGCATCTGCACTTCCAGCAGCTGGGAGAAGGTGCTGCGCAGGTCCTCGTCGCTCATCTGCTGCACATAGCGGTCGATCTGTTCCTGGCTGACGCTCATCTGCTGGGTCAGCACCTGGGACAGGGTCGAGACGATCTCCTCGCGGCTCATCTCCGCCAGCATGGCGTCCACCTGCCGGGTGATCTCGTCCTGGTCGGGCTGGCTCATGATCCGGACATAGACCTGGGCCTTGCCCGCCTGGTCCAGCCCATCGATATAGGCCCGCAGCTCCTGCTCTTTCTCCGCCCGGGTCAGGCTGTCGGCCCGGGAACGGAAGGGCAGCCCGGTCAGGATATCCCGGCTGGGATCGGCCTTCTGGGCCGCCACCGCCTGGGACTGTCCGGCCTGCTGCACGATGTAGTCGATCAGGCCCGCGGTGTAGCAGATCCGCCCCGAGATCATGCCGCTTTCCACATCGGGGTTTTTGCGGATGATGCCGGTGACGCGGAGTTTCAGGGCGTTGTCGTAGAGGTATTTCAGCCCCGCGTCGGTCTCCCGCAGGTCGGTATACAGGCCGGTGGCCTCGTCGTAGGTATAGCAGTCGGAGGGCAGGATGACCCGGAAATCGGTGGAACAGATCTCCTCGTAGCTCCAGCTGGTTTTGGCGCCGGCGAAAGCCTCTTTGCCGTCGGCCAGGGCCTGCATCTCCTCCTCGGGGATGAGGCCGAGGGCATACAGGGTCATATCGTCCAGTTCGTTGTTCTCGTCCACCACCAGGACGATCTGGTCATAGCTGGCCGGCCAGGAGCCGTAGATCAGGTCATACTGCCGGGTCAGCAGGGGGTTCACCGCCGCGCCGTTTTCCCCGGGCAAAAGCTCCTGCCAGAGGTTCATCATCCCGCCGCTCATCATGGTGGTCATCCCGGCCGCGCCGGAGGTACCGCCCGACGCCGCGCCGCCCGTCCCGCCCATCAGGGTGGAGAGGCTGGAGGAATCCATCACCGACACCAGCAGTTCCTGCATCAGCTGGGTGGTGTCCGAGTGGATGATGGTCCCGTCCACGTTCTGGGTGTAGACGCTGGGCCGGATGCTGTAGGTGTACTGGATGCCGCTCAGCGCCTCCCGGAAGGGGGAGGAGGGGTCGGCCAGCTGGTTTTCCAGATAGGTCTTGAACGAGCGCAGGTCGTTCTGGGCCACATCCAGGTTGTACACCGCCGACACCAGATCCCGCACGGCAGGCCGCTCGTACACCGCGTCCCGCCCGTGGTCGCTCTCCCCGACGTTCAGATCCATGAAGGTCTGGATCAGGCTGGTGAGATCCACATTGGTGGCCTGGATGGAAAGGGGATAGGACGCAAGGGCGTCCTCCTGCATGACGTTGATGTAATCGGTCATCCCCTGGGACACCGACAGGATCAGCGCGATGCCGATGATGCCGATGGACCCCGCAAAGGCAGTGAGGGTGGTGCGGCCCTTTTTGGTAAACAGGTTCTTGAGGGACAGCCCGAACGAGGTGGCGATGGACATGGTGGGCTTGCGGATCTTTTTGCCCCGGTTTGCCTCCACCTCGGCCTGGTCCTGGGCCCGGTTGGCCTCCAGTTCGGCGGGGGAGAGGGGGTCGGAGTCGTCGGTGATCACGCCGTCCAGCACCCGGATGATCCGGGAGGAATATTTCTGGGCCAGAGCCGGGTTATGGGTCACCATGACGATCAGGCGGTCCTTGCTGATCTCCTTCAGCAGTTCCATCACCTGGATGCTGGTCTCGGTGTCCAGCGCGCCGGTGGGCTCGTCGGCCAGGATGATATCGGGGTTGTTGACGATGGCCCGGGCAATGGCCACCCGCTGCATCTGGCCGCCCGACATCTCGCTGGGGCGCTTGTACAGCTGGTTGCCCAGGCCCACCTTTTCCAGGGCCTCCGCTGCCCGGTCCCGCCGCTCGGCCCGGCTGACCCCCGACAGGGTCAGGGCCAGCTCGACGTTGCGCAGCACCGTCTGGTGGGGGATCAGGTTGTAGCTCTGGAACACAAATCCTACCGAGTGGTTGCGGTAAGAATCCCAGTCCCGGTCCTGAAAGGATTTGGTGGAGCGCCCGTTGATGATCAGATCGCCGTCGGTATACTGGTCCAGCCCGCCGATGATGTTCAGCAGAGTGGTTTTGCCGCAGCCCGAAGGGCCCAGGATGGAGACGAACTCCGAGCGGCGGAACTGGATGCTGACCCCTTTCAGGGCATGGACGGTGCCTGCGCCCATGGGATAATCTTTCTTGATGTCGCGTAACTCAAGCATGGCGGATCTCTTTCACTTTCCTTTACCGTAAAGCCTGTCGTGATGGATTCACTTTTGTAGTATACCGTACAATTATGAACGTTTTCTATACATCCCACGCGACTTTTATGAAACTTTCACCGGTCACAGGGAGGTGACGAAGATCTCCACCCCGATGAAGATCAGGATGGCGCCGCCCAGCAGCGAGGCCTTGCCCGCCAGTTTGGTGCCGAAGGTGCGGCCGATCACCAGGCCCCCGGTGCAGATGACAAAGGTGACCGCCGCAATGATGGCGGCGCAGACAAGGGCCATCAGGGGACCGTATTCCGCAATGGTAAAGCCCACCGACAGCGCGTCGATGGAGGTAGCCACCCCCTGCAGCACCAGGCCGCCCCGGCTCACCGCGCCGGCGTCGTCCTCTTCCTTGCTGCGGATGCCGTCCAGCAGCATCTTGCCGCCGATGTAGCACAGCAGGATCAGGGCGATCCAGGGGATCAGGACGGTAAAGCCCTCGAACAACTGCACCACCGTGTGGACGCAGATCCATCCCAGCAGGGGCATCAGGGCCTGGAAGCCCGCAAACACCCCCGCAATGCCGAACATCCGGCTGCGGCTCATGCCCGGCTCATGGAGGCCGTTGGCCATCGAGACCGAAAAGGCGTCCATCGCCAATCCCACTCCCAGCAGGGCGCTGTTGATAAAAAAGACCAGATTCCATTCCATTGTGCGTTTCCTCCGTCGCAGAAAGAGCGTTGCGCAAAAAAACCGGACACAGCGGCGGCTGTGCCCGGAAGTCGGCGGAACAAAGATGCGGCGGCTCCATGTACACAGCCCGGGCGGCGTCACCGCCCCGGCGCTGGGAACATGAGTCTCGCAATAGGTATAAGCAAGCCAGGCCCGGCAGGCCAGTATGTTGACTTGCTGCGCCGCGGTTTGCAGGCGGCGCTTGCTACTCCCTCATGGGTTTCTTTGGTTCTTGCAGCCACAGGATACCATATGAGCCGCCGGTTTGTCCATAGAAACCACGCGCAAAACAATGCGGGGGCCGGCCGCATGGCCGACCCCCGCAGAGGGACCCTATCTTTCGTGACGCAAAAGTTCTTTTGTTTTGGTGCGATCAACAACAGAAGGAATATTGGTTCTATTCCTCTTTGCCGCCACATCGGATGGGTGTTTTACCCGAGCGCGCAGGTGGTCTCTGGCACCCGCACGCCCCTTATATCATCTCCCGGTATGGTGCCCCGGGGGTGTTATAAGTAATGTTTAGTGGTTATCTTTGGTAAAATCAAAATCTACCAGAATACCAATCACAACACACTCGCCATTCTTTTTGACATCACCATCATACTTGCCATCAGCAGTGACAATTCGAATGGACATATTGCAGTTTTCTTCATCAGAAACATTCTGCACATATTGATCAACATAATTCGCAAGATTACCTGCAATCCATTCGTCACTGCGTTCGCGGCTAACAATGAACAGGCCAGCATATGTTACGTCAGTATCATTCAAACTTCCGCCAAAATCATCGTTTGTTTCAAACCGAGTGTAGTCACTAGTTTTTCTTTATTTTCTTTAGTTTGAAATCTCTAACTTTGAGGCAGGGAGGAATCGCCCGCCTTGACGTCTGGCTGCCGGCCCAATGCTACGACAAAAAGAGGGTATACACCTGCGCGGTGCATACCCTCTTTTGCTTTTTCGTTTATTCTTCGTCCGGGGTGGTCTGGACGTCCTGTTCCGCCTGTTCGGCGGCTTCCAGGGCGGCCACTTCCTCGGCGGTGGGCTCGGTGTCGCCGGCCTCCTGCTCGGGCTTGGCCGTCTCGGCCTCGTCGTCATGGTCGGTGCGGGCCACCACCGTCACACAGTCGGTGTCGCCCAGGCGCATCACACGGACGCCGCTGCCATAGCGGCTCTGGACGGTGATATCCGCCGCGTGCATCCGGATGATGACCCCTTCCTGACTGCTGAGCAGCACGTCGTCGGTGTCATCCACGATCTTGATGCCCGCCACCTTGTCCTTGGAGACGTCGTAGTTGCGCACGCCCTTGCCGCCGCGGCCGGTCAGGCGGTAATCCTCGATCTGGCTGCGCCGGCCCTTGCCGTGCTCGGTGACGGTCAGGACGGTGGCGCCCTCCCGGCAGATGGACACACCCACCACCTGGTCGCCTTCCTCCAGACGGATGGCGCGGACGCCGTGGCCGCCGCGGCCCATCGGCCGCGCGTCGCTCTCGTAGAACCGGATGGCCTGGCCGTTGCGGGTGGCCACGATCAGGGTGTCGTTGCCGGTGGTCAGGCGGGTCCATGCGATGGAATCCCCCTCATTGAGGGCAATGGCGATCAGGCCGCTCTTGCGGATGTTGGCGTACTGGCTCAGCGGGGTCCGCTTGATCAGGCCCTGCCGGGTCACCATGGTCACATAGCCGCCCTCGGCTGTGTCCTTGGTGGACTGCCGCAGCATATTGGTCACCTTTTCGCCCTCGGCCAGCTGCAGCAGGTTGACGATGTGCGCCCCCTTGCTGGTGCGGCTGCCCTCGGGGATGGTGTAGCCCTTGAGCTGGAACAGCCTGCCCCGGTTGGTGACGAACAGCACATAGTCGTGGGTGGAGCCCACGAACATCTCCTGCACGATGTCCTCTTCCTTGCGGGTCAGTCCCAGGATGCCACGGCCGCCCCGGTGCTGGGCCTGGTAAATGGCCTTGGGCTGACGCTTGACATACCCTGCCTCGGTGAGGGTATAGACGCACTGCTCCTCGGCGATCAGGTCTTCGATGTCCACCTCGCCGGTCACCGTCTCGATCTCGGTGCGGCGGGGGTCGGCAAAGCGGCGCCGGATCTCCAGCAGCTCCTCCTTGACGATGGCAAGCACACGGCTGTCATCCGCCAGCACGGCCTGCCAGTCCTCGATTTTGGCCCGCAGGCCCGCCAGTTCCTCCTCGATCTTGAGGATCTCCAGCCCGGCCAGGCGGCCCAGCTGCAGTTTGACGATGGCGTCTGCCTGGGGATCGTCAAAGCCGAACCGCTCCATAATGGCCGCCTTGGCCTCGGCCATGCCGCCCTTGCAGGCCCGGATGGTGGCGATCAGTTCGTCCACGATGTCGGTGGCTTTTTTCAGGCCCTCCAGGATGTGGGCGCGCTCCTGAGCTTTTTTCAGGTCAAAGCTGGTGCGCCGGCGGATCACCTCGTCCTGGAACTCCACATACTTGGCGATCATCTGCTTGAGGGTGAGAACCTTGGGCACCTTGTGGTCGATGGCCAGCATATTCACGCCCACCGTATCCTGCAGCTGGGTGTAGCGGTAGAGCTGATTGAGCACCACCTGGGGGTTTGCGTCCCGGCGCAGGTCCACCACGATCCGCATTCCCTTGCGGTTGGTCTCGTCGTTCAGGTCGGTGATCCCCTCGATCCGCTTGTCCTTCACCAGGTCCGCGATGTTCTCGATCAGGCGGGCCTTGTTGACCATATAGGGGATCTCGGTGATGACGATCTGGAACCGCCCGTTCTTTTTCTCCTCGATGACGGCCCGGCCCCGCAGGGTGATCTTGCCCCGGCCGGTGGCGTAGGCCGCCCGGATGCCGCTGCGGCCCATGATGATGCCGGCGGTGGGGAAATCGGGGCCCTTGATGTGTTCCATCAGGCCGGCCAGGTCGATGTCGGGGTCGTCGATGTAGGCGATGCACCCGTCGATGACCTCGCCCAGGTTGTGGGGCGGGATGTTGGTGGCCATGCCCACCGCAATTCCCTGGCTGCCATTGACCAGCAGGTTGGGGAAGCGGCAGGGCAGGACCTGGGGCTCCTTTTTGGTGTCGTCGTAGTTGGGGTCCCAGTTGACCGTATCCTTGTCGATGTCGGTGAGCATCTCCACCGCCATCCGGCTCATGCGGGCCTCGGTGTAACGGTAGGCGGCAGGGGGATCGCCGTCCACCGAACCGAAGTTGCCCTGGCCGTCCACCAGGGGATAACGCATCGAGAAATCCTGGGCCAGACGGACCATGGCGTCGTACACCGACGCGTCGCCGTGGGGGTGGTAGGAACCCAGCACCGCGCCCACCGTGTCGGCCGACTTGCGGTAGGGATGGCTGGGGTCGTTGCCGCGCTCGTGCATGGTGTACAGGATGCGGCGGTGCACCGGCTTGAGGCCATCCCGCACGTCGGGCAGGGCGCGGGATACGATGACCGACATGGAGTAATCCAGAAAGGCGGTCTCGATCTCCTTTTTCACGTCCCGGACGATCTTCTTGGTCCCGGTGCCGGGTATCATGACATAATCTTCTTCCATTCGTTCCTCCAGCTGAAAGCTCTTATTTGGACTGTACCCGGCTGTCAGACATCCAGCTTGGCGTACTGTGCATTGTTTTCGATGAAGCGGCGGCGGGGCTCCACCTGGTCGCCCATCAGGATGGTAAAGGCCTCGTCGGCCTTTTCGGCGTCTTCAATGGTGATCTGGACGATCACGCGGTTGTCGGGGTTCATGGTGGTCTCCCACAGCTGCTCGGGGTTCATCTCGCCCAGGCCCTTGTAGCGGTTCACCTTGGCCCCGGGCATCTCCCGGGTCAGGGCGGCCATCTCTTTTTCGTTGTAGGCGTATTTGACGGTGTTGCCCTTCTGCACCCGGAACAGGGGGGGCTGGGCCACATAGACGTGGCCCTGCTCGATCAGGGGCCGCATATAGCGGAAGAAGAAGGTCAGCATCAGGGTGCAGATGTGGGAGCCGTCCACGTCCGCATCGGCCATGATGAACACCTTGTCGTAGCGCAGTTTGGAAATATCGAATTCTTCCCCGATGCCGCAGCCCAGGGCCAGCACCACCGGCATCAGCTTGTCGTTGCCGTAGATCTTGTCGGCCCGGGCCTTTTCCACGTTCAGCATCTTGCCCCACAGGGGGAGGATGGCCTGGATGGCCGAGTCGCGGCCCATCTTGGCCGAGCCGCCGGCCGAGTCGCCCTCGACGATGAAGATCTCGGTCTTGGAGGGGTCGTTCTCCCGGCAGTCGGCCAGTTTGCCCGGCATCCGGCTGTTTTCCAGCACGCTCTTGCGGCGGACCAGTTCCCGGGCCTTTTTGGCGGCGGCCCGGGCACGGGCGGCCTGGGTGGCCTTCTCAAAGATGGCCTTGGCGACGGCGGGATTTTCCTCAAAATACTCGGTCAGCTTGGTATAGACCATGTTGGACACCAGGGTGCGGATCTCGGTGTTGCCGAGCTTGGCCTTGGTCTGGCCCTCAAATTCCGCCTCCTGCAGCTTGACCGAGATGACGCAGATCAGGCCCTCCCGGACATCCGAGCCGGACAGGTTCTCGTCCTTTTCCTTCAGCAGGCCGTGGCTGCGCCCGTAGTCGTTGAACACCCGGGTCAGGCTGGCCCGGAACCCTTCTTCATGGGTGCCGCCGTCGGGGGTGTTGACGTTGTTGGCAAAGCTGAGCACCAGCTCATTGTAACTGGTGTTGTACTGCATGGCCACCTCCGCCTCGGCCCGGTCGTTTTTGGCCGACAGGTAGATGACGTTGGGGTGCAGCACCTCGAAATTCCGCTTTTCGTTCAGGTAGCTGACAAAGCTGCGGATGCCGCCCTCGTAGCACATCACTTCCTGGCGGTAGCCCGGCTCGCCCTCCTGGCCGTCTTCCAGGATGGGGGTGTACAGCTCCCGCTCGTCGGTGAGGGTGATCTTGAGCCCTGCGTTGAGGAAGCTCTCCTCCCGCAGCCGCTTTTCCAGGGTGTCAAAGTCGAAAACGGTGGTCTCCCGGAACATCTCGGGGTCGGGCTTGAAGGTGACCCGGGTGCCGGTGGAGCCCTCGGGGGCGGGTCCTACCTGGCGCAGGGGGCCGTCGGGGTCCCCGCGGCGGAAGGTCTGCTCGTATTCCACCCCGTCCCGGCGCACCTGGACGGTGAGCCATTCCGAACAGGCGTTGACCACCGAGGCGCCCACGCCGTGGAGGCCGCCCGAGACCTTGTAGCCCGAGTTCTCGCCGCCGAACTTGCCGCCGGCGTGCAGGATGGTAAAGACGACGGTGACGGCCGGCAGCCCGGTGTCGGGCTGGATGCCCACCGGGATGCCGCGCCCGTTGTCGGTGACCTCGATGATGTCTCCCTTTTTGATCTTGACCTCGATGTGGTCGCAGTGGCCGGCCAGCGCCTCGTCGATCGAGTTGTCCACGATCTCATAGACCAGGTGGTGCAGGCCCCGGGCGCCGGTGGAACCGATGTACATGCCCGGGCGCTTGCGCACGGCCTCCAGACCCTTGAGGACCTGGATCTCACTGCCGTCGTACTCGTGGTCGGTGGCGGTGTCGGCGCTGGTGATGATATCCTCTGCCATTGTATCTCTCCCTCTTTAATCCAAATTCTCTGTTCGCTCAAACGTTCTTATCCTATCGCATGGATGCGGTCATTGCAGTCAGGCCGGCCCGTCTTTCCCCGGCCCGGGCAGCGCCTCTTCGGGCAGCAGCTGCTCGGCGCGGCGGCGCAAAGCGGCGCTGGACAGCTCCGACAGATACACGGTATCCACCGGGCTGTCGGCCAGCACATAACTCTGGGGCAGCTCGTCGGACAGGCTGACCACCGCCCCGTTTTTCTGGGCATAGTCCAAAAAGGCCCGGCCCCGGGGGGAGATGGTGGTGGTCTCCAGGCTGAAGATCCCGATGATGTCCCGGGTATTCAGCACATAATCCCTTCCCAGATGCAGGTACACAAAGGCCGCCTCCTTCCTACAGCGTAGTCAGGACGCCGCCCTCCATCCGGCAGATCACCCCGTCGGTGTGGAGCAGGGCAGCGTCGTCGCAGCTGGTGACAAAGGTCTGACGCTCCCGCATCCGGGTCAGCAGGTAGGCCCTGCGGCCCTCGTCCAGCTCGCTGAGGACATCGTCCAGCAGCAGCACCGGCCGCTCGCCGGTGATGCGGGCCGAAGCGTCCGCCTCCGCCATTTTCAGACTGAGCACCACACTGCGCTGCTGGCCCTGGCTGGCAAAGCTGCGGGCTGGCTGCCCGTCCAGGCAGAACGCCAGGTCCTCCCGGTGGGGGCCGCACAGGCTCTGGCCGGCGCGCAGTTCCTCGTCCCGGCGCGCCGCCAGCAGGCCGGCCAGCCCCCCGGGCTCAAACTGGGCCTCATAGCCGATGCCCAGCTGCTCGGCTCCCCGGGACAGCGCCCGGTAATTCTCGGCGGCCATGGGGGCCAGCAGCCCCAGGTATTCCCGCCGCCTGGCCTGGATCTCCTCGCCGCAGGGGACCAGTTCCTCATTCAGCACCTCCAGCAGGTCCAGTTTTTCCCGCAGGGGGCGCTCCGGCCGGGCAGGGGAGCGGCGCAGCAGGCTGTTTTTCTGCTGCAGGATCCGCACATACCGCCGGTAGATGACCAGATACCCGGGGTAGAGCTGGCACAGCGCGGCGTCCAGAAAGCGGCGGCGGCCGTCGGGCGGTCCCTTGACCAGGCTCAGGTGTCCGGGGTCGAACACCACCGCCGGAAAGCTGCCCGCCAGGCTGGAGGCCCGTTTGGGGGGCGTGCCGTTCCACACCGCATAGCGGCCGGTGCGGGCTTCTCCCGCTGCCCCCACCGTCAGGCGGACCTCATTTTCCTTGCCGCTGCCCGCCAGGGTGCGGGCCTCAAGGGCGGCATAGGGGGCGCCGCGGCGGACCAGTTCGGCGTCCTTGCCCCCGCGGAAGCTCTTGCCCCCGGTCAGCAGCCAGACCGCTTCCAAAAGGTTCGTTTTGCCCTGGCCGTTGTTGCCGCAGATGACGGTCAGCTCCGGGCCGGGGACCAGCCGGGCCGACGCGATGTTGCGGTAATTTTCAAGGCTGAGTGCAAGCAGGCGCATCCGTCACTGCCCCTCGGCGATCCGCACGGCGCGCCCTTCCAGCTCCACCGTATCCCCGGGGACGCACTTTTTGCCCCGCATGGTGCACACCTGGCCGTTCAGCAGCACCTGCCCGGCCTGGATCCGCTCCTTGGCCTCCCCGCCGGTCTCGCACAGGCCCGCAAACTTGAGCAGGGCGTCCAGCTTAATATAGTCGGTATGAATGACCACTCGTTCCATCCCACACCCCTCCTCAATCGTTGCGGAACCGCACCGGCAGCACCAGGTAAAGGAAATCTTCCCCCTCGGCCGGCAGGATCTTGACCGGGCTCAGCGGGCCGCTGAGCTGGATGCGGACCTGTTCGGTCCGGGCGTTGCGCAAGGCGTCCAGCAGATAGCGGTTGTTGAAGCCGATCTCCACTTCCTCCCCCTCGCAGCCGGCGGCAAACTCGTCCACCACCCGGCCCAGGCTGGTCTGGCAGCGGACGATCACTTTACCCTCTGTAAAGGTGATGCGGAGGGGATTTTTTAAACGCTCTGTAATAATCAGGGAAGCCCGCTCGATGGTCTCGATAAACCCCTTGGTATCCAGGACTACCTGGGTACGGTATCCTTCGGGGATGACATTTTTGTAGTTGAGGAACTCGCCCTCGATCAGGCGGCTCATGATGGTATAACCAGCTGTAATAAACACCACATACCGCCGGTTGGCGCAGATGCGCACGTCGGCTTCATCGTCGTTGGCCAGCAGCCGGAGCACCTCGTTCATGGTCTTGCCGGGGACGATGATGCGGATCTCCTTGCTGGCCTCCACTTTCCGCTCCACGATGGCCAGCCGGAACCCGTCCAGGGCCACCACGGTCAGATGGTCGGGCTGGATCTCGAACAGCTCGCCGGTGTGGGCGGGGCGTTTTTCGTCCTGGCTGACCGCATAAAGGGTGCGCTCCACCATCTCGCGGAACACGCCGGTCTTGATGGTCATGGTCTCCTCAGCGCCGGTGTTGGGCAGCTGGGGGAAATCGCTGGCCGGCATGCTCTGGATCTCGAACTGGGCAACACCGCCCTGGATCGTTGTTTTTCCGTTGTCCGCAGAGGAAATGCTGATTTGTCCGGCCGGCATCCGGCGGACCATGTCGCTGAGCAGCTTTGCATTCAGCACGATGTCGCCGGGCTCCAGTACGTTGGCCTCGATGGTGGTGACGATCCCCAGTTCCATGTCGTAGCCGGTGAGGGTCAGGTTGAAACCTTCGGCTTTCAACAGGATGCCCTCCAGCACGGGGATGGTGGAACGGAGGGTAACGGCCCGGGATACGCCGTCGATGGCGGCGCCCAAAAGGGTCTTGTCGCAGATGATCTTCAAGATATTTCTCCCTTTCATTGGCGGGGGCGCTGTCTGCGCCCCCTGTATTGGGTGTATGTCGTGGGGCAGGAAGGTTTGGGCTGCCCTCTTATTGAACTTGTTGCAGTAAAAGTAGTAGGGGCCGGGGAGAGTGTGGAAAACCCGGTATCTCCCTTTCCCGACAAGGGTTTTGCTTTTCCACCCGGATGTGAAGGGGATGTGGACAGTTTGTGGAAAGGGGGATGGCTTTTCCGTTTTCCACATCCGCCGTGGAAAAGAGAAGTTGAATGTTGAAAACTCGGTTTAAAAAGTGGAGAACTTTTCCCTCATTTTTTTGTGTTTGCTGCAAAAAGGAGGGGGAAAGGGCAGATTTTCCTCTTTTTTTCGCCCGGTTGTGGAATTTTGGCCCCGCCAAAGGGTCTGTACCCGGGGTCAGGACTTGACGTTTTTGATGATGTCGTCCACCGTTTCCCGCAGGTGCTGGTCGTTTTTCATATCCCGCTCCATGGTCTTGAGGGAGTAGACGATGGTGGAGTGATCCCGGCCCGAGAATTCCCGGCCGATGTCCTCCATGCTCATGCCGGTGACTTCCCGCAGGATGTAGATGGCCACCCGCCGTGCGCTGGCGATGGAAGCGTTCCGCTTGGTGCCCCGGATGTCGGCGGCGGAGACGTTGAAGGTGCGGGACACCTCTCCGATGATCTTCTCGACCGTCACCGGGATGGGCTGGGTCTCGTTCATGATGTCCTTGATGGCGTTCTGCGCCACCGAAATGACCGGCTGGATCCCCTCCAGCATATAGTAGGCGTTCAGCTTTTTGACGGCGCCTTCCAGCTGGCGGATGTTGTTTTTGAGGTGGTTGGCGATGAATTCGGCCACGTTTTCGGGCAGGTCCAGGTGGAGCAGCTCGGCCTTCCGCTTGACGATGGCCACCCGGGTCTCAAAATCGGGCGGCTGGATGTCGGCGGTCAGGCCCCACTCGAAGCGGGTGCGCAGACGCTCTTCCAGGCTCTTGATCTCCTTGGCCGGCCGGTCGGAGGCGATGACGATCTGCTTGTGGTCGTCGTGGAGGGAGTTGAAGGTGTGGAAGAACTCCTCCTGGGTGGACTCCTTGCCGGCGATGAACTGGATATCGTCCACCAGCAGCAGGTCGGCCACCCGGTACTTCATCCGGAAATCCTCGGTGCTGCCGGCCCGGATGGCGGCGATCAGCTCGTTGGTGAACTGTTCGCAGGTGACGTACATGATGACGAAGTCGGGGTGGGTGCGCTTGATCTCGATCTGGATGGCGGTGAGCAGATGGGTCTTGCCCAGGCCCGACCCGCCGTAGATGAACAGGGGATTATAGGCCCCCGAGGGATTGGCTGCCACGGCCTGGGCGGCCGCAAAGGCGAACTGGTTGGATGGGCCTTTGATGAAATTCTCGAAGGTGAATTCGTAATTGCCCTGGGGGCTGGCAGGGTTGAGGTCGTACTGCTGCGCCAGGACCACTTCGTGGGGCGGGGTGCTGGGCACCACCAGCTGGATGTCCACGTCGAAGCCAAGGACCGACTTGAACGCCTCTTTCAGCAGGCCCAGGTAGCGGTCGCTGACGATCTTGCAGATGAAGTCGTTGCGCACCGACAGGGTGATGTGACTGGAGTCCTCAAAGCTGACCGGCTCCAGCCCGTCGATGTAAAGATTATAAGTCGGCTCTGCCATCTGCCCCTTGCAGTAAAGCTGGGCGGCCTCTAATACGTCCTTGAAAGAATCCATAAAACATCCACTCCATTGAAGTTTTCAACATAGGTACCGATACCCTGTCAGTATAACACAAAACGGCGCAAACGTCCAGAATCAAGGCCCCTATTTATATAATGTAACCAGTATGGGCCGGCAGGGCGGGGTTCATACCCCCGGGCGATATTGTGTCCGGCAGGGCGCATACCCCCAAAATATTGTGTCCGGCGGGGTTTTCCACCGGAAAAGGTGAAAATGTTGAAAAACTTTGCACAAAAAATTTTTGAAGGAAAGCGAAAAAATGCTTGACAGAAGGCAAATCCATGCGATATACTATTAAATCGCAAGCCTGTCCCCTTGGGCCCCGGTCCGCCGGGGCGGTTCACAGGGGCGCAAGACCGACACAAGGACCCCGTACCCCAAGGGGCAAGTTTTAGGAGGATAGAACCATGAAGAGAACGTTTCAGCCCAAGAAGCGCCAGCGCAAGCAGGTCCACGGCTTCCTGACCCGCATGAGCACCAAGAACGGCCGCAAGGTCATCAATGCCCGCCGTGCAAAGGGCCGCAAGAGCCTGACCGTCTGATGGCGCTGTGCCGCTGGCCGGGGCCGCGCTGGGCTGCGGTCCGGACAGGATGTCCCGGCCAGACAATCAAAGAATGCGCACGAAAAGGCCGCTGATGGAAATTGGTGGCCTTATTTTTTCAGAAAAAACTGGAATTGTGTGAAAAAAATCGGGCGGCGGTCTTTCAAAGCCGCCCGTTTTTTGCTATACTGACAGGGCAGGGGCTTTGTCTGTGGTTCACGCAAGGTCCATGCAGGATAGGAGGCCCGCAGATGCGATACCGTCCGCTGCGGCACAACAGCGAGTTCGGGCGGGTCTATGCGCGGGGCAAGGCGTATGTAGACCATGCCCTTGTGCTGTATGTGCTGAAAACACGCGCCAAACAGACCCGCGTAGGTCTGACCGCCACCAAGAAGGTGGGCTGCGCCGTCCAGCGCAACCGCGCCCGCCGCGTCATGAAGGCGGCCATCGACGAACATCTCGACTATAACATCGGGGGATACAACCTGATCTTTGTGGCGCGGGCGGCCACCCCCCGGCTCAAGAGCTGGCAGGTGTCCCGCGCGGTGGCCCGGCTGTTCCGGGCGGCAGGATTGCCGGACAAGGCCCTGCGCCCCGACGCGCCGCCCCCCGCCAGCCGTCCGCCCCGCCGCCCGTCCGGCCCGACGCCGGAGGACGCCGCGCCATGATGCGGCTGCGGCAGGCCTGCCGGGACGCGCTGTGCGTCCCCATACGGCTGTACAAGCGGTACATCAGCCCGGCCCTCGGGCACAACTGCCGCTTTACCCCCACCTGCAGCGAATACGCCATCCAGGCCATACAGGTCCACGGCTGCCTCAAAGGGCTGCTGCTGGCGGCCTGGCGCATTTTGCGCTGCAATCCTTTTGGGCGCTGGGGCTACGACCCGGTGCCCGAACCGGGGCGCTGGAGAAATCCCGGCCGGGTGCTGCACCCGCCCCGCGCCCCCCGGCCATAGGGTGGAACCCTGACCGGCAAATGAGCTTCTTGTGACGGCCCGGCAGCTGTGAGCGGGCTGTCCCACGCATAAAAACCGTTCCGCGCTCACAGGCGGGACAGAATGGAAGCGCTTATGAATTTTCTCTACATTCTCGCCTGGCCGCTGGGCTACGTCATGGAGCTGATCTACAACATCATCCCCAATTACGGCTGGGACCTCATCCTGTTCACGCTGCTGATCCGGCTGCTGAGCATCCCGCTGTCCCTCAAACAGCAAAAGAACATGGTCCGGATGACCGCATTCCAGCCCATGATCGAGGAGATCCAGAAAAAGTACAAGGACAAGCCCGACAAGCAGCAGGAGGAAATGGTCCGCCTGCAGCAGGACTACGGCTACAACCCCACCTCGGGCTGCCTGCCCATGCTGCTGAACTTCTTTGTGATGTTCGGCGTCATCGGCGTGGTCTATGAGCCCCTCAACCGCATCTTCCACATCGGCAATGACCTGCTGGCCGCTGCGGGGGAGGCCCTCACCACCCTGGGCATCCAGTTCACCAACATCACCCGGGACAACCTCATCATCGAGCAGGTGCTGGCAGGGGAGCCCTCCATCACCGGCATCTTCTCGGCCGGCCAGCTGGAGACCATCACCGAGTTCAGCAAGCACATGAGCTTCTTCGGCATCGACCTGACGAGGGTGCCCCAGTATAACCTGGACCCCGAGAACCTGCCGCTGCTGATCTTCCCGGTGCTGGCCATCATCACCAGCTTCCTCTCCACCTGGTACAGCATGAACAGCAGCGGTCAGAAGCTGCAGGGCAGCATGAAGGTCACCATGTACCTGATGCCCCTGATGTATATCTTCTTCTGCTTCACCGTCCCCACCGCTTTCTCCCTGTATTACGTCATTTCCAATGTGGTCATGGTGATCCAGAGCGCTGTGATGAAGAAGATCTATGACCCCGAGAAGGTCAAGGCCGAAGTGGCCGCCGAGATCGAGGCCAAGCGCAAGGCCCAGCGCCGCGGCGTCAAGAACACCACCATCAAGGTGGTGGACGAGGCGACCGGCCAGACTGTCGAAAAGAATATCTCGGCCAGCGAAATGAACAAGCGCCGGCTGGAATATGCCCGTATGCTGGACGCAGAAAAGTATAAGGACGAGAGGACTGTGCCTCTGTCCGAGCTGAACAAAACGAAGGAGGAGTGAGTCGGATGGTCCGTACCAAGGAAGCCACTGGCAAGACGGTGGAGGAAGCCCGCGCGGCGGCCTGCGCCCTGCTGGGGGTGAGTGAAGACGACCTGAATGTGAGCTATGAAGTGCTCGAGATGCCCCAGAGCACCGGGTTCCTGGGATTGAAGAAGATCCCTGCCCGGGTGCGGGTCACCGTAGAGGAGGAGGACCCGGCTCCCGTCCAGGAGAAGCCGGCGGTCAAGGCCGTCAAGGCGGAAAAGGCTGAGAAAGCCGAAAAGGCGGAAGCCGCGCAGATGGCTGAAAAGGCAGAGAAGGCCCAGCCCGCCCCTGCAAAACCGGAGCCCAAGCCCGCCAAAAAGCAGGCCCCCAAAGAGGAGCCCCGGGCCGAACAGCCCAAGGCCCAGGTCGCTGCCGTAGCCGCTGCCGAAGAAGTGGCGGTGCCCATCGAGATCGATGCGGACCCCAAGGTCAAGGCTGCGGTGGACTACCTCAAGCAGATCGTGGCCCTGATGGGGGTGGAGAACGTCACCTTCAGCGCCGTGCAGAAGGGGGAAGCCACCATCATCCGTCTGGATGGCGAGAAGATGGGCGCTCTGATCGGGCGCCGCGGCGAGACGATGGAGAGTCTTTCCTATCTGGCCAGCCTGGTGGCCAACCGGATGGACGGCGATTACATCAAGCTGGGTCTGGATGTGGCCGGCTACCGCGGCAAGCGTGAGAACGACCTGACCACCCTGGCCCAGAAGATCGGCCAGAAGGTGCGCCGCAGCGGCCGCTGCTTTGCCATGGAACCCATGAACCCCTACGAGCGCCGGATCATCCACTCGGCCATCAGCCAGATGGAGGGCGTGCGCAGCGAGAGCAAGGGGGAGGGGAAGGACCGCCATGTGATCATCTACTCCACCGCCCCCAACGCCCAGAATGAGACCTACGAGCGCCGCAGCCGCGGCCGCGGCGACCGCCGTCCCGGCGCAGACCGCAGCAATCGCGGCCCCCGCAGTGAGCGCGGCGAGCGCGGAAACCGCGGCAGCCGGCCCCGTCCGAGCAACAACAGCCGGCCGCCCCGCAGCTCCAATGTGCCCGACCGCAGCTATACTGCTATCGATGCCGCCGAGGCCGCCCCTGTGGCGCCCAAGCGCACCCAGCGGGTGGACGATTTCGCCGACCTGGATTTTGGCAAGATCGAGCTGTAAGCCGGTGCAAATCGGACAGGAGGAACAGGAATGGCGATCACGGTGAACATCTACTACACAGGCTGCGGCGGCAGCGCCCGCCGCTTTGCACAGGAGATGACCGAAAGCGGCACGGTGGAGCAGATCCGCGCCGAGGAGGGCAACCTGCGCTATGACTATTTCTTCCCCATGGAGGACCCCGAGACGGTGCTGCTGATCGACAGCTGGATCGACCAGCAGGCCATCGACCGCCACCATGCTTCCCCCATGATGGAGCGGATCGCCGCCCTGCGGGACAAATACGACCTGCACATGAAGGTGGAGCGCTATGTCTCGGACGAGGCAGGCATTCCCCGGCAGGATGCAGGCTTTATCCGGCAGTAAAATCATACCACGCACAAGGGCCCGTCCGGCAGCCTGCCGGGCGGGCTTTTTCTGTGGGCAAGCGGCAGGCTTTCCACATTTCCTGCTTTGGATGTGGAAAACCGGCCGGCGCGGCGGCGGGGCAAGAATCGACGAGATACTATAAGTATATTAATGTGTAAATATTACGATACGGCGCGCTGCATACGCTTGAAAAAGAAAACCGTTTGATTTTCCACAGGAAATTTGGAAAATGTGGAAAGTTTGCCCGCCCCAAGCGGCAGGACAGCAAAAAAGCGCGGGGGAATGCAGAAGGCGTCGTATTTTCTTTTTGGCTCAAACGTGGTACAATACCAGCAGCATACAGAGAGGGGGATGCAGGGATGATCCAGAACAGCACCATTGCGGCCATTGCCACCCCCCCTGGCCAGGGGGGCATTGCGGTGATCCGCCTGTCGGGGCCGGAGAGCTATCGGGTGGCGGAACAGGTGTTCCGTCCCATGGACAGCCGCCGGAAGGTGGCCGGGGCCAAAGGCTATACCGCCATGTACGGGCACTTTGTGGAAGGAGGGGAACCCTTTGACGACGGGGTGGCCCTGTTCTACCGCGGACCTCACAGCTATACCGGGGAGGATGTGGTGGAACTGTCCTGCCATGGGGGCAGCGCGGTGGCGCGCCGTCTGCTGGAAGCCTGCCTCAAGGCGGGGGCTGCCCCTGCCGGCCCGGGGGAGTATACCCGCCGCGCACTGCTGAACGGCAAGATGAGCCTGACTCAGGCCGAAGCGGTGATGGATCTGATCGCGGCGGGGGGAAGGCAGGGCGCTGCCCTGGCCAACGCCGCCAAAGAGGGGGCTCTGGCCCAAAAGATCGCGGCCCAGCAGGAGGTCCTGACCGCCCTGCAGGCCCATCTGACCGCCTGGGTGGACTTCCCGGAGGAGGATGTGCCCGCCTTGGAAAGCGGCGCCCTGACATCCTCCCTGGAGGAGGTGAAGGCGGGGCTGGACGGCCTGATCCAGGGCTATGACGCCGCCGCCGTCCTGCGGGAAGGGATCGACTGCGCCATCGTAGGCAAGCCCAACGCGGGCAAGTCCACCCTGCTGAACCTGCTGGCCGGCTTCGACCGGGCCATCGTCACCCCCATCGCGGGCACCACCCGGGATGTGGTGGAGCAGGCGGTGCAGCTGGGGGAAGTGCGGCTGAACCTGTTCGACACCGCCGGCCTGCGCCAGACCGACGATCCGGTGGAGGCCGAAGGGGTCCGCCGCAGCTGGGCCAAGCTGGCCGAAGCGGGGCTGGTGCTGGCCGTCTTTGACGGTTCCCAGCCCGTCACCCGGGAGGATCTGGAACTGGCCCGCCGCTGTGCCGAATGCAGGGCCATCGCTCTGGTCAACAAGGAGGACCTGTCCACCCGGTTCGACGCCGAGATCATCGCGCCCTATTTTGCCATGGTGGTCCCGGTCTGCTGCAAAGAGGAGGGGGCCCGGCAGGTGATCGCCGCCGCGGTCGCCCGCCTGCTGGGCACCGCCCGCATCGACCCCCACGCCGCCAGCCTGTCCGGGCAGCGGCAGCTGTCCGCAGCCCTGCGGGCCCGGGACGGGGTGGAAGGCGCGCTGGAAGCGGTGCGCGGCGGCTTTGGGCTGGACGCCGTGTCGGTGTGTGTGGATGACGCGCTGGACGCCCTCTATGACCTCACCGGGGAGAACGCCTCGGAGGCGGTCATCGACCAGGTGTTTGAGCGGTTCTGTGTGGGCAAGTGATGAGAAAGGATATGGGATGAACCATCTTGGAGACTATGATGTGATCGTGGTGGGCGCGGGCCATGCGGGGATCGAGGCCGCCCACGCGGCCGCCCGGCTGGGAGCCCGCACCGCGGTCTTTACCATGAGCCTGGACGCCGTGGGCAATATGCCCTGCAACCCCAGCATCGGAGGGACGGCCAAGGGCACCCTGGTGCGGGAAGTGGACGCTCTGGGCGGGCTGATGGGCCTGGCCGCCGACGCCACCGCCCTCCAGAGCCGGATGCTCAACCGGGGCAAGGGCCCCGCCGTCCACGCCCTGCGGGTGCAGACCGACCGCCGCCGCTACAATATCTGGATGAAGCACGCCCTGGAACGGACCCCCGGCCTGGCCATCCATCAGGCCGAGGTGGTGGCCATCCGGACCGAAGGGGGCCGGGTGAGGGGAGTAGTCACCCAGCTGAACGGGGAGTACACCGCCCGCTGCGTGGTGATCGCCACCGGCACCAACCTGGGGGGAAAGATCTTTGTGGGGGATGCCTGGTACGCTTCGGGTCCCGACGGGATGCACGCCTCCAACGCCCTCACCGACAGCCTGCGGCAGCTGGGCCTGCCCCTGCGCCGGTTCAAGACCGGCACCCCCGCCCGGGTGCACCGGCGGAGCATCGACTTTGCAAAACTGGAGCGCCAGCCCGGCGACCCCGAGCAGACCCTGCAGCCCTTCAGCTTTATGACCGAACAGCCGGTGCGCAACCTGGTGGATTGCTACATCGCCTACACCAACCCCACCACCCACCGGATCATTCTGGATAACATCCACCGCAGCCCCCTCTATGGGGGGATGATCGAGGGGGTGGGGCCCCGCTACTGTCCCTCCATCGAGGATAAGGTGGTGCGGTTTGCGGGCAAGGACCGGCACCCCATCTTTGTGGAACCCTGCGGCCTGGACACCGAGGAGATGTATTTGCAGGGCGCGTCCAGCAGCCTGCCGGAGGACGTGCAGAACGACTTCTACCACAGCATCGAGGGCTTCGAGCATCTGGAGATCATCCGTCCCGCCTACGCCATCGAATACGACTGCGTGGACCCCACCAGCCTGGCCCCCACGCTGGAGAGCCGGCAGGTGGCGGGTCTGTACGGGGCGGGCCAGTTCAACGGGACATCGGGCTATGAGGAGGCCGCCGCCCAGGGCATCCTGGCGGGGATCAACGCGGCCCGGCAGGCTCTGGGCAAAGAACAGCTGGTGCTGCCCCGGCAGACCAGCTATCTGGGCACCCTGGTGGACGACCTGGTGACCAAGGGGGTGATGGACCCCTACCGGATGATGACCAGCCGCAGCGAATACCGGCTGACCCTCCGGCAGGACAACGCCGACAGCCGCCTGACCCCCATCGGGCGGGAAGTGGGGCTGGTGTCGGACGCCCGCTGGGAGAAGTTCCAGCAGACCCGGCAGGTGCTGGAGGCCGAGCGGGCCCGGCTGCACGCCGCCCACGTCAAGACCCAGCCGCTGCAGCAGGCCATGGAACAGGCAGGCGTGGCGCCCGCGGCCCAGGGAGGGCTGGCGGACGAGCTGCTGCGCCGCCCGGAGATCAGTTACCCGCTGCTGGCCGGGGTGATCGGCTGGGGACAGGGGGTGACCCCCATGCTGGCCGAACGGCTGGAGACCGAGATCAAGTACGCGGGGTACATCGCCCGGCAGGACCGGATGATCCGGGACATGGCGCGGCGGGAAAAGACCTTGATCCCCGAGGATTTTTCGTACCAGGAACTGACCGGCCTGACCCTGGAGGCCAGGGAGAAGCTGGCCCGCATCCGTCCCCGCAGCCTGGGGCAGGCGGGACGTATCCCGGGGGTATCCCCATCCGACCTGGCCCAGCTGAGCATCGCCCTGGCTGCGGCCCAGAAGAACAAGGAGGCAGACCATGATCGATAAAGACCGCCTGGCCCAAAAGTGTTCCACGTGGAACATCCAGCTCACCGGCGCCCAGCTGGATCAGCTGGACCGCTACGCTCGGCTTTTGGTGGACTACAACCAAAAAGTCAACCTGACCGCCATCACCGACCCCGAAGGGATCGAGGACAAGCACTTTCTGGACAGCCTTCTGTTTGCCAGCCAGCCCGAGGTGACGGGCCGGATGGTGGACGTGGGGGCAGGGGCCGGGTTCCCGGGGATCGTGGCCAAGATCTACCGTCCCGATCTGGCCCTCACCCTGATGGAGCCGACCGGCAAGCGGGTGGACTTCCTCCGGTTTGTCTGCGAGACGCTGGGCCTGGAAGGGGTGGAGTTCGCCAAGGAGCGGGCCGAGGAGGCCGCCCGGAAGGTCTGGCGGGAGCAGTTCGACCTGGCTTCGGCCCGGGCGGTGGCGGCCCTGCCGGTGCTGGCGGAATACTGCCTGCCTCTGGTCAAAGTGGGGGGCTGCTTTGTGGCCATGAAGGGGGCTTCTGCCGCCCAGGAGCTGGCCGCCGCCCAGGGGGCCATCCGCAAGCTGGGCGGGGAGTACCGGGAAACGAGGGACTTCCACCTGCCGGGCGGAGACGCCCGCAGCCTGGTGGTGGTCCGAAAAATTTCGCATACTCCGACGGCATACCCCAGAAACGGCGGCAAAATTGCGAAAGCGCCCCTGAAATAAGGCGCAAAGGCGCGCTGCGGCCCGAAGGCTGACGAACGATTTTTCTGGAAAGAACGGCACTTCTGTGATACCCTAACAGTGGGAAGGGCTCCGCAGAAGTGCTTTTTTCTGCCAGTGAGGCGGACGGAGCCTCCCTGAAAGGGGGAGACAGGCTGTGTTTGAGCGCAAGAAACCGTTGGGCAAGGTGGTGGCACTGCCGCTGGAGCAGATCGAGCCGTCGCCGTACCAGGCCCGGCGGACCTTTGACGAGGAGGAGCTGGCGGGCCTTGCGGCCAGCATCCGGGAAAACGGCCTGCTGCAGCCGGTCACCGTCCGGCGGGCAGGGGAGGGCCGCTATGAGCTGATCGCCGGGGAACGCCGGCTGCGGGCCTGCAAGCTGGCGGGGATGGACAAGGTGCCCGCCATCATCCGGGACGCTGCCGACGGGGAGACGGCCGCTTTGGGGCTTCTGGAAAACATCCAGCGTGCCGACCTGAACCCCTTCGAGCAGGCCCGGGGCCTGCAGGACATTCTGGCCCTGTGGGGCTGCACCCAGGCGGAAGCGGCCAAGCGGCTGGGGATGGCCCAGCCCACCCTGGCCAACAAGCTGCGGCTGCTGCAGCTGACGGCGGATCAGCAGCAGTTCATCCTGGACAACCGCCTCACCGAGCGCCATGCCCGGGCGGTGCTGCGCCTGCCCGCAAACCGGCGCAGCAAAGCGCTGATCCACATCAGCAGCCACCGGCTCAATGCCCGGGCCACCGACCGCTACATAGAACAGCTGCTGCAAGGCGCCCCGGAACCCGCGGTCAAGGCGCGGCGGCTGCCCATGGTCCGGGATGTGCGGATCTTTGTCAACACCATCGACCACGCCATCCGGCTGATGACCGACAACGGGGTGCCCGCCACCGCCCACCGGGAGGACGGGGACGGCTATATCCAGTACACCGTCCGGATCCCCACCGGTACCGGCGGGGGAAAGTGAGAACGGCTTTGCGGGGCCCGGCAGGCCGGGACGGGACAAAGCACCGAACAACAGGGGGGCTCGTCCGCGCGGCTGCGGGCAGAACGGGCCCCCTGCAAGCGCGCCGCTTTCCGGCGCGCCGGGAGGTCCAGACGGGCCTCTTTTTTGTTTTGAAGGGTGTTCCACGTGGAACATCTTGCGCGGGGGCCCCGGGTCTGGTATCATGGAAGCATCCGAACACACACCCACAGAAAAGGAGGAACAGGATGACTTTCACGACCGAGAACGACCGTATTTTCTGCCGGCAGGAGGGCAGGGTGGTGGCCGAGGTGACCTTCCCCCAGATCCGGCCCGGGGCAGTGGTCATCGACCACACCTGGGTGGACCCCAGCCTGCGGGGCCAGGGCGCCGCGGGCCAGCTGATGCAGGCGGTGGTGGACGCCCTGCGGGCTGACGGCCGCAAGGCGCGGGCCACCTGCTCCTATGCGCGGGAGTGGCTGTCGAGGCACCCCGAGGCCGCCGATATCCTGGACGAGGGCTGGCAGGATGACCCTGTGGCCTGCCGCCTGCGCCGGTAAAACCGGCGCGCCGGGCCCGGCCGGGCTGTTTTACGCTGATTTTACCGCTTTTGGCCCCGGATGGGTTTGACGAGGCCCCGGGAATGGATTATAATAGAGTGCGTAATACAACAGGGATGTTCCACGTGGAACACCCCTTGAGAGGGAGGATACCGTGGGCAAGATCGTAGCAGTGGCAAACCAGAAGGGCGGCGTGGGCAAGACCACCACCGCCGTCAATCTATCCGCCTGTGTGGCGGCTCTGGGCAAGAAGGTCCTGATCGTGGACCTGGACCCTCAGGGCAACTCCACCACCGGTTACGGCATATCCAAGCGCAGCGTCGAGATGGGCACCTATGAGGTGCTGATCGGGGAGGCGGAAGCCCGCAGTGCCATCCGCAAGACCGATTACCGGGCCGATGTGCTGCCCTCCAACACCCGGCTGGCCGGCGCCGCCCTGGAGCTGATCGATCTGCCCAGCCGGGAGAGCCGCCTGCGCAAGGGCCTGGCCTCGGTCCAGCAGGACTATGATTACATCTTCATCGACTGCCCGCCCAGCCTCGACCTGCTCACCCTCAACGGCCTGTGTGCCTGCGACAGCGTGCTGATCCCCATCCAGTGCGAATACTACGCCCTGGAGGGCCTGAGCGAGCTGATCAGCACCCTCAAGACGGTGCGCCGCAAGTACAATTCCTACCTCGACATCGAGGGCGTGGTGTTCACCATGTACGCGGGCCGCTACAATCTGACCTTGCAGGTGGTGGAGCAGGTGCAGAAGTACTTTGGGGACAAGGTGTACCAGACCACCATTCCCCGCACCATCCGGATCTCGGAGGCGCCCAGCTACGGCCAGCCCATCAACTACTACGAGCCCAAGGGCAAGGGCAGCGAGGCCTATATGGATCTGGCCATCGAATTCGTCAAGCGCAACCGTCCCCGGGACCCCCAGCCCCGCCGCCGGCACGCGGTGAAAAAGAACAAGCCGGAAACGGTGTGAGAGGGGAGTGTGACAGATGGCAAGAAGCAGAGGCGGTTTGGGCCGCGGGCTGGAAAGTCTGTTTGAGGACGCGGCCCCCAGTCTGGAATCGGACAGCGGGGTGCGCACCCTTCCGCTGCGGGAGATCGAGCCGGACCCCGCCCAGCCCCGCAAGACTTTCAGCCAGGAGAGTCTGGCCGAGCTGGCCGCCAGCATCGGGGAGCATGGGCTGCTGCAGCCCATCGCGGTGCGGCCCCAGCCCAGCGGGGGCTACCGGATCGTGGCAGGGGAGCGCCGCTGGCGTGCCTGCCGGATCGCAGGGCTGACCGAGGTGCCGGTGATCGTCCGGGATGTGACCGACCAGGAGGCCATGGAACTGGCTTTGGTGGAGAACCTGCAGCGGGAGGATCTGGACCCGGTGGAAGAAGCCTGCGGCATCCGGGAACTGATGGACCGCTGCGGCCTGACCCAGGAACAGGCGGCCCGCCGCCTGGGCAAAAGCCGCAGCGCCCTGGCCAACAGCCTGCGGCTGCTGGGGCTGCCGCCCCAGGCTTTGGCCCTGCTCAAGGCGGGCAAGCTGACGGCGGGCCATGCCAAGGCGATCCTGGGCCTGCCCACCGTCCAGCTGCAGGAACAGGCCGCCCAGCTGATCGCGGACAATGGCCTGAACGTCCGCCAGGCCGAGGCCCTGTGCCGCAAGCTGGCCCGGGATGCAAAGCAGGCGGACGCACCCGCGCCGCCGCCCCGGCCCGCCCTGCCCGTGGAGGTGGAGGAGAGCCTGCGCCAGGCGCTGGGCAATGAAGTGTCTGTGGCCTACAAGGATGGCAAGGGCAGCCTGACCGTCCGGTTCTATTCGGATGACCAGCTGCGGGCCTTTGCCAACCTGCTGGGGCATTACGACAGAGAGGGGACGGGCCCCGGCCTTGCGCCGGAAAGCCAGGTTCCGTGGGAAAACTGAGAAGACATAAGGAGAGATCATCATGCTCGACATCAAATTTGTCCGGGAGAACCCGGACGCCGTCAAGGAGAACATCCACAAGAAGTTCCAGGACGCCAAGATCCCCCTGGTGGATGAGGTCATCGATCTGGACGCCCAGTACCGCAGATGCCTCCAGGAGGCCGAAAACCTGAAAGCCCAGCGCAACAAGCTGAGCAAGGCCAACGGCCCTCTGTTCGGCCAGCTGAAGAAGTGCACCGACGAGGCCAAAAAGGCGGAGCTGCAGGCCCAGATCGACGCCAACAACGCCGCCGTCAAGGCGGACGCAGAGCAGCTGGCTGCGCTGGAGGCGGACAAGGACAAGATGGCCGCCCGCATCCAGGAGATCATGTACACCATTCCCCAGATGATCGATCCCAGCGTGCCCATCGGCCCCGACGACAGCTGCAATGTGGAAGCCCAGCGCTTTGGGGAGCCCGTGGTGCCCGATTTCCCCATCCCGTACCACACCGAGATCATGGAGAGCTTTGACGGCATCGACATGGACGCCGCAGGCCGGGTGGCCGGCAACGGCTTCTACTATCTGATGGGCAACATTGCCCGCCTGCACGAGGCGGTGCTGGCCTATGCCCGCGACTTTATGATCAGCAAGGGCTTCACCTATGTGATCCCGCCCTTCATGATGCACGGCAACGTGGTGCAGGGCGTCATGTCCTTCCCCGAGATGGATGCCATGATGTACAAGATCGAAGGGGAGGACCTGTACCTGATCGGCACCTCCGAGCACACCATGATCGGCCGCTTCATTGACCAGACCATCGACGAGGCCAAGCTGCCCCTGACCCTGACTTCTTACAGCCCCTGCTTCCGCAAGGAGAAGGGCGCCCACGGCATCGAGGAGCGGGGCATCTACCGCATCCACCAGTTCGAAAAGCAGGAGATGATCGTGGTCTGCCGCCCCGAGGAGAGCAACGACTGGTACGAGAAGCTGTGGCATTACTCGGTGGAGCTGTTCCGCAACTTTGAGATCCCCGTCCGTCAGCTGGTGTGCTGCTCGGGCGACCTGGCTGACCTGAAGGTCAAGAGCTGTGACATCGAGGCCTGGAGCCCCCGCCAGCAGAAATACTTTGAGGTGTGCAGCTGCTCCAACCTAGGCGACGCCCAGGCCCGCCGCCTGCACATCCGGGTCAAGGGCGCCGACGGCAAGAACTACCTGGCTCACACCCTGAACAACACCTGCGTGGCGCCTCCCCGTATGCTGATCGCGTTCCTGGAGAACCATCTGCAGGCCGACGGCAGCGTCACCATCCCCAAGTGCCTGCAGCCCTATATGGGCGGGCTGGAAGTGATGGTGCCAACCCACAAAAAGTAAGCCGGCATCCCGCCGGATCCAGCAGACCGCCCCGGCTATGCCGGGGCGGTTTTTTGCGCTGTGCCGGCAAAAAGGGGAAAAGGAGAAAAAAGGGTGTAATTTTTTCAAAATACCTGTTGACAAATTGCGAAGAATTGAATATAATAATAAAGCGCTCTGCAAGGAGCCGAGGTAAATAAGGCGGTATAGCTCAGTTGGCTAGAGCATTCGGTTCATACCCGAAGTGTCACCGGTTCAAATCCAGTTACCGCTACCATTGACAGAGTTTCGCTAAAATAAGGGGGACGTCGCCTGCAATAGTGGGCGAGGATGTCGGAGATTTTAGCGAAGCTCTGTGTTTCTAAGGCCCGTTGGTCAAGCGGTTAAGACACGGCCCTTTCACGGCTGTAACATGGGTTCGATTCCCGTACGGGTCATACAAAAAATCCCTCAGCTTAGGCTGAGGGATTTTTTTCAGCGTGTCGAAAAACGACACGCTCCAGGGGGAACCCATTTCTGCCCGCAGTCGCGGGACAGAAATTCCTTCCCCCTGGTGGTTGCGGTTCCCTGCTTTTGCTGCACCCGTCGCAGCGGGCTTGCAAAAGGCAGACCGCTGCCCCTGCTCCGCTTCGGCTGTTTCGTCCGCAGGACGCGCCTCAGCTTCGCAGTCCCTGGGGACAAAATTTGGCGCTGAACCGCGCACTCGCCGCAAAGCGGCTCGCACACTCTCAGCGCCAAATTTCCCTGTATGTGTCCCGTCCATCCGCACATGTCAGCTGGACGGGACTTTTTATGCAAGCCGTACAGAATCGAACAGGGCTGCGTGAACCCGGGTCCCGGCCATTGGCCGGGGCTTTTTGTTTTAAAAAATGCAAACCGTCTCATTGCACCGGCAAAGGAGATAAGCTATACTTTGGACAGGAGGTGATCCCCGATGGCCAATGAAGAAAAGAAAGACTTCAATGCCATGCTGCACAAAGAAAACGGTATGCCCAAGATCCAGACTGTCACCGACCCGGCCACCATCCGGAAGTACGGAGGCGAAAAAATGTTTTTTGCCCCGCCTCTGGCCTACGATGCCCTGATGAGGCGGGTGCCATGGGGCCGGCTGACCACGGTAGGCTGTATGCGGGAGTATCTGGCACGACAGAATCACGCCGACTTCACCGACCCCATCACGGCAGGGATCTTTGTGTCCATTGCCGCCTGGGCCAGCTTCCAGCGGAAAGGGGACGAGACGCCCTACTGGCGCACTCTGAAAGCCAACGGGGAACTGAATCCCAAGTATCCCGGAGGCGTACAGGCACAAAAGGCCAGGCTGGAAGCGGAAGGCCATACCATTCTGCAAAAAGGCCGGACGAACATCCGCTATTATGTGAAGGACTATGAACAAAAGCTGTTCCCGCTGGACGGAACGGTTTAGCCCTGCCGGCCCAGCTGCGCCGCTGCCAGGCAGGCGAGGCCCAGGCCCAGCATGGGGACGGCGGCCTCTGCGTCCAGCTGGCGCAAGGAGAAAAGGACAACCACCGCCACGCCCATGGCAAGAGCCACCCCTCGCAGGATCAGAGGAACGAGGCGCGCGGCTTCGGAAACAGGGGCCTGCCCGGGAGCAGGCTCTGCCGGACCGCCCTGAATCAGCTCATCGACGGAAACGCCCAGAATCTCGGCTAGTTTGGGCAGGGCAGCAGCGTCCGGGAAAGAGAGATCCCGCTCCCACTTGCTGACGGCTTTGTCGGTGACTCCCATCTGATTGGCCAGCTCCAGCTGGGTCATCCCACGCTCCTTGCGCAGGGCCGCCACAGTGGCACCGAATGTCTGTTTGCTCATAGGGTCTGCACTCCTTTGATATGTTTGCCTGTATGGTACCACGGTTTTCCGGTGGAGGCAACCGACCATCAGTTCGGAGAGCTCGACCGCTGGTTTAGCCCTGCCGGGAACCGTTGGCCCGGCGGATGTAGGCCAGGATATCTGCGGGCTGGTACACCAGCTCGTCCGCGCCGGCGGCAGTCAGCTCCTCGGCGCCCCGGAACCCCCATACCGCCCCCAGGGCGGGCAGGCCGGCGTTGTGGCCGGTGGCGATGTCCACATTGCTGTCCCCCACAAAGAGGGTGGAGGCTTTGGACGCCCCCAGCTCCTCCATCAAGCTGTACAGGCCGGCGGGGTCGGGCTTGACCGGCACACCGGGCCGGCTGCCCCGCACCGCCGCAAAAGAGCCGGGGGCAAAATAGTGGTCGATGATCCCGCCGCACAGTGCGTCCGCCTTGTTGGAAAAGACGGCGCTCCGGATGCCCTCCGCCCGGAGGTCTTTCAGCAGCTGCGGGATGCCCGGATAGGGGGCGGTCTTGTCCTCCTTGTGGGCGTCGTAGCGGGCGGTGAACTGCGCGAGGGTCTCGGCCAGCTGGGCGGGGGTGCGGCAGCCCTCGGGGGAGAACCGCTCCACCAGCTTGGGGATGCCGTTGCCCACCATGTGCTTGTATTGTTCCACGGTGAAGGTGGGCCAGCCCCGCTGTATACAGACCCAGTTGGCCGCGTCGGCCAGGTCGTCGATGGTGTTCAGCAGGGTGCCGTCCAGATCAAACAGGATGGTCTTTATCATAGAGGTCATTCCTTTCCAAAAAGGCCGCGCAGGCCAGGGCGTCGGACAGCGGGATGCTGCGCACCCGTTCCCGCAGGCGGCCGGGATAAGCAAAAGTCAGAGTGGCCCGCCCCCGCAGCACCCCCCAGGGCGACTGGGAGATCCGCAGGGCGGTGGCGGGGGAAAAGACGCACACGCAGTGCATGGACATCCGCCGCTGACGCAAAAAGGTGAGGTGCTTTTCGGTGGGCCAGGCCCCTTCCCGCAGCAGTCCCTCGATCTCGCACACCAGCCAGAAGGCGCAGACCACCGCAGGCAGAGCCAGCAGGGGCAGTGCCGCAGGCAGCGCCCAGGAGGCCACCAGAAGAAGCAGGATCAGAAAACCGAGGCACCCACCCGCCGGCGCCAGGAACACCAGGCTGCGTCCCCGCAGCCAGGCCAGCGAGAAGGGCTGCCGGGGCGGCATCTGGAACCCGGGCAAGAGCCGCCGGACCAGATCCTCCTGCCCCGCCCGGTAAACGAACAAAGGCGCGTCGATGTTGCAGCATCCCGCGGTGAGATAGACCGGGTAGCAGCGCAGCAGCCGCGCCCCGGGGGACAGGCGCACTTCGGCACAGGTGAGGCGGTCCAGGCGGAACCGGCGCTCCACCCGCACCAGCAGTCCGCCCCGGCTGGCCAGCACGCCGCCGCCCCGCCACACCCGGTAGAACAGGGTATGGCTGAAGCTGCGCACCAGGCTCAGCCCAAAGAGGAAGGTCCATGCGGTGAGCGCCCAGGCCAGGCCCGCCGGCAGCCACCGGGCCGCCCAGGCCGCCGCCTGGTTGATCTGCTCCAGGGCGATCTGCTCGGCGGCGTTGTCCCCCTGACGCAGGGCCAGAGCCACCAGAAGCAGGGTGGACAGGCTGTTGGCGCCCAGCAGTGCAAAGGCCAAACGCTGGCCGCCGGCAGGGTGATAGATCTCCTGCTGGGGGGCGGGCATCATCCGGTCGGCCAGCATCCGGGCATCCCGCTGGGTCAGATGGAGGGTGACGGCCTGGCCTTTGGGCAGCAGGGCGGGGTAGAGGGTCACCCGGCTGGCCCCCGCCAGACAATAGAGCATAGGCCGCTCGATCTGGACGGCGGCCAGCTGGCTGTTCTGGATCCGCCGCTCAAAGGACAAAATCAGATCCCAGCGGAGATGCAGCACCCCGGCGGCGTCCAGTTCCCAGCTGGAGGCCCGCAGCATCACCGCACTGACCAGGGCCAGCAGGCAGAACAAGGCCAGGTCCTGGGCCAGGGCGCGCCAGAGGGCCTGCCATTCCCGGGCGAACAAAACCTGCACCAGAGGCACCAGGTAGAGCAGCAAGGTGCGCCGCATAAAGCCGAGGGCAAAGAAGGGGTGATACCGCCGGGGCCCGGTGCCGGTCATTGGGCGTCCTCCCGGGCCAGCAGGGCCGCCGAAAAGGCTCCGGCCGCATCCAGCGGGATGCCGGGCAGCAAAGCCCACATCCCCGGGGTGAAGATGACCAGCACGCAGGCATCCGCCAGCCGCAGCAGGGGGGTGCGGAAGATGAGGGCCGAAGTGATGCTGCGCCGGGGGATCACCCGCTCCACCGGAAAGGCCACCCCCAGATACAGCGTCAGGGTGCGGCTGTCCAGGGAGGCCACAAAGCTGCACGCCCGCACCCATACCGCGAACACCAGCAGGGCCCACAGGGCGCAAAAGACGCACCCCCATCCAAAGCCCTGCCAAAACACAAAGGGCGCCCCGATCAGGCCGGGCAGCGCCGCCCACACGCACAGGACAGCCCGCCCCCGTGGGGTGGGGGTGGCCGCCGAAAGGGCAAGGTCGAAGGGCTGTTCCATGGCGCACCCTCCTTTTTCGTAATACGGAACAGAAAAACAATGTGATACATTACAAATGGTATCGGCTGAGGCCGCAGCCCCAGTCCCGCCCTTATTATATCCTGATTCCAAAGGGGCGTCAATGCAAACCCAAAAGGCCCGGCGGCGAAAAATTTTTCAGTCTGACCGTGCGCTGGGCGGCATAGTATGCTATAATAAAAAGACCGGGCCCGCCTGGAAAGCGGGCAGAATTTTGTAGGGCGCGGAGGAAAAGAATGCTGATCGAAATCATCAAAGCCCTGTTGATGGGCATTATTGAGGGCGTCACCGAGTGGCTGCCCATCTCGTCCACGGGGCATATGATCCTGGCCGAGCAGATCATCCGCTTTGACGCCAGCGAGGAATTCATGTCCATGTTCCGGGTGGTGATCCAGCTGGGGGCCATCCTGGCGGTGGTGGTGCTGTTCTGGGGCAAGCTGTGGCCCTTTGGGCTGCGGCACGGACGGGTGATCTCCAAACCGCCGGTGTGGAGCCTGTGGTTCAAGGTGGTGGCGGCCACCCTGCCGGTGCTGCTCATCAGCCCTCTGGACGGTTGGATGGAAGAACATTTTTACAATTACATCACGGTGGCCGCCATGCTGATCTTGTATGGCATCCTGTTCATCGTCGTCGAGAACCGCGGCGCATCCCCCCGGGTATCCCAGCTGGAGCAGATCGGTTACCGGGAGGCTTTGATCATCGGCCTGTGGCAGACCCTGGCGGTCATCCCGGGCACATCCCGCAGCGGCGCCACCATTGTGGGCGGACTGCTGCTGGGCCTGTCCCGGGCGGCGGTGGCCGAGTTCACCTTCTATCTGGCCATCCCGGTGATGGCGGGCGCCTCGCTGCTGAAAGTGGTGCAGTTCGTGCTGGACGGCCAGGCCATGACCGCCACCGAGACGGCCATTCTGGTGACAGGCTGCCTTTCGGCCTTTCTGGTGAGTATGGCCGCGATCCGCTTCCTGATGTCCTATGTCAAGAGCCACGATTTCAAGTTCTTTGGCATTTACCGCATCGCCCTCGGCGCCATCGTCCTGGCCGTGGCGGCCATCACCGCCTTTGCGTGAAATCCAAAACCGATCCACCCCAAAGCGCCCTGCTTTTGCAGGGCGCTTTTTGTTTTGCTTCCAAGGTTAGAGTATCCAAACTAAAGAAAATAAAGAAAAAATGGAAAAATATGAAATTGGGTCTTGACACCGG